>Ga0187777_10001193_pt1 | contig 16973 bp, 10 predicted proteins | sample 1015_Q2_SP5_10_M_FD_132416 | JGI IMG/M metagenome (GOLD analysis project Ga0187777, IMG submission 132416) | Tropical peat soil microbial communities from peatlands in Department of Meta, Colombia - 1015_Q2_SP5_10_MG | ecosystem: Environmental > Terrestrial > Soil > Wetlands > Peat | place... | reverse complement strand
TTTGGATAGCCGGTCTTCTCGACAACCAGCGCCAGGATGCGTTCCTTCACCGTATCGTCAGCGGCAGCCTGCTTCGCGACGGGGGCCGGGACCGCGGTGACTGCCGCGGTGGTCGCTGGTGGCGGAGTCGCCACAACCGGGGCGAAAACTTCGGCTGTTGTTGCGGGTGAAGCTTGGCCGGCGAGATCGGGACGCTTCTCGTAAACAAAGCGGATCACATGGGCCAGCGTCGGATAGTCGCGCAGCTTGCGCGTCTCGTCGCGGGGAATGTTGTAGATCTCGCGGATAGCTGCGAACATCTCCGCCTGCTTCACCGTGTCGATGCCGAGGTCAGCTTCCAGGTCGAGATCGAGGTCCAGCATGTCCTGGGGATAGCCGGTTTTTTCCACGACCAGCGCTAGGATTCGTTCCTTCACCGAATCGCCGGTCGTGGCAGGGACCTGTACTGCCGTCCTTGCCGCAGGTGTCGCTTCTTCCCTCGCCAGGGTTATCGCGGCTGGCGATTCGACCGCGGCAGGCTGAGGTATGCTCACCGGCGAAACCTCCACGCGCGCGCTCTCATAGGCTTCGTGGATCGTAGCTAGCGCTTCGGCCTCCATGATGGTCTCGCCGTCCACGTCCTCGTCTACCTCGACATCCAAGTCGAAGACGTCGATCGGATAGCCGTTTGCGCTCGCCGTCATCGGCTCCTCCACACCGGCGGTTGCCGCCGCGGCCGGTCTTGGCGGCGCAGAAGGCGCGAGCACAGCAACCTTCGCGGTTGCCGGAGTCGCGTCGAACCTCCCAGTGGGCTGCGGTACCTGGGGCGCAGGTGCTGGCATCGTCACAACTCGCGCTTTCGGCGCGCCTTCGGCGACCCGCGGCGCTCCCTGATCGCGCACACGCAGAGTACGGCGCACCACTTCAAGATCTGCGATTGCATACTGCGCGATGCGGTTGAGCCAGCTCTGCCATGCGGCCGCGTCCACGATGCGATACGCGTAGCCCAGCGCATCGGGACCCGGGCGAACGCCATCCTTCGTCGCCACCCAGCGCAACAGGGCCAGGCTGATTTGTGATCCGAACCCAGCGGCCAGGCGTAGCGCGTATTCCACCGGATACTTGCCGCCTTTCGACAAGTTCAACACCCCTAACTCGGGATCGACCTCCTTGAAGTTGGGCAGCCGCGGCACGAACCCCGTCTCCAGCGCTTTCACCGCCAGCACGTCCTCGATCCCTGTACCCATGGCGTGACCGGTGTAGCCCTTGGTATTGGCAATTACGATCTGGTCCGCAGCACTGCCAAAGACCCGGCGCAGCGCATTGATCTCCGCAGCAGCACTGCCGCCACGCGCAGGCGTGTAGGTCTCGTGGGAAACAAAGAGCATTTGCGGTGCGATCTGCTGGCGTGAAATGCCATTGCGCCGTTCAGCCCGGGCCATCACTTCTTCCATCACCTGGCAGATGTGATTTACATCGAGACGGGTGCCGTGGAAGGCGCTGTTCGCCGTGATCGTACTCAGGACTTCGCAGATAGGCTGGATGCCGCGTTCACGCGCGGCCTCGGCGCTCTCCACCACCAGGGCCGCAGCCCCCATGCCAGGGATCATGCCGTGCCGCCGGCGATCGAACGGGATGGCAGCCTCCTCAACCTTCTCGTCGGTGGCTGCCGCGCCGGTTGCCAGTAATCCCGTGCCTATCCATTCGAGCAGATGATCGGAGGTGACATCATCCGCCGCAATGATTACCACACGGCGGCACCGCCCACTGCGGATCCAATCCTCGGCCAGCTCCAACGCATGGGTCGTGCTTGCACAGGCTGCATTGACAGCGGTGTTCGGGCCGCGAGCCCCGATGAATTCGGCGAATTGCGAATGTCCCATGGACAAAATCCTAAAGATGAAGCGCCGGTCGAAGGTGTAGGGTTCTTTCTGCAGCGCGAGGCGCAGTTCCGCGAGACGGCCATCAATCTCCTGACAAAGGCCAGGATGGCCATTCGCGCTCACGATCCGGGCCCGCAGGCTTTCCAACTGCGACACCTCTTCGCGGCGCGCCCGGTCCACGTAATAGCGCGATAACTCGTCGGCGAAGGAGTCGTACCCCGGAAAAGCGGAAGCAAAAATGATGGCGGTATCGTCGCGCAGAGCGTCCGGCAGCATCCAACGATCCGGCAACTGCGTCCCCTTGCTGGTGGTCTTGTATCGCATGACCAGCGGGATACCGGCATCGCGCAACGCATCAATGCCCGCCGCGATCGCCAGGCATGTGACGCGGTCCAGGGCAGACAGACGCTCGGCGGGGACGCCGAATTCGCTTTCCGGGTCGAAGGCGCCTCCGCGGCCTGCCAGTTTGAGCACGTCATCCACGTCCGTGATGGTTTCGAAGGTCGCTTCTCCGCTCTCGCTTTTCACCAGGCGGGTGATGTGTTTATCGACCATCGCGCGCCGGAATTGCGCGGGAACGGAGGTGATGAACTGGTCGCCCCGCAGGATGCGGCCGATGTTGGCGTCATCGAAGATGCGGTCCGTCCCGGGCAGGCCCAGGGCCGCTCCAGTAATCGCCACCGGCTGATCGCTGCCGCCCTGGCCGTGGAACATCTGCCAGCCACGCTCCAGTACATCAGCGAACATGCGTCCCAGTTCGACGTAGCGATCGCCGTCCACCGGCGTCGTCGGGGCGGCCGTTGGCGTTGGGGTCGAGGCGGCGGACAGCACTGGCTGCGGCGCTACGCGTGGAGGAGCTGTGACGGCAGAAACTGCCGGTTTGGTCGTGACATCCGCAGCTTCGGCGCGGCCACGGCCCAATCCCGCTGCATACAGCCCGCACAGCGCCTGGTTAAACGAAGGGATGTCGCCGAACTTCGGATGGTTGGTGAACAGCGAAAAGACGTCGGGCTTATCGCTAAACACATCGTCGGCAAATCCCTGCAAGGCTTTCTTAGGCCCGACCTCGACGAACACACGCGCGCCTGCGTTGAACAACGTGTGCAGCCCCTTGATGAATTGCACGGGAGCAGCCACCTGTTGAGCGAGCATGTCGAGCATCCTGGGTACGACGTCAGGTCCTGTGGGGTAAAACTCACCATCAATATTGGCCACAATGGGCACGCGCGGCGATTGCAGGCGCAGGCGCGACAACATCCGCCGCAAGGGCTCGCTCGCCGGCGCCACGATCGAGGTATGGAAAGCGTGGCTGACCGGCAGGAGAGCGACTTCGAAGCCAGCTTTCTGGAATACGTCCACGGCTTGGGTCACCGCTGGGGTGGCGCCGCCAATGACCGACTGGTGCTCGCTGTTGATGTTGGCGATCACGACGTAGCCGTCCACCGTTTTCAGCAGGCGCTCGACTTCCGTGATCGGCGCAAACACCGCCGCCATCAGGCCGTTGTCTTTAAACGAGACGCGCGTCATTTCGCGGCCGCGCGCGCTCACCGCTTCCAAGGCGTCCTCGAAAGGCAGCGCTTCGGAGGCAGTTAAGGCCCCGTATTCACCAACGCTGTGGCCCATGGTGAAATCGGGCTTGATGCCGTAAGCCGCCAGTAGCCGGGTCATGGCGATGTCGGTAGCGATCACGGCGGGTTGAGTGATGGCAGTCTGGCGCAGATCCTCTTCCGCTTTCGCGACGGCTTGAGGATCGGATTCGTCAACGTAGATGTACTCACTCAAGGGCTTGCCCAGGAGCGGAGTCATGATGCGGTCGGCTTCGGCAAAGGTCTCGGCGACGATGGGCTCGAGCGCGCGGATCGGACGCAGCATGTTCACGTACTGCGAACCCTGGCCCGTATAGAGAAACGCTATCTTGGGCGCAGGACCGTGGCCCCGGAAGATGCCTTGGGCGCGAAGAGCTTTCCACATCGCGGGCTGGTTGGCTGCCAGGGCCCTTAAAGCGAATCCTGACTTAGTTGCCAGGTCGGCGGCATCGGCATAGTCGATCGCCACGCGCTCGGGCGCGCGCAGGTCGGATTCCGCCGGCGCGGCCGGCTTCGGCGCGCGGCCGGACTGGGCATCCTTCTGCACCGCACGCAGACGCTCGGCTAGTACTGCATCCGATTCTCCGCCGATCACCAGCGCGCCGCGCAGAGGTGCCTTATAAGAAGATGCAGAAGTGGGGGAGAGATCCTTCGCATTCATGGTTGCCTCTTGAATCACAGCGGGCGGCATTTCGCCGATCGCGACCGTCCGCTTGCCGTTGCCCTTCAGCCGGCCGGGAATGTATTCCTCGAGCACCGCGTGGAAGTTGGTGCCGCCGAAACCGAAGGCGCTTAAGCCGCCGCGCCGCACACCGCACGCCGGCTCCGGCCAGGGCTTCAGCGTGGTGTTGACATACAGTGGGCAGTGCGCGAAGTCGATGCCGGGATTAGGCCGCTCGCAGTGCAGGCTCGGCGGTAGTACCTTGTCGCGCAGCGCGAGAGAAAGTTTCAGCAGGCCGGCCGCTCCGGCCGCGCCCTTGAGATGGCCTATATTCGATTTCACCGACCCCAACGCCACGGAGCCGGCGGGCAGTTGGAAACTGCTGACTATCCCGGCCATGCCTTCTAATTCGACAAGATCTCCAACGCTAGTTGAGGTCCCGTGTCCTTCAAACAGGGTTGCGGTCTCGGGCGACAGTCCGGCATTTTGCCAACCGCGCTCGATGGCGAGCTTCGGCCCGATCGGATTGGGCGCGGTAATGCCTTTCCCCTTGCCATCGCTCGATCCACCTATGCCGCGCAGTACGGCGTAGATCTTGTCCCCATCGCGCTCCGCATCCGCCAGCCGCTTCATCAGGAAAATGGCCGCGCCTTCGCCCATGACGAAGCCGTCGGCGCCCTCCGCGTAGGGGCGAGAACCGGTGGCGGAAAGCGCGCCGATTTTGCAGAACTTGACGAAGGTGGGAGCGCCCATGTTGCGGTCGACACCGCCGGTGATCACTACGTCGTAATCGTTTTCGATCAGTCCTTCCGCCGCGGCAGTGATCGCCGCCATGGCTGAGGCGCAGGCGGCGTCGGTTACGTAGTTGGGGCCGTGGAAGTTGAAGAGGTTGGCGATGCGGCCGGCGATGCAGTTGGACAATTCGCCGGGCATGCTGTCTTCGGTAACGTCAGGCAGGTGTCGTCGCACGCGCTCGTGCAGCTCGCGGGTGATCTCACGCCGCACCGCTTCCGGTAACGCGGCGAACGCGGGGCTTTCCGCCAGTTCGTGAGCGTACTCCGGAAAGAACACGCGAAAGGAGGTGAGGTAGTGTTTCTCGCCTCCCATGGCGCTGCCCAGGATCACTGCCGTGCGATTGAGGTCCAGCGGCCGCTTGGGATAGCCGTAGTCTTCCAAGGCTTCCCGGACGGCAGCGATGGCCCAGCGCTGCGTGTCGTCCATCGCCGTGACCACGCGCGGCGGAATCGGCAGGTGCCACTTGATCGGATCCCAGGCAAATTCCCGCACCCAGCCGCCGATCTTGGAATAAGTCTTGTCGGGCGCCTTGGGATCAGGGTCGTAGTAGAAGGCCGGATCCCAACGGTCGGGCGGGACCTCGGTGATGCTGTCACGGCCGTTCTTGATGTTCTCCCAAAAGGCGGCCACATTGGGGGCGTCGGGCAGAACGGCTCCCGCCCCCACGATCGCGATGGCCCGATGCGCGGTGGTTTCCATGACGACACTCCTGCGGTATGAAAAAGGCAACGGGCCACTGAGAGATGGCCAGATTGCCTGAATGAAATTTATGACTACGCGGCTTGCACCTTCTGCTTCGCGGTGCGGCCGTACAGCACATCCGCAACGTAATCCATGTCCGTGAACAGGCCCGCCTGCGCGCGGCGAATCGCCGGCAAGCCAAGGGCCGCTTCGAACGCGCCCATTTCCGAATCGTTGACGCCGCCGGCCCCGACGATCCAACGCCAGCCATCTTCGGCTGCCTTAAACGCGGCCTCGCGGGCAAAGACCCGGCTCAAGGCGGCCAGCGCTTTTGCGTCGAAACGCCGGCTGGCTTTTTCGTCGAGCTTGCCTTCCGCCGCCAGAGCCGCACGGCGGCACAAACTGCCCGCACACTCGGCGAACGCGATCAGCTCGCCCAAGCGCAGAAGAATGTGCTGATAGCGGGTCAGACGACCGACGCGCGCCTTTTCCATCACTTCCGCCAGCGCGTGCAGCGCGAGCGCAGCGACATCGGCCCCGACCTCGGGATGGCGGGCATGCAGCGCTTCGCATTGACGCGCCTGCTCGTGGTAATACTGGCCGCGCGTTTTCAGGTGGAGCTGCCAGCGGTCGCGGCTGATGGTCATCTCCATGATCTCGGAAGTGCCTTCGTAAATGATCGTGATGCGAACATCGCGGCTGATCTTCTCCACCATGTATTCGTGGGTGTAGCCGTATCCGCCCAACGCCTGGATGCTGGCCTCGGCAGCGGCATTGCCGGCCTCGGTGGCCATGTACTTGGCGATCGCGCCTTCGGTGTTCAGGTTGCCCTCGCGGCCGGCATCAATCCGCAGAGCGGTCTCTTCTATATAGGCGCGGGCGGCTTCCAGGTGTGCGACGTGCGGCACGATCAGCTTGTGGGTGTATCCCTGCTTCTCGGAGAGTGGCGCACCGGCCTGGATGCGCTTGGTGGAATAGGGAATGGCGCGGTCGAGCGCGGCCCAGCCTGCCCCCAGGCCAAAAGCCGCCACCATCACGCGTGTGTAACCGAAGACGGCTTGTGCCTGGTTTAGCCCCTCGCCTTCGACGCCGCCGATGAGCCGGTCAGCGCCAACGTAGACGTCGCTGAACGCCAAGGCTGCCGTGTTGCTGAGACGGATGCCGTGCTTGTCTTCCGGCTCGTCATGCGTGAAGCCCTTGACGCCTTTCTCCACAATGAACCAGCTCGGCCCTTTGGGTGTGTTCGCCAACACGGTGTAGACATCCGCTATCCCGCCGTTGCTGATCCATTGCTTGGCGCCGTTGATCTTGTAGCCGACGACTTTGCCGTCCTGCATGACCGGATCGGCCGTGGTCTTGAGCGCCCCCAGATCGCTGCCGGCTTCCGGCTCGGTAGCGCCGTAGGCGAACAGCAATCCTTCCTGGGCAATGCGCGTCAGCCAGTGCTTTTTCTGCTCGGGAGTGGCGCCAACCGTGATGGGATCGCTGCCCAGGAATGTCGCCAGCACCGCCGTGGCGATGCCCAAGTCAATGCGCGCCATCTCTTCACAGACCAGATACACATCGAAGGCGCCACCGCCGAAACCGCCGCAGTCTTCGGGGATAAACAGCAGTTGGATGCCCAACTGGTCGGGGTTGCACATGTAGCGCACGATGTCCAGCGGGCACTCGTCTTTTTCGTCCAGCTCCCGCAGTTTTTCGTCCGGCAACTGCTTTTTGGCGAAGTCTCGGAGCGATTTCAAACTTAGCTTCAGTGTCTTGGGTGCGATCATGGGCGGTACCTCACTTTGCTATGCGACGCGGCGCATTTCGCGGACTTTGTTGGTCAATTCGGGCAGGAACTCCAGGATGTCGTCCACAATGCCGACATCCGCTACCTGGAATATGGGAGCCCTGGGGTTCTTGTTGATGGCGATCAGAAACGGACTGCCCTTAATGCCGGCCAGGTGCTGAAACGAGCCGCTGATGCCGCACGCCAGATAAACTTTGGGCTTGACCGTCTTTCCTGAAGATCCGACCTGCCGGGATTTCTCCAGCCACTTGGCATCGACCACAGGACGCGAGCAGCTGACCGCGGCGCCCAGCGCGTCGGCGAGTTCCTGTGCCAGGGCCACGTTGTCCTTTTCCTGAATGCCGCGGCCGATGGAGACCAGGACGTTGTACTTGGTGATGTCCACGTCACCTACCTCGGCAACCACCGTCTCCAGGTAGCGCCGACCGGCGGTCAGCGCGCCAACCTCAGCGAATTTGTCGACGACGTTTCCGCTGGCGGCAGCGCCCTCCAGAGGCTTGAATGCGCCCGGGCGTATGGTGACTACCAGGCCCGAGGTGACATCGCAGCGGACGTGCGCGCTCACCTGCCCGCCAAATTCCTGGCGGACGACTTTGAGAAAGCTCCCTTCGGCTCCCTCTATCGCCAACACGTCCGAGACGAACGCCGCGTTCAGCTTGATGGAGAGGCCCGGCGCGAGATCGATTCCGAAATGCTCATGCGGGACGAGCACGATGCTGCCCGGCGGCACCACCTTCACCAAAGCTTTGCGGATGAGTTCGGCGTTGGGATAGGCGAGGCTTTCATGGGCGATCTTCCATACCTCTTTATAAGAAGCACGGAGGGTGGCGCACACGCCATCGAGGTCCGCACCCCATCCAAGGACAATGGCCGTCGGAGATGCAGTCGGGTCGATCTTCTTTGCCGCAGCGATCAGCTCGGCGGCCGTGTCATCGTGCGCGCCGCCTTTGTGGGCGATGTAAGCAAAAATGCGAGCCATTATTTCAACCCTCCTTTAGCGGCGACCAACTCCAGAACCTTGTCAACGTTTTCTTCCCGGCTGCCGTTGAGCATCTCGGCGCCCTTGCCCAGCGCGGGCACGAAATAGTCCACGCGCTTGACTTTTGCAGCCGACCCTCCCACCGTGCTGGGATCAAGGGCGAGATCGGACGCGCTGTGGGTGGGGATCGGAACGGAGGCTACCGCTCGGATGCCGCGCATGCCGACATAACGCGGCTCATTGATGCCGGTCTGAATCGAGAGCACGCAGGGCAGATCGATCTCGTTCATCTCCCGGTTGCCACCGGCGATTTCCCGGCCGATCTTCAGCTTCTTGCAGTCGAGGACTTCAATGGAATTCACCAGCGCGGCGAAGGGATAGTCCAGCATCGCGGCCAGCATTCCCCCGACTTGCGCGCCCCCGTCGTCGGCTTGGACCCCGGTCAAGATCAGGTCGTACTTGCCCTTCTGTACGAAGGCTTTCAGGATGCTAGCGATTCCCTTGCCGTCCGAGCCCTGGAAGGCGTCGTCGGAGATCAAAGCGGCCTGGGTTGCCCCCATGGCCATCTCTCGGCGCAGGATCTCCTCGTCATCTTCCCCCCCAACCGTGACCACGGTGACCTGCCCGCCCACTTTGGCGGTGATCTGCAGGGCCTCTTCGACCGCATAGTTGTCGGGTTCGTTGATCGAATAGACCAGCTCGCCCCGCTCAATGTCGTTGCCGGCGCTGTTGAGCGCGATCTCGTTCTCCGAAGTGTCCGGCACTCTTCTTGCGCAAACCAGAATCTCCACGTTCACCTCCCAGCGACGCACTCTTGCGGGATGTCCACAACTTCCTTTGTCACAACCGGCCTTTCGCGCACGATTTGTTGGTCCACCAGCTCCGCCAGGTCAATGGCGGTCATTTTCCCTTCGAAGCCTGCGACCTTGATCGCATCTTCTATATTCACCATGCAGAACGGGCAGGCGGTAACGATCACATTGGCACCGGCTTCGGCTGCCATCCGCACGCGTTTGACGCCGATGCGCTCGTCTTCTTTCGGCTCGTAGAACAGCATGAGTCCCCCGCCGCCGCAGCAGAAGGAGCGGTCGCGGGAACGGGCCATCTCAACTCTCTTCAGTCCGGGAATGGCATCGAGCACGTCGCGCGGATCGTCGAAAATCCGGTTGTGCCGTCCCAGGTAGCAGGGATCGTGGTAGGTGTAGAAATCGCCATTGTCGACCGGACGGAACGCGATCTTGCCGGACTTCACTCCACGGGCGATCACCTGGCTGATGTGCTCGACCGGCGGCACATCTTTGTAGTCATGCTTCAGGGCGTTGTAGGCATGAGGGTCGGCAGTGACGATACGTGCCACGCCCGATGCCTTAATGGCGTTCGTGTTGTGGTCGCGGAGCGCCATGAACAGCGTCTCTTCGCCAAAGCGCCGGACATCATGGCCGCAGTCTTTTTCCGCCGCGCCCAGGATTCCGAAATCCTCTCCCACGTGGTTGAGAATCTTCGCGGTGGCCCGGCCGATGGACTGCATGCGGTCATCGAAGGAAGTAATGCTGTCGACGAAATACAAAGTGTCGGCGCCATTTTTCTTGTCGAGCGTCTTGACCGCGCAGATCTGCTGGAAGTCTTTGGTGGCAGCCCACTCGGCGCGCTTCTTCTCCATCTTGCCGTAAGGATTGCCACGGCTGCTCAGCGCCTTCAGCGGTTTTTGCAGGGACTGCGGCACAGCGCCGTCGTCCACCATGCCGCGCCGCAGATCAACGATCTTGTCGATGTACTCGACCAGCAGCGGGCATTCTTCCTCGCAAGCTCCGCAGGTGGTGCAGGACCAGATTTCGTCGTCGGAGTAAATGCTGCCCACGAGCGGCGAGCCATTGGCCGGGCGGCCGAACATGGGATAGTGCTGGAAAGCGTAGTCCCGTGCCTTGATGGAGATGAACCGCGGCGACAGCGGCCGGCCCACCGCATTGGCCGGACAGTTGTCCGAGCAGCGGCCGCAATCGGCGCAGGAGTAGAAATCGAGCATGTGCTTCCAAGTGAAATTCTCAAAGGTCTTGACTCCGAAGGATCTCACCTGATCCAAGTGTTCATCGCCCACGCCCCACTTCACCGGCTTGAGCTTTCCTCGATCCAGCTTTGAAAAATAGACATTGAATAAGGACGTTTCGACGTGAAACTGAATCCCGAACGGCCGGTAGCAGAGCAGGAAGTAAAAAGTCAGTTCGTGAAGTAGATAGCCGGTGAAACACAGCCCCCCGAGCGTAGGCAACGAAAGAGAAAGCAAAGAGACCTTCAACAGCCACGGGAGCGAAAGCGCAGCCGCAAATTCACCATGCCCTGGCTGCGCCTGAGCCGCCGCCTTGGCGGCCTCGAACAGGCTGTCGGCCGCCATCAGAATTGCGATCAGCGACAACAGAAAGATGGCGTCAGCCTTGTGGGCCTTGCCAAACTTTGCCGGCACTTCATAGCGCGCGGGCTTGAACATCGCGCGGCGCACGATGGCGAAGACCATGCAGAGGAAAACCACCGTGGCGGCATAGTCGGTGGCAACTTCATACAGGTGTCCGGCTTCTCCCGCCAGGCCGGGCATCACGAAATTCGGTGAGACGCCGACGATCAGCACGGTGAAGGCGCGCATCGCCAGCAAAATGAATCCCGCAAATATAAGGATGTGAAGGGTGCCGGCGGTCCTGTAGCGCGGATGCTTCCACTGTCCCAGCCAGAATTTCAGGACCTTGCCCAGCCGCGCCCAAGGCCGGTCGAGGCGCGGATCGCGTTCCGCCCGAATCAGCGGCACCAGGCGCCTGGCCACAATGTAGGCGAAGCATGCGATACCCAGAACATGCAGGAACAGGAAGAGCACTCGTCCCTGGGCCAACCAGGATGTCGGTTGCGCACCGGACTGACTGCCTTCCAACATAATGCTCGACATCCCCTGCTTGTGAGTGACGAGCCTCAGGGTGACATTAGCGAGGGAAGCTGAGCGGCACTGTAATGTGCTTCCCGCAAAGCATTATGTTGTGCGAGTGGGACAGGGTCTGTGAGCCGTATCACAGGATCATGTGGCAAATGTAGGCTCACATTGCTGAGCTGGTCGTGAACGTCACGGCTTCTCGTGCGCCACGTCACAGACGCACTTCGGCGCATCAGGGAAATTAGCGGTTGGTACTTTTGTTTCGCCGTCTTTCGTCGGCCCCTTGTCTTTCCAACCCCCAATGGGAGAACAATCGGAGAACCGATATGCGGCAATCCGAACAACCTTTTGACAGCATCGAAAGCGCCTATGATTTTTTTCGAATCTTGTCCGAAGCTGTTGCTGAGGCCAAGCAAGACATTGAGGAACAGATCCAAGGACAGGTCCAGAGAGAATCGGGCTCACAATCTTCGCGCCGCCTGGATGCACTGCGAGTCGTGTTCTACAGCGTTGCGAAGCTGGAGTTCCATATCCACTGCAGCCGCCGCATCCTCAATGATCTTCGTTCGCTGCGCCGGCTGTTGTTTGAGGAACGAGCAGCTTCGAAGCAGGCCGTCGCGTCGAAGCCGGTTGAAGCTTTGATGCCTGAGATTCCGGCAGGGCCGGTGCCCGCAGCGTTGCATACACCAGTGGCCAAGGTTGCCCGCGTACGTGCCAAAGCTGGCAGGCCGGTTGCGGCCTGAGCGCAACGCGATAATCAGGCAGATGTTGTCGATCTATCCCTGCTGTGAGGGGATGAGTCGCTCTGCCATGCGGATGGCTCTCTCATGCAGTTCCCACGAGTAGATGGCTTTCCGGCACCCCTCCCGAGCCATGCTGGTGCTCAACTGCCTCTCGGCTTCGTCGAACGTGCTTTCCGCATCCATCCGCGCGCGGAAGGCTTCGTCATCCGCGCGTTTCACTTGCTTGACCGCATTTGGGATTGCGCCGTCCGGCGTATTCCCCCGGCTGGTATTCTGCACCAGGTCAGCGTAGGCGGACCTCAGCTCGTTCGGCCACAGAAGTTTGGTCTCCTTCGAAAATTGATCCAGGGCGTCGTTGGCGCGGTCCGCGGTCTTGCGCACCCGTTTCTTCTCCTTCAGCCACTTCATGACCGACCATTCCAGGGCTTCGGTCATCAATGCCTTTGCTTCCTCGACCTCGGTGAGCTTCCGCATGCTGCACGTTCCCTCCAGGGGAGCAACGATAACCGGCTGTCGGCGGCAAGTCTACGGGATGGAGCGGGTGAAGCCAACGCCACCGGCGCTGCCGGCATCGGCCAACAGAAAGATGGATTCGATTACGACTTCATCGTAATTGGCTCCGGCTTCGGAGGCAGTGTGGCCGCGCATCGACTGGTGGAGAGGGGCTACCGTGTCGCCGTGATGGAAATGGGCCGCCGCTGGCGACCGGAGGATTTCCCGCGCACGAGCTGGTCAATCCATCGCTGGTTCTGGCGTCCGAAACTCGGGCTGCGCGGTTTTTTCAACATGCGCTTCTTTCGCCGCGCCACCATCTTTCACGGCTGCGCGGTGGGCGGCGGCTCGATCACCTATGCCAACACTCTGTTGCGGCCCCCGGACAAAGTCTGGGACATGGGGCCGTGGGCGAGGCTGGCCGACTGGAAATCGGAAATGCCGCAACATTACGAGACCGCCTCTCGCATGCTGGGCGTGGTGGAGAACCGCATCATGGGCCCTGCCGATCATCTGCTGAAGCGCGCGGCTGAATCGCTCGGCATCGGCCATACTTTCTATCCCACCAAGGTCGCTGTCTTCCAGCCGGCTGAGGGGGAGGAGGGCGGCCAGACCTTCCCAGACCCCTACTTCGGGGGAAAGGGTCCGCGGCGCAGCACCTGCGTCGCCTGCGGCGGCTGCATGATGGGCTGCCGCTATGGGGCCAAGAACAGCCTCGACCAGAACTACCTCTACTTGGCCGAAAAACACGGCGCCCGGGTATTCCCGGAAACCAAGGTTGTGGGCGTCCGGCCGCTCCAGGGTGCCGCTGATGGGAGTGCCGGCTACGAGGTGCGCACCGTGTGTTCGACGGCCTGGATACGCCGCAACAGCCGGCGGTTCACCTGCCGCGCCGTCGTCTTTGCCGCCTCGTCGCTCGGGAGCATGGAACTGTTATTCAAGCTGAAGCAAGACGGCTCGTTGCCGGCCATCAGCGATCAGCTCGGCAAGCACGTCCGCACCAACTCCGAATCGATTGTAGGACTGCGGATTCCCGGCTGCAGCGAGGACCTGTCGAAAGGTATCGCCATCGGGTGCGGCATCTACATCGACGAGCATACGCACGTGGAACCGGTTCGTTACCCGGGGGGCTCGGACACCATGATGTTTCTCACCACGCTGCTGACCGGGGGGCGCCCCGGCCCGATGCGCATTTTCCTTTGGGTGAAGAATGTGGTTGTCTCCCTGCTGCGGCACCCGTTCAAGACGCTGCGGTTGTTCCTGCCCTGTGGCTGGGCGCGGGAAAGCATCATCCTGCTGTGCATGCAGGCCCTGGAAGGCCACATTGAAATGCGCTGGGAGCGTCCCTGGTTCTGGCCCCTGCGGAAGTGCCTGGTCAGCCGTGGTGACAGGATCCCGACATTCATCCCGCAGGCAAACCGTTTTGCCGAAAAGTTCGCGCAGCTTGCCGGCGGAACCGCGATGAGCATGCTGCCGGAGATCCTGTTCAACGTGCCCGGCACCGCCCACTGCGTCGGCGGTTGCATCATGGCCGATTCGCGCGCTCGCGGTGTGGTGGATTATCGCAACCGCGTGTTCGGGTACAGAAATATGTACGTGTGTGACGGGTCCGTGGTGGCCGCCAATCTCGGCGTCAATCCAAGCCTGACGATTACCGCCCTGGCCGAGCGGGCCATGAGTTTCATTCCTCCCGTCACGTCGATGGCATGGAATGTCGTGGCGGAGGACTGCAGGGAACGATCGTTGCGCCCCGCCGCAACCACGAGTTCGTGAGGGTAAGGCTCGGTGTGATCGGCGCGGCTTCAACGCGATGCTTTGCGGCCCTTCCGGCGGCGTACGGGCTTCTTCAGGCTGGCTTGCAATTCCGCGATCCGCCTGCGCAGGGCTTTGTTGTTCGCACTCTCGCCCTGGATGGACCCCTTCATTACTTGCAGCGGGGACAGGGCAGCGGAACGGACTTCACTCAATCCGCTCTGCAGCGACTCCTGCACTTTCTGGTAGGCGTTGAAGGCGGAATTGAGGTACCACATCACGAACTCCCGCCCGACGCGGTCGGAGGCGACGATGAGCTGGCGGAGCAATGCGAGCGGCAGGCCGGTAGGCCCGCCCTTGGCATCTTCCACGATGATCTGGGTGAGCGTCACCCGCGTGAGATCCTGGCCGGTCCTGGCATCCACCACCTGAACCTCCTTCCCATTTCGGATCAGGGTTGCGATTTGGTCGAGGTTGATGTACTGGCTGGTGGAAGTATCGTAGAGCCGGCGATTTCCGTACTTCTTGATGACGATGACGTCGGTTTTCACCCGGCCCGCCCTCCATGACGCGGCGCAATAAAAAGTGCCTACATATTGACATAATCACCGCAAAGTTGTACATTTTTTCTGCTGCTGCAGTGCAGCGAGAAACGGAGGCCAATTATGCCAAGAAACACCAAGCCCGGCCCCGCCACTCACGCTCATCCCTCTTCATTCCTAACCTTATTGTCCGGCTGGGTGCAGCAGGGGGTCGAGAACCTGTTTGCTACCGAGCGCGTCCTGGTTGACCTCGCCATGCGCAAGAGTTCCGATGCCATGAAGAGCCTGCGGGAGGGGGTGTCGGCCCCCGAACATTCCCCGGTGGCGATTCTGACGGAACTGGCGGTCGAGGGCACTTCCAGTTTCATCGAAGCGCAACGGATTCTGCTCAACCTGGCGCAGCATGAGAACGATATTGTCATGGGCGGCGTGAAGGAGCGCGTCTCCGCTTCCGTTCCCGCCACCGCCACGGCCGATCTCGTGCGGCGAACCGTCGATACCTTCATTGACATGCACCGGGAGTTCCTCAAGATCACCAGCAAGCAGACCACGGATTGGCTGGAGCAAGCCGCGAAGGGCAAGTATGGCGGCACTCACAGCGTGGATCTGGCGCGCGAAGCCATGGGGACCTTCGTCGATGCTCAGAAGAAGTTCCTCGACGTTGTCGCGCAGGAGACCACGCGGCTGACCAGCGGCCGAGCCGAGAAGGCCGCGCATCCGGTCAAGAAGACGGAACTGGCAAAGCTGGCGCGCGAAGCCAGCAATGCTTTTATCGAGATGCAGAAGAAGATGCTCGATATCGCCGGTCAGCAGATGAACGTCAACCTCAAGGCGGCAACCCGGACCCTGGAACTGGTGAAGCCGTTCCGGCTGCTGCCCATGGCCAATATCACAGGCGAGGGCGTAAAAAGATTCGTCGATGCCGAAAAGGCGATGATCGACTCCATGATCAAGCCGGCTCAGCGTCGGGTGAAGCGAGCGCCCCGTCCGCGGAAGGCCGCAACACCACGGGTGACGCACGCCGTCGCCTGATTTTTGAGGTGGTTGAGGGCGTAGCGGGCTTACCGAGAAAGATCGAGAGACGTGCCGTTGCCGGCACAACGGCACGTCACTTCCGTTTCGGCTAGCGACGGAGTGGTTTTGCGATTCGGGCCTGCTTAAGCGCCTTACAACTTGCCCCATCCGGTTACCATCGTAACCCCCTGCCTGGACGCGGGCTTCATGGTCATGCGAGGAAAAAAACCGCTAGCACTGAAACGCCGTTAGAGTTAGAGTCATACCCGCGGAGTGGGGAGCTTCGTTCCTTGTGGAAAGGGAAAGAACACTTACCACCCTCTATGGCGCGACGGCAACCTAGCAACCACCGCCCCGAAAAAGAGGCGGACATTCCCATTTGGAAAGAGGCGCTGTTCGGCGCCGAACTTCTCCTGCTGCATGCATCACCCGTCTACTATGGCTTGGGCGTGCCGCGCGGTGACGGCTCGGCAGTCGTCATCATCCCGGGGTTCCTCGGCAGTGACGTTTATATGGCCCACATGAGCTCCTGGCTTTCCCGTGTGGGTTACCGCCCCTATCTTTCGGGGATTCATCTCAACGCTGAATGTCCCAATCTGCTTATCAAGTACCGGCTCAGCGAGATCATGGAGAAGGCGTCGCGGGAGACGGGACGGAAGGTTCACCTCATCGGACACAGCCTGGGCGGGATCATGGCACGCTCCATCGCCACGCAGCAACCCGACGACGTGGCATCCGTCATCTCACTGGCGGCGCCATTCCGCGGCAAGGTACTTCACCGCAGCCTGATGGAGGCAACGGCAGCCGTGCGCGAACAAGTGATCAGGGAACATGGTAAGGAAGTGTTGCCCGATTGCTATACGGCACGGTGTACCTGTGAATTCGTCAGCTCGCTGATTTGCAAGATGGCCGCGCCGGTGCTGCAGACCGCCATCTACACTCGTGATGACGGATTCGTGGATTGGCGATATTGCCGAACCGGTGACCCGGACAGCGACTTCGAAGTCAGCGGCACGCACATTGGGCTGGTTTTCAACCCTTCGGTCTACACCATCGTCGCTACCCGCCTGGCGGAAGCGCAAGTACCGGATTAGCCGACCCCGGCGATTTCACCTCAGATCACGCCTGCCTTTTTCAGTTGGCGCAGCCTTCGGCCGCCGATT
>Ga0187777_10001190_pt1 | contig 16997 bp, 15 predicted proteins | sample 1015_Q2_SP5_10_M_FD_132416 | JGI IMG/M metagenome (GOLD analysis project Ga0187777, IMG submission 132416) | Tropical peat soil microbial communities from peatlands in Department of Meta, Colombia - 1015_Q2_SP5_10_MG | ecosystem: Environmental > Terrestrial > Soil > Wetlands > Peat | place... | reverse complement strand
GACGACTTCCAGCACACGAAGGCGGTGCAATCCCTCAAGAAACGCCACCACGTTGCCGTTGGGCATACGCACCATCTTGTGCACCTTGGCGAGCGTTCCGACGCCGTGAAGATCCGAGCCGGTCGGCGCTTCGACGCGCGGATCCAGCTGCGCGACAACGCCCAGCAGCTTTTCCGATCCTTCCAGCGAATCCAGCAATGCGAGCGAGCTTTCCCGGCCGACCGGCAAGGGCATCACAGCCCCGGGAAAAAGCACCGTGTCCCGGACAGGAAGGATGGGAAGCTCCTCTGGGGTAACTTTGGCAGGGGTGGTCACGACTGCCTCCTTGGGTAAAATGCCAAATCAGATCACGAGAAGTCCATAGGGCAGCGACATTTCGCTGCTCAGTCGGTTAGATGCAGGCGATGAAGCAAAGGATACGCAAATCTCACACCTCAATATAAAGAAACATGAGTGTACAGGACTAAAGTCTATCTTGCAAGCGCCCTCTTGCATCGCTATCTCCAGTTTGTTCTTTCTGTTAGGGTTACTCCCGTTTCACGAAGTCCTTCACAAACTGAAGGGCGCTCTCCCTGGTGTCGAGCTTTCCGTTCAACTGGGCCTCCTCCACGGCCTCGAGAATCCTTCGGAAAGTTGGGCCGGGAGCAAGGCCAAGCTCAATCAAGTCCTCCCCGCTTACGAGCCGCGGGGGGCGAACCTCTTGCGGGGACGTCTTTGTGAGGAATTGTCTGACGAATTGATGGTTGTCCAGATTGCCGTGACTCGATGAGCAATCCAGCCGGTGCAATTCCAAATGCTCGCTAAAGCGGTCCATCCGGACGAAGCGTTTGAGCGTGGAAGGCTTCATCTCCAACACGTCTTTGAACCGCATGTGGTTGGCCACCAGGGCGGCGATCTGCGCCGTATCGTGGTTTGAGAATCGATAGCGGCGGCAGATTTCTTCGGCCATGCGCGTGCCGATCTCGGCGTGCTCATCAAATCGGATACGTCCATTCGGCCCGGAAGGGGGCCGGTAGGTTGGCGGCTTCCCTACATCGTGCAGCAGCACGCCCCAGGCCAGGGTCATTGCACAGGGGTGCGGCAGCCTCTCGAGCATCATGAGCGTGTGCGTCCAGACGTCCCCTTCGGGGTGAAACTCGGGCGGCTGCGCGACGCCCTTCATCTGCGCAATCTCCGGCAGCAACTCGGACAAAAGCCGGGTTTCGTCGAGGAGTTCGAATCCGCGCCGGGCCGCCCCGTCCGTAAGAATTTTGCTCAGCTCGTCGCGCAGCCGTTCGGCGGAAACCTGGTGAATCTGGGGCGCCAGCGTCTGAATCGCACCGAAAGTGCGGGCCTCGATGGCGTAGCGAAATCGCGCCGCGAACCGCACGGCGCGAGCCATGCGCAGCTTGTCTTCTTTAAAGCGATCGAGGGGCTGGCCGATGGCGCGAATGATTCCGGCACGAAGGTCGTCGCGTCCGCCAACGAAGTCGAGAACTTCGCCGTTCTCCGGATTCAGCAGCAGCGCGTTGATGGTGAAATCGCGCCGTTTGACATCTTCTTCCGGAGAGCTCGCATACACAACACGATCCGGATGCCGGCCATCGGAATAGCCGATGTCGGAACGAAAGGTGGCCACCTCAACCTCGGCCGGCTCACCGGCGCCGGAATCTTCCCTAACAATGATGACCCCGAATTGAGCGCCTACGGTTAGGCTGTGCGGAAAAAGCTGCTGTACGCGGTCGGGCGTGGCGTCGGTAGAGACGTCATAGTCGGCGGCTGCGCGCCCAAGGAGAATGTCGCGGACGCATCCGCCGACGAGGTAGGCCTGATGACCTGCTTCCCGCAACGTGCGGCAGATTCGATCGGCAAGAGCGCGAGCATCCATGATCGAATTATCTCGGAAACGCGCGGATGGGGGAAGTGGAGACGGCCGCGGCGGCGCCGGCGAAACCCTTGTCGACCTTCACCACCCGGCGGGCAACATCGTTGTGTTGGCGCGCCAACCTGTTTCGTCGGGTTCGAGAAACACCTGGCAGCGAGCGGGCGGGTTCTGACATAGAGGCGTGATGATACGAAGCGAGCAAGAAACTCCCTTTAGGTCGGATCCTTGTGGGTTCCAAGTGAACTGGCCAGTTGCAATTTGGAGAAACCGAATTTGTCTCGGAGGCGATCGGTCGTGCGAGCCAGTCGTTCCAGTTTTTCGCGGTGGCTCGGATCGAGCAGATCCAGTTGGCCCGAGCCGGCAGAAAAGCGGGAGAGTTGGACGCCCACCAGTCGCAGTGTGGCGCGGCCGTTCCAGGCGCGATCGAAGAGCTCGGCGATCCTCTTCAGGAAAACGGAGTCGAGGTCGGTAGGCTCGGCCAGAGTTTGGTTTCTGGTGATAGTCTTAAAGTCGGCGAATCGCAAGGTAAGAGTCACCGTGCGGGCATACAGGCCGGCGTCGCGCAACCGTTTCGCGGCCTTCTGGCAGAGATGGCTGAGGGTCGAGTGCAATCGGCTGCGATCGTTCGTGTCCTCGCCGAAGGTTTGATTGTGCGAGATCGACCTCGGCTCCGCATCAACGAAGAACTCGTAGGAGTCGATGCCCCGAGCCTTTCGATACAGGGCCGTGCCCCAGCGGCCGAAGGTGTCTTCGAGCTGCTCGCGCGATGCGAGCTGCAATTGGCCAACGCTCTCAATGCCCATGGCCTGGAGCGCCGCTTCGCTGACTTTGCCGATGCCCGGAATTCGGCGCACCGCAAGGGGTGCCAAGAAAGCCGATTCGCTTCCCGAAGGAACCCAAACGAGCCCGCGCGGCTTGGCCTGTTCGCTGGCAACCTTGGAGACGAGACGCGTCGAGCCGAGCCCACCCGAGCAAGGCAGTCCTGTCGTGGAACTGATTTCGCGTAGCAAGCGATGGGATTGAGCCAACGCTGGACCGTGCAAGCGCTCGGTTCCGGACAGATCCAGATAGGCCTCGTCGATCGAGGCCATTTCGACGATGGGGGAGTATTTCGCGAGGATCTGAAAGACGCGATCACTCCACTCGCCATAGCGAACATGATGGCTGTCGAGAAAGATCCCCTGCGGACACAGCTTGGCTGCGGTGCGCAGCGGCATGGCCGAGTGCACGCCGAACAGGCGCGCTTCGTAGCTGGCCGAAGTGACGACGCCGCGCTGGTTAGGTTGGCCACCGACGATGACCGGCGAGCCCCGCAGTTCTGGGCGCGCCAGCAATTCGACAGACACGAAAAACGCGTCCATATCGATGTGGAGGATCGAAGCCGTCGCACCAGCCTGGGGTTCCGACGCGTTGTGCTTGGCGCGAAATTGTGCCAATTTCGGCATGGCCTGAATATAGCGCCCAAAGCAGCCAAATCCTAACCGCGTACCACGGAGATTCAGACGTGCTCGGCGGCGAGGACGCGCGGGATCCCCGCCAGATCGTCTGTCGTGCGGATGTGGACCCAGTCAGGATCCTGTTCGAGCATTTTTTCAACTTTCGCCGCCGCCCCCCAGCCGAGCTCCACAACGAAGATCCCTCCGGAGGGCAGCGAACGGGCGGCTTGCTCAATTAAACGCGTATAGATTTCGATGCCGGTCTCTCCGCCGACCAGAGCCGCTTCGGGCTCGTGATCGCGAACTTCGCGCGCGAGCCGAGCGAGGTCGTCTGCGGCGACGTAGGGAGGGTTGCTGACGATCAGATCGAACAGAGGTGACTGGCCTGGTGTGGTTCGCGGATCACCGAGCAAATCGGTCTGAACGAAATGGATGCGATCGGAAACGCCATGGCGAACCGCGTTGCGACGCGCGACTTCAAGGGCTGCTGCGGAAATATCCGTGGCGAAGACCCTGGCGTGCGGCAACTCGTGCGCAAGCGCCACGGCTAGACAGCCGGAACCGGTGCCGATGTCAGCAACCTGCAGCGTTGGGCTCGGCTTTCCCGTGGCCATATCGATCTGGATGCCTCGCGAACCCAGACGCTCGAGGGCGACCTCGACAACGTGCTCTGTCTCAGGACGTGGAATCAAGACTGCGGGCGTGACTTCGAATTCCAGCCCCCAAAACTCCTGTCGGCCAGTGAGATACTGCGTTGGTTCCCCGGCCGTGCGGCGCGCGATGAGCGCGAAAAATCTCTGAGACGTCGCCGCGTCCAATCGGTCCTGGGCATGGGTATAGAGCCAGGCGCGATCGCGGCCGAGCACGTTGAGCAGCAGCACTTCGGCAGCGAGTGTGTGCGAGGGAACGTGCGCCGCACGCAACCGTGCCATACCCTCTTTCAATATGGAACGAATGTCATCGCCCGTGGCGATCACCGATTTGTGTGACCCATGCATGCCACTGGTTGGAGCGAGTGTCTCGGAGGAGAACTGGCCCGCGTGTGTCAACCGACGATTCTAGTCTAACGCGCCTTCGAGGTGTTTCTCAGAAGCTTCTCGAGCGGGTCAACGTGTCCAGGTAGGGCCACCCCCAGGCCGCTCAAATGCGAGGGATTTGTTCAAGCTCTCTTCTCCCACCGTCGGCCCAATACGGCGAAACAGTTAGCAGGGAACCCGGTACACAGGAACCAGAAAAACCGCTTCGTAATCAACGCCGCGCGCTCTGCCCTTCGCTTCAATTTCCCAATAGAAAGGCGGCGTGGCCGCGAGATGGGTGGCGGGCTGGTCCGGGGGCAAGTGGAACTCGATGGGAAGGTCATTGCCTGCCAGACCCGTGAGACGGTCGCGATCGCACGTCGTGACATCCTTGTAGATCTCGTAACAGACGACTCGAGTCGAGCGGTCCTGCCCCATGCCTGTGGTCACGTATCTTTCCTCTACGCAACGCAACGTCAGCGTAAGCTGATTGATTGCCCAGATGTGACGCGGGGGACGCAGTCGCGCGCGAAGCGTGCCGCCCAGAGCGAAAGGAAACGACTCATAGGTGAGGAAGCTGTTGCCGTAGCGCAGAAGGTCGAGCAGCATCTGCGCCCAGCGAAACCAGAAGATTAGCCCCAAGAGTCCGAAAATTCCCACAGCCGCGAGAAAAGGCCAGGCGCCGCGGATGTTCAATCCCACCCACGCAAAAGGGACCAGGAATGTGGTCCAAACCATCGCGGCGAGCAAGCGCTCGAGCATGTCATCAAACGCCGAAAAGGCAATACCGTCCTGACGCCAGTGGAAGTCATAGAGCCAGGGCTCGTTGGGGCGCTGGGCGGCTTCGCGGCGGTAGGCGGACTTGCGCATCACGCCCCGGATGCCGTGAACGGTGAAGAACAAACCGCCGAAGGAAAACATTCCTGCAACCAAACCGATGAGCCAATCCGGGGCATGCTGGCGCGCTGGAAACTTTTCGAGCGCAACGAGCCCGATACAGAATCCTGCGACCAGGAAGGGAATGCCGAAAAGCACTGAACTCCAAGTCTGGATCGTGGTGGCGCTTTGCGTGCGGTGATTCGGCAAGACCGGATGGCCCTCGGAATCGGGAGCCAATGCGGGCATGAGTACCTTGGTTGTGGAGGCCATCGGAGCCAGGTCTTCTCTCGCTTCCAAAATGGCGCGAGCCATCGGCCACGGCAATGGAACTTTCGCGAAAAGGTAACGACGGCGTAATTTCCTCCCGTTCAATGCGTACTTGTAAGCGGGGCCTTCAGAAAAGGGACCTTTTCAAAGGCTTCCGAGAGAAGGATGAATGGCCCAGACAGGACGAGCGAAGGCGTACAAGGGCATGGGGATGGAGGGTCTTGTTGCGAAGTGGTATGCGCGGATTACGCGCAACGACCTTTCGGAGTTCAAGGCCCTAGCCCGTCGAGCGGCACAGGAACTGGCCGAGGGAGCACGCGTGCTGGAGGTGGCGCCGGGTCCAGGATACTTCGCAATCGAACTTGCCAAGCTAGGGAAATACAAAATCACGGGCCTTGACATCAGCGAGACCTTCGTCCAGATAGCGCGCGAGAATGCGCGGGAAGAGGGCGTTGACATCGATTTTCGGCGAGGGAACGTGTCTCGCATGCCCTTGAACGATCATTCCTTTGATTGGGTGGTGTGTCGGGCCGCGTTCAAAAATTTCGCGGACCCAATCGGGGCGCTGCGGGAGATCTACCGCATTCTGACGACGGGCGGCAAAGCGGTGATTATCGACCTTCGCAAAGACGCGCCTAAGCAAGAGATCGACGCGCACGTGGACAGGATGAAAGTTGGCCAACTGAATTCGATCCTGGTCAAATGGGCTTTCCGGGGGATGCTGCTGAGGCGTGCGTACACGAAACAGGATTTCGAGCGCTTGATCGGAGAAAGTGGCTTTCAAAAATCCAAGATTGCCGATGCGCCCGTGGGGTTCGAGATAACCCTCACCAAGTAGCCCGGAGCCGCGCGCCGGGTCTAGGCGCAAGCGAGAGCAAGGCGACCTGCAAAACGCGCGGCCGAGCCCAGTTCTTCTTCGATGCGAAACAGCTGATTGTATTTGGCGATGCGGTCGGTGCGGGAGGCAGAGCCGGTCTTGATTTGGCCCGCGCCCATGGCGACGGCGAAGTCGGCGATGAAAGCGTCCTCGGTTTCACCGGACCGATGCGAGATCACGGCGGCGTATTTTGCTTTGCGCGCCATTTCCACCGCTTCGATTGTCTCCGTGACCGTGCCAATTTGATTAAGCTTGATCAGGATGGCGTTGCCGACGCCTTCTGAAATGCCTCGCCTGAAAATCTTTGGATTGGTGACAAAGACGTCGTCGCCGACGAGTTGAACAGTGCGACCGACCTGCTTGGTGAACAGCTTCCAGCCCTCCCAATCCTCTTCAGAAAAGCCATCTTCGATCGAAACGATCGGATACTGACGCACCCAGTGGCCCCAGTATTCGGCCATTTGCTCGGACGTGCGTGCGGACCGGTCCGATTTCTTGAAGACGTATTTTCGTAGGGCGCGATCGTAGAACTCGCTCGAGGCGGGATCCAGCGCGATGGCAATCTGCTCGCCGGGTCTGTACCCGGCGGCGGTGATGGCTTCCAAAAGCCGTTCGAGCGCCTCTTCGTTCGATTTCAGGTTGGGAGCAAAGCCGCCTTCGTCGCCGACAGCGGTCGAATAACCGTTCCTTTTGAGTACGGCTTTGAGATGGTGGAAGACTTCGACGCCCCAGCGCAGCGCTTCGTGGAAACTGGGTGCCCCCATCGGCATGACCATGAATTCTTGAACGTCAACGGAGTTGTCGGCGTGCGCGCCGCCATTCAAGATGTTCATCATTGGGACGGGGAGCGTGGTGTGCGGGCCGCCACTGGAATACGTTGCCAGGTAGCGGTAGAGCGGCTGGCCGGCTGCAGCCGCCGCGGCGCGCGCAGTGGCCATCGAGACCGCCAGGATCGCATTCGCGCCGAGTTTCGATTTGTTGGGTGTGCCGTCAACTTCCATCATGCGGAGATCGAGCGCGCGCTGATCGGTCGCATCCATTCCGGTGACCGCATCGGCGATGGCGGTGTTGACATGGGCGACGGCTTTGAGAACTCCCTTGCCGAGATAGTGATGTGGGTCGCCGTCGCGCAGCTCGATCGCTTCATGCTCTCCGGTCGAAGCGCCCGAGGGAACGGCGGCACGGCCGAACGCCCCGTCTTCCAAACGAACGTCGGCTTCCACCGTGGGGTTGCCGCGGGAATCGAGAATCTGGCGGCCATGAACGGCGACGATTTTTGCGGACATTCTGTCTCCTCGACCCTGTCGGAAGCTGCGGCGAGCACAGCCAGGGATTCAAAGTCTACGGGAATCTTCGGCTTAGGCCAAGCCTGCGGGTGTGTCGGGCAAACGCTACTCGGGTTCCTCGATCATCGATTCCGGGCGCACGACGACAACGATGCCGTTGTCGGAGACAGAATATCGAGCACGGTCGGCTTCCAGGTCGTGGCCGATGACGGTGCCCTCGGGAAGTTCCACGTGGCGATCGATGATGGCACGGCGGATGCGAGAATGGCGGCCGATGTTCACGTGATTAAAAATGATCGATTCCTCGACCTCGGCGTAACTATTCACACGGACGTCATAGCCGATGACGGAGTTCGACACGCGCCCGCCCGAAATGATCGAGCCACCGGCCACGATGGAGTCAAGGGCGACACCCATGCGCAACGGATCGGCAAACACGAATTTGGCCGGTGGGTATTGCTGCTGCCAGCTATGGAGAGGCCAGCTTTTGTCATAGAGGTTGAAAACGGGCGTGACCGCAACCAGATCCATGTTGGCCTCGTGATAGGCATCGATGGTGCCGACATCGCGCCAATAGGACGTCTCCTTTTTGTTTTCATCTCGGAAGTTATAGGCGAAGACGCGATACTTGCCGATGATGCGGGGAATAATGTCCTTGCCGAAATCGTGTGCCGAAGCGGTGTTTTCGGCGTCGTCGATCAGGATCGGCACGAGAAGCTGCGTATTGAAAAGATACACGCCCATCGAAGCGTTGCATTTTCCCGGATGAACGGGCGAGGTTTTGGGGTGGAGAGGTTTTTCCTCGAAGCCGACGATGCGCCAGTTTGCATCGGTTTCCAGAACACCGAATTTTCCGGCGCAGGCAGCGGCGTCCATTTCGATGGTGGCAACGGTGACGTCGGCGCCAGATTCGACGTGCTGCTCGAGCATCGTCTGATAGTTCATCTTGTAGATGTGATCGCCGGAAAGGATGAAGACGTAATTCGACTGCTCGCTGCCGATCGAATAGATGTTTTGATAGACGGCATCGGCCGTGCCCTGATACCAGTGCTGCGAGACGCGCATCTGAGGTGGCAGAACCTCGATGAAATCGCCTACACCCATCAACGAGGACCAACCGCGCCGAACGTGACGATTGAGACTCAAAGCCTTGTATTGCGTAAGCACGAAAACGCGGCGTAGGTCGCTATTGAGGCAGTTCGACAGCGTCAGATCGACGATGCGAAAGACCGCGCCGAAAGGAACCGCCGGCTTGGCGCGGTCCCGAGTGAGCGGCCAGAGCCGCTCCCCCTGCCCGCCCGCGAGCAGCACGCCAATGGCGTTGCGCATAGAAACCATGGCAAGAACCCAATTCCCTTTCTACAGGCAGACATTCTAGCAGCATGGCCTCGGGCGAAGACCAGGAGTTCCCAAGCAGGGTCGCAAGGGGCCAGCGGAAGTTTATTGAACAGTTAAGTACGATCTGCACCTTCGCCCTTGTGCAATTTAAACCTTGACTTCAAGGATAGCCTCCGATAGAAGAGGTGGGCAACGGCCGGCAGAGAGGCTGCCGGCTACACTGATTTCAGTCCATCAATCCAAATTCCAGAAAGAGATGGGGGTGAATACGCGTGGCAGAAGTTGTTATTCAAGAGGGTGAGTCTCTGGAAAACGCTCTTCGCCGCTTCAAAAGAAAGGTGCAGTCGGAAGATATCATCAAGGAGATCAAGAAGCACAGCTACTACATGAAGCCCGGCGAAAAGCGTCGCGCCAAAGAAGCCCTCTCGCGTAAGCGCCTCCGAAAAAAGCAGCGGCGTGAGCAAGACTAGCGAAGTCTACCAGTCAGATCGTTCCAGGCAGCTTCCGCTGAGCGGGCGAGTGACATCCGCGGGTCCAGGCGGGTACACGGCGCACGGTTTGCTCGAGGCTGTGCCGCTGCCTCTCCTGTGCAAGGACGCACCCGGAGCCGCCTATGGAATATCATGACAAAGTCCTGAAGTGCGCCGAATGTGGAGCCGAATTCGTTTTCACCGCCGGCGAGCAGATGTTTTTCGCCGACAAGGGCTTCAAGAACGAACCAAAGCGGTGCAAGGCGTGTAAGGCGAACCGCGTGCCGGGAACCAACGGCTCCTCCGCCAGCGGAACCGTTCAGCGTGTAGAAACCAAAACGGTCTGCTCGCAGTGCGGCAAAGAGACGACGGTCCCGTTCCGGCCAACGCAAGGACGTCCGGTGTACTGCCGCGAATGCTTTCAGCAGCGGCGCGGGATGGGGGCACAGAGCACAACGGCGTAGGCTAGTGGTCGGCGTTTCTCCCCATTCAGGCGGGTCACTCCGCTCAACCCAGGATATCGGCAATCGCCGATCGGCACCCGCTGATCGACCTAAGGCCCTCTTCAGCACCCGAAAAATGCTGGGAGGGCCTTTCGTATTTCTGGCTGGGCGGTTGCGACTCCTCCTCCGTCGAACGGGTTCAGACCTGGCTCGCCGCGGTTGACCCGGGCCGAAGCCGGGACCTAAGATGCTAACGAAGACGGGCGGCACACACATGGATGAAAAAGTCTTGCGAGACTATTTGGGCCGCGCCTTGAGCTGGCACGAGGCCCATGTCCACTGGAAAAAGGCTGTTACGGGCATTCCAACGAAAGACCTCGGAAAGCGACCCAAGGGAGCCAAGCATTCGCCTTGGGAATTGCTCGAGCACATGCGTCTTGCGACCTGGGACATTCTCGAGTTCAGCCGAGATCCGAAGCACGTTTCGCCGGAGTGGCCCGCGGGGTATTGGCCCAAGAAGCCAGCGCCGCCAAGCGCGGCTGCATGGCAGAAGAGCGTGAAGGCGCTCGAGAACGATCTCGAAGAAATGCGCAAGCTGGTGACTGATCCGAAAATCGATCTGTTGGCGCCGATACCGTCCGGCTCCGGACAGACGATTCTGCGCGAGGCGTTGCTGATCGCTGATCACAATGCCTACCATCTCGGCCAGCTCGTGGTGGTGCGGCGACTGCTGGGTTGCTGGCGGGAAACCTGAGCCGCGCTTCCGCTCGCGGCGGAAACCGGGCACACCTTTAGGATGTCTCTACGGGTGTCATTGCGATGGGATTTAAGGGGTATGCCATGATCCGGGAACACGCAGTGGCAGAATCAAGTGCGTCGCTTGAAGCACCGGAGCGTGTGTGGGATTCGTTCCGCCGTTGGGGATACTTGCAGGCCCATCTGGATCCCCTCGGTGATCTCCAGCCGGTATTGCTGCGGGAGCTGGATCGAATCGGTCCCGAGGCGGAGGCAGCCCGGCGCGTCTACTGCGGAACGATCGGCGCCGAGTTTATGCACATCGCCGAACCCGAGCGGAGGCTCTGGGTACAGGAAAGGATGGAGGAGGAAGCACCGGAGCCGGACCGTGCTCGCATCCTCGATCTTCTGGTCCGCGCCGAAGTGTTCGAGCAGGTGCTTCAGACGCGCTATCTCGGTACCAAGCGCTACTCGCTGGAAGGCGAGTCGGCTCTATTGCCCTTGCTGGATTCGATTCTGAGCGCGGCGGCCGAGCAGGGCGCGACGAAGGGCATGCTGGCCATGAGCCATCGGGGACGGCTGAACGTGATGGTACACATTGTCGGTCGGGCCGCCGCCGAGGTATTTGCGCGGTTTGAGGACGTCGACCCGCGGAGTACGATGGGCAGCGGGGACGTGAAGTATCACATCGGAGCGACCGGTACGTTTCGCGCCGCGAACGGCCAGGACGTGAGCATCCATTTGGTCTCCAATCCGAGCCATCTTGAGGCAGTCGATCCCGTGGTGATGGGCCGGACTCGCGCAAAGCAAATGCGCCGTGGGGAAAGCGGGCGCAAGCAGGTCCTCGCCGTCACCCTACATGGCGACGCGGCGTTTGCCGGGCAGGGGATTTGCGCCGAGACGTTGAATCTGTGCGGCGTGGCCGGCTTCACCATCGGTGGTTCCGTGCACATCATCGTGAACAATCTGATCGGATTTACCACCCTAGCGCGGGACAGCATTTCGTCACGGTTTTCTTCGGACCTGGCCAAGCGGCTGGAAGTGCCGATATTTCATGTGAACGCAGAGGATCCCGATGCGGTCGTGCGCGTGGGCCGGATGGCACTGGACTATCGCTATCGATTCGGATCGCCAGCGGTCATCGATCTGGTCGGATACCGCCGGCACGGGCACAGTGAAGTCGACGATCCCACCATCACGCAGCCGCTGCGTTACCGAAAGATCGAAGAGCACCCGCCCATGTGGCAAATTTACGCAGAGAGGATCGGCGCAGATCCCCAACCGATCGTTCAGCGCGTGCGCGAAGAACTCGACGCCGCGCAGACGGAAGCGCAGGAAATCGAAAAACGGCCGGTGATGCGGCGGCTGCCGCGCTACTGGGGCGGTTTCAAAGGCGGGCGGTATGACCCAGCATACGAAGTCGATACGGCGGCACCGGCGGAAACCATTGCCGCCATCGGCGAGTCTCTGGTGACCTGTCCCGTTGGATTTCACATTCACCCGAAGGTAAAGAAACTGCTCGAGCAGCGGCTGGAGATGGCGCAAGGCAGACGTCCGATCGATTTTGGGATGGCCGAAGTGCTGGCTTTCGGCTCGCTGGTCTTGCAAGGAGTGCCCGTTCGCCTTTCGGGGCAGGACAGCCGTCGGGGCACATTCAATCAGCGTCACGCTGCGCTCATCGACACCGAAACGGAAGAAGAATTCGTGCCGCTCGAGCACATGGCGCCGGATCAAGCCTGGTGCGAAATCTACAACTCTCCGCTTTCCGAGGCAGCCGTTCTCGGATTCGAGTACGGCTTCAGCCGGGATTTCCCGGAGGCGCTGGTGGCCTGGGAGGCCCAGTTCGGCGATTTCGCCAACGGCGCGCAGATCATCATCGACCAGTTCATTGCCGCGAGCGAGGATAAGTGGAACCTGCTCTCCGGCATTGTGATGCTATTGCCCCATGGCTATGAAGGGCAGGGGCCGGAACATTCCAGTGCGCGCATCGAACGCTACCTCGAGCTTGCGGCGCGCGACAACATGCAGATCTGTCAACCTTCGACCGCCGCGCAGTATTTCCACCTGCTGCGCAGGCAGGCTGTGCGAATCTGGCGCAAGCCGTTGGTCGTCTTCACCCCCAAGAGCATGCTGCGGCATCCGGCAGCTTCCTCGCCGCTTACTGATTTCACAAACGGTCGGTTCCGGACGGTCATTCCGGATCGCGGGGATGGCTCAGCCGAGCGGGTACTGCTTTGCACGGGCAAGATCGGCCACGAGCTGGAAGCGGAGAGAAAACGTCGACAGATCGACTCGACCGCGATTGTGTTCGTCGATCAGCTCTATCCTTTCCCAGAGGCGGAACTGGCGGCCGAAATGGACCGCCATCCGAATGTGCGAGAGTTTGTCTGGGTACAGGAAGAGCCCGGCAACATGGGCGCGCGCCAATTCATCATTCCCCAACTGGAGCGGCTGGCGCGCGGTCGGGCCGTGTTGTCGGTGAACCGGTCGGAGAGTGCCAGCCCGTCTACGGGATCCCCCAAAGCGCACGAGATGGAGCAGAAGACGCTGCTGGCGCTCGCGTACGGAATCTGACGGAAGTTTTCAGAGTACCTCACGGGCGTGAGAAGATCAGGCTGTGCCCCCTCGGCGTCATGGAGTGGAGAACGCTTGACGAGAAGCCGGCGTGGCGGAACATTTCGTCGTATTCCGCGAACGTATAGGCGTCTCCGTCTCGCGTCATGCCCAGCATCATTAGGCTGAAGCTGGCGGCCCGTGGCGGAGAGACGCGATCGGGGTTGGGCACCAAATCCATGGTCACGACCCTGCCATCGGCCGCCATCGATTTGCGGATCTTGCGAAGAAGCCCTTCGTTGGTCGCCGGGTCGTAGTGGTGGAGGAAATTGGTGATCAGTACGACATCGTAGCCGCTGCCGAAGTCGACTTCAAAGGCACTGCCCGGCAGACAGTGGAACCGGCGTGCCACTCCTCGCGCGCGCGCGTTTCCCTCCGCCACTTCTAAGACGCGTGGCCAATCCTGCGCAAAAATCTCGGCATTCGGATTGCGTTCGGCGATGGCAATGCCGAATAGTCCATGCCCAGCAGCGATATCCAATACCTTCCATTTCTGTCCTCGGTCGGCCTCCAGCGCGCGTGCTACTTCCTCCGCGACAGGAAGGGTTAAGGGGACCATGGAGCGGGCGAAATCCACCCAAATCGGATTTTCGTGCGACACCGAACCTTCCCCGGCGCCCAGAGGGGGCCGGCCCGTGCGAATGGTTTCGCTCAGGTGCATGAATGCATTCACCGTTTCGGGCAGCGCGAGGAAGCCTGATGAGGACCCCTGATAGGCGGGGGAGCGGCGATCGAGAAACGTCTTCGAGTCGAGAGTAAGAGCATAGCGCTGCTCTGACTTCGATAAGCAACCGAGGATCGTCAGATAGTCGCAAAGGATCCGAATGCCCCGTTCGGTCGCTTGGCAGCGCTTCGCCAGCGGACCTACGGTATCGACACCCTCGCCGATCACCGTGAACACGTCGAGCTCGATCGCGGCTTTCAGCGCGGCGGTGTTTTGATAGGCATTGAGAGTCTCGTAGACCCAATTCGGGTTGGGTTCGGCCGCGGGTTTGGTTGCCATCGTCTTAGTTTTGATTGCCGGAGTTTTTCCCGAGCGGCTGCGAGTTCTGAGCGAAACACCAGTGAACGAATTGCGGGGCGTAGCGCGTCTTCACTGCGGCCGGCACATCCTGCTCGTTCAGCTCGTGGAAGTCAAATCGAATCTCCCCGGAAGGCGCTACGTTGGCAAGAAGAAATCCGTAGACATCGGTCTTCGCCGCCTTAGCCGCCGATGCCTCCGGCGGCAAGCTGTACCGCTGTGCCCCGGCCGTTCCCACGATCCATCCGGGGAGAACGCCGCCGTGCTCGTGCCAGTAAGGGGTGTTGAAGATGCCGTTCATGAAGTAATGGGAATGACTGGCTAGGACGTAAACTCGTTTGTGGGCCTGGTTTTGGATCTTCAAAAGCTCGGCATACACCCGCCGGCCGCTTTCGGTCCCGAGTTCTGTCTGGTTCATGCTGTGCCCCTTCGAAATGCTTTCCGGAAGCGCTTCGTGCATCCCGGCGACGATCGTCGTGATGGTGGGATCGGCCGCATCTTTTGCTAGGATTTTTTCGAACCAGGCGATTTGATTACCCCCAAAGTCAAACGGCCCATTGTCGAGACTGATAAAGTCCACGCCCGCCTCCCTCCAGTGGTAATAGATGTGGGGGTTGAGGTCGGTCGGATCATCGTCGAGCCGCTGGCGGCGGAGGTTGGGCCGGTCGATCCACGGAGCGAAGTTGGCAAGGTAATCAGCGTCGGTGTAAGGCGGAACCAGTTCATGGTTGCCCCGCGCGAGATAGACCGGGAAGGAGCCGAAGGGAGCAAGCTGATTTACGATGAAGTCTTTCCAAGCCATGGTCCGGTATTCGGAGATGCTCAGGGGTCTGGCGAGTTGTTCTGGTTGGTGCTGAATATCCTCATCGAAGTCGGACACTTTTCGGAAATCTCCGAGGTGCCAGAAAAATCGGGCGCCGCTTTTCTTCACGGCCGCAGCTACCGCGGGCATCACGATGTCGCCACAATTGCGCGAATCGCCTGACGCGGCAAACTTCCAACGAGCCACGTTCGTCCCAGACTTGGCAGCCTGGGTTTGACAGCGGGTCGGCGGCACCGCGACGAAAACGGATATCACCGTGAGGAAAATGAGTCGAGCTCGGTTCATGGGGCCTAGACCGACACCGCGCAAAGGACCATATTGTCCCGCGGCAACGAGCCGATGGCAACAGCGTCCGATGAGCAACAGAGGATCGGAATTGGCTCGATCGATGTACACTAGGGAACCGTCGGCGGTTGCTTTCTTACTTCCTCAGCATGGTTTGGTATTTCCTGATGCACGAAACCTGGGACCCCAGCGGAACTGTAGGATGTTCCGGCGCTGCGGAGGAGAACAGTGAAGCGTATCTTGGTGGCGGACGACGACCGGACCGTACGTGAGTGGCTCGCCGGGACTCTGCGGGCCGAACATTTCGAGGTTTCCACCGCGGCGGACGGGGCCACGACGCTCAGCAAACTGCGCAGCAGAAAGTTTGACCTGGTGCTGCTGGACATCCGCATGCCGCGCATGAGCGGCCTGGATGTTTTGGCAGCGCTGCGTAGCAAGAGGAACCCGCCCAAAGTCATCGTGATCACCTCGGACGATTCGCCCGCAACAGTCCTGGCGGCCATCCGCGAAAACGCTCACCAATACATCGCCAAGCCAATCGATCGCGATGCCCTGATGGCTCTGGTGCGGCAAACGCTGGGCAAGAAGGCTCGCATACAAGCGATTGAAGTGATCTCGGCGCGGCCGGACTGGGTTGAGCTAGCCGTTCCTTGTTCGCTCGAAGCGGCGGAGCGCTTGGAGGGGTTCATGGCGCATTTGGAGTCCGGCCTGCCTGAGGATGTGCGCATTGCCGTGGGACAGGCGTTCCATGAATTGCTGATGAACGCGATCGAATGGGGAGGCAAACTTAACCCGCGACGCCAGGTTCGCATCTCCTACCTGCGGGCCAAACGCATGGTCATGTATCGCATTGCCGATCCGGGGCCCGGATTTGATCTGGCCGAACTTGACCACGCGGCCATCGCCTATGGGGATGAACCCATGAAACACGGCGACGTTCGCGTGGAGAAGGGATTGCGACCCGGCGGATTCGGGTTGATGATGGTGAAGGCGAGCGTAGACGAATTGCTGTACAACGAGAAGCACAATGAAGTTGTCTTTGTGAAGTACCTCGACTGAGTGCGGCGACTCTACCCGATTCGGCGTGGATTGAATTGGTACCTTCGTAACATTGTCAGCCGTCTCATGCAGCCCGTAGGCTACCCTCACAGCTGGAGATAGCCTGAAACCGACGGTTTGGCACAAAAGCGGTTAGGAGCGCCGTGAGACGGGCCGCGGCGAACTTTCATGATCGCGGCACTCATCAGCATCACTTCATTAGCGGCAGCTATCCAGTGGCTGTACTACTGCCGGTCGGCAGTCGCGTCGACCAAACACGTGGAGCCGTCCGGTCACGTGCTTCGAACTATTTTGGCGAACGGAAAGCCGCTTGCCAGTGATTTCCACCGCTTTCTCGAACTGGCCCGCCTCTGCCCGGGGCGGGGGAAGGACGCGGCACAGATCCGCAGGGTAGCAACTTACTACAGCTTGCTACACCTGCTGGCCCGACTGTTCGGCGAGCCGATCCCGGCCGTTTCGTGCTGGGCAAGGCGCGAACAAAGAGCCTGCTCCCACTTTGCCGCGGTTGTGCTGGACCGAAGAATCTCTTCGAGTCGGGACCTTCTCAGCCAGCACCGGATCGGCTGTCCATAGTCGCTTCGGTTG
>Ga0187777_10001189_pt1 | contig 17001 bp, 13 predicted proteins | sample 1015_Q2_SP5_10_M_FD_132416 | JGI IMG/M metagenome (GOLD analysis project Ga0187777, IMG submission 132416) | Tropical peat soil microbial communities from peatlands in Department of Meta, Colombia - 1015_Q2_SP5_10_MG | ecosystem: Environmental > Terrestrial > Soil > Wetlands > Peat | place... | reverse complement strand
CCCTGCCTCAATCCCTAATCGCGATCGCGGTCGCCGTGATGGTGTAGATCGAGTGCGTTGGTCAGGTCTCCCATCCGCGGGTATCCATTTGCTTCGAGAGATGAGTCCCGACGCTTGATCCCAGGAAGCACGGGCAGACGCCACCTGCGTGTGATGAGCCGCAGTACCGAGGTCGTGTCGTACTGCGTGTGGTCCACGAAGCCGTGCTTCGCGAACGGGGAGACGATGATCGCAGGAATGCGGCTGCCCGGGCCAAACATGTCGCCTTTGGGCGGCGCGACGTGGTCCCAGATTCCGCCGTTTTCGTCCCAGGTGATGAGAATCACCATGTGACGATACTGAGGACTCGCCTGCAGCGCCGCCACTACCGCGGCGATGTGCCGGTCGCCGTCGGTGACGTTCGCGTAACCGCTATGTTCGTTGACCGTGCCGTGGGGCTTGTAGAAGGTGACCGGCGGCAGCGTGCCATTTTGGATGTCCGTCAGGAACTGCGAGGCTGGCAGAGTGCCGCCCGCTACGTCCGCCGGCGTCGTCACACCCGCGTCCTTCAGGTGCGCGGCGCGATTGACTGCACCCTCAGGAGTGCTCGGGTCGAAAGCCGCAAAGAAATTGAACGGCTGGTGGTGATACTGGAAGTTCGGGTTCGCCGCGGACGTGCCCGCAGTGAAGGGCGGATTGGCCAGCGCGAAATTCCAGCCGCCCGAGTAGTACGCCCAGTCGATGCCGGCAGCCGTGAGCAGATCACCGATGTTGGTCTGCGTCTGTGGCGGCAACGTGCTCGTTGAGAGCAGATTGACAGACTGCTGCGGCGGAGTGGAGGTGACGGCGTTGCCGCTTGGCGGGAACGGCGGTTGCGAGGTATTGACGCTGTAAAACACCCCGCCGATAGCCGGAGTGATCACCGTGCTCGCGACGAAAGTCGGCGGTCCGCTCAGCGCACTCGCAGGCGAGGTGGCCGAAGTGGTCAGGGTCACGCCGTCCGCGTTGATCACGGAGGGCGTCGGTGCCGCGCTCGCATTGGTGGGCGCAGCCGGGTTGACCGGCTTCGTCCCATCACCTGGGTAGATCGGGGCGCACGAGCAGATGAGGAACTGGTGGTTCAGATAGGAACCGCCGAAAGCCGACTGGAAAAAGTTGTCGGCGAGAACGTTCTCATGGGCCAGGGCCCACAACGGATGATCGGGCGTATTGTTCGGGATGTACATCATGACGAGTCCACCCGAATCGGCCCATGCGGCGAACTTGTTGTTGCTCCCGCCGTTGATCTGCATCTGGTTCTCATAGAAGCGGTGGTACAGATCCCGGTTCGTGTAGGTGAGCGGGTTTGTATCGATGGTAGAGACCGAGTCATACAGCGCAAGCAAGCTGAAGGGGTGGTTGAAAGTGCCGAGGTAGGCGGCCGTCTGCGCCTGCGTCAGGGGCTGGGGCGCGAGCGGCGCGCCGGCTGTGACGCCGGAGCTCGTTCCACCCCACACGGCCGGGAGGCCCGGCAGCACTGTGCCATCGCGATCGAGTTGCGTGGTCGATTCGGGCGAGGCGTGCTTCAGTCCATTGGCCCTCGGGTACATTCCGAAGAGGTTGTCGAAGCTGCGGTTCTCGGCGTAGATCACGACGATAGTGCGAATCTCGCGCAGATCCTTCTCGTCGTCTCCATGGTGATCGCCCCACTGATCGCCGCGATACTGTTCGTCGAAGGAATCGTCCGCCGTCGCCGTTGCGCCATAGCCGCTTATGACGATGGCGCCCGCAACGAATGCCGCGATCAACGATCGTTGTTGAATCTTTCGCATGTGAAGCTCCCCAGAGTTCTTCGTTTTGTGCACGGCCAAACCGCAATGCACAGCCTCCGTTAAGGGTTTACGCCCCGTTTCTTGCGGAAAATTGACCAATTCGTTGCAGCGCGCGAACAAATCGCCAGCTCGCCGGGAGCGGATTTCACACTACCGTCATAAAGGTATTGCGGAATGGGGGCGCTGGTTCCGCCCTGGAGTCGGAGGCTCATCGGCAATGCATCTCGGCGCTATCGGGGCAAGGGCACTCCCCACGATCGCTCTGATCTGTTGCGCCGCAGCAGCAGAAAACCCTGGTGCACCGAGCGAGCTTCCCTGGGGGGCTGATCCACCGGTGGGCCCTGCTCTTGCCCGTGCGGCCGCAATCGCCTCGCTCGGGCGTCAGCTGTTCGTCGATCCGAAGCTGTCAGCTTCGGGTCGCATGTCCTGCGCCACCTGCCACGATCCTGCGAATCACTTCGCCCCCTCGAACGACCTGCCCGTACAGAAGGGCGGCGTCAGACTCGATCAGTCGGGCACAAGAGCCTCGCTTGCGCTCACCTACAGCGCGACGACCCCCTTCTTTACCGAGCATTACTACGAGTCGGAGGACGAGGGAGATGAAAGCCTCGACCAGGGTCCTACAGGCGGACGCACCTGGGACGGCCGCGTCAACCGTGCCCGCGATCAGGCGGCGATCCCACTGCTCGCGCGAAACGAAATGGCGAACAACGACGAGGCGGCGGTCGTCGCTCGCGTTGCACGCGCACCCTATGCGCCACAAATGAGGAAGCTCTACGGCGCGGACATCTTTAAGGACATTCATCGCGCTTTTCTCGCGATCGGAGATGCGCTCGAGACCTATCAGGAGATCCCGGCTGAATTCAGTCCCTTCACGAGTAAGTACGATGCATTCCTGCGCGGACAGGTGAGGTTGACACCAAAGGAAGCGCGCGGTCTTGCCGCGTTCAATGATCCGGCGCGTGGCAACTGCGACCACTGCCACAAGAGCCGGCTCTCGCCATCGGGAACTCTACCCATGTTCACCGACTACGGCTTTATTGCTGTCGGAGTCCCGCGCAACGACAAGATTCCGGCGAATGCGGATCCGAACTACTTCGATCTCGGCGCGTGCGGCCCGCTACGGAAGGACCTGGCGAACCGCCCGGAGTTCTGTGGACTGTTCAAGGCACCTTCGTTGCGCAACGTGGCAACACGCCGGTCCTTCTATCACAACGGCGTGTTTCATACGCTGGAGGAAGCCGTCGCATTTTACGCGACGCGCGACACAAATCCCGAGCGCTGGTACCCGGTCGACTCCGATGGGAAGGCCCGCAAGTTCAACGATCTGCCAGCGCAGTACCAACGCAACATCAACTTCGAGCCGCCGTTCGATCGCCAGCCCGGACAGCCGCCGGCACTATCGGATCAGGACATCCGCGACATCGTCGCATTTCTCCGCACGCTCACCGATGGATTCGATCCGCTGGCGCAGACGGCGGCCCAAGTTCTTCCTTAGAAGCTAGCCGACTGCCGTCCGCAAGCACACCATTGATGGTGAGGCCCGATAGGGGATATGTTGGGCCCGTTAGGGGACAACATCCGAAGCGGGCGGAGATCAACGATGCGAGGGGCATTCTGTTATGCGATCGTCCTCCTCGTTGCTGCAGTCGCTGCCGAGAATGCGCACGGCCGCTCTGCGACACTGATTCTTCTAAACGGCAGGATCTGGACCGAGAATCCGCGACAGCAGGAGTCGGAGGCCATCGCCATCGATGGCAACCGGATCATCTCCGTCGGTTCCTCGGCAGCCATAAGCAAGTTAGCTGGACCTGAGTGCCGGGTGATCGACCTGGGCGGCCGGCGCGTGGTGCCTGGATTCAATGACTCGCACGTACATTTCCTGAGCGGGGGCGACTCACTTGCCAGCGTCCAACTGGGAGACGCCCCGAGCCTCGAAGAATTCACCCGCCGCATCGGCGACTACGCCAAAACGCTTCCGAAGGGTGCCTGGATAAGAAATGGCAATTGGGACCATCAGCGCTGGAGTCCAGCGAACTTGCCGACGCACCAGGCGATCGACGCTGTCACTCCGGACAACCCTGTGTTTGTGTGGCGAGTCGATGGCCACATGGCACTCGCCAATGCCGTGGCAATGAGACTCGCTGGTGTTGATCGGAACACGAAAGACATCCCCGGCGGAGAGATCGTGCGTGACAAGGACGGCTATCCCACCGGCATTCTCAAGGACGAAGCGGCGATCCTCGTGGAACGGGTCATGCCCCCTCTCTCAGAAAAGGAACTCGATGCGGCACTTAAAGCCGCCTTGCGCGAGGCTGCAAGTCACGGTGTGACCAGCGTGCAGAACCTTGTGGACTCCCCGACCGATCAACATTCGGCGATGAAATTTCGGGAGTTTCAGAAATTCGCGCGTGCGGGAATGCTGACGGTCCGGATCTACAGCGCCAATCCCTTGCGCGAGTGGAAAATGCTCGCCGACACGGGGGTGCAGGCTGCCTTTGGCAGCGCCCTGCTGCGCATCGGCAACCTGAAGAGCTTCGCGGACGGTTCGTTAGGTTCGGAGACCGCCTGGATGGACGCCCCGTTCTCCGACCGCTCCGGCTATAGCGGTCTGGCTAGTTCTGATCTCATGGATTCCGCTGGCATGTACGCCAGCATTCGGGGCGCGGATCAGGCCGGTCTACAGATTTCTGTGCATGCGATCGGCGACCGCGCGATTCACACGGTGCTCGACCTCTTTGAGCGCGCCGAACGAGAGAATGGGCCTGCCGATAGGCGTTTTAGGATCGAACACGTCCAACACCTGCGACCTGAGGATGCCGCGCGATTTGCGCCGCTTGGGATCATCGCGTCCATGCAGCCTTACCACGCAATCGACGATGGTCGGTGGGCCGAAAAAGAGCTCGGCCCCGTGCGCATTCAGTCGAGTTATGCGTGGCGGCTGCTGCTTGATCACGGCGCCGTACTGGCTTTCGGTTCGGATTGGCCCGTGGCACCCCTCGATCCGTTGCTGGGAATCTACGCCGCGGCAACGCGACGCACCCTCGACGGCAAGAATCCGCAGGGCTGGGTCCCGGAACAGCGCATCACGGTCCGGGAGGCGGTCCATGCTTATACGGTTGGCTCGGCGTTCGCCGAGCATCAGGAGCAGATCAAAGGCTCACTTGAGCCCGGCAAGCTCGCCGATCTCGTCGTGCTAACCGACGACATTTTCCGGATCGCGGCCACCGAGCTCGACAAGGTGCGCGTCTATATGACCGTGTTTGACGGCTCAGTGATCTTTCAGCAGGACGGAGCGCGGCTCTAGCTGCCAACCCGATCCATCGATCAGACTCCCCGAACTCGAGGGAAAGCCCGAAGCACGGCTCATCCCGCTCAAGTTGTTCGTCAGCTCCAAGTGGCAGTGTGCCAACACCGGATGCGGAAGTGCTACATGGTGAGCGGCGGTGATATTCTGGGTACGTGAAGTAGTCATCCGGACTCTGCGGCTCGGGGGAAGCCATGAAGAGAAGGCACTTCATCCACGCGGCAACGGCGTCCGTGTTACTTCCGGTCGCGGCCACGCAGTGTGTCGCTGCGCTCGCTAGCCTCTCGCGGAGTGCGGACTACGTTTTCTTCGATGAGCGATTTGCGAGGGCGCGTCGCATCGCCGCCTTATGGTCAGCCTCGGACCGCTTGATCGCAGTTCACGGCGACGTCACTCCGGTGTGGAGCAACGGGCTGGATCGCGCGACGGCCACGCATCCGCTGCATCTTCGCGGCCTCACGACCGAATCCTTCTTTTTTTGTCTGAGGATCCTGGCCGCCGAACGCGCTGACCTCGATGTACAGGCGTCGCGGTTCGACCGGAACCTGTTCCTCTGGACGATACGTGCCACCCCGAAAACCCAGCACGGAACGACACGACATGGCTGAGCCCCTACCACCGGGTGTGAATGCAGAACGCATGGCAGACGCTTTGGAGCGTCTCCGAAAGATAGTCGGCCGCGATTGGGTCTTCTCCGGCGAGAAGGTCGCGAGCTACGACGACCCTTATACGATCCCCAACGACCCCGGTCGCTACAAAGCCCACGCCGCGGTTGCGCCTGCCTCGACCGAGCAGGTGCAGGAAATCGTCAAGGTTGCCAATGAATTCCGTATTCCGCTTTGGACAGTCTCGCGCGGCAAGAATTTCGCCTACGGCGGGGCGGCGCCGGTTCTGTCCGGCTCAATCGTCCTCGATCTCAGTCGCATGAACCGTATCCTCGAGGTCAATGAGAAATTCGGCTATGCGCTGATCGAGCCTGGAGTCAGCTACTTCGATCTCTACGAGTACGTCCAGAGCCGGGGACTAAAGTTGTGGCTGGACGTTCCGGATCCGGGTTGGGGCAGTGTCGTGGGCAATGCGCTCGATCACGGAGTCGGTTACACGCCATACGGCGATCACTTCGGGGTGCAATGTGGCATGGAAGTCGTGCTCGCCAATGGCGAGGTCGTGCGAACCGGTATGGGCGCCATGCCTGGCAACAACACGTGGCAGCTGTTCAAGTACGGCTTCGGCCCTTACGTGGACGGTATGTTTTCGCAGTCGAACTTCGGCATCGTCACGAAGATGGGCATTTGGCTGATGCCGGAACCCCCGGGGTATCGGCCGTATCTGATCACCTTTCCGCGTGCGGAGGACATCGAGCAGGTCGTCGAGATCGTTCGGCCGCTCCGACTCAACAACGTCATCCAGAATGCGGCCACGATCCGTAGTCTCGTGCTGGACGCCGCCCTCTTCGCGACGAAGAGTCAGTATTACTCGGGCGAGGGTCCCATTCCCGATACCGTCGCGAAGCAGATCATGGCCGACCAGGAGATCGGCATGTGGAATTTCTGCGGTGCACTGTATGGGCCGCCGCCCATCACCGATGCGCTATGGACGGCGATTCGCGACTCGTTCGCCACGATCCGAGGCGTGAAATTCTACTTCCCGGAGGATCGGAAACGCCGGCCGGACATCCTCATTCATCGTGCCGACACAATGAGGGGCATCCCGAAGCTGACCGAGTTTGGCTTTTTGAACTGGAATGGCGGTGGCGGCCACGTCGGCTTCTCGCCGGTCTCGCCGACGACTGGCAAAGATGCCATCAAGCAATTCCGGATGGTCAGCGGCCGCGTGCGCGAGTACGGCTTTGACTACATGGGTTTGATGGCCGTCGGCTTCCGGGAGCTACATCATGTGACGGTGATCGTGTTCGACCAGACCAACCCGAAGGAGCGGCAGAAGCTGAACGAGGTGTTCCAGCTGCTGGTACGTGAGGCGGCCGCCGAGGGTTATGGCGAATACCGCACGCACATACACTACATGGACACTATCGCGGGGACGTATAGCTGGAACAACAACGCCCTGCTCAAGATGCACCAGACGATAAAGGATGCGCTTGATCCGAACGGCATTCTTTCGCCAGGCAAGTCGGGCATCTGGCCGAAGCGCTTGCGGGAGGCTAAGAAGGTATGAAGCACATTGCGTGGATGTCATTTCTGGTGTCTGCACTTGCCAGTCTGGCGATGCCGACGGCTGCTGCGGATATGACAGGCAGGGACGTCTTCGATCACTACTGCGGCGCCTGCCACGGCACCGACGATGGGCCCGGCACGATGCAGCTGAGACGAACGCGCGGCAAGGATCAAGCACTGCTGACCGAGCGCACCAACCTGAGCGCAGATTACATCGAATACGTCGTACGACATGGCCTCAGAGCCATGCCGCCTTTCGTCCCGAGCGACCTAACGGAGGCAAAACTCAAGGCGCTGCTCGCATTCCTCGCGAAGTAGGATTCTTTGTCAGACGCCGTTGATACGACGCCCTGAGGTTGGAAATCCCGCACCGTTCATCGCGCTAAGCGCGACCTCGATCGCGCCGTGCCGCCTCGATCGCGGCGATATCGATCTTCTTCATCCCCATCATCGCTTCGAACGCCCGTTTCGCGGCCGCCTGGTCCCGACTGCTCATTGCTTCCAAGAGCGCCCGCGGGGTGATCTGCCAGGACAAGCCCCATCGGTCCTTGCACCACCCGCACTGGCTTTCGGCTCCGCCGTTACCGACGATCGCATTCCAGTAACGATCGGTTTCGACTTGATCCTCGGTGATAATCTGAAAGGAGAAAGCCTCGCTGTGTTTGAAAGCCGGGCCACCATTTAGGCCGAGGCAGGCTACTCCTACCACCGTAAACTCGACCGTCAGTACCTGTCCCTGCTTGCCGTCCGGGTAATCGCCAGGGGCGCGGTGGAGCGCGGTGACGGCGCTGTTTGGAAAAGTCTGCGCGTAGAACCTGGCAGCTTCCTCTGCGGTGCCGTTGTACCAAAGGCAAATCACGTTTCTGGCCATCGTCCATCTCTCCTCATTCGTTAGTCGGCGAGCCCTTCCGAGTTACGACGAAAGAGTGCCACGGAAATCGACAGACGGCCTAGGCAGAACCCACGGTCGCGCTTTCGCTGATCAGATGAGTGACAAGGCGTACTCGAGGGAGTAACCCCCTTGGTGCACCGAGGCGCAACCGAGGCGGTTCGGGGAGAAGCGCCTTCCTCACGGTGGACTTCGTCTAACAAAGGAATTCACGCCGACGCTCAAGTTTCTGATTCGTCTGGCAGACGTGTTGATTGCCCCAGGGTTAATTGCCCCAGCGCTCGCTGGTCCAGTCGATGGCCCTGACGCTCCATGAGTACGGCTACGCTCGGGATTTCGAGTCGGCGATGCAAGGTCCTGTGAACAATGGCCAATGGCCTGCGGTAGCCCCGACTGGGTGTTACACCGACCAGGGCGTTGGCACCTGTCACGGTCGGGACGACAGATAGAGACCCGATCGCCTTCGCCACGTCAGACTTGATTTTGCTGCAATACGCGTTCCCCCTTCGCGAGAAATCGCCAAGGGGGATCACGCCCGCGCGCTCAACCGCCTCTGCAGGCTGTCTTCAGCGTCGGGGAAGCCACGGTCACGCGCCGGGCGTCCGCCCTCGCGAACGCCGCGCGCGCTTTAGGCTCAGGCCGCAGTCTCAAGCAACAGCAGTCCCGCCGCCGTGTTCGAGATGGGGATGTGATAGTGGCGGTGCAGGCACTTTACCGCTCCCCCCAAGGCACCGCGCATCATCAGCCACATGAGGAGCTCGACGCCCTGGCTGCCGGCTTGCTCGACGATGTCACGGATCGAGTAACGCGTGAGAGCCACGGGATCGTTGATGATCTTCTCGATGCACATCAGGTCGAAGTCCCTGTTGATGAAGCCGGCGCGCTGGCCATCGAGCTGATGTGAGAGTCCCCCCGTCGCCACGACGACCACGCGCAGCTCCTCGGGGAAAGAGTTGATCGCTTTGCCTACTGCGCATCCGAACTTGTAGCAGCGGCTCGGTTTGGGCAGCGGATGCTGCACGGTGTTGACGACGATGGGCACACTGCGGGGCAAGGAGCGGCGCTCGGGCCACAAGAGTCCCATCGGCACGGTGAATCCGTGATCTACCAGCATCTCCTGGCAGGTCGTCACGTCGAACTCATCCGCCACGAGCGAATCGATCAAGTGCCACGACAATGCGGGGTGGCCTGTGAAAGGCGCCGCGGGGTCGAGCCCCCAACCTTCATCGGCGTTGCGGTACTCGGGAGCAGCGCCAACCGCGAAGGTTGGCATCTTGTCGAGAAAGAAATTCAGGCCGTGGTCGTTGTACATGACGACGGCCACATCGGGCCGCATCCGCTCGAGCCACGCGGTGACTGGGGGATAGCCCTCGAAAAACGGCTTCCAGTACGGATCGGCCTGGAGCTTGCGCGCCATCGCGGTGCCGATGGCGGGGATGTGGGAAGTCGCAACGGCGCCGATGATAGTGGCCATACCTACCTCCCCGCCGCCACGAGCTTGGCCTTAAAGTCCTCGACACTCATGCCCGTCTGCTGGGCGCCGACGTCCTGAACATTCAGGCCGAATATCCCGGCAAACTTGGCGAGGTAGTAGATGTTGCCGCCGGCCGCGAGCAGCTCAAGCACATTGCGTCTTTTCACCGCGCGACGCTGCTCGTCGTTCAGCCCGAACCGCGCGCAGTACCCCTCCTCGTCCCGAAGGAAAGCGGCACGATTCTCGGCACTGTTGAACGAGTAACACATTTTGTTGAGCGCATACCCCCTCATGGCCTCCCGGCCATCAAAGACCGTCGTACCCCAGATTTCCCGCTCACCTGCCATGGGCCAATCCCCCCGGTTACCCTCGCCCAACCACCCTGACACATCTCCCATCGCAGCGGGATCGGGAAAGTCCCGTATAGGGAGCAAATCGCGCCCCCTGCGCGGATGATCTGCGCTGCGCCCTGCGTTCCTGGTAAACCGATCGCGGCCAGCAATCGCCAATCGAGTCCCCGCCTGCGCGGCCACGTGCTCGAACCAGCTGCGGCACTGCGGCAGACGATCGCTGATATGCGTCTGCAACTCGAGCGATTCCTCGCAGGCGAAGCGCCGCGCATCGCCCGAGGACTTCTCCGGCAGAGAGCGTCAGTCGCTATCTCTTCTTATCGGCAAGACGTCGGTAGAATTCCGGTAGATCTCAAGGACGAAATCACACTGCGTTTTTCTGCAGAAAATCGCCGGTTTGTAAGCTAACCGATGATGCAATGCGAGTCACTCCTTCGACTACGCCTTCTGACCCTCCCGAGTTCGGCCCGTTGCGGCTATTTGGAACACGAGACGGGCACCCGCGAAACCGGACACTCGCGGCCTGCAGGGCCCCGGTATGGAAGGGCCACGCGAATCCTCTGCACTCAAGTCGAGGCTGTCCTATCCTCGCAAGAAGCTCCTAACAAATGCCTTGCCTGATGAGCTTTGGGGGACTATGGCGACGCGCGACTCCAAAACGCCTGGCGCAGTGGGCAAATCCGCCATGCGTAAGGCGCTGTGGCACATCCTGCCGCTGATCCTGCTGTCCTATCTGTGCGCCTACATGGACCGCGTGAACGTCAGTTTTGCGGCGATCCAGATGAACGTCGACCTGTCGTTCAGCGCGACGGTCTACGGTCTCGGCGGCGGGTTATTTTTCCTCGGTTATGCGCTCTTTGAAATCCCGTCGAACATGTTGGCGGTCCGCTACGGCTCGCGCCGGTGGCTTGCGCGAATCATGATCACATGGGGGCTGCTGTCGGCGGCCATGTTGTTCGTCCAGACGCCGACGCACTTCTACGTCATGCGCTTCCTGCTCGGCGTAGCGGAGGCGGGCTTCTACCCCGGCGTCATCTACTACTTCGCATCGTGGTTCCCGGCTTGCCATCGCGGACGGGCAGTGAGCCGCTTCTATGTGGCGAGCCCACTGGCATCGGTAGTGATGGGCGGAATTTCCGGAGCGTTGCTCGGGCTCGATGGTGTCGCCGACCTGCGCGGATGGCAGTGGCTGTTCCTCGTGCAGGGGTTGCCGTCAGTATTGGTCGGCCTGCTCGTCCTGCGATTCCTACCCGACAAGCCCGCCTCGATATCCTGGTTGACCACCGAGGAGAGAGCTTGGATCGAAGGCGAGCTGACCCGCGAGGCTATCCGGATCGGCGAGCCACGTGGACACAACCCACTGGCATCGCTCCGCAATCCCAAGGTCCTGCTGCTGGCGGCAACCGGGACCCTGTACATCGGCGTGACCACGACGGTCGTTCTGTCGGCTCCGCTACTGCTTCTCCGGAACACTGGGTTGGATGCCCGGCACGTCGGATTCCTGATCAGCTTTGGCGGAGTCCTGGGGGCAGCGGTGATGCTGCTGGCGGGCGATTACGCGGACCGGCGTGGCGACCGTTTTCTCAACGCCTTCTGGCTTACCGTGGCGATGGCCGCCGCACTCGTGTTGATCGCGATCGCGCCGTCTACCCCGATCGTGATCGCCGCCTATCTGCTCTTCGCGGCATCGTGCTTCACGATAGCAATGCTGGTGTCTTCGGGTTGGGCCGAGGTGCTGCACATTCGCGAACTGGCGGTCGGTGCAGCGGCCATCAATTCAGTGTGCCAGCTGGGCGCCTTCGCGATGCCGTTCGCCTGGGGCGCCGCTCGCGATGCGACCGGCGGATTCACCCTGGGACTGGTTTCGCTCGCAGTGCTAACACTGGCATCCGCGACACTGACGATGCGCATTCGCATCGGCGTCCGCCACAAGCGACGGTTGGATTCGGCTGTTTCGTTGGCGACGACAACGTCACAATGAAGGTGCGGCGTCCTCGAAGCGATCGCGCAGGGACGCCTCACGATCAACTCCCCGTTCTTCGTCGCGGACTATCCGACGCCACGGTCGACGGTAGAATTCCGGTAGACGTCGGCGCTGAACAACGCGTGCATTTCTCAGCAGAAACACGCGTGGTTCTGTCCGAGGACGCCGCTAACCAGCGGATTTTCTGATGAAACCCTCGGTGTAGCTCTTGCTACGCCCTCTCCCCCACCTGTAACTCCGCAGATTTAAAGGGCACCCCACACCCTTCGATCCCGTAGTACCCGTTCGGATTCTTCGCAAGGTACTGCTGGTGATAGTGCCCCCGATATGTGGAAAGCCCACGAAACCCGTGCGTTCACCGGCTCGCTAGGTCTCTACCGGTCGACTTTCGGTAGACGCCGACGCCGTTCTGCTGGCAGACCGACTGGCGCCGACCGCCTTGGGTCAACTGCAGTACCTCACTCTGTATCATTCACAGGACAGGCACGCCGATTTCGGGCAGGGGCGTCACATGAAGCGTTTGATAGCAACAGTGCTGGTATTCGCGTTGTCGGGCGCAACCCACGCTGACGACACGGCCAAACCCATTCCACCTTCTGTCATCAGCGATCCTGCGCCAGATCCTGTGCACCCCCCGCGCTCGGCCCAAGTGCTGGTACCGAGTCATGGGATGGGAATGAACGCCCTGTTTTATTTGGCGGCCGGCGCCGGCCCGCATCCGACGATGGTGCTTTTGCACGGATTCCCGGGTAACGAGCAAAACCTCGACCTGGCTCAGGCCATCCGTCGTTCAGGGTGGAATGTACTAACCCTGCATTATCGCGGGGCGTGGGGCAGCCCCGGAACCTTTTCCATCGGACATGTCCTCGAGGACGCGGATGCTGCGATCACGTTTGTGCAACGGACTGACATCGTGGACAAATTCGGAATCGACACGCACCGCATCGTTCTTGGCGGGCATAGTATGGGTGGCTTCGCAAGCGCCGCTCATGCGCGCGGCGATGAGCGCCTGCTTGGAGTCGTACTCATCGACGCATGGAATGTTGGAGCTACCGGCCAAGAATTTGCGAAAGCGAGTGGAGCTGTCCTGCGGGCATTGGTAGCCAAGGAATTCGACGATATCGGCAATTCGCTGCATGGAGCGACGGCAGCGAGTACGGCCGAGGAGATCATGACTCACCGTGTGGATTGGGATTTCAGGTCATGGGCCAAGGACCTCACCCGCAGTCCGCTGCTGGTGATCGGCGCTTCTAAGGCGTATGGCGAAGAAAACCGCCAGCTTGCTGAAGCTGTGACGCGCGCCGGTGGTCAGGTCACTGCAGTCACGCTACCAAGCGACCATAACTTTCAGGATCACCGCATTGCTCTAGCCGCGGCGGTGGTCAATTGGCTAAAGAATCTCCCTGGCCTCTAACTCTGTTTCTGACCGGGACGACTGACCGCACCCGAGTCGGCCACCGCTGCTTCAGTCAGTCTTTCAGGTCCGCGGTAAATCCGATTCCACGCCGCCTCGGCTCCTCCGGAGTCATCAATTGGCGAATTGCCGCAAGTATGCTCACTATCGCGTGGTCGTGAGATGCAAGCTTCCGCTCGAGACGGTCGAATTTGCGCGCCAGGGTCTTATCGGCTTCAAGCAACCGGCGAATTCTCACGAACGATCGCATGATCTCGATGTTTACGGCGATGGCGCGGCTGCTGTTGAGCACCGATGACAGCATCGCCACACCCTGCTCCGTAAACGCATATGGGGCATAGCGTCGACCACCGCGACCGGGTTTTGAGGTCACAGATTGTGATCTCAAAGCCGTCCATTCGGCGGCGGATAGCTCAAACATGAAATCCGGCGGAAAGCGTTCTAGATTTCGCTTGACGGCCTGCAGCAAGCTGCGAGTCTCAACGCCGTAGAGCGCTGCCAAGTCCTCATCGATCAGAACCCGCTGGCTCCGGATGACCAGAATGAATTGCCCGATTCGTTCGGCGTCTGCGATGGCGGGCGTGCGGGCTGGCATCCGCTGTCAGTTCGGCGATCTGCGTAGGAACCGAATCATGAACCAAAGTACCAGCTGCCAACCGTGGCACAAGGATCACTCTTTCGTAGCACGGACTCCAGCCGGAGTTTCCGTCGCGGTTGTGTAGATTTGCGCCGGACCGGCCGTGCCCGACGTGTTCGAGCACGAACCGAACTTTCGCGCGGACTTTCCTAACGCCAAACCAGCGGTAGAACTCCGGTAGACGTCAGCCCCGAACACGCGCTGGATTTTCCTGCGGGAACATGCAGGGTCTCCGAGCTGGACTCCGCTAACCGTGCGACTTCCTGCCGGAACCCTCGGTGTAGCTGCGACTACGCCTTCTCCCCCACCTGTAATTCCGCGACTTTAAAGGGCACCCCACACCCTCCAATCCCGCAGTACCCATCCGGATTCTTCGCCAGATATTGCTGGTGATAGACTCCCCGGAGGCTGGAAATCCCAGGGAAACTCCGCCGTTACGTCCAAGCTAATCCTATGCCGGTCGACTTCCGGTAGATGTTGACGCCGATTCACCGGTAGACCATCAAGCAAGTCTCTCCAATCGAGTATCGACTCTCGATGCCTCAACGCCAATACAGCGGTAGGCGAGCCATATTCAACCGGACGACTACCCCAAGAGCTGCAGCGCGCGAAACTTGGATCGTCAGGCGCACGATCTCGCAGGGCGGCTATATTCGCGCCTCGTAGACCAGATTGAATGGCGTTTCACTGGCGCGCCGAAAGCGACTGAAGCCCCCTGACGACAACACCTTGCGCATCCGCTCTTCCCCAGCCTGTGCGCCCAGGCACAGGGCGACTTCCTGCGACCGCGAGCACGGTGTGCAGAGCAGAGTCGAGAAGGAATAGTAGATACGTCCAACCGGATTCAGGTTGTCCTTGAGCTGATCATGCGCAAACGGTTCGACAATCATCCAGCTCCCATTGGCGGCTACCGCCTGGCGGACGTGGCGTGCCGCGCCGACGGGATCTCCCATGTCATGCAGGCAGTCGAACATCGTCACCAGATCGTAGCCGGAACCCGGAAACTCCTTGGCCTTCGCCACCTCGAAATGGACGCGATCGGATACCGCCGCCTTCTCGGCGCTCTTGCGAGCGGCGTCGATCGATGCGTCATGGTAGTCGAAGCCGAAAAATCGTGACTTTGGAAACGCCTGGGCCATCAGGATCGTGGACGCTCCCTTGCCACAGCCGACGTCGGCGACTTTGGCACCGCGCTCGAGTTTCTCCTTGACCCCATCAAGGGAAGGAATCCAGCCGCTCACGAGATTGGCAGCGTAGCCGGGGCGAAAGAATTTCTCGCAGCCGTGAAAGACATCCGGGTCGTGCTCGTGCCACCCCATGCCGGCGCCGGACTTGAAGGCTCCGACGAGGCGCGGCACCGCCTTCAGCGACCCGAGAGCCAGCTCGAATGCGCCTGGAATGTAGGCAGGGCTGTCCTCCGTCGCCAAGGCAAGTGCCTGCTCTTCCGTGAGACTGAACTTGTCGCTGGTCGCAGCGTAGGTTACGTACCCGCCCGCGGCCTGAGAGCAAAGCCACTCCTGGACGTAGCGCGGATCGGTGCGTGTCCGGGCGGCGAGTTCCGGCGCAGTCATGGCCTGCTCAGCCAGGGCTTTGTAGAGACCCAGACGCTCGCCAATCACGACCATGCCGGCGTGAGCGGCAGCGCCCAGATCCATGACGAATTGACCGAGGAATCGATTGAGTTTTTCGGTATCGATGGCCATGTGCGCTCTCCTTCGACTTTGGAGACGCAGACATTAGATGGCGATGCCATTCACTTCATCACCCGTTCGGGCCATTTCGGCTCTCAACCGACATGAGGCCCTTGGCAACCGCTGCGGCGCGCGTTGAGACCCCGAGCCGGTCGAAAATATTGGCCATGTGCCGATGGATCGTATGCTCGCTGCGATGCATCAGGCGCGCTATCTCTTTGTTGGACATGCCCTGCGCCACGAGCTCGAGGATTGCGAGCTGCGGAGTAGTCAGCATGTTGTTCGCTATGGGCGGCGCCGCGGCTCGATCCCACCTCGTCCCTGCGCCGGCCGACGGCTCCACGAGAAACAGCTCGAGTCCTGCCAGGTCGTAGCTGCGCTGCTCTGGCAGGTCAATGAACTGGATGCCAGAGCCGGTCATGAGGTCCTTGACGTGGCGACTAACGACGATTTCATTCTCCGCCGCTAGCGCGCCGATTTTCGTCATCAAGTCCAAGGCGCTTCCTTGCCACGTGTCGCCCACGTGCCGGCACTCGCCCAAGTGCACACCGATCCCCAGCGCGCATCCGTCCAGCGCGGCCTGCGATCTGAGGTCGAGTGCACAGCGAATCGCACGCACCGGACCAGTGAACGCGGCCGCGATTTGCGGCGAGTCGGCGTCGATCGTCTCGCCGCCGTGTGCGGCCAGTATTCTGAGAGCGCTGCGCCGACACTCGAGGGGATTCGGGCTTGCGAACGCAGTTGATGCAAGCGATGGCCATCGCAGAGCGATGACGGCCGCAAGCGAGCGCGGCGGCGCGCGCAGCAGGTTCAGCCCTTTGAGGAAATGCTGGATAGCATCGAGCACCGCATTGGCATCACCGACCCAGGGCAGGTGATCGGCGCCTGGCAGTTCCAGGAGCTGTGCCCCGGAGATGTGCTTCGCCAGGTAATGGGCTCCCTGGATCGGCGCATCTCGATCATGTGTGCGGTGAATGATCAATGTTGGCACGTGGATGCTCCCCAAGACCGGGCGCAGGTCGATGTGGGCGTTCATCTGCGCGAGCGCCAGCGCGGCGCCAGGACTGGCGCTGCGTCGTAAATAGGATGCAAACCATTCGCAGAATTCCGGATCGTTGGCGACCGACGGTGCCAGATCAGCCAGATCGACGGTCCCGCCCCAGTTCGCGATGATTAAGTCGTAGAAACGCTGGCGCTCTTCAAGGGTCGGGCCCCAGGGATAGTCGGATGTCCGTAACCGCTTCGCCCAGCAACCATAGGCAATCAGGGCCAGCGTGCGCGTGGGGTAGGT
>Ga0187777_10001187_pt1 | contig 17008 bp, 11 predicted proteins | sample 1015_Q2_SP5_10_M_FD_132416 | JGI IMG/M metagenome (GOLD analysis project Ga0187777, IMG submission 132416) | Tropical peat soil microbial communities from peatlands in Department of Meta, Colombia - 1015_Q2_SP5_10_MG | ecosystem: Environmental > Terrestrial > Soil > Wetlands > Peat | place... | reverse complement strand
GCCGGCGCGGGCTCGTCACTTCTCTCGATCTCGATGGACGACGAAGAGGCGTGGGACATCGGGTTCACCTGCGGGGGGACGGTCGAGGTGCTGGTGGAGCAGGTGGCGCTCGATGGCGCGGTCGATCCGATCGTCGCGGCGTACGACGTGATCCGACAGGAGATCGCGGCGGGGCGGCGCGCGGTCGCGGTGGCGCCCCTCAGCGGTGAGGGTCGGCGCGTGGTCGTGCGCGAAGATGGCTCGCTCGTGGGGAGCCTCGGCGCAGCGACGCTCGACAGCGAGGCCCAGGGGGTCGCGCTCGACGTGATGCGCCGAGCCGCATCGCGCGCCGGCACACTCGGCGATCCCGGCGATGCGTTCTTCTTCGAGCTGCACGGCCCGGCCACCACCATGGTGATCTACGGCGCCGGAGTCGTGGCCATGCCGCTCGTGAGCATCGCGAAGGCGCTCGGTTGGAAGGCGGTGATCGTCGACGGGCGCGAGCGCTACGCCACCCGCGAGCGGTTCCCCCAAGCCGACGAGATTCACATCGGCATCCTCGGCGAGATCGCCGAGCGCCTGCCGTGCGACGCGTCGACGGTCGTCGTCCTCGTCGCCCACGACTACAAGTTCGAGCTGCCGGTGCTCCGCACCGTGCTCCGCCGCTCTCCCGCTTACGTCGGACTCCTGGGCAGCCGCAAGCGCGGGAAGGCGATTCTCGACTTCTTGGCGGAAGAGGGGTTCGACGCCGAGACCCTTTCGCGAATCCACGTGCCGGTGGGTCTCGACCTCGGCGCCCAGACGGCGGGCGAAATCGCGCTGGCCATCGCCGCGGAGGCCTTGGCGGTGACGCATCGGCGATCGGGCGGCTCGTTGGCGCGGGGCGGCGCCGCATGAAGGTCCTGCGCATCCGACGCGCCGATGCCACTCCTGACCGGGTGGCCGGGCATTTGGTGGCGCACGAGCTACGCGATGCGAGTGGGGCGACCGTCTTCGCCAAGGGGAGCCTCGTCGCCGAGTCTCGGATGGGCGAGCTGATGGCGCTCGGATGGGACGAGCTTCACCTCATCGCCCCGGACGCCGACGAGATGCACGAGGAGGAGGCGGGCCAGCGCATCGCGCTAGCCGCTGCCGGAGAGGGGATACACGTGGGCGCGATGTCCGGCGGCCACTGGCCGCTCACGGCAACCCATCGTGGAATCCTGCGCGCCGATGCCGAGCGGCTCGAAGCGATCAACTCCGTGGAGGGCGTGTGTGTCTACACGCTGACCAATGGCCAGGTGGTCGACGAGGGAGAGTTGGTGGCGCGCGCCAAGATCATTCCCTTCGTGCTGGCGGCTCGGTTGGTGGCCGCCGCCGAAGAGATCGCGCGCGGGGCAGGCGGCGTCGCGCACGTCACGCCCTTCCGGCCGATGACGGTGGGCGCGGTGGTTCGTGAGACACTTGGTGAGCGGGCGATGATGCGATTTCGGGAGAGCGTGCGCGAGAAGGTCGAGTGGTTCGGCTCACGGCTGCTCGAGCCGCGGTTCGTCACGTCCACCGCCGAAGCGGTCGCCGCCGCGATCGAGGGGGCCATGGCCGACGGCGCCGACTTTCTGCTCATGGCCGGGACGAAGGCAATGGATCCACTCGATCCGTCGTTCGTCGCCCTCGACCGTTTGGGGGTGAAGCTCGAGCGGTACGGCGTCCCCGTTCACCCGGGAAGCCTGCTCTGGCTGGCGAACCACGGTCGCCTGACGATAGTCGGAATGCCCACCTGCGGTCTCTTCACCCAGGCGACGGTCTTCGACCTCCTCTTCCCCCGGATGCTGGCGGGGGAGCGCCTGACGAAGGGTGTGCTCTCGTCGCTGGGGCATGGAGGGCTGCTCACCCGCGAGATGGCGGGCCGATTTCCCCCTTATCGCAAGACGGGGGAACGGGGCGCCATCGCCGAGTCGTGATCGCGGCGATCGTGTTGGCCGCCGGAGCGGGGAAGCGCTTTGGTGCGCAGAAGCTCGTGGCCCCCCTTCGCGGGCACCCGCTCGTCAGGTGGGCAGTGATGGGGGCGATCGCGGCGGGGGTGGACGACGTCGTCGTCGTGGTCGGTCACGACGCGGCGAGTGTGACGGCTGCCGTGGATGGGCTGCCGGTGCGAGTGGTTCGCAACGAGCACGCGGCCGCGGGGATGAGCACCTCGCTCGCCGCCGGTGTGCGCACCCTCCGGCCCGGGACGCGCGCAGCGTTCGTCGTGTTAGGCGATCAGCCGAGCGTGCCGGCCGAGGTCTTTCACTCGCTGCGAGCGCGCTACGAGAAGGAGAGAGGGAAGGGTGAGGGGAAGGGGAGCGTGCGGGTCGTCGTACCGCGCTACGCCGGCGAGCGCGGGAACCCGGTCCTCTTCGACGCCGCGGTCTTTCCCGAGCTGCTCCTCGTAGAGGGGGATCGCGGCGCGCGTGAGGTGGTGACTCGCGATGAGAAACGCCTCGCCGACGTGGACTTCGCCTTCGCCATGCCCGCCGACGTGGACGACCGCGCCGCGCTCGACGCGGCGGAGCGCGCGCCGTGACGTCGCCGACTTTCGGGCAACGATCTCCCTTTCTCGTCGCCGGGATCTCGGCGCGCACGACAAACGCGCGGGAGATGGACGAGTCCACGGCCGCGATCGGGAAGCTCTGGGGCCGCTGGCTCGGCGAGCAACCGTGGACCGGGCTGCCGCAGCGCGACGAGCCATCGGCCACCATCGCGGTGTATGGCGACTACGAGAGCGATCACCGGGGCGCCTACACACTCACGATCGGCCGCCTCGTGGAATCCGCGGGCGCTGTTCCTCGCGGCCTCACGCTCGCCCGAGTGCCCGGCGGCGATTACGCCGTCTTCGCCGGGCGTGGCGCGATCCCGGACGTCGTCGTGAGCACCTGGCAGACCGTGTGGGAATACTTCGCGCCCCCCCAGGAGCGCGAGCGGGCGTACACTGCGGACTTCGAGTGGTACGACCCCAGCGACGCGCAGCGATTGGAGATCTGGATCGCGCTGCGTCCGGTTGCAAAGGGATCCGTGCGGTAACTCGGGCGGCAGTTGGTCGCCGGATGGTCGCCGACGTTGCGAGACCGCGTGCTGGAGGTCTACATGCGGGACGTCGACAGCTCGACTCTCCCACCCCGGCTCCACCCCCACGGAAACAGAGGCGGGACCAGTGATGCGGCGCTAGTTTTCTCGTGCCAGGCCGCAGTAGGCGGCACCCGCGCGACCCTCACTACGACACCCCATGTTCTACTCTGCACGAACACTCGGCGCCCTTTTCGTTGCGGCGCTCATCGCGACGTCCGCCGGGAGCGCCCAGCAGGAGAAGGAGAAGCGCCCCATCACGATCGCCGATTTCGAGGCGATGAAGGCGGTGAGCGACGCGCAGCTCTCCCCCGACGGCTCGGCGATCCTCTACGCGATACGGACCACCGATCTCGCGCAGAACACGAGACGCACGGTCACCTATCGAGCGAACCTTTCCGGCGGACCGCCGAAGCAGTTCCCCGACGATTCGACGGAGGCGACCCAGGCCCGCTGGTCGCCTGACGGGAAGCGGGTCGCCTTCATCGCCGCCGGGCAGCTCTGGGTGGCGGATGCGATGGGCGCCGGACGCAAGCAGCTCACCACCCTCACCGGTGGCGCGACCGGGCCGATCTGGTCTCCCAACGGGGATCGGCTGGCATTCACGTCGCGCGTCTACGCGGCGTGTACCGACGACGCCTGCAATGCCGCTCGCGCGAAGGCGGCGAGCGAGAACAAGGTGAAGGCGCATGTCGCCAGCCAGCTGCTTTATCGCCACTGGAACGCCTGGGACGACGGGACGCGCGCCCACCTCTTCGCGATCTCCCCCGACGGCGGCGGGCTGCGCGAGCTGACGCCGAATGCGGACTACGACGTGCCACCCGGACCCTTCGGTGGAAGCGAGGGCTACGCCTTCTCCCCCGACGGGAAGGAGATGGCGTACTCGGCCAAAGACCAGGGCGCCGCCAACGCCTGGTCGACCGACGTAAACATCTACCTGGTGTCCGCCGCGTCAGGCGCGCCGCGTGTGATCACCGGCGACAACAAGGGCGCCGACCAGAATCCGGTCTACTCGCCGGACGGGAAGTACATCATCTACCAATCGCAGGCGAGGGCCGGCTTCGAGTCCGATCGCTGGCGACTCATGCTCTACGATCGTGGCACTGGGCAGATGCGCGAGCTTCTCCCGAACTGGGACCGGAATGCCGATGCCTATCTCTTCTCCCCCGATGGCAAGTCGATCCTGATTCAGACGGTGGATGCCTCTCGCGAGAAGCTCTATCGAGCGCCATTCAACGGATCCACGGCGGGGGCGCCGGCTTCCCTGATCTCCGAGCACAACAACGCCGGCCTGACGATCGATCACTCCGGGAAGACGATCGCCTGGCTCCGCGATGCGATCGATCACCCGACCGAGGCCTTCATCGCTCAGCTGGGCTCGGGCGGGATCTCCGGCGTTCGTCAGGCGACGCACGCCAACGACTCGCTGGTGGCACAGCTCAAGCTCTTCCCGGCCGAGGACTTTTGGTATCGCGGGGCGAATGGCGACAGCGTGCAGGGGCTGCTCCTCCGGCCGCCGCAATTCGGGCCGGGGAAGAAGTTCCCGCTCGTGCTCGTGATCCACGGTGGGCCGCAAGTGCCCTGGCTCGACAACTGGCACGGCCGCTGGAACGCGCAGATGTTCGCCGCACCGGGGTACGGCGTGGTGATGATCAATCCCCGTGGCTCGCCCGGCTACGGACAGAAGTTCGTCGACCAGATCTCCAAGGATTGGGCGGGGGCGGTCTACACGGATCTGATGAACGGTGTCGACGCCGCCCTCCAGAAGTACGCCTGGCTCGACGGCGACAAGATGGCCGCGGCGGGGGGCTCCTACGGCGGCTACATGGTGAATTGGATCGCCGGTCACAGCACGCGCTTCAAGGCGCTGGTCACGCATGCCGGCCCCTTCAACCTGGAGACGATGTATGGCGCCACCGAGGAGCTCTGGTTCCCGGAGTGGGAGTACGGCGGCCCCCACTGGGATTCGACGGCGATGGCACAGCAGTATCGCAAGTGGTCGCCACACCTCTTCGCCAAGAACTTCAAGACGCCGACGCTCGTCACGGGAGGGGAGCTCGACTTCCGCGTCCCTTACACGGAAGACCTCTCCATGTTCACCGCTCTCCAGCGCCAAGGGGTTCCATCGCGCCTCGTGATCTTTCCCGACGAGGGGCACTGGATCGGCAAGCCGCAGAACCAGCGGCTCTGGTGGAACGAGGTGCAGGGATGGTTGGCGATGGGCTTCTCCGGCCAGCCGCCGGCGGTGCAATGAGCGCGTGCGGCGCTACTTGACCTTCTTCGCCGATTTCCTCGCGATCGCCGCCTTGGTCCAGATGAGGACGATGCCGCACTCGGTGTGGTTCCCGACGTACCGCGCCGGGGCGCTGATCGAGCTGGGATAGACCTCGATCGCCCAGACGTCTGGCAGCCGAACGAGGCTACTGATGTCGCCGTGGACGGGGTAGACGCGCTCATCGTCCAACCAGTAGGCGACATCGCACGTCGCCTGGGCGTTCTTCTCGGTCACGCCGCTGGCGTCGTCGATTATCCGCTGATCCATTCCGCTCGGATCGGGGTTCTGGACGCTGGGGGAGACCGACGACGGGCTCGTGCCGTTTGGTAGTGTCGGCCGGCTGAAATTGTCTCGCACCAGTGGGATTTGACCCGCCAAGCCTCGCATGACGAGTCGCTCCGTTCCATCGGCATTGGTGATCAATCGCGTGGCTGGCGCGTTGGCGGCGATCGCGTCGGCTACCGTTTGGGTCGGCATCCTGTTTAGCATCTCCTCGGTGATGAAATAGCCGCCTCCGGTCAGCCGGCGCTTCTCGAAGTCCGTCTCGATCGTCGAGCGCCCGGTGACGGTCACGCCGGCTAGCTGCTGGACGTTAGGACCCAACATGACCGTTGCCTGCGTCTCGGCGGCCGGAGCGAGGTCGACCGCTGCCTGGCCAGGTGCGAGTCCGACGCTCTGCACATCGATCGCGTGAGTGCCGGCGGTGAGCGCCGCGAACCGCGCCACGCCTGACGAGTCGGTGCCGACGCTCCCCTCCTTCCCGCTGACGGTCACCCGCGCGCCCGCGAGTGGACGGCCATCCGGTCGCTGCACGGCGACGAGGAGACGCGAGTCGCCCGTCCCCAGGTCCACGCGCAGGTTCCGCACGATGAGCTGCCCACGCTGGGCCACCACACTCGTTCGCGCCGCCTGAAACGCAGAGTCGACGATGCGCAGCGTGAGGGGGATGCCCACCGGCACGCCACAGAGGCGATAGACGCCGCCAGTGTCCGTCTGCACCGTCGAGGAGTGGGGAACGCGCACGAGCTTCTGCCCCTCGGCGGACGAGATTGTCCAGCTCATTTGGATCGGCTCATCAGCCAGGGTCCGCCCGCTGCGCGCGTCGCTCAAGCGGCCGACGACGATCGCCCGGGTGGCCAGGGTCATCGTGTCGGCGCACATGGTGGCGGCGAAGGTCTGGGGTGGCGGCAGGCCGATCGTCACCGTCGTCGAATCGCCGGATCGTATGGCGACATCCTGCTCGAGAGGCGGCACGCCGAGGAGGGGCATGAGCGAGTCCGACACAAGCAGATGAGCCGTGGGCGGCGGAACGTCGACGAGGCGAAAGCGGCCGCCCGCATCGGTAGTGGTCGCGATGTTGGTCCCGGCGAGAGCGATCGTCGCGCCGGCGACAGGCAACCCGGTGGTGCTGTCGAGCGCCGTACCGACGAGCGTCGCCACGCTCGCCACGGTTGCCGCGGCGCCAGTGAGCCCGGTCATCGCGATCACCTCGCCCCCCGCCTCACGCACCCCGACCAATCCATTGGTGGTTGGCTTTGGCGCGATCAGGCCGTGGGTGCGCGCGGTGTCCTGGCCGAGGAGTGGCATGCGGATGATCCAGCGCGAGACGATCCAGGCACCGCTCGGGAGGTGCGTGAACTCGATGCGTCCAAGGAGCGCGTCACCCGGCGCCTGCACCGGAAGCTCCGTGTGCTGAAACTGCAGGAACCGGAGCTCGGAAGTGCGGGCGTCGAGCCAGAGAACTCCCGCGACATCGGGGAGCTTGCGCGAGGGTGCGGGCACGAACTCGAGCCCGACGACTCCCGGCTTCGAAGCGTCGAGCGGGCGCACCCGCCAGCAATGCTGAGAGGCGAAGGACTCGGAGAGCAGGACGCGCGCATCAGGTGCGAAGTACTCCGTCGAATCGACATCGGCACGCACGTAGCCGCGGACGGCGAGCGACTCCGCCGGCGCACTCACGAACGGGTTGCCGGTCACTCCGGTGCGCCGCTCCCGATGGTCGCGCCGGACGACACCGTTGAGCGCGATGTCCCGCGAGAACTCGTCGATCGTGACGTGCACCAGCTGTTGTTCCTGCGTGAACGCGGTGGCGTCGAGCGCGCTGCGCGAGTTCTCCCAGAGCCGCTGCGCTTCGACACTCTGCTCGGCGGGGGCGACGCAGCTCCCGCGGCCGGCAACGGTCACGGTGGGGAGGCCGACGACCGACGCGTGGGCGAGGAGCACGATCTCGCGCACCTGTCCGGCGGTGAGATCGAGCGGCGGCGATGACACCGCGCGAAAGCCCACACGCCTCGCGCGCACGACGTAGCGTCCGGGCTCCGGTGCGCGGATCACGAATCGGCCGGAGTCGTCGGTGAAGGCGCCGCCGCGACTCGTGCTGTCGGACGCCAGCAGTCGCACGAGAGCGCCCGGTATCGCGCTGTGAAGGCTGTCCGTCACCACCCCGCGCACGACCTGGGCTCGGCCGGCGGTCGCCATTGCCAGGAGAGCGACGCAGCCGGCGGCGGCGAGGAACAGCGCCGGGGCATCGCGCCGCGACGAGCGACCGCTCGTGACACCGGAGCCGCTGGCGCCCGCAATCATTGCCCCGAGCTCTTGTGCGCCCCCGAGTCGGCGGCAGCGGGGCTCAGGCGCGATCGGCGGGCCGCGCCCTGACGCGACCAGATGAGGACGATGCCGCAGGGGGCGTCCGGCGCCGCATATCGCGCCGGCGCTTCCGCCGAATTCGGATAGACCTCGATCGCCCAGATGTCGCCCGGCTTGATGACGGTGTTGATCTCTCCCAGAATCGGTCGCTCTCGCGCGCCGTCGATGTAGTACGCGACTTCGCAGCTGGCGGACGGTCCGTGTAAGTAGTCCTGCGGCGGGGGCGGTTGTCCGCTCATCAATGGGCTGTTGTCGGGTATCCCACTCGGCGGCGATATGCCGCCGGGGGCGCCGCGCGCAGGGATCGCAGCATACGTCCCGGGGCTCGAGCCCATGTTGACCTGATCTCCGATCGCGCCGCGAGCGTGCAGAATCTGATTGCCATCGGGAGTCGTGGTCACCGTCATCCCCGGTACGCCGGCGACGAGATCGGTGGTGAAGAGCGCGCGCTGCTCGGCAATCATCTCCGGCGTGATGAAGTAACCCTGACCTCGTTTACGCCGGCTTTCGAATTCACCGGCGGCACTGCGTGCTATCACGTTGACGGCGGGGAGAACCTGAACGGCGCGCTCGAGCGAGACTGCGAGTTGCGTCTCCAGCTCGGGATCGATGTCGACCGTAGCGCGGGCCGGTTCGTAACCGAGCAGCCGCACCTCCACTACGCGAGTGCCCGTCGGCACAGTGTACATGTGCGCCACGCCGGCGCTGTCTGTCAATGCGTGCTCGGCCGCCCCCACTCCGTCGATCGACACAAGTGCATGGCGCGCGGGGGTGCCGGCCCTCGTGGTAGTCGTTATGCTGAGCTGCGATCGGTTCGCGGCCCCCGCAGCCGGGACGAAGAGATCTCGCACGAGAAGCTCGTTCTGGCGGACGCGAATCTCGGCCTCCGCTACCATGGTATTGGCCCGATCGACGCGCAGGGTGAGCGGCGTGCTTGGCGGGATTCCGCAGACGCGATAGACGCCGGAGCTGTCAGCCACAGTCGTGTCGCTCCGATTGGCGAGGTGGAGGCCTCCCGCTGCCTCCCACCCCTTCCACGAGAGGATCACCGTCGCGGCCGGAATCGAGCGACCTGAGCGGACGTCGCGGACTCGTCCCACGAGGAGCGTGCTGGCCCCGCCGCTCACGGAGCACCGGCCGGCGAGGAGCGCGGCGACCGAGGGGAGGGCGAAGTCGGCGAGCGCGGATTGCCCTTGCACGAGCGTGACCTGGCGCCGGAGCGATGCGAGGCCGACGAGCGGGATGATCGAGTGCTCGAGCTGTAGCGTTTGCGCGCCGAGAGGGGCCTGCGTCAGATGGTACACGCCCATCGAATCGGTTTGCGTCGTGATGTTGCTCCCGACGATCGTGATCGTGGCGCCGGATAGTGGGAGGCGGCGCAGGCTGTCGTAGGCGCTTCCTTCGATGGAGGCGAGAGCGCCGGCGGAGAGCAGCCCGCCCTCGCGGGTCGTCATCCTCACTACCTCGCCCCCCGCCTCCCGGATCCCGGCCAGCGTGATCTCCTGCACTCCGCCGAATGTCCCGTGCGCCCGCGCGTCGTCGCGGCCGATCATGGGCATGCGGATCAGCCACTGCGACACGAGCCACGTGCCGTTAGGCAGTCGCTGGAACGCGACTCGACCCCCGCGGTCCTTCGCGCCGACGTGAAGCGGGAGAGGGATGTACTCGAACTCGAGGGAGCGCAGCTCGGACGAGCTTTCATCGAGCCAGAGCACGCCGCCCACGTCCACGCGCCCGTGCGTCGCCGGCTCGAACGCCAGTCCGATGAGCCCCGCCTGTGCCGCACCGCCGCCACGAAGCCGCCAGCAGTGCTGGGCGGCGAAGATATCCGAGAGCAGGACTTCCGCGTCGGGGGCGTAGTAGTCGGTGCTGTCCTTCCCCACCACCACGTATCCGTGCTTGGCTAGCGACTCGGCCGGCGCGCTCACGAACGGGTTCGCACTTCCACCCTCCGTGCGCCGTCGGCGCTCCGCGATCACCGTTCCGGACGGAGTTACATCGCGATCGAACTCGTCCAGTGTCAGGTGGAAGAGGCCTTGCTCCTGCGTCAGGGAGGTCGCGTCGAGGGCCTTGCGGGCTTCCTCCCACACCCGGGCCGCATCGTCGCCCTCCTTCGTGCGCTGGCCGCATCTCGCCTCTCCGCTGACCGTGATCCCTCTCAGCACAACCGGGACGGCCGACGCGACGAGCGTCACCTCGTGTACTTCGCCCTCGCTCAGCGCGAAGAGCGGGGTCGATCTGCTTCGGTAGCCGATGCGATCGGCGCGAAGGGAGTATTCCCCGGGTGTCGGAGCCTTGATGGAGAATCGGCCGCTGCTGTCGGTGAAGGCCCCGGATACACGGCGGCCGGCGCTATCCAACAGACGAACCAATGTGGAGGAGACAGGGCGCTGGGTACTGTCGCTCACAACCGTGCCGCGAACGACTTGCGCTGCGGTGGGGAGCGCGAGCCCCACGGCGGCCGAAGCCGCGAGCAGCCAACGGGAACTGGGCACCGCCACCATCTGCGCCTCCGCGGGTGCGGGCGCCGCCGGGCGACTCACCCCGTGCAGCGACTACGTCACTGCCAGAAGCCGCTGGCGACGTCGTAGATGGCCACCAGTGCGCGGGCTGCCGCGCCTGGGGTCCGGGTGCCATGATGGAGCGAACGGCTCAGCGCCCTCTCACTTCGGCCTCACGGCGGATTCGGGATGTTAGACGGACGGTTGGCGGGGGTTCTCCGCCGGCGACTTCCTGCCTTCCTGGCGGAAAGAATGCGTGCGGGAGCCTACCTGCGGCAGCCTGTCCGCCGGTGGTCACGCCGTCAGCGAACGGCATCCGCGCGGGAATAAGGTTTGAGGCGAGTCCGGCTTGCGACCCACCGGACCAGCCCCCATCTGTCATTGAATAGAACCGTTCTGGAGCCGGAGGCAATGCGCCCCTACCTGGTTATGATCTCGTCCCTCGTTGCCGCCGCGTGTTCGTCCGGCGGAACCCTCAACGACCCCGTGGCGAATTCCACCGCCGCGGAGACTCGGGTGCAGACGCCGGGGACCACGATTCAGGTGGATTGGGCCGCTGAGCACAACATCGTCGCGAACACCATCCCCGCCCCGGCTGACAAGGTCTGGAAGTACCTCCCCGAGACGTACACCGAGTTGGGGATCGACCCGGGCACCGTCGATTCGGAGCACTTTGTCTACGGCAATACGTCGGCGCGCGTCCGACGTCAGATCGGCGGCGTCCGGATCTCGAAGTACCTCGAGTGCGGCTCGCAAGCCGGAACGCCGACCGCCGATGTGTACGACATCTACATCTCGGTGCTGACGAAGGTCGAGCCCGGGGATGCAGGCACATCGACCGTCAAGACACAGGTCGAGGGGCAAGCGCTTCCCGAGGGTGTTTCGGGGCACAACGTCCGCTGCGCGACCACGGGCGCCCTGGAAGCACGGATCGCCAAGATGTTGAACGACCGCATGGCGCATTCGCCAACCTGATTCGGACGGTCGGCGCTGGCCCATCCCCAGCCGGGCGAATCTCGCGCGCTGCTGCCCGTGCCACCGGAGCTTCCTCCGATTGCGGGCTCCGGTGGTCGGCGCGAGCTTTCGCTAGTGCCAGCGCGAGGCGGAGCGTGAAGCTCCGGCGCGCTCCCACCGAGTCGACCACACCGGAGCCGGCATGAACAAGGAACACCCCGACCACCACGACGCGGAGCTCGTCCTGCGCCTGTACGAGCTTCGCCGTGAGCCCGTGATGCGCGAGTCGCGGGAGACTCTGGCGAAGAACTTCCTCCCCCGCTCGTACGACGACATCAAGCCGATCCTGACGAATCGTGAGCACCCGCTGAACGCTGCCTTCCGCCAGACCCGGACGTACTGGGAGATGGTCTATGGGATGGCCAGACACGGCATCGTCGACGCGGACTTCCTCGCCGAGATGAACGGCGAGGGGCTGCTCCTGTTCGCCAAGGTGCAGCCCTTCCTGGAGCAGATCCGGCGCGACACGTCGCCGCGAGAGTTCCGCAACGCCGAGTGGATCGCGACCGAGTCCGACGTCGGCAAGCAGCTCTTCGCGTCGTTCCAGGAGCGGATGGCCAAAGCCCGGAGCGCGAAGAGCTGATGCCTAACGAGAAGCGCCCTCTCAACCTCGGCAACGCCTGGGTCGAGGCACGCGGACTCATCTGGGCGCACCGGAAGAAGCTCGCCTTAGGAAGCATCCTGATGCTCGTCAACCGGCTCGCCGGGCTCGTGCTCCCTGCCAGCTCCAAGTATCTGATCGACGATGTGATCGGGAAGCACGACGCCGCGATGCTGGGGCCGTTGGCCCTCGGCGTCGGGTTGGCGACGCTGGTTCAGGCGTCGACGTCGTTCACGCTGAGTCAGGTGATCAGCGTGACCGCGCAGCGAGCGATCGCCGACATGCGCAAGAACGTGCAGGAGCACGTCCTCCGGTTACCGGTGCGCTACTTCGACAGCACCCAGACCGGCATTCTGATCTCGCGCATCATGAACGACGCCGAGGGGATCAGAAATCTCGTCGGCACAGGGATCGTGCAGCTGGTCGGCGGGATGGTGACGGCGGTGATCGCGCTCGGCGTCCTCTTCTACCTCAATTGGAAGCTCACCGCGATCGTACTCGTCATCCTTCTTGCCTTCGCCGGCATGATGACGCTCGCCTTCAAGCGCCTCCGGCCCCTCTTTCGCGAGCGGGGCGCGATCACCGCCGAGGTGACGGGGCGCCTGACGCAGGCGCTGGGAGGCGTGCGGATCGTCAAGACCTACGTCGCCGAGCGTCGTGAGCAGACGATCTTCGCCCGCGGCGTCCACCGCCTCTTCCGCAACATCGCCCAATCACTCACCGGGGTCTCGGCGGTGACCGCCTTCTCGACGCTCATCATCGGAGTGGTCGGGGTCGTCATGATGCTGGTCGGCGGCCGGGCGGTCCTCTCGCAGCAGATGACGCTCGGCGACTTCTTCATGTACGTTTTCTTCGTCGGGTTGATGGCGGCGCCGCTGATCGAGATCGCCTCCATCGGCACGCAGATCAGCGAGGCGTTCGCGGGCCTCGATCGGATCCGCGAGGTCAGGCAGATGGCGACCGAGGATGAGCAGGATCGCGCGCGGCATGGAGTGGCCGATCTCGTGGGAGACGTTCGCTTCGAGCACGTCTCCTTCGGCTACACCCCCGACATCCCGGTTCTGCACGATATCTCCTTCCACTCACCCCCGGGAACGACCACCGCCCTCGTCGGATCGAGTGGCTCGGGGAAGAGCACGTTGATCAGCCTCATCCTGGCATTCAATCACCCACAGTCGGGGCGGGTCCTCGCCGACGGGAAGGACCTCGAGTCTCTCAAGCTTCGCGAGTATCGGTCACACCTCGGCGTGGTGCTGCAGGACAACTTTCTCTTCGATGGGACGATCGCCGAGAACATCGCCTTCTCGAAGCCGGGGGCGACGATCGACGAGATCAAGGAGGCGAGCCGGATCGCGCATGTGGACGAGTTCGTGGCCGGATTCGAGAAGGGCTACGATACCATCGTCGGAGAGCGCGGCGTGCGCCTCTCGGGAGGGCAGCGACAGCGCGTGGCGATCGCTCGCGCCATTCTCGCCGACCCGCGCATCCTGATCCTCGACGAGGCCACGTCGAGCCTCGATACGGAGAGTGAGGAGCTGATCCGCGACGGCCTCCGGTCACTCCGGCGGGGACGCACGACCTTCGTGATCGCGCACCGCCTCTCGACGATCGCCAGCGCCGACCAGATCCTCGTCATCGAGGGTGGACGCATCGTCGAGCGCGGGAGGCAGAGCGAGCTCCTCGCAGCCGGCGGACGCTATCGCCAGCTCTACGAGAAGCAGTACGGTCTGGAGCACGACCAGTTCATCAACCCCGGCGAAGACTTCACTCCGGAGCCGGATGCGCCGGCGGCCAGCGTACCGGTGCGCTCGGATCGCGCCCTGTGAGCCCATCCTCGCGCACCCGCAGTGCGACGGGGCGACGTAAAGGAATCCGTTCCTCCGACCGCGGACCCTTGTTCGAGCTGCACCCATCGCCGATTCAGGGAATGGGGGCCTTCGCGCGGCGCCGGATCCGGAGTGGGACGCGGATCATCGAGTACGTCGGCGAGCGCGTGAGTCACGATGAAGCCGATCGCCGCTACGACGATGAGAACATGGCGCGGCATCACACCTTTCTCTTCACCGTCGACGATCGGACGGTGATCGATGCTGCCGTCGGCGGGAACGCGTCGCGCTTCATCAATCACTCGTGCGCGCCGAACTGCGAGGCGGTGATAAAGAAGGGGCGCATCTTCATCGAGGCCACCCGCACGATCTACCCCGGCGAAGAGCTCGTCTACGACTATCAGTACGAGCGCGACGGATCGGCGAGCGAGGACGATGAGCAGCGCTACGCCTGCCGCTGCGGCGCGCCGGAGTGTCGCGGCACGATCCTGGCGCCGCGGCGCGCGACTAGCCGGCGGCCCTCGAGCTAACGGCCGTCGACGCTACGGCGAGCCGTCCGAGTACCCGCGCCACTTGACGGTGGCCGAGCTCTCGTCGCGTCCGTTGTAGAGCACGAAGGGGTAGTCGCCGATGGCGTCGGGGCGCTCTCGGATCATCACCACGTCGCCGACCTTCCACATCTTCGTGTTCAGGCGATCGGCCATGTACACCTCCCACTTCGAGCCGTCGCCGAGGGTGAGGTAGAGGCCGTCCTCCGAGATCTTCGTGACGCGATGAAGGTTCGGGAGCGCGGGCTCCTCGAGCTGTTGGTTGGTGTCCCGCGCCGCGGGAGCAGGCGCGCGCGGTGCGGGGGCTGGGACAGCGGACAGATCAGTCTGGGAGCGCGCCGTAGCGGGCGCGAGCATCACGGCCGATAGCGCCAGCATCCCGATTCGATGCGTGATCATGGCGACCTCCTGGTCGACAACTTCTGCCAGAACCAATGGCGTTCGGCGCGGACGCGCGCAATCCCCCGATTCGACTCTTCCCCCGGGCCCTGCGATTCTCTAATGTCGAGTCAGTGAGCCCGAGCGAGCAGCAGCGACTGAACGACGCGCGCCTTCGCGGCGTGCCGTGGCGGAAGTGGGGGCCGTACCTCTCCGAGCGCCAGTGGGGCACCGTACGCGAGGACTACTCGTCCGACGGTGATGCGTGGAGCTACTTCAGCCACGATCAGGCGCGAAGTCGCGCCTATCGGTGGGGGGAGGATGGCCTGGCCGGATTCTCCGATGATCACGGCCGGCTGTGTTTCGCGCTCGCTCTCTGGAACGAGCACGACCCGATCCTGAAGGAGCGTCTCTTCGGCCTCACCAATCGCGAAGGGAATCACGGTGAGGACGTCAAGGAGTACTACTACTACCTCGACAGCACGCCCACCCACTCCTACCTCAAGTACCTCTACAAGTATCCGCAGGCCGCGTATCCGTACGAGAAGTTGGTGAACGAGAACGCGAAGCGCGGCCGCGATGATCTCGAGTACGAGCTACTCGACACCGGCGTCTTCGACGACAACCGCTACTTCGACCTCTTCGTCGAGTACGCGAAGGCCGATCCCGAGGACGTCCTGATCCGCATCACGGTGGTGAATCGGGGCCCGGAGGCGGCCGTGCTGCATCTGTTGCCGACGCTCTGGTTCCGTAACACCTGGCAGCTCGATCCGGATGTCCCGCGTCCGATCATGCGGGCGGCATCGGTCGGCTCCGGCACCTCGGGTCCGAGCGCGATCGCGGTGACCCACAATGCGCTGGGTCCGCGCTGGCTCTACGCCGATCGGAACGTTCCCTTGCTTTTCACCGAGAACGAGACGAACGACGCGCGCATCTTCGGCCGGCCGAATCGCACGCCCTACGTGAAGGATTCGTTCCACGAACGCGTGATTCACGGGCGTGAGGATGCGGTGAACCCTGCCCGGACCGGAACGAAGGCGGCGGCTCACTATCGACTTGAGGTCGGGCCCGGGGAGACGTCGGTGGTGCGACTGCGCCTCACGCCGATGGCACCCGATGGATTCCAGACGCCGATCGGCGCCGGATTCGACGCCACCCTCAACACGCGAATCAAGGAAGCCGACGCCTTCTACGACTCGATCACTCCGGCAGCGGCCACCGAGGACATGCGCTGCGTGATGCGGCAAGCGCTCGCCGGGATGCTCTGGAGCAAGCAGCACTACTTCTTCGACATCGGTCGGTGGCTCGACGAGCATCAGGCGCACCCCCTGGTGCCCGGCGCGGCCGGCAGCGCGCGCAATCGGCATTGGTTTCACATGGTCAACGACGATGTGATCTCCATGCCTGACAAGTGGGAGTATCCCTGGTATGCCTCCTGGGATCTCGCCTTCCACGCCGTGGTGCTGGCCCTGGTCGACGTCGATTTCGCCAAGGCGCAGCTCGAGCTGGTGCTCGGCGAGCGCTACCTCCACCCCAACGGGCAGATCCCCGCGTACGAGTGGAACTTCGGTGACGTCAACCCGCCCGTCCACGCCTGGGCGACACTCTTCGTGTACGAGGTGGAGAAGCTGCGCACCGGGCGTGGGGACACCGAGTTTCTCGCCCGCGCCTTCCAGAAGCTCACGACGAACTTCACCTGGTGGGTGAATCGGAAGGATCCGTCGGGCCTGAACGTGTTCGAGGGCGGGTTCCTCGGCCTCGACAACATCGGCGTCGTCGACCGGAGTGCGCCGCTGCCCAGCGGGGCGTCGCTCGAGCAAGCGGATGGGACGGGGTGGATGGCCTTCTTCGCACAGAAGATGCTCGAGATGGCGCTCGAGCTGCGCAAGTTCGATCCCTCCTACGACGCCCTCACATCCAAGTACGCGGAGCACTTCCTCTGGATCGCGGCGGCGATGGACAACACAGCCGTGGGCGGCGAAGGGATGTGGGATGAGGAGGATGGCTTCTTCTACGATCTCCTCCGCCTTGCTGACGGTCGGTCGGCGCGTCTCAAGCTGCGCTCCATGGTAGGGCTGCTCCCCTTCTGCGCCGTGACGGTGATCGAGCCGATCGAAGGCGGGATACCGCGCGTGCGGGAGAGCATCACGGCGTTCGTC
>Ga0187777_10001186_pt1 | contig 17013 bp, 20 predicted proteins | sample 1015_Q2_SP5_10_M_FD_132416 | JGI IMG/M metagenome (GOLD analysis project Ga0187777, IMG submission 132416) | Tropical peat soil microbial communities from peatlands in Department of Meta, Colombia - 1015_Q2_SP5_10_MG | ecosystem: Environmental > Terrestrial > Soil > Wetlands > Peat | place... | reverse complement strand
GGGGAAATCTACCGAGGTTCGATCAGCTCTATCCTGTTCCCAAATGGGTCTTCGACATGTCGCCGGTCGCAACCGACGATCGGCTCATCTTCAGTCACCTTGTAGCCAGCTTGTTTTAACTTTGCCTCGAGTCTGATGAGACCCTCGACAATGAAAGCGGGATGAGCTTTACGGGCCGGAACAAAATTCTTGTCGACACCGAGATGGATCGTAACCACGCCGCTCTCAAACCAGCACCCACCGCGGGTCGCAAGCTGCGGCGGTTTTTTCTTTTCCGCAAAACCCAGCATGCCGTGATAAAACGCGCGCGCGGCTTCCTCCTGCCCTGCCGGCATTGCAATTAATACATGATCGATCCGCCGAACTAACATAAGATACCTCGTCTTTTCATCCGGCCTAGCAATTCAGCATTATCCGTAAAAGCACTATCGAACTGCATCAACCGAGATCAATTGATGCTGAACTCAATGAGCAGCAAACTGAATTATTACTAACTACCCTTAGGCATTATGTGGTTGGCGCGAATTACGTCGCCCCAGAGCTTTATTTCACGTGTGAGTAACGCACTTGCAGCCTCGGGTGTTTCTTGATCGGCCGGATATTCGTCCATGCCACCTTGCGCAAAAGTGCTGCGCACCTTGGCATCAGCAAGCGCAGTGCGCAGCGCGGTGTTGAGCTTATTGACAATTGGCCGCGGCGTGCCAACTGGCGCCAGCAGCATGTGCCAGAAATCAATATCGAGATTCTTGTAGCCGAGTTCGCCCATCGTCTTCAGCTGAGGGAGGCCGGCAAATCGCTTGCTGCCGATGACAGCATAAGCCTTAAGCTTGCCGGCATTAATCAGCGGCCGGGCGACAACGGCCGAGATGGGGCCTAGGTCGACTTGCCCGGCCAACAGATCAACGAGTGCCGGACCTGCTCCGCGATAAGGCACCTGAATGACCGGTATACCCAGCTCTTGAAAGATTAGTACTTCGCCCAAATGACCGAACGAGCCTACGCCGGGATGCCCGACCTTGATCGTTCTGTCGGGTTTTTTCATCCAAAGTAAAAGTTCGTCGAAATTTTTTGGCGTCAGTGTCGGGCGTCCTGCCAGCGTATTGATCGTGGTATTGACGAGCCCGATGGTGACGAAGTCTTTCTCCGCATCGAACGTGCGATCCGGATATAGTGTCATGCCGGCGGCTAACGCGTTCTGGTGTAGCAGGATCGTGTAACCGTCCGGCTCGGCGTGCGCCGCCCTCGCGGCCGCAACCATGCCACCAGCTCCAGCAACATTTTCGATCACAATCGGCTGACCTAGCGCCCTCTGCATTGCGTCCTGAATGATCCGTGCCGTTGCGTCATCAGCGCCGCCGGGCGGAAACGCCACGATCATGGTTACGGGACGATTTGGATAGGTCTGAGCCGAAGCAATCGCAAAAGAAAACGTCGCGATGAATGCTGCCATGAATACGCGAGCAAAGATCATTTTGTCCTCCCTGCGGCGCCTGTTCTTATTGTGATGCGCTGATTTTTTGTGAGCTTGCGACGTTATTCTGCCGGTACCTTGGGTCGGATGATATAGCAGCAGCACTGACCTAAATGAGACGCTAGCGGCCAGCCACAAGAACAACCGCTGTCCCCTCACAACGGACGTCAGACGGCCCGAGCGGCATGGCCACCAAGAGCCAAAAGCAGACCAACGAAAGATCCCACCAAGTGCGGCGGGCTGATCTGCTTAAGCTTCCGAAGCAGATACTAAATTCAATGAACTCTGAGAGTACAATGTCGGTTGATTCGGACCACTCGTTGGGGAGCGACCTATGGGTTTGCTGAGATGCAAATACCTCGTTGCTGTTGCATGTCTTGGTGCCTTTTTGGCGACATCTGCGGGGAGCGCGCAAACTTATCCGGACAAGTCGATCAGAATTATCGCCCCGTTTCCCCCCGGAGGCCTGGTCGACGTGCTCGCGCGCGCGCTCGCTGAACAGATGTCTAAGTCCATGGGTCAGCCAGTCATCGTCGAGAACAAGCCCGGGTCGGGCGGCAACATCGGTGCCGAGTTGGTCGCAAAGTCGGCCCCCGATGGATACACGCTGCTAATGACCTCGCCCGGAATCCAGAGCATCAATCAGTTCCTTTACAAATCGATGCCGTACGATCCTGAAAAGGCATTCGCGCCGATCTCGATGGTCGCCGACATGTCGATGGTCGTCGTCGTGAATTCAAAAACCGGGATCACCACGCTTAAGCAGTTGATTAATTTCGCGCACGAGCATCCAGGCAAACTCAATTTCGGTTCGGCCGGCATCGGCACGACCGGGCATCTTGGCTTGGAGTTGCTCATGCACGCTGGCAACATGAAGTTTACGCATATTCCCTACAAAGGCGCCGCACCATCGATCACAGATCTAATTGCCGGCCAGATCGACGGCGTGGTCGATAACCCGCCGACCGTACTAGCTCACATCAGGGCCGGCACGATTACTGCGCTTGCGGTCGCCGGCAAACATCGGTTGCCCATGCTATCAAGCGTACCGACTGCAGCTGAGGCAGGAATGCCAGCCTGGGAGGCCTCGTCTTGGTTCGGCCTTGTCGCGCCGGCTGGCACCCCGCCCGCCATCATCGATCGGTTACACGCGGAGGTCGAAAAGGCAGTCACCTCGCCACATTTTGAGATGCTGCGCTTCCGTGGCATGCGGATCGTGAGCGATACGCCAAAGGAGTTCGCTGATCTGATCGTCGCCGAGCGCAAGAAGTGGGGCGACATCATCAAGAGCGCGAATATCACCGCGCAATGATGGCCGAGCGGCGTGCGTTCTATCCTATTTAGATTGATGTCCGCTTCGGGCCATTAGCAGACGTGCCTGGGTGTTGGCGGCCATCACGATCATGATAGACTCTACCATCACTGGGGGCGACGAAATGAAATTGAGTGTGATCATCGGCTTTACCGTCCTATGTCTTGTATTAATCCCGCACTCGACCATTGCCGCCCAAACGGAAAAGGAATGCGCGGCTAGTTGCTTCGATACCAAGGCTAAATGCGAGGCACCCGATAGTGACGGTGATAAAGCGGGACCGAACAGGCGCAAGCGGTGCCTGAATGAATACATTGCGTGTCTGCGCCGTTGCTCCAGTGCAAACGAAAAAAGTGCGCCCAAATAGTAACGCTGGGCTACGGCTGCTTTAAAAATAATCGCGGTTCTTGAATCTGCATTTCTGCGCGTCCTGCACGCGACACCTAACGCAGCTTCTTCGCCAAAGGAGCGCTCTTAAGCGCCAGCGTTTAAAGGGAAAATCAGACTTCAGGTCTTCAGGCGTCCGAGGATGGACCACGCGCACACATGCAATGTTAGTCCACACACAAGACCCGCTCCCACGGACATTGCCGCCTCATATCCGCTGGTATTGTTAAGGTATGGGGGGAGAAAGCCCAATACGACAGCCGCGACCCCGATGTTGCTAAACGCCGAAGCCACCATTTTCAAACGTCCATTGTCGACTAAACGAGTTTTTTCTACCAAGAGCGGCTCCTGCCAAAAATAGAACTAACGATCTCGGGACTACTTCAACTGCGTCGAGATCGACGTGAATTTCGTATTCAGCCTGGTACCAAGGCCATTCACGACGGCGATGATTACAAGCGAAATACCGGCAGCGATCAGTCCATACTCAATTGCGGTGGCACCGGATTCGTCATTTACGAACCGTCTGAAAGTGCGAAGCATGACGCGAGTGTCTCCTATCGCCCTTGGTAGGGCTGCCTGCTGAAATCCGTGTTCCTTCTGGAAGGAAGAAGCCACGAGATTCTCTCGCGCCACGCACAATAAGTGCACTCCGCCAGTTATTACTCCGCTAACGGTCGTGCTTACTGAGTTGTTAATGCCGGTCGCTGATAATAGTGGCACCGTGGGTGGGTCAACTGTTCCCACGCCTTCGCGGCGGCGGCTCGTATCGATAGGTTTGATATTTGATGCTCGCTAAAATGCCCTCGTACTCAGCAATGGTTGCTTTAAGGCGTGCGACTTGCCGCTGTGTCGTATCAGTCCACGTCGGTCGCCCAAACTTGCGCTCGCCGACATGTACTTTCCCATTCAATAGCGGTTCAAGTTCCCTCCAATGTTCGGCTTTTTGTTTCTCGATGCAGCGAACGTAATCGTTCAGCACGGTCAACGGAATTGGCATAGTCCCCCCCGGCGTTTGCGTCACATCATTCCATGTTGGCTTAGTCCGCGGAAGAGGCCGCGCGCCCCCATTCCTTAAGCCGCAATCTTCATTTGTTTGTATTGGCCTCAATCAGCTCACTGAGCTTTTTCCAAAAAGCCTCTCGATCGAAACTCCGGCCACGATTACTCAGCAAGACGGTCGTGTGGTTGCCAGCAAGGTAATTATAGAAGGACGTATTGAAACCTTGCCAATTGCCGTCGTGGCCAAAACCGTACAACGATCCGTCGTCATTGTGATAAAGCTCCCAGCCCAACCCATAATTCTTGTTCTGTTTGGAACCTGTGAGGGCCAGTTTCATCGTTTCGGGTTTGATCAATGCGCTGGTTCGCAAAGCGGCCTCCCAGCGGGCCATTTCTTCGAGGCTGCTCCAAACAGCTCCATCTCCGACCTCGAGATGCTCTACCTGACGATGGTTCGGGGGAAATCCCCAGCGCGCAACCCACTTACCACTCTGCGCTTCATAGCCAATGGCATCGTTGCAAGAGGGGTTCGAGTTGACGCGAATACTTGCGGGACTGGAATAAACGAACGTGTTCTTCATGCCGCTGGGAATGAAGACTGATTCCCGCATGAAGTCTGCGAACGGCCTCTTAGCTGCTCGCTCAACAATGAGCGCCAACAACATGTAATTGGTGTTGTTGTATTCGTACTTTTCGCCAGTAGGGAAATCGAGCTCCTCTTCGGCCAATGACGGCAAATAATCGGAATTGACCCAGTACCCGTCATTCTTTTTGGGCACATCGTCCAATTCTAGATAATCCGTGAGCCCCGAGACATGGTGAAGCAAGTCGCGAATGCGAATGGGGCCGCTCGGATAACGTGGCAGTTCGGGAATGAATTTGCGGATATCGTCTTCAATCGAAAGCTGGCGACGTTCCTGCAGAATCAGCACCGCCGTTGCGGTGAAGGTCTTTGAGACTGAAGCAAGCTCAAATCTGGTGCACGAAGTAATGGCCTGTCGGTTCGCGACACCGGCGAGCCCATATCCTTCCATTATCAATGGATACCCGTCCCTCACCACCAAAACGGCGACACCAGGTTCATTGGGTTTTATTCCGGCATCCCTTACGAGCTTCTCAACTGCAGTTCTTAACGCGTCGTTCGCTGCAGCGGCTGATTGATTCTGTGCGTGCGTAAAAAATGGCGATAGGGCTGCGCCGCCAAGCAGCTGGATGAAATCGCGCCGTCTCATGCCCTGCCCCCGGCCTTCGCCTCAAAAGCAAACATCAATCGCTAAATGACATAAATTCGATCAGGTAACTTATCGTCGCTTTTTCTACTTCGAGGAAAATGCTGCGCAAGCACTCTTCCGCAGGCATTGATGGCACTGACGAACCCGTCAGCGATCCGGCCGTCCCTCATGTGACGCGTTAACGCGTCTACAGCTGTCTGCCACTCGGATTGAGGCACGTGACGGGCAATATCGTCGCCGGCGATGATACGGGCGTAGCGTTCCTCTAACGAAACGAAAATGAGTACACCCGCACGATCCTTGTTCCGCGCCACGCCGCGGGTTATGAATTGCTCCATCGCTGCCTGATGAGCGATCGCGCGACGTGCTTTTCGTGGCAAGAGCAAAACGCGTATGCGCGGTAAACTCAAAAAAAGCAAAATCGCTAAAAATGCTAAGACTTGCAACGACAAGATCCTTTGGACAGTCATTGCGGTGAACGCCATTAGCAACCAAGGCACCGCAAGTGCAATTGCCGCCGAAATAAACAAGGGTGTCGCCGTATTTTGCGACGACGATTTTGCCAGCACGCAAACAATCTCGCCAGAAGTCTTCGCCTCCACAGAGCGAATGGCGCTTGCGATCCGATCGTGATCCTCTTTAGAAATGGACATCACCAGCTCCCGGACGCTCCGCCACCACCTGACGAGCCCCCGCCTCCTGCAAAGCCTCCTCCACCTGAGGAACTTCCTCCCCCGCCGCGCGATGTGGCCGCGCTTAAAAGCACGTTGAGCACAATGTTGAAGAACACCCAACGGAATCCTGGCGAAACGATGCACAGGATACCAACAATGATCAACGCCAGTATCAGGATCCAGGTCGTTGGATCGGTTGTTTGTTGTGTATCGAGCCGTAACGCGGGTCGCTTCTGCCACTCGGCCGCATCGTTCGTTAGAACGGTAATGATATCGTCAACGCCGCGCGAAATGCCGTCGCTGAAATCGCCAGTTTTGAAACGCGGAGCAATGGCGTTTACAATGATGACTTTCGACAACGCGTCAGTCAGCGTAGCTTCTAGGCCATAGCCAACCTCGATGCGGACTCGCCGCTCGTTTGGCGCCACAAGCAACAATACGCCATTGTTTTTTGTGCCCTCGCCAAGTTTCCATGTGCGGAATAGCTCGTTGGCATATGGCTCAATCTCTTGGCCTTCGAGAGAAGCGACCGTGGCAACAACAAGTTGAATGCCCGACTTCGCTTCAAGATCAGCAAGCTTCTGTTCCAGCGCAGCGCGCGTTGCTGGTTGGATTATATTGGCGCCGTCGACGACACGGCCTGTAAGGGGAGGAAAAGTGAGGGCGAACGCCGTCGCGATTGCGCAAATGAAGACGGCGCAAGCAAGGATGAGACGCCATCCTCCGCCACGAAATGCGAAGGCTTTGCCGCCGGCGTTCATTTGCAAACCTTAGTTCTAGTCCGTGTCCTTAGAATTTTACCTGTGGCGGTTTTTCGGCCCCCTCGGTCGCAGTGAACTCCGCCATCGGCTTATTCGAGCGGAAGAAAGTGGACGCCCAGATGATCCCCGGGAATGTCCGCAGCGTCGTATTATAGAGACGGACCGCTTCGATGTAATCGCGTCGAGCAACCGCTATTCGGTTCTCGGTGCCCTCAAGCTGAGACTGAAGCGCTAGGAAATTCTGGTTGGATTTCAGTTCAGGGTAATTTTCACTGACGGCGAGCAGCCGGCCAAGCGCGCCGGAAAGTTGGTTTTGGGCATCTTGAAACTGCTTAACCTTTGCGGGATCGGTCAGTTGCGAAACATCTAGTTTTATCTGTGTCGCCTTGGCGCGTGCCTCCACAACTGCCGTCAACACCTCCCTTTCCTGTTTGGCATAGCCCTGAACGGTAGCGACCAAGTTGGGGATAAGATCGGCGCGGCGTTGGTAGTCATTTTGGACGTCGGCCCATTTGGCCTTTGCCTGCTCTTCATAGGTTGGGATCGTGTTGTAACCGCAGCCCGCGACCATCAGTGCGAGAAACAACGCAACGAGGTGGTGATGAAGGCGCAAAATCGATGTCGTCATAAAAGCCCCCCGCAACGAACAAGCTATTAGCATTGTGACACATACAGACGATGACGGCCACTTTGGGTGGCTATCCCCGATCAAAGCGGGCGAGTAAACAAGCGCACTTACAGCTCGGAGAGAGGCGTTTTGTCGTGCTTATTCCTTCACTGCCCCAGTCATCGCCGACACATAATGCTCGACGAAGAATGCGTATAAAATTACGAGCGGCAGCGAGCCGACGAGCGCCCCAGCCATCAGTGAACCCCAACGATAAATGTCACCGTCGACAAACTCGTTGACTATTGCAACCGGCACAGTTTTGTTCTGCGTTGAAGACAAGAACGTCAAGGCATAAATAAATTCGTTCCAGCACAACGTAAAACAGAAGATAAACGCCGAGATTAGACCTGGCACTGCCAGCGGCACGACGATTTTTATTAAGATTTGCCAGCGGCTGGCGCCGTCAATTAATGCACACTCCTCAAGCTCAAACGGTATTGTCTTGAAATAACCCATCAACAGCCAGGTTGAGAACGGGATGAGTATAGTCGGGTATGTCAGAATGAGCGCGAAAGGCGTGTCGAACAAACCATACTGAAATACGACGGACGATAGCGGGATGAACAGGATCGAGGGAGGCACCAAATAGGCAAGGAAGATTGCGCCTCCTACCCATTGAGCGCCGCGGTAACGCAGTCGAACTATTGCGTAGGCCGCAAGCACACTTGCGATGATAGAGAGCACGGTCGCAGAGACCGCCACTAACATAGTGTTCCATAACCATGTGGGATAGTTCGTCTCAAACAGTAGCTTGTGAATGTGCTTGAAGGTTGGATTCCAAGTCCAGAAGGGATTGAAACGCTCGAGATCAAGTAACTGATCGTCTGGTTTGATGGCGGTGAGCGCCATCCAATAGAACGGAAAAAGCAAGACGATCATGATGACTGTAAGCGGGAGATAGAGTGTCACCAAGCGCCGCGGAAGCGTCTGCAGATAGTTCATCCCCTCCGAATGATCCGCTGTGGTACCCGTCAGCACCGCTTTTGGACCAACGATCGTAGGAATGAGCGGTTCAGTCATTGGTCTCGCCCTGTTGCCACCTGCGGCGTTGCAAACCAAACCAGGAGACCAGGATTGCAGCGAGCAAGAATGGGATCATCGCCGTCGAAATCGCAGCCCCCTCACCGAGCTGCCCACTAAGAATTGCGCGCTGATAAGATAGAGTTGCCATCAGTTGCGTGGCATTCACGGGGCCACCGCGGGTCAGCACCCAGATCAACTGAAAATCGGTGAACGTGAATAATACAGAAAATGTCATCACAACAGCGATGATCGGTGTGAGCAAAGGAAACGTCACACGTCGGAAGATCTGCCAGCGGGTGGCGCCGTCAATCGTGGCAGCTTCATAAAGTGACGGAGAAACTGTCTGCAATCCAGCGAGCAATGTAATGGCAACAAAGGGAACGCCGCGCCAGATGTTTGCGAAGATTACGGCCCAACGCGCATTCCACACATCGCCGAGAAAATCGATATTTCCGGAAATCAGCCCAAGGTGCCGTAGAGACCACGAAATGATTGAAAACTGTGCATCGTAGATCCACCAAAACGCGATTGCCGACAACACGGTTGGTACAATGAAAGGAATTAGTACCGCCGCCCGCAGCAGGGCTTTGAACGGCAGGTTCTCGTTAAGGAGCAGCGCGAGATAAAGGCCAATGGCAAATTTAATGACGCTGGCGACGATGGTGTAGAGAAGCGTGTTGAATACCGACAGCCAGAAAATACTGTCGTCCCAAAGCCACTCATAATTCTCCAATCCGACAAAGATTCCGCTACGGCCGATCTTTGCATCGGTAAATGATAGCCAGACGCCAAGGCCGAGCGGATAGGCAAGGAAAAGGATGAGAAAAGCCACCGCCGGCAGCATGAACCAGAAGCTGATCCAGTTCCGGTTCACTTTAAGCCGGCCCCATGCGGAAAAGCCGCTTGGGGCCGGCAAACCGTTATTGATGGCGACCTCAGCCATCTCGATCAGCGGTAGATGCGCTGCAGCTGGCGTTCGGCGATTTTGATGGCGCCCTTGGCGTCTTCGCGTCCCGTGCAGTAACTCGCAAACATGTCGAGCACGACAAAGTCAGAGATTGCCGCCGCCGCTTTCTCGCCAACAGAGCCAAGCCCACCCGCAGTCAAAGTCCGTTTTCCCGCCTCGCCAAAGATCGTGTTCTTCGGATCGGCAGTCCAAATCGGATTCTTGTCATAGGCGTTGAGACAGTGCGTCAAATAGCCCTGCGAAGCCTCAAGCCATTTGTTGAATTGGTCGGCCTCCAACATGAACGCCATCAGTGCCTTACAGGCCTGAGGATATTTGGTGTAAGTCATGGCCAGGATCGGATACATCAAGTGCAGTTCAGTCGGTTTGCCGCCTGGGCCGACTGGCCACACGGCGTGATCCATGTCTTTGGCGATCTCCTGCTTGGACGGATCTTTTTTTGCTGCGACGTAGATTGAAATGCCGTTGTCAGTCCAGTTGATCTCGCCGGCCAAAAATGCCTTGTTGTTCGAAGCGTCGTTCCAGGACGCCGTGCCTGGAATCATATTTTCATAAAGTTGCTTTGCGTAATTGAGTGCTTTCTCAGTCTCCGGTGAGTTGATGATGACTTTGTCGTTTTTGTCGACGACATTCCCGCCATGTGCCCACAAGCACCAGTAAACCCAGGCATTGCCGTCGCCGGACGCGTGACCAAGCGCAAAGCCGCCAGGCGTGTTGTTCTTCTTCATCGCCTTGGCGTACTCGAGAAACTCATCGGTCTTTGTCGGGAATTTTGAGAATCCCGCCTTACGCGACGCTTCGAGCCGATAGTTCAACATATTGCCGCTATAGCAGACCGGGATCGCGATCCATTTGTTGCCACTCTTGGCATACTTTTCTGCCGACTCCACCCAGCCGCCGTATTTCTTGCCGAGATAATTCGCAACGTCGGTAACATCGACGCACTTTTGCGGGAAAAGATGCGGCAGTGAATAAAGGCCCCAGAACATGTCCTGCCCAGCGCCAGTGTTGGCGGCAACCGACGCTTTAGGCTGAACATCTTCATAAGATTCTCGAGAGATCGTAACCTTGACGCCCGTGGCCTGTGTGAAAGCGTCGATCAGCTTGACGAACTGGTCGTCCTCCGACTGGACAAAATACTTCCAACGCAACAACGACAATTGGGCTCCACTTTCCGGCTTCCATGGCGCCGCTTGCGCCCAAGCCTTCGCCCAATCAAGCAGCGTTGGCCCAGTTAGTGCGCCGGTGGCAGCCACGGCAGTGGCGCTGCCAAGCAAAGTGCGTCTCGTAATGTTCTGCATGGTGTTCCTCCGTTGCCTAAGTTTAGTTTGTTAGCCTGTTGCCAGAAGCGGCATCGAATAAATGCACATGCCGAGGGTTCGGCCTCAACCGAATCCTTTCTCCGGGCTTAAAAGGGTGACGTTCCCGAAAGGCGGCGACAATTTCGGTGTCGCCTAATTGGGCAACGACATGAACTTCCGAGCCAGTGGGCTCGATAACTTGTATCAACGCCTCGGCACCGTCGTCAGCAATCTCGAAATGCTCGGGCCGTACACCGTAGACGGCCTTTTGGCCGTTGCTGCCCGATGGCACTGCGGCGAGCGGTAGCCGCACATTGTCGCCTCCATCAAACTCGAGCTTGCCATTCACGCGAATGATGCCTTGTAAAAAATTCATTGCTGGCGAACCGATGAAGCCGGCGACGAAGAGATTCTGCGGCGTGTCATAAAGCTCAAGTGGTGCACCGATCTGCTCCACTATACCGTCGTGCATCACCACGATCTTGTCAGCCATGGTCATCGCTTCGATCTGGTCGTGCGTGACATAAATGGTTGTCGTCTTGAGCCGCTGGTGCAGCTCTTTGATCTCTGTTCGCATCTGCACACGCAGCTTGGCATCGAGATTCGACAAAGGCTCATCAAACAGAAAAACCTTCGGATCCCGCACAATCGCACGACCCATCGCGACACGTTGGCGCTGACCACCAGAAAGTTGCCGAGGAAACCGCTCCAAATAAGGTTCCAGCCCCAGGATGGCGGCAGCCCGTTTCACACGCTCGTCCACTTCGCTTTTCGGTGCTCCACGCAGGGTCAGCGAGAACGCCATGTTTGCGGCGACGGTCATGTGCGGGTAGAGCGCGTAGTTCTGGAACACCATCGCTACATCGCGCTCTTTAGGCGGCAGTTGGTTCACGATTCGATCGCCAATGCGGATTTCACCCGAGGAGATGTTCTCCAGCCCCGCGATCATCCGGAGCAGGGTTGACTTGCCGCAGCCAGAGGGCCCGACCAATACAACGAACTCGCCATCGCGAATGTCTACATCGACACCGTGGATGACAGCCGTCTTGCCAAAGGCCTTGTTGACGTCGCGGATCGTCACCGACGCCATTCGTTTCTCCCTTGCGCCGCGTGGGTCGCGACGTTGTTTGCCGGGCTTTTATAAGCCCTTGTGGAATGATCGGCCTAATCGCCCCGACAAATCAAGGGTCGCGTCTGCGGGCAGGAGAGCATGAAGATGATGCACTCCGCGCATACTTGCGTTTGCCTGCATCCACTGAAGGTCAAGCAAAAATGTCGCACGTTGTCATCGAACGCGAGCGAGTATCCCCTCCGAATTCTTCGCGATATATTTGGATTTGACGCGACCGGAGAGCCCACTTGGCAAAATATCCGATTGTATATGCGCGGCTCGCAGCGCTCGCCGCCATATTGTTTTTTTTACCTGCCGCCGCTGATGCGCGACACCGCAGCAATCGCCGTGAGGACGAGCGTAATTGGTCAACGGCGCGTGGGCCGTTCGAGATCATCGTGTCGATCGCAAAACAGCAGGTCACGATCTATGATCAAGCTGGTCCCTTAGCACACGCAAGCATTTCAACCGGAATGGCCGGACATGCCACGCCCATGGGCGTTTTCACGGTTATTTCCAAGGCGCGTTGGCATGAGTCGAACATCTACAGTGGCGCGCCCATGCCCTACATGCAGCGCATCACATGGTCCGGCATCGCACTGCATGCGGGACCGCGGCCTGGCTATCCAGCCTCACATGGTTGCATCCGGTTGCCAGAAGATTTCGCCGTAAAGCTGTTTCACACTACCAAGGTCGGTACGCGCGTGATCGTCACGCGTTCTCCGGTCGAACCCGTCGCGATCGAGAATGCAAAGCTTTTTGTTTACAAGACATCGGTACCCGCGGAAGAAAGCATAAAATCGACTCTACCCTCCGCGGCGACAGTCTCGGTCGATCAAAACACACCAAGCACAGAACCAAATCCAACCGCCGTCGCCGCGGATCAACCCGGGACGAGCGCGGCACAGCAAGCCGCCCCAAGCGCGTCTTCTCAAAGACCGATTTCGATATTTGTAAGCCGCAAACAGCAGCGGGTATTCATTCGCCAAGGCTTTACACCTTTGCTCGACTTACCAGTAACAATCGCCGAGCCCGACCGTCCACTCGGGACCCATGTCTTCACTGCATTGGCGCTGAAGGATAACGGCAAAAACTTTCGCTGGGACGTCGTGTCGATACCCAGCAGTTACCGACAAAAAGAGCGGCACGTTGCGCGCCATGAACGAGACGATGTCGGTGAAGAAAACCCGGCTGAGGTACTCGATCGGATCAACCTGCCGCCCGAAGCCATTCAGAAGATTTCCGCGCTAATCATCCCGGGCTCATCTTTGATCGTGTCGGATAATGAACTTAGCGACGAAACCGATTCTGATACCGACTTCATTGTCCTTACCCCATAGCGCGAAGCTAGCAGCCAAAAGAAAGCCCCGGCACTGAGCCGGGGCGGAGTTGGAATATGCGGAGGTGCTCGAAATATAACGGCGGACCTTTTTTAAACTTTCAAACCATTCATGGAAAATCCGATCTACAAAGTAACTCATTGTTCCCCTAAACGTCGCCAATGGCGGATCGGATTTTGCGGAGCAGCGCCGGGCCACTTCAAACGAAGCATCGTTATTGCGTTTTAACGGTTTTTCGCATTTCGACTTTACCGGCTCTTCAAAAGCGGCGCGTTACAGCTCGGTATCCAACAGAGATAGCCGCATGTTATACAAATTCAGTCAAATCTTCGGCATTACCAGAAATTTCTGGCAATCGCGCACTGGCAACGTCGCAATCACTTTTGCGTTTGCCACTATTCCAATCCTAGGCGCACTCGGAGCTGCCGTTGATTTTAGCCGCGCAAATTCCGTAAAAGCCGACCTTCAGGCCGCGCTCGACTCGACTGCGCTGATGCTGTCGCGGGAGGCCTCAACAGATACGAACACCCAGCTTCAGGCCAATGCGCAGAGCTACTTCACTGCGAACTACAATCGTCCGGGAACTAGCATCGGCACGATCACAGCCACCTACACGACAACTGGTGGCACACAAGTTCTCGTCAACGGGTCGGTCAACGTGCCGACTGACTTTGCGCAGGTGCTGGGCGTATACAGCATTACTGTAACGGCGACGTCGACCGTCAAATGGGGGATGTCTCGCCTGCGTGTGGCGCTTGTCCTGGACAATACTGGGTCGATGGCGCAAAGCGGAAAAATTGGCGCCCTCCAGACCGCAACGACCAATCTTCTATCGCAGTTGAGCTCAGCCGCCACGACGAACGGTGATGTCTACGTCTCGATCGTGCCATTCGTAAACGCCGTCAATCTCGACCCTGCGAACTACAACGCGACCTGGATTGATTGGACCGATTGGAACGCGTCGAACGGCACCTGCAGTAACTGGAGGTACACCACCCAGAGTAGTTGCACCTCCAACCACAAGACCTGGACGCCCGCTAATCACAACAGTTGGAGTGGCTGCGTCACTGACCGCGGCCTTCCCTATTCGACCGGAAACACAACCCCGAGTGCCGGCAACTACGACCAAACCGTCACGCAGCCGATCGCGGGCAATACCGCGACGCTATTTCCGGCCTTTCAAGCGCCATCTTGCCCACAGGCCGCCATGGGGCTCAGTTACGACTGGTCTTCAATGCAGAGCGTCGTCAACAACATGCAGCCCGGCGGCAGCACGGATCAACCAATCGGCTTGGTCTGGGGATGGCAAACGCTTGTTGGCGGCGGGCCGTTCACGGCGCCTGAAATGGATCCGAATTACACATACACGCAGGTTATTGTTCTCCTGACTGACGGCTTGAACACGCAAGATCGCTGGTATGGCGATGGTTACAGCACCAGCACCCAGGTCGATTCTCGCATGTATGACTCCAGCGGGAATGGCACCTGCGCCAACATCAAAGCGACCGGCATCATCATCTACACCGTCCAGGTCAATACCGACGGTTCTCCGACTTCGACTTTGTTGCAGAATTGTGCGAGTTCGTCAGACAAATTCTTTTTGCTGACGTCTTCAGACCAGATCATAACGACCTTCAACACAATCGGTACAAACCTGACCAAACTCTACGTTGCCAAGTAGATAGTGTTAGCCTGCAGGCTGATCCACGGGTGAGCGTTATCGACCGTGGCATTATCGATCGTCGCGTATCGAGAGGGTCATCAGCAGACATGCCGCGATCTCTATGTCTACTTTACCCTCGAAAGCAGACGTTGATCGCGTCACTTCGCGCGTCTGCTAGGGGCCAATTGACTTCAACAATCGCAATCAAAAGAAAGGTCCCGGTCATAGCGGCGTCGGCTGATCGGCGCAAAACTTAAGGCGATCAAGCCGAGAGCGGCGTAACACATCGTTTATGCCGATCTCGTTTGGTCCTAGCGCCGTGTCGGCAGTATACGTGAAAATTGTTGAAGATGGGCCCGTCGTCTCTTGCACTTTGTTGGGTCTTCAAGCTTGCAATCATCTAGTCGGCAATCCAATTCGCAGAGGTCGGGCGGACTTGAGTCATCACCAAAGCGCCTTTGCAAAAATTGTCTGAGCCAGGTTGTCATCATAGCCCGCCTCACTTTTTTGTATATTCATCGGCAAAAACACAGGATGCATTGAGAAAGATCAAAACGGCTTAGGCCAGCCGCTGCGTGCGCCCGAAGATTGCGCGGCAGGTTTAGAACATTGCGCGTTGTGGGGCGGCGTGAAAAGCCGTGCCACGTGCGTTATCGAACCTGGCGTTATCGGGCGAGAATGTCTGCTCTACCACGGAAAGCGGACATCAACTGCCACAAAGTTACGAGCCGCGCTATTGAATGCAATAAAGCGTCGCCACCAGGGTGCGAAAGACTTTCAACCAATCTCATCCCCACTGGATCAGGGACGAACATAAAAACGATGGGGATCGTTTTGGTGGCTGCTTGCAAATATAACGAGCCAATCGAGCCGCCCATCAGGACATCTGGATTCATGCTGACGAGTTCAGCAGCCATGCTCGCAAAACGTTCGGGCTTTTCATCAGGGAAACGATGTTCCAACGTAATCGTCGTCTTATTGATGTAGCCCAATTTCTTAAAACCAGTGATTACTGCGCTGTAGTATGTGTCTTCTTCCCTCGCGCTGCCTGCGTGCCACAAATAGCCAACCTTCGGCACTTTGGCGGGTTGTGCCGCAAGCGTCTCTGGTAGAGTCAACGCCGCAGAGCCGATAAGTCTGATGAACTCTCGTCGCTTCATTTTTGCCCCGACACACAAGTCGAGCAAATCGTATCGCTCCGAAATATTCGTTTGAAGAGGCAATATCCGCTATGAGTCATAAGCGGACATTTGCATCGCATCACGTCATGTCAGCTTTACCCTCGAAAGCAGACATCGGACGGCGTAAATGCAATGTTCACTAAGGGCCATTAGCGGACATCGCAACCTAACCACTTGCCGAATTGATCTTGCGCTTGAAAGCGAACAGTATTGAGTGCCGCGTGAGAGCGAAGGTCGGAGACCATGAAGCTCACACTAAAGTACGCCATTGCTGCAATTCTTCTGGCATTTGACCTTGCCACACTGGTCGCCGCAAGGCCGTTGGAAGATGAGATTACAGCGTATCAAAAGCGAGACTACGGAACCGCCTATGTGTTCTTGCGGCCATCAATAAGATCTCCATGGGAAAAATCGCCTACCTTCGTAAGCACCGAAAATCTTGACGATGCTATCGCTGCATTTCGCAAGGACGACTACGCAACTGCAATTCGAGTATTTCGTCTGCTTGCTGAAAAAGGAAACCCGACTGCCCGGTTTTATCTCGGGTTCATGCATGCTAACGGCCGTGGTGTCCCTAAGGAGTACTCAGAGGCTCTGAAATGGTACCGGCTCGCCGCAGATCAAGGTTTTGCCCCCGCCCAGCATAATATCGGGATTATGTACGCCAATGGCCAAGGAGTAACGCTAGATCATGTCGAAGCGGTGAAGTGGTATCGTCTCGCCGCAAACCAAGGTTTCGCCAAAGCGCAGAACGAACTTGGATATGACTATGCCCAAGGCCGAGGCGTACCCAAAAACTACGATGAAGCGTTGAAATGGTATCGCCTGGCTGCTGCTCAAGGAGACGCCGGTAGCCAGTCCAATCTTGGTATCATGTACGCTTTGGGCCAGGGTGTTCCCCAGAGCTATGTCGAAGCG
>Ga0187777_10001185_pt1 | contig 17020 bp, 17 predicted proteins | sample 1015_Q2_SP5_10_M_FD_132416 | JGI IMG/M metagenome (GOLD analysis project Ga0187777, IMG submission 132416) | Tropical peat soil microbial communities from peatlands in Department of Meta, Colombia - 1015_Q2_SP5_10_MG | ecosystem: Environmental > Terrestrial > Soil > Wetlands > Peat | place... | reverse complement strand
GAGGTGATAGTTTCCGTTGGACTAGCCCAGAACTTGGCTGCATTGCGCGCATTGGCTGCTGAGGGGATTCAGCGCGGCCACATGAGTCTACATGCTCGTAACGTGGCGATCAGTGCTGGTGCATCTGGCGACCTTATCGATAGAGTTTCCGCGCAAATGGTTGCGGAAAGAATGGTGAGAGTTGACAGAGCGAAAGAGCTTCTCGCCGAATACGCCAAACGCTAAGGCGGAGTTTCCACTTCGACCAAAGATTCCATGCGCCTTATCTTGGGTATAGCGTCTTTCTCCATCCAGTCAGATATCGTATCGTATACCTTACGATAATATTTCTTCGTCGCATGTCGAACGATTCCGAGATTCTCCATTCTACGGATATATCGCCACTTCATGCTTCTTGAAATCTGATCGCCCATGAGTCTATCTATGTCAACTTTTTTGAAAACTCTAGGGAGACGCGCGAAGGTCCCAACTATCTCCTTCGGAAAAGCCGTCAAGACCTCTTTGGATAGTTTCCTCTTTCCCCTTGATTCGGCATGGATCTTGTTAGCTTGCATGAAAACGTCTCCAGATACGGCTACTTCCTGATCTCATAAAAATGTTGCGCGCAACGATATAATGGACATCAAACTCGTCAATTTGTCATGACACTCCCACAACGAATGCCAACAATCCGAAAAGCATCCAGATGAGAACATATTTCTTATTTCTCCTTGCGTTTCGAGGCGATGGGTTCGTTATCATCGAATACGCAGTCAACACAAATCCGATATCGCACACCATTGTCAATGGTATATAGTAATTTGAAACCAATCCTAACAAAATTGGTGAGACACTCAATGCTACGCGATCAAGAATAATTTCCGCACTTGGCTGCGTACGCATTCCCCATTTTCACAGCGACCGAACGTATCCCTTTCGCTGCATCTCCTGTGGCGTCGACGATTCCTTTTGTTACCTCACGTCCCAAGCTTGAAATGAACGAAAGTGTAGCAAAAATCAAGAGCCCCCAAGTTGGTCTCCACACTGCGAGTCCTCCGTAAATGAAAGGCAACGCTACGTTCGCGCTCACAAGAGCATTTCCTAGTAACCCCGTCTTTTTGAATTTGTAATTGTACGCCACTGCTACGAGTACGCTAAACCCTGTAATGATCAACGTCCAAACGCCGGTTTGGGCGGCTGCTAAGAGACCCAGCGCAGTCAAGACTACAGCAAACGAAATTGCTTGTTTGGGCTTCACAGTGCCCGATGGAATAGGTCGTTCGGGTTCGTTAATCGTATCCACCTCATGATCGAAATAATCGTTCAGAACCATCGATGCCGCCAGGAGTAGGAATCCTGCCAAGAATCCGTATAGAGCCGCTTCACCGTCAATACTTGATGTGGCAATCAGCTCTCCAACGATGACCGCGAATCCTATCATGACGCAATTCGGCAGACGCATCATCATAAACAGTCCGCGGATCAAAGTTACCACGCGTCCTTCCAGCCACAAAATTTCGCAGGTTTACATTAAGATCTTCAATGTTATTTCATTTTTGCAGGTAACACTCAGCATGCTTCCGTCTTGTTATGGCTTGATTATGCAAACCCGTTGGTTTTAATAGTATCACGGGCAGCTTGTGATCTCCACTCTTAATTCGCAAGCTTTGTCAAGGTTCAGTCTGTTGGGCGATTCAAAAATAGGAAAAATCGAGAGCAAATTAGAAGACGCCATTAGAGAATATGGTGTCGCTCATCTGACTCTGTTCGACCCCGAAAAGTTGACTCCGCCAGTCGCATTACGGTTGGCTATAGACGCTAAGAAAGCAGGGACGACCGCGGCGATGGTTGGTGGGTCTACTGCTACGTCAATCTATGAACTGGACGCGATCGTGAAAGCGATAAAGTCAACGAAACTACCTGTCATCCTATTTCCCAATGACGTAGCAGGTATCAGTCAATATGCTGATGCCGTATTTTTCATGTCACTGCTAAATTCAATTAACGCATATTACTTATCAGGAGCGCAAGCCCTGGGAGCACCACTGGTCAAACGTTATCGCCTCGAACCGATTCCGCTTGCGTACCTAATCATTGGCGAACATCCAGGCGCCGCAGGCTTTGTTGGGAATGCTAATCCTATTCCCAACGACAAACCAGAGCTCGCAGCAATGTATGCTCTCGCCGCGCAATACCTTGGCATGCGGTATGTCTACCTCGAGGCAGGTTCCGGAGCGCGAGAGACGGTTTCACCAAGCCTCGTGAAAATTGTAAGAGGAATTGCGAAGATACGTATTGTCGTTGGGGGAGGAATCAAGACACCTGCCCAAGCGCAAGCACTGGTGAAGAGCGGAGCTGAGTTGATTGTGACTGGAACAATATTTGAAAAGGCAGATTCTGTACGGAAGCTTCGAAAAATCATTCAATCGATTCACTAAGCCAGTACAGAGGGACACTGGTTGGCTCACTCTTTTTCGAAACGCATAAGCGGTACGACTCCATACTACAACTTCATCAGGAAAGTCGCTTTTCCGTCCACTCGAGTAATTCTTGCTTCGAGCCTTCTGTATACTTCGGTCGGAGTCGGCATATCTTTCTTCATCACAGGTCAAAATTTCGCCTCGCTTGTCATGGGAGCGATATTTGGTGTCGTCATATTCACGCTCCCATCACTTCCATCAGCGCTCTTCCTTCATTATGCGGTATTAGCCGATGATCCTCTTTTCTATCTGAGACGTTGTCTAGCTTTTTCACTTTTCACAAATATTTTATGGGTGGCTATCTTCGCTGTGAGCAGCGTCGTGGCGCTTACAGTACATGCTTTCTCTTTCCCAGGTTTTGCGGTGATCATAGGTCTACTGGTCGTAATCCCGGTTCGAGCGGTAACTGTCTTTTCAATGTCAAGGATAAGCTTCGTTAGAAGAATCATTTTTACTCTTCTCGAGCCAGCCATGACGGCCGCCTTGGCTTCGGCTCTGTTTAACTTATCGTGGGGGATTGTCGCGACATCATTTGTTTTATCGAGTCTAGTGGGCTTGACTTTCGCATTCGGGCTTATCACGTTCGTTGAGACCTATGGTCGCAAAATAGTGGGTTTCTCACCGCTTCGAATGTTCCGCTCATTCTTGATCGATTGGTTAGAGGGAAGAAACGAAGAACTCGAGTCCTATCTAAACGAACTCGGAATTCAAACCGAAATTGACGTCGCGGCTTACGTGTTTCGACGAAAGTCCACGAGCCAAGTGAAAAGTATTCTGCTTGTGTCAAACTTCCATCCTGGCCCTTTTCTCAACGTAGGGAGTAGTGTTCTGCCGTTTCTCTTCCAATCGGCCATGCGGAAGCAATTGAACGCTGTTGGTTTAGTTCCGCATGGAGTATCAGGGCATGAACTCAACTTAGTCTCTCAGGAGCAGAACACCAAGATTATTGAATGGGTCATCAAGTCAATTCCAGATTTGTCATATTCTAAACATGCCACTCCAGTTGTTAGGACTAAGAACGAGATCGCGACTGCGACATCACAGGTCTTCGACGGATGCGCACTAGTGACTATGACAACGTCGCCGAACGATATGGAAGATGTGCCTTCAGAAGTTATGAGTCGAATCACAGGACTAACGAAAGGAAAGTTCCGTCATGTCGGCTTGATTGATGCGCACAATTGCCTAACAGGTCCAACGACAATGACTTCAGAAAAGGTAGGTGGCTTGGAGGACGCGGCTCTGGCGAGTTTGCAAATTTCGGCAGAGCAAGAAGCAAGTTCCTTCAGCGTAGGCGGATCAACCAGGCATTCTCGTCAGTTCACACTTGGGGATGGTTTCGGAGCCGGCGGCATCTCAGTTATCGCCGTTGAAGTGGCTGGACGTAAATTCGCGTATGTAAACATAGACGGCAACAACATGATCACAGGTCTAAGGGAAGCCATGATTGCGAGAGTGAAGAAGCTGGGGTTTGAAGACTGTGAAATCCTGACTACCGACACACATATGGTAAATGGAATCGTATCGGCAAGGCTGGGATATCATCCCGTAGGCGAAGCTGTTTCCGAAGAAGTTTTGGTGAACGAGGTTGAAGCGGCGTGCAAGGCCGCGCTCACTGACCTTGAACCATCCGAAGTTGCTGTGATCTCTGACCAAATACTCGTAACGACGTTAGGATCAAAGTCACTGAAACGCTTGATGAGAGTAGTTTACAAAATCTCAAGAATAACGGCTCTCGCGATGGTAGTGATCATAATGCTCATAGCCACTATCTCCCTGTTGCTGCTGGTATAACAATTGGCACAACTCCCCAAGATCCCTGACTCACATTACATGCAATTGCCACGGGAGGTTCTGATAGGAAAAGAAGTTGCGCCACATGTGGGTGAATCTCTGACCCGTCTAGGATTCTCGGGAACGACTCTCATTGTAACTGGTCCCAAGGTGAGATCGATCGCCGCGGAAATCGTAGTTCGCTCTCTCGAAAATGCCGGATTCAAATCATCGATCGTAATCACGGAAAATGCCACTACGAACGAAGTATCCGCCATTCAACGCGAAATAAGAGATCGCAATGTGGAGATTGTCATAGGCGTAGGAGGTGGGAAAGATATTGACGTAGCCAAACTAAGCAGTATGAATGAATTGAAGACGTTCTTGAGCGTTCCAACAGCGGCGTCTCACGATGGCATCGCAAGTCCACTAGTATCGATGAAAGGATTGGATCGTCCCTACTCATACGTCGCCCACTCTCCGCTTGCCATAATAGCTGATACCTCAATAATTGCAAAGTCACCTTATCGATTAATCGCAAGTGGATGCGGAGACGTGTTAGCCAAGTACACAGCGGTCAGAGATTGGAAGCTAGCGCATCGCATAAAAGGCGAATATTACGGAGACTATGCAGCTGAGCTCGCTTTGATGAGTTCGCGATTGGTAATCAAGAATGCAAACGCGATCAGAACAATGTCTGACTCAGGTGTAAGAACGCTCGTAGAAGCGCTAATCAGCTGCGGCGTAGCTATGAGCATTGCGGGTACGAGTAGGCCCTGTAGTGGGTCCGAACATCTCTTCAGCCATGCACTGGCAACGATTGCACCAAAACCCGCCTTGCATGGAGAAATGTGCGGAGTAGGAACCATTCTATCCGCGTACTTACACGGAGGGAATTGGGAACTCATTCGAGACGTGCTCGCAAGGATAGGCGCCCCGACGACTGCTAAGGAACTTAGTGTTTCCGCTGAACAAGTCCTTGAGGCCCTAACGAGAGCACATTCAATCCGGCCTGAAAGATATACAATACTTGGAGAGAGCGGGCTTACCCGGGAAGCCGCTCTACGTGTCGCCAGCATCACGGGAGTCATTGAATAGAGGGAATTAGGTTGGAAAAATCCACATCGGCGGCGCACGCAATCCAAGGCCTCGTTAAATATCACGGCCTGAAAGACAAAAAACTCAGACTGCCCTATCATGACAGCATCTCAGTTTGTGTGAATGAGCTTACGACGGTCGCAACAGTAGAGTTCGATCAGCGATACGGAACAGACGTATTGAGAATAAATGGGGTTGAGGCAAATGAGAGTGAAACTACTCGAGTACTTTCAGTTATCAATCCACTCCGAAAAATGGCCAAGACCAAGACTCATTTCAAATTGGAGAGCCAGAACAGCCTACGCGAAGGAAAGGGCCTAGGCTTCTCGGCTGCTGCATTCGCGGCAATATGCAAGGCTGCAGCTTCCGCTTTGAACTTGGATTTACCCCCAGATCGCCTGAGTGAAATCGCTCGAGTCGGAGCCGGATCGGCAAGCAGGAGTCTGGTCGGAGGCTTCTCTATCTGGTATGCAATGAGAAACGGTAGATCATTCGCTCGGCAACTGGCCTCTGAAAAGCAACTCAATTTGGCAATGGGAATCGTACCTATACCGTCAGAAATTAAAACCGATCAGGCCCACAAAGAGTCCACTTCGTCACCATTCTTCAAGGCTCGACTCACCGAGGTGCGAACTACTTTGCCAAAAATGTTACGTGCCATTCGAACCGCAGACATAGATCACATCAGTAGCATTGCGGAGACTGAGTCCCTTAGCTTGCACGCTGTAACCATGACTGGAAGAAGTGAACTCCTTCTGATGGCTTCTGATACGATCCGCGTAATCAAGCGAATCGTAACGCTTCGAAAGGAACACCAAATGCCCGTGTGGTACTCCTTGGACACTGGGCCTTCAGTCTACATTAACACGTATCCAGACCGTCTCGAAGAAGTGTGTAAAGATATCGAAATAAATTTTGGAATGAAGGTATTGAGAAGCGGAGTAGGTGGCCCCGCTCGCCTCCTTACTGCGCATTTATTCTAATACAACGAGCAATAATCACATGCCCGATAATATTACCGAAGAAATTCGAAAGGCAGCAATCCTGAATGCCGTTCGACATGGAGGCAAAGCCAACCCGAAAGTAGTTCTAGGCGCGTTACTAGGCGAACACCAAGAATTACGCGACCAAATCAAGAATATAATGCCACTGGTGCACGAAATTGTTCAGAACATAAACTCCATGTCTCCACAAACCTTGCGCGAACTCGCCATCGAGAAATGGCCTAACGAGCTCTCAAGAGAACGACAACAGGTAGAGCGCACCCTCCCACCTTTACCTAATGCAAACAGATATGAGAAGATCGTGACACGAGTTGCCCCGAACCCGGACTTTGTACTACACCTTGGCAACGCCCGAGCTGCCATCCTCAGCCATGATTATGCAAAGAAGTACCATGGGAAGTTCATAGTCCGATTCGAAGACACCGATCCAAGGCTCAAAAAGGCGCAACTTGAATATTACGAAAAGATCCGTCAAGACCTACTTTGGTTAGATTGCAAATGGAACGAAGAATACATCCAGAGTGATCGGCTTCCAATCTATTACGAAGTCGGGACTGCGCTTATTCACAATGGAACTGCATATGTCTGTCAATGTAAGCCAGAGGTATTCCGTGAAAAAATATCCGCAGGCCTACCCTGCCAAGACAGAAACCTAGCTGTGGAAGTTCATGCACAACGTTGGAATGCTATGCTCGAACATCAATACCGCGAAGGTGAGGCCGTCGTTCGCATCAAGACGGAGCTCGCCAATCCTAACCCCGCTGTAAGAGATTGGCCTGCGTTTCGTATCATCGACACTACCAAAAATCCACACCCTAGAATCGGATCAAAATTCGACGTCTGGCCTCTTTACAACCTCGCGTCTGGGGTGGATGATCATCTTCTCGGAATCACACACGTGATCAGAGGAAAAGAACATCTCACAAACATGGATCGCCAACTGTTTATGTACAATCATCTGGGTTGGGATTATCCTGAAGCGGTGCACTACGGACGACTGAAGATACAGGGAATGAATCTTAGCAAATCTAAGATGATGAAGGAACTCGAGCAAGGTGAAATCTCTGGAGTTGACGATCCTCGAATAGGAACTCTAGCGTCACTCCGCAGACGTGGTTACAGCCCACAGACAATTCGTGATCTGATATGGGACATCGGTCCAAAACCTGTAGATGTCACCATTAGTTGGGATAACCTTAACGCAATGAATCGAAAAATCATAGATCCAAACGCTCATCGTTATTACTTTGTATCTGATCCCGTCAAAGTTACTGTAAAGGGTATTATAGAAAAGCTCGAAGCTCATCCACCTCTGCATCCCGATCGGCCTGATGTGGGCAACCGAAACATTCTCGTTGAACCAACAGGTGAAGAAGCAACCGTGCTGGTGTCCGGAAACGATTCCGCCCTACTAAGATCTCAGTCAGCGATTAGGCTCATGAATTTGTTCAACATAAGAATTGAAGGCGCAAATAGTGGAGAGAATTTCGCTGCACATAAGGTGGACGGGATCGAACCTGTCAACAAGTCGCCCATAATTCAATGGGTCCCGTCCAAGCACAATGTCGCAGTTCAAGTAGTCATGCCCGACGCAACCATAGCAAACGGTTTTGCCGAATCAGATCTGCAAAAAGAATCCGTTGATTCGATAATTCAGTTCGTCCGATTCGGCTTCGGCAGAATCGACAGCATTTCCTCTAATCAAGCAACCGTATACTTTGCTCATCAATGACATCTCCTCTGGTTCGTGATCACAGATGAGCAAGACCTCGAATCGATCAGGACCCGACAAAGATGAATTATGGAGAATCCTTGCGGAAACAGTGCATGCACTCCCGATGTATGCAAATCATAAACGGTACGTATCAGAAATCATGCTACAAGAAAAGTCTGATATCTCTTCGAAAGAGCTTGCTGTAATGATTAACATAACTTTAGGAGAAGCCATCGTCATTCTAGCCGAAATAGCAAACGAAACGAGAGCGAAGCTGAAGGCCGGTGACGTGATCAACGACAACTCGGCAGGCGCTGATCGCAAGCTCTTCGATTTCACAAAATAATTTACCACTAGTAACTTTTATATATTTGATTTTTACCACCAGTAACAAAATGCCAGTATTGGTGAATCGAAATGTCTAATCAAAATATTCCCGTCGTAATCCTCAAAGAAGGAACTCAACGTTCGACCGGTCGAGATGCGCAACGAAACAACATCCTCGCCGCTAAAGTTGTGGCTGAGACCGTTAAAACAACTCTCGGACCCCGCGGGATGGACAAGATGCTTGTAAGCGGTATCGGTGACGTGGTAATTACAAATGACGGCGCGACTATAATGAAAGAGCTTGACGTTCAACATCCTGCCGCAAAGATGCTCGTCGAAGTTGCTAAGACACAAGATAATGAAGTCGGAGACGGAACTACCACTGTCGTCATTCTTACCGGGGAACTTCTCGACAAAGCTGAGAAGTTACTCGAAAAAGAAGTTCACCCTACCATCATCGTAGAAGGATTCAAAAACGCAGCCGATAAGGCTAGGAACATACTCGATGGACTTAGTGAGACGATAAACGCCACCGATTCTGAAATGCTGAGAAAGGTCGCTATAACCTCGATGGGCACAAAAGGTGTCTCGGGTGCAAAAGACTACCTTGCAACCATAGCAGTCGACGCAGCACTTCAAGTTAAGGAAACTCGAGAAGGTAAGTCAAAAGTCGACGTCGACCTAGTCAAAGTTCTAAAGAAACACGGTAGGAGCCTTGAAGAAACCGAGCTTGTCAAAGGTATCGTGGTCGACAAAGAAATCGCTCACCCCCAGATGCCAAAACGAATTGAAAACGCCAAGATTGCCCTACTGAACGCGAAGCTGGAAATTGAGAAAACTGAGTTTGACGCTAAGATCAACATCAATAGTCCAGATCAAATGAAGATGTTCCTGGACGAAGAGGAACGCATGCTAAAAGAAATGGTTGACAAGGTGGCGGAGAGCGGAGCCAACTTTGTATTCTGTGAGAAATCAATTGACGACATAGCTCTCCATTTCCTCTCGAAGAAGGGAATTGCGGCTGTCAAAAACGCCAGCAGCGGAGATATGGAAAAACTGGCCAAAGCCACCGGCGGAAAGATCCTTGCGAGCGTCAAAGAGATCAGTTCCATATCGTTAGGCGAGGCCAAACTTATCGAAGAGAGCAAGATCGGGGACGACAAACTCATCTACATTCGTGATGCGAAAAATCCTATGGCCGTTACAATAGTCTTACGCGGCGGAACAGAACACGTCGTTGACGAAGCAGAGAGGGCCCTTCATGATGCGCTGTGTGTCATACGCGACGCTATCGAAGATAACAAAATTGTGGCGGGTGGCGGAGCAGGAGAAGCAGAAACCTCCAAACAATTACGCGACTACGCAGTAAAAGTGGGCGGAAGGGAACAGTTGGCCATTGAAGCGTTCGCGGACGCCCTCGAAAGCGTTCCGTTGGCACTTGCAGAGAATGCCGGACTTGATCCAATAGATATCATGGTTGAGCTACGCTCTAAACATCAAGATCCCACCAACAAATGGTACGGAGTGGATGTCTTCGCAGGGAAAGTAAAGGATATAAGAGCTCTGAATGTGATCGAACCTCTGCGCGTCAAATTACAAGTTGTCAAGTCGGCAACTGAAGCCGCTTCGATGATTTTGAGAATTGATGACGTGGTTGCATCAAAGGGAACTAAAGGCGCCCCTCCAGGTCCTGGAGGCCCTGGCGGACCACCACCCGGCCCAGAAGACTACTGAGCACTAACTCGCATCCTTTCTTGTTTTTCTCCTTTTTATCATACCCGCTCCGTGCGTAGTGTGAACTCTTCCGTTGGGATAGTATGGAATCGAATGAAGTAGGGGTGCTTATCGCTTCAGCAGAATTTGCCCTAAAGAGTTCACCAGTACGTCGCTCGCTTGAACAAAGATTAATGGACGACTTACGGTCTGCGTTAACGAACGCTGGCTTTCGAGAACCTAAAATTGAAAAACGATCTGCGAGAATTCTCGTGAGAGCATTATCAGATCCAGCCAAAGCCGCGTCGATCTTATCGAAGATTTTCGGCGTTGCATACGCTGCTCCCGTAGACATTGTGCCGGCACGAATGGATGACGTCTTGCGAGCGCTCGTCGATAACGCGAATGAAAGCCTTAGCTTCGGGGATTCATTCGCAATTCGTTCAAGGCATTCTAAAATCAGCAAACTTTCCCATAGAGAAATCGAAATCAAAGGTGGAGCCCAGATCCTACGCGCCCTCGCGGAGAGAAACGTAGTTGTGAATTTGAAAGAGCCGGACGTATTAATTTCCGTGGATATTGTCGACGAGTTGGTTTTAATTTACAGAAGAAGAATGATGGGACCGGGCGGATTGCCGCTCTCTTCACGATGGAAAATGCTCGCGGTGTTGGATTCGGGCCCATTTTCCATTTTAGCAGCCTATTCAATGATGCGGCGCGGATGCCTAGTTCAACTGTTGGTCCCCGCATCGTCATATCTTAAAGGGTATGGGAGAGAGGCGCAGCTTACACTTGCGAAAAAGTTAGGGGTGCTGGTGCCAAGGAGCCAATATTGTTGTTACCTGATTAACTTAGACAGTGTAAGAGCAAATAGCGACGCCTCAATCCTGCCCTGGAGGATGGCCGTAAGATCGATGGGCGAACATTTCGCAATCAAGTCACGATTTCATGGGATCATTTTTTCTGATAGATCTGGGGACATTTCAGGAATTACAAATAGTCGCTATCACCTTCCAATTTTCTACCCTTTGATAGGATTACGTTATGATGATATTGAGGCACTATGTGATCTGGCTGGCGTGTCTAAGCAAGAGTTAGATTCGTACCTAGCTTCCGAACATGAGAACAATTGTTCGATTACGCTGGATCGTGATCAATTGGAGAATTTCATTGTGGAAAAAGTTCGATTAGGGCCTGCCACTGGCCTTCATGATGGTATTGCATGCTAAGCTTACAGCGTCCATCGAACTCGCAACGGCTTTCACCCGTTGGGCCGTCAATTTGTATTCTGGGGAACTGACTATCTTTTCCACTGCCTCATTCAACGTTCGATAATTCAACTCTGATTGGTAAATCAATTCGGCCAGGTTGAGCGAAACTGCGCGCCGGGCGTTTCCGTACTGTTCCGTGTGATCTGGGATCGGGATGAGGACCATGGGCTTTCCATAGATCATAGATTTCATCATAATGCCGTGACCGGCCCGAGCTACAATCATGTCGCATGCCCGTATGAGCTCGTCCTGATTCTCAATCCAATCGTAGACTTGGAATCGATCGGAAATCTTCTTAGCTAGCGCGCCGTTTGGTTGGCCCTTGGAGAAGACTACGTTGTATTTCTTGGCTAGTTCGCTGAGGGGTTTCATTAGAAGCCTGTTCAATGCTTCTCGTTCGATCTTAGGGCCACTTATCGCTGCATAAATTAGGGGTGTTTGGGTGGTGAATTCCAAACTCTTACGATCATCTTGAACTCCGTTAGCTATCGAGGCAACAGGACCGATGAGTTTCACTTTGCCGGCGTACCCTTTCGGAATTGCAAGGTTCCCTGATGAGATTGTGTAGGGGTCTGGCAGATCCGGAATGAGTATTGCCTCGGATCGAACCCATACGAGTTGAATGCCTGTGCGTATGAATATCCAACCAAGGTTTGCAATTATGAAGAATATTTTATCAAACAGTGATACTTTCTTCAACGACGGACGCTTGATGATTTCTACACGGAACTGATTGAGTAGTAGAACGACGGGAATTTTTAGGAGCCACGCGGCAATCAGCGATGATGCTCTAGAGTCGGACAAGACCACGTCCGGTTTGAATCGTTTCATGTATTGTATTTCACGGGTCACTTGACGCAGAAATCGCCTGATTCCAAGAGAAAAACCGCTTGTGGCGGCGGTCAATTTGAAGTCTATAGTTCCGTCACTTGTAACTTTGAAATTAATCGGCACAGCCTCTAAAGAGGGCAGATGATTGTGTTTCGCGTATTCGAGGCCGTCTAAATACGTGGAGTAGATTGTCTCAACTCCACGTTTATTCAATTCCTTCGCTATCTGATGGGAGCGCGTCACGTGGCCTAAGCCGATTCCGCACGGCGCTACGTATACGCGCATTGTAGCTATTCTCCGAAATCCTTTCTCTTGACTTCGCCTGATGGTTTGGTCTCTTCAAAGATTTCTCCTTCAAAGACTTTCACGGTGACATCATTCAGTAGCCAAGAGTCGGGTGGAAGTCCGGCCTTTAAGCAACAATTCGTTAGAAAATCCTCCGCATCCCATCGCCATTCGACAGCCACTTGTGGTAACAATAACCCAGATCTTCTCATCCCTTCAACTATTAGCCCATGGTTTCCGATCTTTATCCGGTCAGGTAACGCTCTGCGGTTTGGGGTTGTGAGTAACCGTGGAGGTGTCAAGACTGTCAATTCAATGGTAATTGAATTTCTAAACTCCTCAAGTGACAGTGGGGGAAATCTGGGGTCTTGGGTGGCTGCATAAATGGCGCCCTTAACGATGGCCTCAACCAAAGGTTGATCAGGATATGGAAAGCCTATACAGCCGCGCAATTCATGGCTATCGGACGTATTTAGGGTTACAAATGCGCCGGACTTTCTTCGGAACTTCTCGCCAACCAGAGCGGAGTTCACCGTGACTTGTCTATCAAGATAGATCTCAATTGCTTCCCTTGCTAACTTCACTAAGATTGTTCCTTCTCGAATAGTCAAATGTTGAATTCGAGATGGTGGTTCAGTTGTTTTAGGCAACTATTTTCCTCGCGAGTTCAAGTGTTTGCTCAATGCGTCTCCAGTGACTCCCATGCCAGTATATTTTGACGCAAGTCGGATTGGAGCATCTCCAAAAACTTTGATACGTCTTAAAGGTTGTTGACGGGACAGACAGTTCAATATCTGACTTTGCGACTTCTTTTATTGGACAACCGCAGGCCGGGCATTTTGACAGATTTGGGTCAATGTATAATCGAAGGTTGTAGCGTCGTGCTAAAACTGCGAGCCGTTCGGCTTCATTTTCCTCCGTGACCAAGTATGAATCTACTCCGCGTGCTATAGCGGTTCGGTGGAGTTCTTTATCGGCAGTCAATAGGATAGATGAGGATTGTACCGCGCAGTCAACTAAATCGTTGTCTGGCTTATCCTTGACGTAGTCTGTCTCATATCCTATCATGCGCAGCCAACGATTGAGACTTCCTAACATGCCATCTATGATGAAGCGCATCGATTTTTGACAACCTTTCCGTTTGGTGAACTGACAATCGCGCCATGTTGGGCGATTACTTCGCCGTTAAGTATTGTGAATGCGACAGCGCCTTTGCATCTCATACCGTCGAATGGACTGTACTTTGCTTTACTCAGAAAGTTTGATGCATTAACGCATGTCTTAGCCTTTGGGTCTAAAAGAACAATGTCTGCGTCAAATCCTTCATGAAGCCGCCCCTTGTTGGGTAACTGGAATATTTCTGCTGGAATCGTAGCGGCTGATTCGATCAGTCTGCGCAAGCTGAGTTTGCCATTTGAAACCTGGGTGAACAATAATGGCAAGGATGTCTCCAGGCCCGGGACGCCTGATGCTGCTTTCCAAACGTCCAGCTTTTTTTCTTCTATTGTGTGTGGAGCATGATCGCTTGCAAGGATGGTGATACGGCCTCTTCTGAAATAATTCCACAGCCTTGAGCGATCATTCTCGCTTCTAATTGGGGGAACGCAAATTGCGAGTGTCCCTTGTTTTCTGAAGATTTTATTGTTCAGGAGTAAGTGGTGAGGCGTTGCTTCACAGGTCGTGTTAGCGTGATTGGCGATTTGAACTGCTTCGGGGATGCTTATGTGGCATATGTGTACTCGCACTCCTAATTCTTTGCTCACCTTAAGGATTCTATTCACTTCGTTTACTTCAAATCTTGAAGCGTGAGCTTTGAGGAAGTCGTTGATCGAGGCTTTGCCAGATTCTATGCTTGCTCGTTGATGATTCCTTATCGCGTTTCCGTCTTCCGCGTGAACTGTCACGAGAGCATTGGATTTTTTTGCGGATAATAACGCAATTCTGAGTTGTTCATCATTGGCAGAATCGAACGTTTCAAGGGCCTTATTTAGATATAATTTGAATGCTACCGCTCCATGTTCTTTCATTTCGCGGAGCTCATTTTGGTCGCTGATTAATGCTCCTTGGAACGCGATATTAGCAAATAATCTAGCTTCAGCCCTGGCTTTTTTTTCGTCCAGGCGGGTAGTGTTGATCGTTGGCGGCTTGGTATTCGGCATGTCGATAACGGTAGTGAATCCGCCAACCGCGGCAGCTTGAGTTCCTGTCTCGAATGTTTCTTTGTAACTCAACTCCATATCTCGGAGATGGACATGAGCGTCGATGAGGCCCGGAATGGCGATCAGTTTTTTTGCGTCAATCTTTTGATCTACGCTTTGGTTTGTTGGTAGTTTACTGATTCTCTTTATCTTGCCGTCTTCGAGTAGGATGTGCGCTCTTTCTAATCGGTCGCCGATTAGAATTTGAGATGACTCGATGAGGATTGACAGCGGTCATTTCACATGGATTGGGCAAAGATACGTACGGGAACTAGTCCTCTTCTTCTTGACTTGCTTCTTCTGTATCTGCCGAGCAATCATCGCAGATAAATTGACCGTCCCGGGTCTTCAGTTCGTCTGCCCATGATCCACATCGATCACAATATCCGGATAATGGTTCTGTTTCCTTAATTTTTTCCACGGGCGAGATCTGCGATTTCTCGGTAACAACATCGATCAGTGACGGGGTTATGTCTACTATATCGTTACTTGTGACGATTCCGGCAAGTTTGTTGTTCGTGATTACAATCAACCTACGAACCTTGAGCTGCCGCATCTTTTTCGCAGCATCCGTCACGTTAGCGGATGCGTCAATCACTACGGGAGGTTTCGTCATCGATTTGGCGGCTTGTATCTTACTCGGGACAAGGTCTAAGGCGGTCACTCGTCTCACGATATCTCGTTCAGTTATTAGCCCATGAGGTTTTCCAGATTTGTCAACAACCACGACGCAACCGATCTTATGTTTTTTCATCAGTTTCGCTGCTGTCAGCACTGTGTCGTTGTTCTTGATAGTTATGACTGGATTGGACATTACGTCCTCAACCTTTACGTCCGGTGGGACATTGCGGCCTGACATGGTATTCGATGTCATCTTCAAACTCACGACTTATGGACTTTACGGGGGCTGGAGACTTGGCTAATCAGGGGCAGGCAAGGGTTATCTAGCGAGTGACATTATCGTGCCTGCACGCTTCGATGTATGTGGTTCGGTTGAGTGAGCAAACAGATTCAAGCAAGCTTCCGGCTACTGTCAAGACCCCCAGCACTGGAATAAAGCCAACTTCAGTTGTATATTGGTTACGTTTCTTTCTTGCAATTGGGGCCGGATTTACGAACAATTTTCTGCACATCGGCACAGCTAGCTTTGGTGATTTAGCAATCTTCGTGGGAATAGGTCTTGGAGTTGTATTCTACGCGCTCTCGGTTGTAGTAGTTCGTTATGTACTTCGATACGATGAGACGCAGTTGCGTGGAAAGAACAAGTACGTGACGATTGGTGGTGGGACATTCATAGTCGTGTGGGTGATGGTATCGGTAGCTCTGAACACACTTACTGGAGGCTAGCTTTTTTTGGCCTCAGGTGTAGGCTTAGGTTGAAGAGGCGTTTCATGTTCCAGAAATTTCGCGTACTCCTCTAAGACCTTAAAGTATGCTCGATCATAGTCGGCGTGCAATGAGTTTGCGGCTTGGCTAGAAAATTCTTTGCGGAGGTCTTTCAATTGTTTCGGCGTTTTTTCGATTTTCGATAAGTACAGGTATTTGTCCTGTCCTGTCTTTGCGGTCAGAATTAGGCCTTCACAGGCTTTTAGGTAGCCCTTCGAGCTCTCTGTGGACGGGATGGTGGTTCGCATCGAATCGAGTTCTTTCTCTGCGTCAGCGATTCTCCTCTCAAGTACAGCCTGATAGAATTTACCTAGTGCCCCCTCCGGCTCGGTTTTCGTCTTCCTTCGTTTAGAAACCACGTTTAATTTCGTCTTCTTCCGCGATATCTCTGATCCCCTCTTCAGTTATTTTGAATATCCGTTCTCCTTCTGGCAGGTAAGGACTTGAAACGAGCCTACAGATTCTTACCGGTCCGTTCGCAGTACGTCTCAGAAAAACACGTGTGTGGCTGCTGTGCGAAACTATGTGCCCTCCAACTGCTTCAACTGCCATCGCGAAGAACTGATCCGGTTTCGACATGACCTGATTCGTGACAACCGCACATGCATTGAATGCGCGGGCCAATCTGACCAGGCGATGTAGGTGGCTGTTCAATTTTTGCTGCCGTTCTGCCAGCATCTCGCGGCCTAAATATTCACTCCTGAAGTGCGACGTCAATGAGTCAATAATGATGAGTTTGATCTTGTTATCCTGGATTACCTTATCCGCTTTCTCTAGGAGCAGTGTCTGATGATCCGAGTTGAATGCTTCTGAGTAGATGATGTTCCTGGCAGCTTGAGCTGGATCCATGCCTAATGTGGTAGCAATTCTGACAATCCATTCAGGGCGAAATGTGTTTTCTGTATCAATGTATAACGCCGAGCCGTTTAATCCTCCTCTATCTTCAGGAAGTTGCACATTG
>Ga0187777_10001183_pt1 | contig 17022 bp, 10 predicted proteins | sample 1015_Q2_SP5_10_M_FD_132416 | JGI IMG/M metagenome (GOLD analysis project Ga0187777, IMG submission 132416) | Tropical peat soil microbial communities from peatlands in Department of Meta, Colombia - 1015_Q2_SP5_10_MG | ecosystem: Environmental > Terrestrial > Soil > Wetlands > Peat | place... | reverse complement strand
TACTGGTTCGGCATGTAGTAGGTCTCGGGCTCGCCTTCGAGGAGCTCGAGGGCCTTCTTGATCGCGCCGTCGATGCCCTCGTGGGCCGGCGTGAGGAACACGCGAGCCCCGAGGCCCTGCAGGATGAGGCTGCGCTCGACGCTCACGCACGCCGGCATGCAGAGCTCGACCTCGTAGCCCTTGGCGGCGCCGATCATGGCGAGGGCGATGCCGGTGTTCCCCGAGGTGGGCTCGAGGATCGTGCGGCCGGCCGTGAGCTCGCCGCGCTCCTCGGCCCTCGAGACCATGAACAGCGCCGGGCGGTCCTTCACCGATCCGCCGGGATTGCAGCCCTCGAGCTTGCAGAGGATGCGCACGCCCGGCCGGTCGGTCATGTTGCGCAGCTCGACGAGCGGCGTGCGACCTATGGCTTGCAGGAGGTCCATCTCTCTCCTTGCGGCGGCTGCCCCCGCAGACTACGACCGGCGACGAGCCCCGTGCGACCGACGACAAGCCCCCGTGCGACCGGCGGCCGCCTGCCTCACGCCAGTCGCAGGACGACGACCTGCAGGTCGTCGCGCAGCTGACCGGCGTGATCGAGCGCCGCGTCGCGCACGCGCTCCGCGACCCCCTGGGCCGGCAGTCCACGCAGGTCGGCCACCACCTCGAGCAGCCGCTGCTCGCCGAACAGCTCGCCGCCCTTGCGCGCCTCGGTCACACCGTCGGTGTAGAGCACGAGGTAGTCCTCGAGGGTCAGCATGGCGTGGGCGTTGGTGTACGGGCGCACGAACGTGCCGAGGGGCGGGCCGAAGCTCACGCTGAGCGGGCGGCAGGAGAAGGCCCCCAGACGGACGGGGGCCGGGTGGCCCGCGCTCGCGTAGCTCAGATGGCCGGTCCTGTGGTCGAGCACCGCCAGGAACGCCGTCACGTGGGGCTCGTCGGCGTCGAAGCGCAGCAGCAGCTCGCTGGCCTTGCCCAGCACGAAGGCCGGAGACGGATCGACGGCGGCCAGCGCGCGCACGGTGCTGCGCACCGTCTCGGTGAGGCCCGCCGCCCGCACCCCCTTGCCGGCGACGTCGCCGATCAGCACGACGACGTGCGAGTCGTCGACCACGAAGACGTCGCTGAAGTCGCCGCCCACGAGCTCGGGCTCGTGAGCGGTGCGCAGCACCATGCCCAGCTCGAGGCCGGCCACCGTGGGAAGCTCGTGGAGGAAGTTCTCCTGGAGCGTCTCGGCGATGCGCCGCTGGTCGAGGTAGAGGCGGGCGTTGTCGATCGCGAGCGACACGGTCGCGCCGAGCTGGCGAGTGAAGTCGAGCTGACTTGCGCTCAGCGGCCGCGGGTCGCGGCCGTAGAACAGCAGGCAACCGATCACCTGCTCGCGTGCGATGAGGGGCACCGCGAGCGCGCTGCGCATGCCGTGATCGCGCGGGAAACCGACGTCGAGCGCCGGCTCGAGCCCGAGGTCGTCGACGGCCAGGAGCCGCCCGCTCGCCAGCGCCCGCGAGGCGATCGGCGCCTGGCGTCCGCTGAGCTGGAGACCGATGTCGTTTTCGCTGAACCCGTGCTGATGCGCCACGATCCAGCCGTCGGCCTCGCGCAGCTCGATCGTGCCGCCGTCGGCGCCCAGGGCGGCGACCCCCTGGGCCAGCGCGCGATCCATGATCTCGTCGAAGTCGAGCGTCGAGTAGACCACCGAGCTGATCGCGTTGAGCGCCTCGGCCAGGGCGGCGCGCTCGGTCGTCTCCTCGCTCTGCGCGCGCAACGCCTGGCCCTGGGTCCGCAACTCCTCGGTCTGCGCCTGCAGCCCGGCCGCGAGCGCCTCGATGCGCGCCTGCTCGGCGAGCTGCGCGTCGCGGGCGGCGTCGGCGCCGGCGAGGGCGATCGCGGCCAGGCGGCGGCGCTCGCTCTGTTCGCGCAGGCCCTTGGCGAGCAGGCCGGACAGCACGCCGGCCGTGATCCAGATCGCCGTCGAAACGACCGTTGTCGTGACGGCGGCCGTGGCGCCTTGGCCGCCGACCGTGAGGTAGAACACGACGCCGCCCGCCAGCGCTACGAGCGCACCCACGAGGGGTCCGGCGAGGGCCCCGGCGAGCACGGCGGCCAGCGAGAGGATCGAGCCCGGCATGCCGAGCATGTGGCGCGCGTCGAGGGCTTCGCCGATGGCGGCGAGCAGCACCGACTGCACGGCGATGGCCGCCGCCAGCACGCGCCAGCGGTGCGCCTGCAGGCGGTGCAGCACCCGGCTCGTGCGGTCCCAGGCCTGCGAGCCGGCGACGCGCGCGGCCTGCGAGTCGCGCGCGAGCAGGCGCACGTGGTCGATGGCGGCGCCGGCCTGCGCGGCGATGGCCTCGACCAGCTCGATCTCGCGCGGGCTGAAGGGCCTGCCGACCCCCGGCTCGTCGACGACGATCAGACCGACGAGCCGCTCGCGGTGGACGACGGGCACGACGAGGGTGAGCAGGAAGGCGTGCTCGTCGACGAACTCCTGCAGGCCGCCCGGCACGATCGTGTCGGCGTAGTCGATGACCGCGGTCCGCCGGCTCGCGATGACCTGTTTGGCGCCCTGGGAGACGTCGTCGAAGGCGAAGTGCCGCCGGGGCGTCGCCCCCGCCCCACGCGAGGCCGCGATCTCGATCTCACGGTGCTCCTCGTCCCAGAGCTCGAGCAGCACGCGCGAGTGGTCGGTCGACTTGACGAGCAGGTCGCCCAGGGCCTCGAGGGCGCCGGCCAGCTCGGTCCAGGCCGGCGCGCTCGTGGCGACCTCGAGCAGCAGGTTCGAGCTCTCGAGCTCGCGGCGGGCCTGCTCCCGCGCAAGCTGCTCGGCCTCGTACAGGCGAGCGTGTTCCAGGCCCGTGGCCGATTCGGCCGCGAGCGCCTCGAGGAAGGAAAGCTCGTCGGCCTCGAAGCGTCGCGGCTCGGCCCAGGCGAGGTAGAAGGTGCCGATCGCTTCGTCACCGACGGTCAGCGGGAGCAGCGCGTAGGCGCGGACACCGGCGTCGCGCGCGTTGCGCCGGCTGGCCTCGGTGACCGGCGTCTCCCCGATGTCCTCGCTGGTCCTGCGTGCGTGCGAGCGAAAGCACAGCGCCGTCTCGGTGTCGGCGTCGATCGGCATCGCCCCGAGCCCCTTCAACATGTCGTGCGGGTCGACGCTCGCGACCGACTCGAGGGCCGTTCCCGACTCGTCGAGCAGCCTGATCTGCACCTGCTCGGGCTCGACCAGGCGGCGCACGGCCTCGACGATCGTAGTGGCGACCGCGTGCGGGTCGAGTGACGACGAGGCCGCGTCGGCCACCTCCTTCAAGACGGACAGCCGCGCGGCGCGCTCGGCCTCGCGCCGGCGCGCGACGAGCTCGGCCTCGAAGAGGCGGGCGTTCTCGAGGGCCAGGGCGACGGTGGTGCCCAGGCGGCGGGCGAAGTCGATCTCGGCGGCGTCGAAGTGACGAACGGCGCGGCGCTCGACCAGCAGCAGGACGCCGAAGGTCTCGTCGTGAGCCAGCAGGGGCACGGCGACGAACGCGCGGACGCTGCGCCGCTCGGCGAGCGGTCCGATCGTCTCGTGCCGGGCGGCGTCCTCGACCACGAGGGGCATGCCGACGAGCGCCACCAGGCGGGCGGCCACCGGCTCACCCAGGAGCGGCCGGCCCAGCTCGTGGGACGGCAGGCCGGCCGCGTAGCGCACCGGCCAGGCGCCGCCCTCGCGCAGCTCGATGGCCGCGACGTCGACCCCCAACGCGCGCACCGCTTCTGCCAGCGTGCGCCCGACGACCTCGCCGGCGGAGAGGGTCGAGTGCAGCAACTCGGAGATGGCGTTCAGCCCGGCGCGCAGCTCGCTCTCGTGGGCGATCAGGTGGTGCTGGGCGAGGAGCTCCTCGTTCTGGACCCGCAGCTCCTCGCTCTGCGTCTGCAGCTCCTCGGCCTGGCTCTGCAGCACCTCGCTTTGCGCCTGGATGTCGGCGGCGAGCCGGTCACGCTCGAGCTGATCGCGCTCGCGCTCCCTCTCGAGGCGCCTGCGCTCGTTGATCTCGCGATAGTACACGCTGATGCCGACCGAGGTCGGGTAGATACGCACCTCGAGCCAGTCGCCGTTGATCACCGACCGGTGCTCGCTGACCGACGGGAGCCCGAGCTCGAGGGCGGCGCGGAACGCCGCCGCGAGCGGCGTCCCGCGGAGCTGCGGGAACACCTCGAGCAGCGAGTGACCGAGCAGCTCCTCGGCCGACTTGCCCAGCATGCCCAGGGCGGTCCGGTTGGCGTGCACGTACCGGTACTCCCAGTCGAGCGCCACGAACGCCTCGTCGACCTCTTCGAGCATGGCGCGCGTCCGCGCCTCGCGGTCGCCGGGCCGCGGCGCCGGGCGAGGCTCGGCAAGCCCGCTCTCGAGCAGCGCGGGCGCGGCGCGCAGCGTCGCCTTGCGTGCCATGCGGACCTCGAGACCACCGTCGAGCGACAGCGCCAGCGTGTCCATGAGCGAGGAGATGATGAACAGGCCCCGGCCGTGGTCGCTCGTCGGATCGGGGGTGAGCCGGGGGTCGAAGGTCGTCACATCGAAGCCCCTGCCCCGGTCCTTGACGGTCGCCATCACGCGGCCGTCACCGAACTGCAGGGCGATCTCGATGTCGCCGTCGGCGCCGCTGTGACGGATGGCGTTGGTGGCTGCCTCCTCGATGCAGAGCACGACGTCGTGGATCAGGTCATCCTCGTCGAGGTACTGCCCCAGGTAGTCACGGAGGCGTTCGCGGGCGCGCCGCAGGTGCGACGCCTCTGGACGCAGCCGGAAGAGCAAGCGCGGCGGCGTCCACTGCGACCTTAGGTCTTCTGGCGACACATGGCACTCCGCGGTCAGGCCGATGGGGGTCGGGGTGTCGCCCATTCTAGGCCCCTGGGCAGGGAGATTCGAGCGTTGCCGGCGGCCGCACGATTGTCCATCGCGTTACGGCGGCCCGGGGCCGGGAAGCTTCCACGTCAGGCCTCGTGGCCAGGGTCTCATCGCCCCTTCGATCAGCGGCCGGCGCGACGCCGCGAGGCGTCCCGCGGGTGGCCGCTCTGAGTGACCGACTGGAGGTATCGTCGTGGAGCTGCGCGACGAAGCCATTCGAGGACTGCGACGCAAACGGACCTTCCGACGCGACCTCGTGGCGTACGTCGTCGTCAACCTGTTCCTCATCGTGATCTGGCTGGCGACTGGAAGGGGCTACTTCTGGCCCGGCTGGGTCATCGCCGGCTGGGGCATCGGCGTCGTGGCCAACGCCTGGTATGCCTACGGTAGCGGCGGCGACTCGATCAGCGAAGCCGACATCTCTCGCGAGACGCGGCGCCTGCGGGGCCTCGACGATGCCCCCGACTCCCGGCCGCACGACCGCGACGAGCGGCACACCGGCACCGAGGGCTGAGCGCCGTGGCTGTCCGGAACGAGACATCGAGATGGTCCCTGGCGTCTGAGCATTCGCTGCTGTCGATCGGTTCGCGCGGCTCGGTGCTGTCCATCGGCTCGGTCGGCTCGGCCCTTTCGATCGGCTCGATGGGGTCGTTCTGTTCGGTGGGCTCCGTCGGCTCGGCGTTCTCGCTCCTGTCGGCGGCCTCCGTGGCCTCGGTCGCCGCGCTCCACGGCCGCCGGGCCATCCTCGCGCGCGGAGCCGGCCGGCGGCGGGACGCGGCCTGAGATGCGCCGATGACCGCGGGCGGAAGGACCGACACCATGGCGACAGACGAGCAGGGGCACGACCATCCGCGGCGGCCACCCAGCCGCCACAAGCCGCCGCGCGCCGACGGCGGCTGGCGGGTCGAAGGCGCCGCGCCCCCACCCGCGCCCGAACCGGGCGGCGACCAGGCGCCCAAGCCGCCGCGCGGCGCCCGCTGGGTGGGCCGGATCTGGCTCATCGTCGTGGCGGCGCTGCTCGTCAATTGGATCGTGGTGGCCGCCATGTCGCGTCCGAGCCAGTTCCTCACGACCTCGTACACCGCCTTCCGCCAGCAGGTCGAGGCCGGCAACGTCTCCCAGATCACCTCGCGGGGCAACACCATCCAGGGCGACTTCAAGCACGCCGTCACGGCGAGCCAGGTCACGAGCGCCGCATCCGCGCCGGGGGCGTCCGGTTCGAGCACGGGAGGCTCGACGGGCGGCGGCTCCACGGCAACCGGTGCGAGCGGGAGCGGCTCGTCCGGCGGCACCGCGTACACGCGCTTCCAGACACAGCTGCCCGCCTTCGGCAACGACGATCTGCTCGCTCTGCTCACCGCCAAGGGGGTGACCGTGAACGCCAAGCCGCTGGCGAGTGGCACGCCGCTGTGGGAGACCCTCCTGCTCTATTTCGGGCCCGCGCTGGCCTTCGTCGCCCTCTTCATCTACCTGAGCCGGCGGGCGGCGGCCGCCGGCGGCGGCATGCTGAGCGCCTTCGGCCGCTCGCGCGCCCGCCGCTACGAGCCCTCGCAGCAGCAGCGCACCACCTTCGCCGACGTGGCCGGCATCGACGAGGCCAAGGCCGAGCTCGGCGAGGTCGTCGACTTCCTGCGCGAGCCCGAGCGCTATCGCCGCCTCGGCGCGCGCATCCCGCGCGGGGTGCTGCTCTCGGGCCCACCGGGCACGGGCAAGACCCTGCTCGCGCGCGCGGTCGCCGGCGAGGCCGACGTGCCCTTCTTCTGGCTGTCGGCGTCGGAGTTCGTCGAGGTGCTCGTCGGTGTCGGTGCGAGCCGCGTGCGCGACCTGTTCTCGCAGGCGAAGGCCGCGGCCCCGGCCATCATCTTCATCGACGAGCTCGACGCGATCGGCCGGGCGCGCAGCTCGGGGCTCTCGGTCGGCGGCAACGACGAGCGCGAGCAGACGCTGAACCAGATCCTCACCGAGATGGACGGCTTCACCGGCACCGAGGGCGTGATCGTGATGGCGGCCACGAACCGCGCCGAGGTGCTCGACGCGGCGCTGCTGCGCCCCGGCCGCTTCGACCGGCGGGTGGCCGTCGGTCTGCCGGACCAGGCGGGGCGCGCGGCGATCCTCGCCGTGCACACCCGCGACGTGCCGCTGGCCCGCGACGTCGACCTCGACCGCGTCGCCTCGCAGACGCCCGGCATGGCGGGCGCCGACCTCGCCAACCTCGTCAACGAGGCGGCGCTGCTGGCCGCCCGGCGCGGTCACGAACGGGTCGGCCAGAGCGACTTCTCCGACGCGCTCGAGCGCGAGGTGCTGGGCTCGGAGCGGCGCATCGTGCTCTCGCCGGAGGAGCGCGAGCGGACCGCCTACCACGAGTCCGGCCACGCGCTGCTCGGCATGCTCCAGGCAGGAGCCGACCCGGTGCGCAAGGTCTCCATCGTGCCGCGCGGGCAGGCGCTCGGCGTCACCTTCCAGAGCCCGGTGGCCGACCGCTACGGGTACGCCGCCTCGTACCTGCGCGGCCGCATCACGGGCGCGCTCGGCGGACGCGCCGCGGAGCAGCTCGTCTACGGCGACGTGACCACCGGCGCCGAGTCGGACCTCGAACAGGTCACGGCGATCGCGCGCCGCATGGTGGGCCGCTGGGGCATGTCCGCGGCCGTCGGCCCAGTCACGGTGCTGCCCCGCGACGACGCCGCGCCCTGGGCCGGCGGCGACGGCGCGGCCGCGCCGTCCGACGAGACGCGCGAGCTGGTCGACAGCGAGGCGCGGCGCATCATCGACGAATGCTACCGGCGGGCGCTCGACCTGCTCGGCGAGAACCGCGACCGGCTCGACCGCCTGGCCCACACGCTCCTCGAGAAGGAGACGCTCGAGGAGGACGAGGCCTACGCCGCCGCGGGCGTCGACCACGAGCTCGCCGCGGTGCGCCGCGACGCGGCTGCCTAGACGGGCGTGTCGCGTGCCGAGACACGGCGGACCGCGCCGGCGCCCGCCACGACCGACGTCCGCGACGAGCAGCGGAGGAACTGATGCGAGAAGCCCTTCCCGTCCTCGTCGTGGTCGACGACGACGCCGACGATCTGAGGTCGCTCCGCGAGGAGCTGGAGCGGCGGTTCGGCCCCGACTACGAGATCGCCGCGGCGGCGTCGCCCGCCGCCGCCCTGCGGACCCTGCGCGGCTTGCGCGCGCGAGACCGCGAGGTGGCGCTGGTGATCGCCGACATGTGGATGAACGAGATGACCGGCGTGGAGCTCCTGGCCGAGAGTCGCCTTCTGTACCCCGAGGCGAAGCGCACGATCATCTGGTCGTACGGCGACATGCGGGCGCTCGAGCCGCTCTACCGGGCTATGGCGCTGGGCGGTGTCGACGACTACCTCACGAGGCCGTGGATACCGGCCGAGCACGGGCTCTACCGGCCGATCGGTGAGCTCCTGGGCGAGTGGACCAACGCGAACCGCCCCCGGTTCGAGGCGATCCGCATGGTCGGCGAGGAGACCTCGCTGCGCTGCCACGAGATCCGGGACCGTCTGGCTCCGTTCAACCTCACCGTGGGCTTCGTGACCCCCGATTCGGAGACGGGACGCCGTCTGCTCGACGACGCGGGACTGGGCGCGGACCGCCTGCCGGTGCTGTCCCTGTGGGACGGCACGGTCCTCGTCGATCCGACCGACGTCGAGATCGCCACGGCGCTCGGAGGGACCACCCGGGCCCGCGCGGGGATCTGCGACGTGGCGGTGATCGGCGCCGGTCCCGCGGGCCTGGCGGCGGCGGTCTACGGCGCGACCGAGGGACTCGACACGATCGTCGTCGAGCGCGAGACGCTGGGCGGTCAGGCGGGATCGACATCGCTCATCCGCAACTACCTGGGCTTCCCACGCGGCGTGACCGGCTCCGATCTCACGGCCCGGGCGTACGACCAGTCCCTGCTGTTCGGCGCCGAGTTCATCTTCGGCAACGAGGTCGGCGGCCTGCGGACGCGAGACGATCGCCACGTGTTGTCGCTCTCACAGGGTGGCGAGCTTGCGGCGCGCACGGTCGTGCTCGCCATGGGCGTGGCTTACCGGCGTCTGGGCATCCCGGCGCTCGAGTCGCTGGTCGGCGCAGGCGTCTTCTACGGGGCCGCCGTGACGGAGGCGAAGGCCCTGCGCGGCCAGCGTGTCTTCGTTGTGGGCGGCGCGAACTCGGCCGGCCAGGCCGCCGTGTACCTGGCGCGCTTCGCCGCGCGCGTCACCATGCTCGTGCGGGGCGACGCGCTGGCGCGCACCATGTCGGACTACCTGGTCAAGCAGATCGGCGTCGCCCCGAACATCGACGTGCGCTGCGACACGGAGGTGGTCGGCGGGGAGGGTCGGGGACGGCTCGAGGCCGTCACCCTGCGAGACCGACGCTCGGGCCGTGTGACGACGGAGCCGGCCGTCGCCCTGTTCGTCCTGATCGGCGCCGAGCCCCATACCGGCTGGCTGCCCGACGAGATCGCGCGCGACGAGTGGGGGTTCGTGCTGACCGGCCGCGACCTCGCGGGCGGCGACGGTCCATCGTCGCCCCGGAACAGGCAGCGCCCGCCCCTGTTCCTCGAGACCAGCCTGCCCGGTGTCTTTGCCGTGGGCGACGTGCGACACCGCTCGGTCAAGCGGGTGTCGTCGGCGGTGGGCGACGGCGCCATCGCCATCGCCCTGGTCCACGAGCGCCTGGCCGCCTGAAGCCGGCTAGGCGGCGCCCTCGAGCCGCCGCTCCTCGTCGACCGTCAGCTCCGCGAGAGGCTGCGCCTCGAGCCGCCCGTCCGGGATCGGCTCTCCACTTTCGACGGAGCGGCCGTAGGTGCCCGCCGCGAGTCGCGCCTCGGCGCGCTCGAGCGCGGCGAGCTCGCGTTCGAGCTCGTCGCGCGAGCCCTCTGCGTATTCGAGCTCGGTCAGGTCGGTCGCCTGGTCCGGGGGCTGATCCTCGTCAGAGAGCTCGCGCCCGCGTTCGGCCTCGCCCAGGTCACTCAGGGCCCGCTCGATCCGCCGCCGCTCGGCGGCCAGGAGCTCGCGCCCGCGTCTCGCATCCATGCCTCTCCCTTCGCTCGCGCCTCTTGAGCGCTTCATCCTCAAAGCTTCCCGCCCGACGCGGGTTGACGCCGTGATGGGCAGGCGGCTGTCGGCCAGCCTCGCGACCCTGAGCGCACGCTTTGCCGGCTCTCAGCAAGCTCACAACCGAGGCTCAGGGGCTGCTCAGCTCCGCCGGGCACGATACGGACAACAGTGGACGGCACCAGGCGGCACGATCTTGCGGCGGCCGCGCGACGACCGAGAGCCCCGGTGCGAGCGACAATGCATGCGGAGAGACGATGTCAGAGCCATCGTCGTTCTGGCAGCGTCGACGTGTTCAGTCATTCCACGAGATGCGAAGCGAGCTGCGGCAGTTCTTCGAGCAGCGCGGCGTCCACGCCAGAGTGTCGGACGATCTCGTCCTCGCAACCCAGGAAGCCTGCAACAACGCCTGCCAGCACGACCCAGACCACGCGGGTTGCGACGTGGTCGTCTCCTGTCTCGAGGACACGGTCATCATCGAGGTGGCCGACCGCGGTGACGGGTTCGACCTCGAGACCGTCAAAGCCACCTGGCCGCCTGAGCTCCTGCGCGGCGACGGGCGTGGGTTGTTCCTGATCGCCGAGCTCACCGATCAGCTCGAGGTCGTGCGCCGGCGACGGGGCACGCTCGTGAGGATCGTCAAGCTCGTCCGCTAGCGGGTCGCGCCGCCGGCGCTGGTCTCAGAGCGTGCGCGCATACTCGGCGATCGCGGCGTCGATGCGTCGTTCGACCTCGTCGGGCAGGGGCAGCACCTCGTGGTGCGCCAGGAGCTCGCGCGCCCGGGCCGCGGCGTCCTGCAACAGGGTCGTGCGACGGTGGGCCGCGAACGTGCCGCGCCGGAACACGGCCGGCTGCCAGAGCTCGCCGGCGCGGGCGAAGCGGGACGTGCTCTTCTGCGCCAGGTAGTGCCCGCCGATGCCGACCTCCGCGATGTCGTCGAAGAGCGCGGTGGTCTCGCTGATCTCGGTCTCCCGCAGGAAGCGCTTGAGCATGCCGAGGGCGTCGGCGTCGAGCACGGTCTTTGCCGGTGACAGGATCTGGCTGCCGTCGATGAACGACGTGGCGACGAGGCCGTCGGCCCCGGCCGCGGCGACGCTCAGCCACAGGAGCGTGTCCTCGGCGGCCGCCTGGAAGTCGACGCCCTTGGCATCGGTCGTGCTGCCGCTGCCGATCACCGGCATGCCGTAGAAGCGGCTCATCTCGACGCAGGCCAGGTTGACGATCCCGACCTCGGGCGCGCCCCCCACGTAGAGGCCGCTCCGCATGTCCGAGGCCCCCGGCAGGGGGCCGTGGATCACGGCGCAGCCCGGAGCCGCGAGCTGGTAGAGCACGACAGCCGACAGCAGCTCGGCCATGGTGATCACGGTCGTGCCCAGCACAGACATGGGCGAGGTCGAGCCCATCTGAGCGACCGGCATGACGCACAGGCTCACGCCGTGCCGGCAGAGCTCGAGACAGGCGTCGGTCGCCTCGGGGTCGTGCTGCAGCGGCGCGATCGTGCAGACGATCAGGGAGTAGATCGGCCGCTCCGCCAGCGTAGCGCCGGCGACCGCCTCGAGCATGTCGAGCAAGGCCGGCACCGCGGCCGGCGCCTTGGGCGAGACGCTCTGCAGGTGCTTGGACGACTCGCGCAGGGCGATCGCGTCGAGCGCAAGCGGCACCAGGGCCGGGTCGAGCTCGCGCGCCGACAGCGAGGTCCAGAGGAAGTCGATCTCGGGCAGGGCGTCGTAGAGCCGCAGGGCGTCGCGAACGTCCTGCAGCGTGGCTTCGCGCACGTCGCCCGTTGCGTCGTCCATGACCAGACAGCCCTCGCCGTCGGCGCAGCAGGCGAGCGGCGCACCGTCGTCGAGGACGATGTCGCGGGCCGGATCGCGGGCCGCCATGACCACGCGACGAGGCGCCGTCGCCAGGCAGCGCTCGAGCAGCTCGCGGGGGATCCGGGCGGTGAGCCTGTGGTGGTCGACCGGCGCGCCGGCCGCTTCGAGGATGGCGATCGCCCTGGCGCTGTTGAAGCCGACGCCGACCTCTTCGAGCACGCGCACCGTCTGTTCGTGGACGAGCTCCTTGTCGGACGCGCTCAGGAGGCTCAGTCGCGGGCGCGCCATGGGCCGCCTACTCGACCTCGGCCGCCACGACGGCGCCGCCCGGGTCGTCGTTCGGCTCCCGGGCGTCGTCGAGCTCGCTCAGGCTGTGCGTCTGTCGCAGCGGCACCTCGGGCAAGAACAGCACGACGACCAGGCCGACGACGCCGATGACCGTGGAGACCACGAAGAGGCTGTTGATGGCCTGGTCGAGGCTCAGCCGCAGCCCGTGGCCCACGACCACGGCGAGGCGGTCGGCCGAGGTGCCCAGGGCGTGCGCGACCTTGGCCACGATGGCCAGGATGCCGGTCTGTGCCTGCGACGATCCCAGGGCGTTGACGTTGTCGAGCTTCGCGGCCGTGAGCCCCTTCACGACCGGCGCCGGCACGTTGAGCGCGAGCTGGCTCGTGAAGCGGTTGTTGAGCACCGTGCCGAAGATGGCCAGCCCGATGGTGCTGCCGATGATGCGGAAGAACTGGAGGCTGGCCGAGACCTCGCCGAGGCGATGGACCGGGTACTGGTTCTGCACGATCGAGGTGAAGGCGCTCATCGCCACGCCCAGGCCGAGGCCCATCACGGCCGTGTCGAGCGCGAGCGTGCGCCACGAGGCGTCCATCGCCATGCGGCTCATGAGCCAGGCGCCGATCGCCACGGAGACGAAGCCGGCGACGACGAGCGCCTTGTAGCGGCCGGTGCGCGCCATGAGCTGTCCGGCGCCGATGCTCGAGACGATGGCGGCCAGCATCATGGGCATGAGGATGGTGCCCGAGTTCGTCGCCGAGTGTCCCTGCACGATCTGGACGAACAGCGGCACGAACATGATCGCGCCGAACATCGCCATCGACTGGAGCGTGCTCGCCGCGGAGGAGATGGTGAACACCTTGTTGGCGAACAGACGCGGGTTGATGACGGGCTCCCTGGCGCGCATCTCCCAGGTGAAGAACGCGACCCAGGCGACCGCCGAGAAGACCCAGGCGCCGACGACCTGCCACGAGAGCCACGGATAGGTCGTGCCGGCCCAGGTGAAGCCGAGCAGCATGGGGACGGCGGCGGCGACGAGCAGGGCCGAGCCCTCGTAGTCGAGGCGGTGCTTGCGCAGGGTGACGTGGCCGGGCAGCGCCACCAGGCAGAAGACGATGGCCACGATGCCGACCGGCAGGTTGACGTAGAACACCCAGCGCCAGCTGAAGTTGTCGGTGATCCAGCCGCCGAGCAGCGGTCCGACGATCATGGCCAGGCCGAAGACGCTCATCAGCACGCCCATGAACTTGGCGCGCTGGGCGGGCGGGAAGATGTCGCCGACGATCGCCTGCGAGATCGGCATCATGGCGCCGGCCCCGAGGCCCTGGAGGGCGCGAAAGGCGATGAGCGCGCTCATGCCGTGCGCCTGGCCGCAGAGGGCCGAGCCGACGACGAAGATGCCCATGCCGAGCGCGTAGAAGCGCTTGCGGCCGTAGGCGTCGGAGAGCTTGCCCCAGATCGGCATGGAGGCGGCGGTCGCCAGCAGGTAGCCCGTCGTGACCCAGACGTAGTGGTCGAAGCCGTTCAGGTCCTGGACGATCTTCGGCATGGCGGTGCCGACCACCGTCTGGTCGAGCGCCGACAGCAGCATGCCGAGCATGACGCTGGCCAGGACGAAGCCGATGCGCCGCCGGCTGAGTGTGTCGCCCCACGCCTGGCGGCCGGCAGTGGCCTGGAGGTCGGCGAGCGCCTGGTGCTCGGTCGCCTGCGCTACGGCGCCGTCGTCGGTCTTGGCCAAGTGAGGACCCCCTGAAGTGCCGGCGGCGGAGGCCGCTCCCGCGCCGACGCCGGATCGTTCGAAGACACTTCAGGATACCGCAGACTGGGCGGCTCTTCTCCCCCGCTCCGGCCGGCGGACGGGTGCGGCTGGCCGGAACGGGGGAACGCGCTCGCGGCTCCTCGCGTTTCGCCGGCCACGGGGGTGGGCAGGCTGGCGTGCATCGGTCCGGCGGCGGCCATCATCCGGCCGTTCGTGGCCCGTGCCCGTCCGGCAGCGACGATCACCGGCCGGCTCGGCGTGGGTTTCGCGGCGACGCAAGAGGAGCTTGGGGAGGCACCATGGGCGACAGCTACGACGTCATCATGGCCGGGTACCCGACCGTCGAGGCGGCTCAGGCCGACTTCGACGGGCTGGTGAGGCTCGTCAAAGACAAGAAGGTCCACAGCGAGGGCGTGATCCTCGTCGAGCACGACGCCGACGGCCGGGTCAAGGTCAGCCAGACCGGCGACCACCTCGGGCGCAAGGGACTCGGCTGGGGTGGCGGCGTGGGCCTCGTGGTCGGGCTGTTCTCGCCCGCGCTGCTCGGCTCGATCGTGGTCGGCGCCGCGGCAGGCGGGCTGATCGGCAGGTTCGCGCGACACAGGGTCGACAGCGGCATGGAGTCCGGGCTGGGCGACAAGCTCGCGCCGGGCACGGCCGCCATCGTCGCCATGGTCGACGACGTTGACCGCCTGGCGGCCGAACGGGCGCTCGCCGGCACCCCGGCCAAGTCGGTGGCCGCCATGGACAAGGCCGGCGTGCGCGGCCTCAAGGGCGCTCTCGAGGAGGCCGCCCAGAAGTTCGTGCCCGACCGCACGGTGCTGCCGATCCCCGACAAGGCCTTCGGCGGCACGGCCGGGCGCACGCTGCGCGACTCCGTGGCCGACTGGTCGATGATCCCCGGTCCGAAGGCGCCCGAAGGGGCGCCCAACGTGCTCGTCGTCCTGATCGACGACGCCGGGTTCGGCGCCATCGACACCTTCGGCGGGCCGGTCAGCACGCCGGCGTTCACGCGCGTGCAGCAGATGGGCGTCACCTACGACAGGTTCCACGTCACCGCCGTCTGCTCGCCCACGCGGGCGGCGCTGCTCACCGGTCGCAACCAGCATCGGGTCGGCTTCGGCTCGATCGCCGAGTACCCCGGCCCGTTCCCCGGCTACACGGCGGCCAAGCCGCGCAGCTGCGCCGCGTTCCCGCGCATCCTCAAGGAGAACGGCTACGTCACCGGCGGGTTCGGCAAGTGGCACCTCACGCCCGACAACGTCCAGGGCGCGGCCGGCCCCTTCGACCACTGGCCCATGTCGTGGGGCTTCGACCACTGGTGGGGCTTCCTCTCCGGCGCCGCCGGCCAGTACGATCCGATCATCACCCAGGACAACTCCACGGTCGGCGTGCCCGAGGGCAAGGACGGCAAGCTCTACTACTTCCCCGACGACATCACCGACAAGGCCGTCGAGTGGCTGCACGCCGTGCGCGCCCAGGACCCCGTCAAGCCGTGGATGATGTACTACTCCACCGGCTGCGCGCATGCCCCGCACCACGTCGCCACGGCCTGGGCCGACAAGTACAAGGGCAAGTTCGACGACGGCTGGGACAAGCTGCGCGAGGCGACGCTCGCCCGGCAGAAGAAGCTCGGCATCGTGCCGCCCGACACCGAGCTCACCGAGCGGCCCGAAGGCCTGCCGGCCTGGGACTCGCTTTCCGACTCCGAGAAGAAGCTCTACGCCCGCCAGATGGAGGTCTACGCCGGCTACCAGGAGAACGCCGACTGGAACGTCGGCCGCCTGCTCGACTCGCTCGAGGAGATGGGCGATCTCGACGACACCCTGATCTTCTACATCTGGGGCGACAACGGGGCCAGCATGGAGGGCACGGTCACGGGCTCCTTCAACGAGCTCACCTTCCTGAATGGGCTCGTGCTCGACGCCGACCAGCAGCTCGAGCTGATCGAGAAGTACGGCGGCGCCGAGGCGCTCGGCGGCCCGCACACGGCGCCGCACATCGCCTGCGCCTGGGCCCACGCCTGCAACACGCCGTTCCGCTGGGGCAAGCAGGTCGCCGCCTATCTCGGCGGCACGCGCGACCCGATGGTCGTCGCCTGGCCCGACCGGCTCAAGCCTGACACGACGATGCGTTCGCAGTTCACGCACGTGATCGACATCGGCCCGACGATCCTCGAGGCGGCCGGCATCCCCGAGCCCAAGCTTGTCGACGGCATCGCGCAGGAGCCCATGGACGGCACCAGCTTCCTCTTCACCCTTGACGACGCGACGGCACCCGAGCGACACACGATGCAGTACTTCGAGATGTTCGGCAGCCGCGCCCTGTACAAGGACGGCTGGTGGGCCGCCTCGAACCCGACGCGCATGCCCTGGGACATCTCGCCCGCGACGCTCGCCCAGTTCGGCCCCGACGCCGACTGGGACCCCGACAGGGACGTCGGCTGGGAGCTGTTCTACCTACCCGACGACTTCTCGCAGGCCCACGACCTGGCCGCGCAGCACCCCGAGAAGGTCAAGGAGCTCCAGGAGCTCTGGTGGCAGGAGGCTGAGCGCAACCGCGTGCTCCCGCTGATGGGCGGCGTCTCGGTCATCTACGGCATCCTGCCGCCGCTGCCCACCATCACCCGGCTGCGCTTCGCCGGCGACGTGCAGAACGTGCAGCGCGGCATGACGCCCCGCATCCAGGGGCGCTCGTATGCGATCGAGGCGCGCCTGCACGTGCCCGACGGCGGCGCCGAGGGCGTGATCGTCGCCAACGCCGACTTCATCGGCGGCTACGCCCTGTGGGTCGACGCGAAGGGGTTGCTCACGCACACCTACTCGTTCCTGGGCGTCGACACCTTCAAGCAGGTCGCAAGCGAGCCGCTCCCGACCGGCGACGTCACGGTGAAGATGCTGTTCGAGACCGATGCGGCCACGCCGGGCTCAGGCGGCAAGGTGACGCTCTGGGCCAACGACAGGCAGGTGGCCGAAGGCCGCCTCGACCACACGGTGCCGATCGCCTTCACCTCGTACTCGGGCATGGACATCGGGCGCGACAACGGCCTTCCGGTCTCGCCCGACAAGTACTACTACCTGCGCGCGCCGTTCCCGTTCGAGGGCGCGATCGAGTCGGTCGAGTTCGCGCTCCAGTGACTCAGCCGGTGAGGTCGTGGCGGGACTCGACCAGCTCGATGCGCGTGCCGTCCGGGTCGGTGACGAAGATCGCGTTCGCGCCGAGCTCCGGGTTGTGCACGCGCGT
>Ga0187777_10001182_pt1 | contig 17026 bp, 18 predicted proteins | sample 1015_Q2_SP5_10_M_FD_132416 | JGI IMG/M metagenome (GOLD analysis project Ga0187777, IMG submission 132416) | Tropical peat soil microbial communities from peatlands in Department of Meta, Colombia - 1015_Q2_SP5_10_MG | ecosystem: Environmental > Terrestrial > Soil > Wetlands > Peat | place... | reverse complement strand
TCGAGCTCGTTCGCGCGAAGACCGTCGACCTCGAGGTCCCGGCGAACGCGGAGATCGTCCTCGAGGGGACGATCGACAAGGACGAGGTCGCCGAGGAGGGGCCATTCGGCGACCACACCGGCTACTACACGCCGCCGGAGCCGTTCCCGGTCTTCCGGCTGACGGCGATCACGATGCGCCGCGACGCGATCTACCCGTCGATCGTCGTCGGCAAGCCGCCGGCCGAGGACGCGTGGCTCGGCAAAGCGACGGAGCGGATCTTCCTGCCGGCGATCAGGATGACCGTGCCCGAGATCGTCGACTACGACCTCCCGGTCGCCACCGCGTTCCACAACTGCTGCATCGTCTCGATCCGCAAGGCGTACCCGGGGCACGCGCAGAAGGTCATGCACGCGATCTGGGGGCTCGGGATGCTGAGCCTGACGAAGGCGATCGTGGTCGTCGACGAGTGGGTCGACGTGCACGACTACGAGGAGGTGCTCTTCCGCGTCGGTGCGAACGTCGACGCGAAGCGAGACGTCCTGATCACCGAGGGGCCGCTCGACCACCTCGACCATGCGCCGACGAGGCAGTTCTACGGCGGCAAGATCGGGATCGACGCGACCCACAAGGGGCCGGACGAGGGCACCCGCGAGTGGCCGCGCGAGATCGAGATGTCCGACGAGGTGCGAAGACTCGTCGACGAGCGCTGGGAGGAGTACGGGATCGCAATCGATCCTTCGGCAGGCAACGGCCGAATCCGTCAGAGTTCGCGGCCGTTGCACCGTTTGTTACGTCGTTGACATCGGAAATCGCGCGGGGGTTGAATCCGAAGTTGGTGGAGTGGAGAGGGGAGGCGCCCTAGTGGAGCCCGACGAGCCGGGCCGACGGCACGATCCCGGCCCGACGCTGTACCCGATCGGCTTCGCCGCGGGCGTCGTCTGCCTGCTCATCGGACTGATCGTCAGCCCGCGGCTGATCGCGCCGATCGGCGCGGCGATCACGATCGTCTTCGCCTTCCTCTGGATCCGCGACGCGACGAAGTCGTACCGCGGCAAGCCCGAGCAGGTCGAGCCGGAGCGCAGGCCCGGGCGCGGAGAGGCAACCGAGGACCCCGCCCAGGAGCCCGCGCCCGCCTCGTCGGCGGAGCGTTTCCCGCGCAACCGCTTCCTCGAGGGTGCGACGCTCGGGCTCGGCGCACTGATCGGCTTGATCGTCACCGCTCCGGTGGCGGCGATGGCGCTCGGGCCCGCGTTCGGGAAGCAGCAGAAGGTCAACGTCGACCTCGGGCCGCTCACCGACTACCCCGAAGGCGAGTGGCGCATCGCGACGTTCATGCTCGACCCGGCCCAGGGCGAGATCTCGAGGCGGACCGCGTTCGTCCGCAACAACGGACTGCTCGAGGGCAAGCCCAGCTTCACGCTCATCTCGAACCGGTGCGTGCACCTCGGTTGCCCCGTGCAGCCGAACGGTCCCGTCTTCGACAACACGAAGCAGACGATCAGCACCGGCGGAGGCGAGGAAGTGACGCTGATCAAGATGCTGCCCGCAGGCGGCTTCGGCTGTCCGTGTCACGGCGGCCAGTACACCTCCGAGGGGAACCGCACCGCCGGACCGCCCGTCCGTTCGCTCGACCGCTACGAGTACTCGATCGTCAACGGACGTCTGATCATCGGGTCGACGTTCAGCGTCGCCAACGTCGAGGGCACCGGCAAGGACGCGCTGATCGAGAAGTACCGGCGCGCCGGCCCCGGCCAGCACGTCGACGGCTGGGAGCAGATCTTCTACCCGCTGCAGCCGCCGAGCTAGAGGATGGCCGTCGCCGCACGACCCCGGAAGTCGGCCCGACGCCAGAAGCTCGAGGCCGCGATCACCTACCCGCTCGACTGGCTCGAGGAGCGCTCGGGCGTGGTCGGTGGGATCAAGTACTTCCTCTTCCGCAAGGTCCCCGCCGACACGAACTGGATGCAGACGCTCGGCTCCGCGACCCTGACGGCGTTCATCGTCCAGGCGGTCACCGGCGTGATCCTGGCGATGTACTACAAGCCGGAGCCGACGACGGCGTACCAGTCGATCCAGCACATCATGAACGACGTGACGCTCGGCTGGCTCGTGCGCGGCATGCACAAGTGGGGCGCGAGCGTCTTCATCATCCTCATGTTCTTCCACATGGGTCGCGTGTTCCTGTTCGGCGCCTACAAGTACCCGCGCGAGCTCAACTGGATCGTCGGTGTGATGCTCCTCGCGGTCGGGATGATGGAGGGGTTCACCGGCTACCTGCTGCCGTGGGACCAGACCTCGTACTGGGCGACGGTCGTCGGCATCAACCTGAACGGAACCGCACCGTTCCTCGGCCCGTTCATCGCGCAATTCCTCCGCGGCGGGTCGGAGATCGGACCCGACACGCTCAGCCGCTTCTACTCGATGCACATGCTGCTGATCCCCGGCGCGATCATGGCGTTGATCGGTCTCCACCTGTACCTCGTCGTACGGCTCGGGGTCACCTCGCCGCCGTGGTCGAAGGAAGCTGCCGGCGCGACCTGGCTCGAAGAGGAGCCGGCGTCGCCGAACGGAAACCGCGCCGGCCTCACGCAGCCGACGGCCCGCGCGGCGGCGCCGCGCGCCAACGGAGGTGACGACGCGTGAGCAGCCTCGAGCAACGCCGCGCCTCGTTCAAGCGCTACAAGCAGGACGTCCAGGAACGCGGCAAGCCGTTCTTCCCGTACGCGATGTTCCACGACACGGTGATGAGCCTCGTCGTCGTGTGCGTGATCGTCGCGCTCGCCTGCGTGTGGTACTACACCTCCGGGCCGAACCCGAACGCGTGCGGCGCGGGCACACCGCACTCGTGCCTGCTCGGCCCGCGCTACTCGTCGCCGGCCGATCCAGGAACGACGAGCTTCGTGCCGCGCCCGGACTGGTACTTCTACTTCCTCTTCTACCTGCTCCGGATCTTCAAGTGGCCGGACACGGTGGTCCTCGGCACGGTCGGGATCCCGACGGTCTTGCTCGTCCTGGCGCTCGTGCTTCCGTTCCTCGACCGGAAGACGGATCGGCGGCTGCTCCGGCGTCCTGTGGCCGTCGTCGCGGCGATCCTCGTCGTTCTGTCGATGGGCGTCCTGACGTACAGGGGCGCGATCGCCAAGGAAGCGCTCGCGAGCGAGGTGAAGGCCGCGGTGCCGGGCTGGGCGAAGCGCGAGGGCTTCGCGAACAACGCCACAGCGGTCGCCGGCGCGAACGCATTCGCGTCCTCGGGCTGCACCGCCTGCCACACGTATCTCGGCACGGGCGGCGGGAACCTCGGCGCGCCCGACCTGAGCGCGGAAGGGACGAGGAAGACCGTCGATCAGCTCGAGGCCTACATCACAGACCCGTCGAAGTTCGGGAACACGGTGATGCCGAAGTTCGGCTCGCTCGGCCCGGAGACGATCCACCAGATCGCGACCTTCCTCAACGCGTCCAAAGGCCCGCACTAGGGGGGTGCCGCGTGCGCGTCTTCCTCGGGATCACCGGCGCTTCTGGTGCTCCGTACGCGGCGCGTCTCCTCGAGACGCTCGCCGCGGCTGAGGTCGAGCTCGGCGTCTGCGCGTCGACTGCGGGCGTCGAAGTTCTCGCGACGGAGCTCTTCGACAACGCGCGCCTCTCACGCGACGAGACGCTCACCCGGCTGCTCGAGCGCGCGCCGCGCGGGAACGTCACGGTCTACGACCCGAACGACTGGAAGGCGCCGTACGCGAGCGGCTCCGCGAAGGTGGACGCGTACGTGATCTGTCCCTGCTCGATGGGGACGCTCGGGACGATCGCGTCAGGGGCGATGGACAACCTCATCCATCGTGCGGCGTCCGTCGCGTTGAAGGAGGAGCGGAAGCTCGTGCTGATGCCGCGCGAGACGCCGTTGTCGACGATCCACCTCCGCAACATGCTCACCGTGCGCGAGGCCGGCGCGACGGTGCTCTTCCTCGCCCCCGGCTTCTACCACGGCGCCGAACGCGTCGCGGATCTCGTCGACTTCATGGTCGGACGAGCGCTGGCCCATCTCGGTCTCGAGGCCGAGTTCGCGAAGAGCTGGGGCGAATGAGCGGCTACGCGGCCGGCCGGCTCGAGCCGGATGCCGTCCGGCGCATGTTCGACCGGATCGCGCCCGTCTACGACGCGATGAACCGCGTGATGACGGCGGGTCTCGACCGCCGTTGGCGGCGATTCACGGCCGAAGCGGTCGTCCGGCCCGGCGACCGCGTGCTCGATGCCTGCTGCGGTACGGGAGATCTGGCCGTCGCAGCCGAGCGTATCGGTGGCAAGGTGACGGGTGTGGACTTCTCCGAGTCGATGCTCGCACGGGCCCGGCGAAAGGCTCCCGAGCTCGAGTGGGTGAACGGCGACCTGCTCGCGCTCCCGTTCGACGATGCGGCGTTCGACGCGGCAACCGTCGGCTTCGGCGTCCGCAACGTCGAGGACCTCGAACGGGCGCTCGCGGAGCTTCGTCGCGTGCTGCGACCGGGAGGACGCGTCGGCATCCTCGAGATCACACGGCCGCGTGGCCTGCTCCGTCCCTTCTACCGGCTGTGGTTCGACGTCGTCGTTCCGTTGCTCGGAAAGGTCTTGCCGGGCGGGTCGGCGTACACGTACCTGCCGGCGAGCGTGCGGCGCTTTCCCGGTCCCGAGGAGCTCGCCGAGCTGATGCGCAGGTCCGGGTTCGGCGACGTCGGTTATCGGCTGATGGCCGGCGGCATCGTCGCGCTGCACACGGGGACGGCGGCATGACGATCGTCGCGTTCGCGCAGGCGCCCGGTCTCGATGCGTACCTCGAGGAGCTCGAGGAGCGTCTGGAGCGCGCCGTCGCCGATTGCCCGGGGGTCGTCGCCGAGATCGGCGCCGAGGCGCTCGCTGCAGGCGGAAAGCGACTGCGGCCGCTGCTCGTCTTCCTCTCGGCGCCCGACGGCCCGCCGCGAATCGAGGCCGGCGTCGCCGTCGAGCTCGTGCACATGGCCACGCTCATGCACGACGACCTGATCGACGGCGCCCACGTGAGGCGTGGTCGGGCTTCCGCATGGTCGGCGTACGGAGCGGATGCTGCGCGTGCCGCAGGCGACTACCTGTTCGCCCGTGCGTTCGCCGAGCTCGCATCGACCGGGGACACGAGCGCCGTCGCGATCCTCGCGAACGCGACGCTCTGTCTTGCGCGGGGAGAGGCGATGCAACGTGCGCAGCGGTACGACCCCGACACGTCGGTCGAGTCGTACCTCGAGCGCTGCGGCCTGAAGACCGGCAAGCTGTTCGAGGCCGCGTGCAGGCTGGGCGGCGGCTCGGGTGCGTTCGGGCTCGCGCTCGGCATCGCGTTCCAGATCACCGACGACATCCTCGACTGCTCCGGCGCGACGATCGAGACGGGCAAGGTCGCGGGTACCGACCTGCGCGAGGGAACGCCGACGCTCCCGCTCCTGCTCGCGGCGAAGCGGGACGAGACCGTTCGTGCTGCGCTCGCCGGGGGCATCGACCTCGAGGGCGTCCTGCTCCGCGTGGCGTCGACCGGTGCGATCGAGGAGAGCCGTGAGGTCGCGCTCGCCTACGCGCGCAACGCGCGGGCGTGCCTGAACGGCGAGCTCCACCGCGACGAGCTCGAGTCCTTGACGCACGCGATCGTGGAGCGCGAGCGCTGATGGCACTCCTCGAGCGCACTGACACGCTGGCCGGGATTCGCGAGAAGGTCGAGGCGGGAGTGCGCCTCGACCTCGAGGACGGACTTGCGCTGCTCGAGTCGGACGATCTGCTCGCGCTCGGCGAGCTCGCCGATCTCGCGCGGCGTCTGCGCGGCGGCGGGGACGAGGTCTACTTCGTCCAGAACCTGTATCTGAACCAGACGAACGTGTGCCGCGTGAAGTGCAAGTTCTGCGCCTTCGCCGTCACGCAGAAGCAGGCGGATGCATACACGTTCACCGGCGAGGAGCTGGTCGACGATGCGGTTCGCCAACACGAGTTGTCCGGCTTCACCGAGATCCACATGGTCGGCGGTGAGAGCCCACACGTCGACTTCGACTACTACGTCGACATCGTCAGCGAGCTCCACGAGGCTCTGCCCGACGTGCACTTGAAGCTGTTCACGGCGAGTGAGATCCACCACATGACGAAGCTCTCCGGCCTGTCGCACGAGGACGTGCTGCGCACGCTCCGCGATGCGGGCCTCGGCTCGCTGCCGGGCGGAGGCGCCGAGGTCTTCGCCGATCGGGTCCGACGGCTGGTGGCGCCCGGCAAGGAGCATCCCGACTACTGGTTCCTCACGCACGACACAGCGCACCGGCTCGGCATCCCGACGCACTGCACGATGCTGTACGGCCACGTCGAGACCTACGAAGAGCGAATCGACCACCTGCTCCGGCTACGCGACCAGCAGGACAAGACGGGTGGGTTCCTCGCATTCGTCCCGCTCGCATTCCATCCGGAGAACACGGTGTTCGAGCGGCGTGGCTGGCGTCACACGACTGGCGCGGACGACCTGAAGATGATCGCGGTGTCGCGACTGATGCTCGACAACGTCGCGAACATCAAGGCTTACTGGATCATGATGGGGTTGCCGCTCGCCCAGGTGGCGCTGCACTTCGGCGCGAACGACGTTCAGGGAACGGTCGTGCGCGAGCAGATCTTCCACGCTGCAGGTGCGCGCACCGAGACCGAGCAGAAGATCCCCGAGCTCGTTCGCTTCGTGCAGGAGGCGGGCCGTGTCCCGGTGCAGCGCGACACGCTCTACAACGAGCTGCGCAGGTGGGACGAGTGACCGTCCGCGAGGCGATCGAAGGCGGCGACCTCGACACCTTCGCCGAGGTGCTCGCCCCGGACGTCGTCTGGGTTGGGCTACTGCCACGCCAGCTGTGCCGGAACCGCGCAGAGGTGGTGGAGATGCTTGGCCAGGCGAGCCGTCTCGGAGTCCGCGCGTCACCAGAGATCGTGCTCACGGGCGACGACATGCTCGTCGTCGACCCTCACCTAGAGCCTACGCCTGCCGGCGAGCCCGAACGTCATCACCTCCTCGTACTCCGAGAGGACGGGCTCGTCTCGGAGGTGCGCGTCTACCCGAACCGGAGCGCGGCGGTGGCCGCTGCGAGGGCGGAATGATCAGGCTCGGTCGCATCTCCTACGTCAACATGGCGCCGGTCTTCTTCCGGGTCGACGCCCGGGTCGACGAGGTGCTCGGCGTCCCGACGGAGCTCAATCGGAGGTTGGTCGCCGGCGAGCTCGATACCGCGCCGATCTCGTCGATCGAGTACGCGCGTCATGCCGACCGGCTTCGACTCCTTCCCCGGCTCTGCGTCGCCTCGGAGGGCGCGGTCGACTCGATCCAGCTCGTCTCGAAGAAACCGCTCGAGCAGGTGCGCGTCGTCGCCGTCACTCCCGAGAGCGCGACCTCGGTGGTGCTGACGAAGGTGCTGCTGCCCGAGGCCGATCACGTGCCGCTGGGCGAGGACGCGGACGCGCGGCTCCTGATCGGCGACGCCGCGCTGAAGTCGGCGTTCGAGGATCCCACTCCGCACTACGACCTCGGCCGTCTGTGGCTGGAGCGGACGGGCCTGCCGATGGTCTTCGCAGTCTGGGCGTGCGTGGAGCCGCTCGGCGCCGGCCTCGTCGAGCTCGAGGACGCGCTCGTCGACTCGGTCCGGCGCGCTCGGGCCGAGCCGGAGACGCTCGCGTTCGAGGCGAGCGAGCGGTACGGCTATCCGGCGGGGTTCCTGGCGCGGTACTTCGAGAAGCTGCGCTACCGCTTCGGCCCGCGCGAGCGAGCCGGGCTGATGACCTTCCTCGAGCTTGCGAAGGACGTCGGCGAGCTCGACGAGGTGCCGGAGCTCCGTTTCGTCCGAGAGGCGGTGGTGGCGTGAGGCCGGTGTCAGACACCGTCCCGCACGTGCAACGCGACCGTGACGGCATCCCGCGACTCGGCGACGCAAGCAGCTCGGCGGATCGGCGATTCTGCACAGGTCGCGGTGTCAGACACCGTGTCGTAGGTGTGACGTGATCGTCGCAGACGTCCTGGAGAAGGCTCGCGCTGGCGAACGGATCGACGACGCCGAGGCACTCACGCTCCTCGAGTCCCGCGAGCTCGTCCCGATCGGGCGCGTCGCGAACGAGCTCCGCAGCCAAAAGGGCGATCCCTCGCGGATCACGTTCATCGTCGACCGGAACCTGAACTACACGAACATCTGCTACACGGACTGCGACTTCTGCGCGTTCTACCGCTCGCCGGGCGACACGCGTGAGGGCTACCTGCTCCCGAAACCTGTCATCTTCAAGAAGATCGAGGAGACGATCGCGCTCGGCGGCACGGGCCTCCTGATGCAGGGGGGCCACCATCCGGACCTCGGCATCGACTTCTACGAGGATCTGTTCCGCTCGATCAAGGCGCGGTACCCGATCCACCTGCACGCGCTGTCTCCACCTGAGATCCAGCACATCTCGCGCCGCTCGAAGCTCACCATCCCGGACACGTTGACGCGGCTGCGAGACGCGGGGCTCGACTCGGTCCCCGGCGGCGGCGGCGAGATCCTGGTCGATCGCGTGCGCGAGGTGATCGCGCCGAAGAAGACGAAGACGAACGAGTGGCTGAACGTCATGCGTCACGCGCACCGCATCGGGATGTCGACGACCGCGACGATGATGTACGGCCACGTCGAGACGGTCGCCGAGCGCATCGAGCACATGCGGCGGATCCGCGAGCTGCAGGACGAGACCGGCGGCTTCCGCGCCTTCATCTCGTGGACGTTCCAGAACGACGGCAACCGGCTGGCCGACAAAGTCCGCCGCGAGGACATGCCGACATCGTTCGACTACCTCCTCACGCAGGCCGTGTCACGCATCTATCTCGACAACGTGCCGCACATCCAGTCGTCCTGGGTGACGCAGGGAATGAAGATCGGCCAGGTCGCGCTCGACTTCGGCGCAGACGATCTCGGCTCGGTGATGATCGAGGAAAACGTCGTCTCGGCGGCGGGGACGACGTACCGCACGTCGCGCGAAGAGCTGATCCACTTGATCCGCTCTCTCGGCAAGACCGCAGTTCAGCGCGACACGCTCTATCGCGAGGTCAAGGTCTGGAACTGAGCGGGGCCCCGCGGAGGAGCCCCGCTGTAGGACGGTCGCTAGCGCGTCGCGACGTGGAGGCCGCTCAGGTGACGCAGACGGTACGCCGACTGGAGGCACGTGGGGTCGATCGTCGCCATGATCGCGCTTGCCGTCTCACCCGGGCCGGTCAGGTCGAGCGCGCTCGTGATGATCTCGGAGCCGTCCGGCTGCTTGTAGTGATAGCCGGCGGTTTGTCCGACCGGGTCGCCGAACGACGTCACTCCTACTGGATTGATACAGGCGATGCTTGCCTCGAGGACTTTGACGTCCTTCTGCAAAGTTACGACCTGCTTCTTCAGCGCTGCGAACTGCTTCGGGGTGACGGCCTGCTGGCCGCCGCCGGCGGTCGCGGCATAGACGCCGACGGCGATCGCAGCCGTCACGGCCAGGACGAGAAGACGTTTCATCCGGTTCCCTTCGCTCGTCGCGCGGACCCCTGTGCTCCCGCGCTCATGCGCGGGTCATACCACTTGGGCACGTCGGACGAAGCTCGCCCGCCGGGCCGTTCCGCTACCTTGGGGCGGGGTCGATGATTCGCCGCTCGCTGACGATCGTTCTCGCTGCCGCGACGCTGTCCGCGCCCGCTGCCGCTGCGCCGATCCGCGGACAGACGCTCATGCCCGGAGTCGTCTACTCCCGCCAGCTGGAGTTCACGCTGCACGGCCCCGTCGTCCTGAACGTCGCGCAGACGCCGAGGCCGACCGGCCTCTACGGCGTGCATGCGTTGCTCTCGAACGGCGCGGTCGCGGGGACGCAGCAGCTGACGCAGATGGAGAAGTCGATCTCTGCCAGGACGACGGTGGTCGGCGTCGACGGTGACCTCTTCAACACACGTTGGGGGACGCCCTCGAACATCCTCATGCGCGGAGGCGTGCTCGCGACTGCGACGAGCGGTACGCGCTCCGCCGCGGGCTTCGACGCGGGCGGGACGCTCCACGTCGACAAGGTCGCGCTCAGCGGCACGTGGAAGGGGACCGGTCAGAACCGTCCGCTGTCCCTGAACCAGCCGCCGCCGAAGGGCGCCTCGACGACGCTCTACACGCCTGCATGGGGGGCAACGACGCCGGGCGAGACCGGCGTGACGGAGCTGATCCTCTCGCCTTTCCCCGCAGCGGTGCCGAACACCGCGCTCAACGCGCCGGCCGTTCAGGTCGCGCAGACCGGCAGCCAGCCGATTCCGCCCAACGGCGCGGTGCTCGTCTCGCGCGGAACGCAAGCCAAGATCCTCGCCACCGAGGCACCGGTCGGCACGACCGTGACGATCAGGCTGATCCTCACTCCGCCGTGGAGCACGATCGTCGACGCGGTCGGCGGCGGGCCGGTGCTCGTGCGCAACGGCAAGACCGTCTTTCGCTCCAACGAGACGTTCTCCACGGCCCAACTCCTGCAGCGGACCGCGCGTGCAGCCGTCGGACAGACCTCGGACGGGCGGCTGCTGCTCGTCTCGGTGGACGGCGGCAGGCCGGGGTACAGCAACGGCATGACGAGCTTCGAGCTCGCGCTCGCGATGAGGGAGCTCGGCGCCGTCAACGCGTGCGCGCTCGGGACCGGTGCGGCCGCGAGTCTCGCCTTCGACGGGAAGCTCCTCAGCCGGCCGTCGGGCAACGTGGAGGCGGGTATCGCCGACGCGCTGGTCGTGACGTACGACGGCGTGTACGCTCCTCAGCTGCCGACGACGACGCTGCCGACCGGCAAGGCGGTCGCGCTTGCGTACAAAGTCGTCCGGCCGTCGACGGTCACTGCGACGGTGACCGCGCCGAATGGCACGACGACGACGATCGACTCGGGCTCGCGCGCGCCCGGGACGTACACGTTGAGCTTCACGCCGAATGCGGGCGGACACTGGACGTTCAACGTCGCCGCGACCGACGACCTCGGCCGGAGCACGAGTGCGTCGCGCACCTTCACCACCGGGCCCTAGCAGCCGCCGGAGCTAAGCTCGGTCGATGCCGATCGCGGACGTCACGAGCTCGATCACGACCTTCATCGGCGATCACGGCCTCTACGCCGTGTTCGGTCTGATGGTGCTCGCCGCCGTGATCCCGGTCGCGAGCGAGCTGACGATGCTCTACGCAGGGGCGCTCGCGTCCGGTGCGTTCGCGAACGCGCACGTGATCGCGTTCGGACACCAGATCGACTCGCACGCGTGGGCGTACGTGGCGGTCTCCGTGACCGGTCTGCTCGGGAACCTCGTCGGCGCGACGATCGGCTGGTGGATCGGCAGCTACGGGACGACGGGCCTCGAACGTCACGGCCGCCTCCTGCACGTGACGCCCGCGCGGCTGGAACGAGCAGAGCGGTGGTTCGCACGCTTCGGCGGCGTCGCGGTGCCGGTGGGCTTCGTCACTCCCGGCGTCCGCTCGTTCGTCGCGATCCCGGCCGGTCTCGCACGCGTGCCGTACGGACGGTTCCTGCCGCTCGCAGCATTCGGCTGCGGCGTGTTCTGCTTCGGCCTTGCGGCGATCGGCTGGGCCTTCGGTTCGAGCTACGACAGCGTCCATCGCGTCCTGGACTACATCGCGGTCGCCGCGCTGCTCGTCCTGGTCGTCTACGGAGTGCTGCGTTGGCGCTCGACTAGACTCCCTCGCCGTGCCCCGGATTCCCCTCGTTGACGTCAAGGCGCAGTACGGCGCGCTGATACCGGAGGTGCTCGAGCGCTTCGCAGAAGTGCTCGAGTCGGGCACGTTCATCCTCGGGCCGAACGTCTCGGCGTTCGAGGAGGAGGCGGCTTCGTACCTCGGCGTGCCGCAGACGATCGGAGTCGCGAACGGCACGGACGCGATCGTGCTCGTGCTCGACGCGATGGGCATCGGCGCGGGCGACGAGGTGATCTGCCCCTCCTTCACGTTCTACGCGACGGCCGAGTCGATCGTCCGCCGCGGCGCGACGCCGGTGTTCGCCGACATCGACCCGGCGACGCTGAACCTCGATCCCGCGGACGTCGCGGAGCGGATCACACCGCGGACGAAGGCGATCATGCCGGTGCACCTGTTCGGAAGGCCGGCACCGCTCGGGGCACTCGCCGGGCTCGGCGTCCCGATCGTCGAGGACGCTGCGCAGGCCTTCGGCTCGCCGGACGTCGCGCGTACAGGGATCGCCTCGACGTTCAGCTTCTACCCGACGAAGAACCTGTTCGCTCTCGGCGACGGCGGCCTGATCGCGGTGACGGACGGCGAGCTCGCGGAGCGCATCAGGCTGCTGCGCTTCCATGGGTCGCGCGACAAGGTGGACTTCGAGCTGATCGGCTACAACTCGCGGCTCGACGAGCTGCAGGCCGCGGCGCTGCGCGTGTTCCTCACGCATCTCGCCGAGTGGACGCGTCTACGGCGCGAGGCGGCGGCCCGCTACGCGGCGCTCGGGCTCGGCGAGGTGTGCGAGCTGCCAGCCGACGAGCCCGGCCACGTCTACCACCTCTTCGTCTGTCGCTCCCCCGACCGCGACCGGATCCGTGCCGCGCTCGCCGAGGCACAGATCGACACCGCGACCTACTACGCGACGCCGCTCCACCTCCAGCCTGCGCTGCGCTTCCTCGGCCACGAGCCGGGGTCGCTGCCCGAGACCGAGCTGGCCGGACGCGAGAACTTCTCCGTCCCGCTCTGGGCCGGCATCGACACGGACACGCAGCAACGGGTCGTCGACGTCGTGCGCTCGACCGTGGCAGTGGCCGCATGATGCCGGTCAACCGTCACCGGATCTGGAACGTCCTCGCCGACGCCGTGCTGATCGCGCTCGCGTGGTGGCTCGCCTTCTGGCTGCGCTTCGACCACGGCATCCCGGCGCCGTACCAGCGGCTGATGGAGGACACGATCGGGCTGGTCATCCTGATCAAGCTGACGATCTTCATGTTGTTCGGCTTCTACAACCGCTGGTGGCGCTACGTCTCGACGCGGGACATGTGGGGTGCGGCCAGGGGCGTCACGGCGGCGTGCATCGTCAGCGACCTCGTCGTGCTGCTCGCGCATCCGGTGAAGGGCTTTCCGCTGCCGCGGTCGATCGCCGTGACGGACTGGTTGCTGCTGCTCGCCATGGTCGCAGGCACGCGACTGATCGCCCGCTCGCTGATCGAGCGGCCAGGTGCCGCCTCGCTCGTCGCCCGCGGCAAGGAAGTGATCATCGCGGGCGCAGGCGACGCCGCGCAGCTCGTGATCCGCGAGATGCAGCGCGCGCCGAGCCTCGGCTACACGCCGATCGGCCTGATCGACGACGACCCGCGCAAGAAGAACCTCCGGCTCCACGGCGTGCGCGTGCTCGGGACGACCTCCGAGCTTCCGCAGATCCTCAAGGAGTACACGCCGGACGAGGTGCTGATCGCGATCCCGTCGGCATCCGGCGACGAGCGCCGCAGCATCGTCGAGATGACGCGCGATGCGGGCGTACCGGTGAAGACGCTGCCGGGGCTCTACGAGCTGATCTCAGGGGACCTCAACCTCGCACTCCAGATCCGGCCCGTCGAGGTGCAGGACGTGCTCGGCCGCGAGCCGATCGAGGTCGACCTCGCCGCGATCGCGTCCTACCTCCAGGACGAGACGGTGCTCGTCACAGGCGCCGGCGGCTCGATCGGCACGGAGCTCTGTCGGCAGATCGCCCGCGTCGGGCCGTCGCGGCTCGTGCTCGTGGAGCAGTCGGAGTCGGCGCTCTTCGACATCGAGCGCGAGCTTCTGGACGAGCGCGACTTCTCGGCCGTGGCGACCGTGCTCGGCGACTGCGGCGATCGCGCGAAGATGAGTCAGGTCTTCGAGCGCTACAAGCCGACCGTCGTGTTCCACGCGGCCGCGTACAAGCACGTCGCGCTGCTCGAGGCGAACCCGCTCGAGGCGGTGCGCAACAACGCGCTCGCGACGAAGGTGCTCGCGGACGTCGCTGTCGAGTACGGCGCCGCGCGATTCGTCCTCGTCTCCACGGACAAGGCCGCGAACCCGAAGAACCTGCTCGGTCAGTCGAAGGCGGTCTGCGAGTGGATCGTCGAGGCGTACGGGCACCGGAAGGACGTGCCGACCCGCTTCGTCGCAGTCCGGTTCGGCAACGTGCTCAACTCGTCGGGGAGCGTGATCCCGATCTTCAGGCGCCAGATCGAGAAGGGCGGCCCGGTCACGGTCACGCACCCGGAGATGACGCGCTACTTCATGACCATCCCGGAGGCTGTCTCCCTGATCGTGGAGGCGGGCGCGATCGGCGGCCGCGGCCGCGTCTACGTGCTCGACATGGGCGAGCCGGTGAAGATCCTCGACCTCGCACGCAACATGATCCGTCTGTCCGGAAAGGAGCCGGACACGGACATCGCGATCGAGTTCGTCGGCGTGCGTCCCGGCGAGAAGCTGCACGAGGAGCTGTGGAACGAGGGCGAGCACGTAGGTCCGACCAAGCACCCGAAGATCTTCCGAGCCGCCCGGCAGCCGATCGACACGGAGTGGCTCGACGACGAGCTGGCCGAGCTCGAGCGCATGGTCGAGCGAGGAGACACGCTCGACGTGATCTCCCGGCTCGCGGCGATGATCAAGGAACCGCGGCGCCGCGAGGTCGACCGCGCCGTGCTCGAAGACACGCTCCACTAGCTAGTCGTCGTCCGAGAACTTCGCCTCGTGCGAAGAGAAGGCATGCCGCTTCGCGGAGGAAACGCGCACGAGCGAGGGTCGCGCGCTCCCACGACGCGATTGCTAGGTGAGATCGGCGCCGCCCGGCCAGATGTCGGCCTCGGCGATCTCCAGCACGTTGCCCGCAGGATCCTCGAAGTAGCACGAGCGGATCCCGCTGCCCCACGTCAGCTCGTCGGTGAATGCGACGCCGGCGTCGCCCAGCCGCGCAAGCCACGCGTCGTACTCGCCGGGTGCCGCGAGGAAGCAGGTGTGCACCGGTCCGCTCGCACCGTGCGCCGGCGGTGTGTCCTGCGCGATCGACCGCTCACGGTCGAAGAGCAGGACGACGCCAGGCCCGAGCCTGAACGCGAGGCTGTGGCGGCCGAGCCCGAGCGACTCGAGCCTCAGCACATCCGTGTAGAAGCGTTCCATCGCCTCCTGCTGATCGGAGGCGTAGTAGAGGACGGTCTCGAGCACGCTCTGCAGCTTCATGCGTCGACGCTAGTCCTTCGTGTCGTCGTCGAGCGCCGAGAGGAGCAGCTCGAGCATCTGCGCGGGGTCGCGCCTCATGCGCTCGCCGGTCGTGCCGCTGCGCCGCCGCAGCTCGAGCGCACGCGGATCGGTCAACGGCTTCAGGCGCCCCTGGCGGATCAGGTCCTCGTCGACCCCGCCGAGCCGGCCTCCGTACGTGGTGTAGACCGGGATGCCGAGCGCGGTCGCCTCGCGGTTCATCGTCCCGCCCGCCGAGACCACGAGATCGGCGAGCGCGATCAGGCTCTGCGCATCGACCGCGCGCTCCGGGATGAGCAGCGACGGAAGGTCGAGGCCTCGCACGAAGTCACGCTGCTCGTCGGTGCGCGGGAGGACGACGGCCTGCACGTCCTCGTGGCTGCCGAGGAAGTCGACGGTCTGCGGGAAGAGCGGGTTCGAGTGCCGGTGGTAGAGCGACACGTCCGGCGGCGGCCGGAGCACGACGAGCACGCGGTTGCGATCGATCGCCAGCGACTCGAGCACCGACGGGTCGGGTGTGAAGTCGGAGAGGTAGTACTCCTCCTTCAGCCCGGGGTACTGGAGCAGCTTCGGCGGGCGCGCACCGTACACCGCGAGCCGCTCGGGCGGGATCGACTCGGGTACGACCACCTTCGTCGCGGCGCGGCACCCGAGCTGGTGCTGCAGCCAGGCGAACTCGTAGTCGAAGGTCGTGGAGCTCGGGATCCCGAGTCGACGCGCGGTCATGGTCAGCTCGTGCGATCCGTGTGCGAGCGCGACGTCGAACGATCGCCCGTTCGCCCACCTACGGAGTGCGCGCAGCCGCCGCTGCATCGCGCCGAGCTTCCCTGCGCGCGAACGGCCGCCGTGACGGCCGATCACCTCGGCGTCGATTCCGTGCAGCTCGAGGAGCTGCAGCGTCTGCGCGTACTCGCGCGCGGTCACCTCGACCTCGTCGCCCCGTTCGTTCAGCAACCCGATCAACGGCCGGAACACGAGCACGTGCGCGCTCGCCGTCATGTCGATCCACACGCGCATCAGAGAACCTCGGCGACCTGGAACCGGATCGCGACGATCCGCGTGTCCGGCGCGATCGGACGCCCGAAGAACTCCTCGTGCGCGACCCGCCAGTCGTCGACGGTCTCGAACCCCTCGCCCTCCTCGCGTGCGAAGGCCTCGTCGATCTCCGACGCCGGGACGACGCGCGCCTCGGTCACCTCGACGACTGCGATCGGCTCGTCGTCGTACCCTTCGAGGAGGAACCGGTCGCCCGTCGACGGCACCGCTTCGCCTTCCTGCTCGTACTCCTCGAAGAGCCCGGACGTCGACGTCTTCGCACCGGCGAGCACGGCTTCGACCAGCCGCCTGCGCAGCTCCGTCCGCGGATACGCGAGGTTGAACGGCGGGTTCGAGCTCACGCGACGAGGCTCTCCATGCGCGCGTTCACGAGCGGGACGGGCGTGCGCTCGACGTGGCGCTCGTACCAGAGGGTGAACGCCAACAGCCCCCACAGCTGCCGGCTGAGGTCCTCACGACCCGAGACGTGCTCGTCGATCACCCGCGTGACCGCGTCCGGCCGGAAGTAGCCCTGCCGCCGCAGCCGCTCGGAAGACAGCGTCTCGCGCGCGAACGGCTCCAGCTCGCCGCGAAGCCAGGCCGACGCGGGAATCGAGAAGCCGCGCTTCTTGCCACGGGCGATCCTTCGCGGAAGCAGCGGCTCCCCCGCCTTGCGGAGCAGCACTTTCTTTCCCAGGCCGTGCACCTTGTGCTTCGTCGGCAGGGCGAGCGCGAGGTTCGCGACGACCGTGTCGAGATAGGGAACGCGCGCCTCGAGCGAGTGCGCCATCGAGGCGCGGTCGGTCTTCACGAGCAGGTCGTCG
>Ga0187777_10001181_pt1 | contig 17028 bp, 17 predicted proteins | sample 1015_Q2_SP5_10_M_FD_132416 | JGI IMG/M metagenome (GOLD analysis project Ga0187777, IMG submission 132416) | Tropical peat soil microbial communities from peatlands in Department of Meta, Colombia - 1015_Q2_SP5_10_MG | ecosystem: Environmental > Terrestrial > Soil > Wetlands > Peat | place... | reverse complement strand
TTTGATCGCCTGAATCTTCGGAGCCTCCTGCTTGAGAATAGGGATGATTTCAACCTGCTGCTGAGGAGTGAGCTGAAGCTGGTGGGAAATCGCTTCCACCTTGGCCAGGGCCTCTGCATTCTGGGCGAAAACGCGAGGCGTTACTAGCGCGAGAGTCAGAAGCGCGACCACTACCGATGATTTTGTGATTTTTGTCATCATGGAAAGCAACGCTATCGGGCCTAGAACGACGATGTCATCGGACCAAGGTCGTACCTGATCCAAGCGTCGAACCACAAATTCGTTGGCGATTGCGACCCCCGCTTCGGTAGCAAACTCTGCCTGCTTACTCAAGCGGCGTGTCCTGCGCTGCCGCAACCGCTCGCTCCATCTTCTCCTGGTCCGCGGTAGTCAGTTGCGCCTGTCCGATCTTGTAGGTCAGCTTGTCGATCGTGCCAGTGAATTTAAAAGGCAGTTTGTAGCTTTCATCGACTCCCGTGCGTGTATCCATCCCGATGTCGAACGACTCGTCGAGCGCCATGAGGAACGGAATGGTGTGCTCCATCTTTTGTTGCGAAAGCACCTTGCCATCGACACTGAGCACGCCGGTGCCGCCCTTACCAAGTCCGGGCCCGTCGTACTTGAAATCAAATACGATCGTGTGCTTGCCTGCCTTGAGTGACTTGCCTAACCAATCCTGGGCTCCAACGCCGCCTTCCCAGCGGGTGCGCTTTAGATTGAGCAGATTGTAAACGAAGACCGGTTTGCCTCTTTGCAGATATAAGCCGTAGCCACCGAAGCGACCGCCCATCGTCGCGATCATTCCTTCTGCGCCTTCTTTCGGCACGGTGATCTCGGCGGTAATCGTGTAATCCCGATTCAGAAGACTGGGGGCATTGCCGGTCGGGATGCCGACATTCTCGCCCATGTAGATGAATGTCGTTCGCCCTGCCGTCCCGCTTGGCCGCGGCGTGATGAGGCGCGGCAGAACCGAATTATCCAGCGGGAAGACCTGGTACTTACCTGCCTCCGTGGAAAACAGCGCCTGCATTTCCTTGAGTTTGTCAGGATTTTTTTCCGCCAGGTCGTTAGCCTGGGAATAGTCGTCGGCTATGTTATAAAGTTCCCACTTATACTGTTCGACTGGGGGAAGCGGTTTTGTCCCGAGTGCCCATGGCGGCACGGGCGGTGTGGTGCAGGCGTACCAGCCATCGTGGTAGATCCCACGATTCGCGAACATTTCGAAATACTGCGTGTCGCGCTTGGAAGGCGCGTTGGCATTTGCCTTATCAAACGTGTACATCATGCTGACGCCCTCGATCGGCTTCTGCTTGATGCCGTCAACGGTGTCGGGCGGTTGGATGCCCGCGGCTTCCAAAATTGTCGGGACAATGTCGATTACGTGGTGAAATTGCGTGCGGATGCCGCCGAGGTCATTGATGTGGCCAGGCCAGGAAATGGCCATGCCCTGGCGCGTGCCACCGAAGTGCGACGCGATCTGCTTCACCCATTTAAACGGGGTGTCGAATGCCCACGCCCACGGCACTGCCATGTGAGGATAGGTTTGATCGGAACCCCACGACTCGTAGTAGCGAATGTACTCCACTTCGGGCAGCTCGAGGATGCCGTTCGCGGCGGTCATCCAGTTTGGCGTCCCCATCATCGTGCCTTCAGAGCTGGTACCGTTATCGCCATCTATATATATAATGAGCGTGTTATCCAGCTTGCCCATATCCTCGACCGCCTGGATTACGCGGCCGATCTCGTTGTCGACGTACGCGGTATAGGCGGCAAACACGTCAGCCTCGCGGATGACGATTTTTTTCTTCACTGGAGAGAGCGAGTCCCATCGCGGCAGTGAATCTGGCCAAGGAGTAAGCTGGGTATTCGGCGGAATCACACCCAGCTGCTTTTGGTTGGCGAAGATTTTCTCACGAAGTTTTTCCCAGCCATCGTTGAACAAATGCATTGAGCTAATCTTGTCGATCCATTCCTTGGTTGGCTGATGCGGGTCGTGTGTCGCGCCAGGAACGTAGTAGACGAAGAACGGTTGGTCCGGCGACGAGGCGTTGACCTGCTTCATGTAGCGGATCGCGTCGTCCGCCATGTCCGTAATCAGGTTGTAGCCGGGTTTGCCGATCCACGGAAAGACCTGGGTATGATCTCGGAAAAGATACGGCGTCCACTGGTCGGACTCGCCTCCCATGAAGCCGTAAAAATACTGAAAACCCATCCCGCTGGGCCATTGATCGAACGGACCCGCTGCGCTGTATTGGAATGAAGGCGTGTTGTGGTTCTTGCCGAACCACGACGTTGCGTAGCCATTGTCGGAGAGGATCCTGCCGATAGTCGCGTTTTCTGGTCCGATAATCGAGTCATAGCCCGGGTAGCCGGTAGCCATCTCGCCAATCTGACCAAAGCCGACCGAGTGATGATTGCGGCCAGTAATGATCGCCGCTCGAGTAGGCGAGCACAACGCGGTCGAATGAAACTGCGTATAGCGCAGGCCATTCTTTGCCACGCGATCGAGTGTTGGTGTAGGAATCACGCCACCGAAAGTGCTCGGTACACCGTAACCAGAATCGTCGGTCATGATTAGAAGGACGTTAGGCGCACCTTTGGGCGGAACGACTCTCGGCGGCCACCAGGGCTTCGAGTCTTTAGCGCTCTCTTTGATAACGCCGCCGAATGTCGGTGGGGGGGGCGGCAATTGATTACCGGGGATCGTTGTCGTCGCGCTGGGCGCACCTGGCGTTCCGTTGGTTTCGACTTGCTGAGCAAGAGAAAATGTGGTCGTTAAGGCAAAAATCGCGAATAGCACCGCGACCGGTCGCAACAATATTCTTGCATTCATAATTGGCTCTCCTTTTTCTTGTTTGGATGGAGTTGGGAACTGCTACTAAAGCGTGCTGACACAGCGCTAGATGTCAGACTTTAGTCCTAACGCTTTGGTCTCATTCACTTAGAGTCAGGCCGGTTAGCCCCAACGCGGCTCGGGCAACGCGTCACCGCTTCTTTTAGGGCCTCGTTTTTATTCGAGTCGCGGGCCTAATTTCTAACCAAAACCATTGTCTGCCCCTGCCAGACAGCCGTAAACGAATAGGTTTGGCCGGACTGAACATTTATCTGTTTCTGCCAAACCGGTGAGTAAACCAGATTCGGAACGACCGTCGCTGAGATTAGGTGCCGGCCGGGCGCGACGAAACCGTCGTAGCTGTGACCTTCAACGAGACGAGCAACTTCCTTTCCATCCACCGAGACAGAAAGTGAAACACGATCTCCGAAGTTCGCGACACGATTGACCATTAAGCGTCCTCCCTGGGCTGCGAAGGAGGAAGTAGCGTTGATCAGGACGAACGAAGCAATGGCAACGAAAAATGCATTAGCAATCAACCTTGATTTCATAAGTAACGGGGACTCGCCGCCGTTTTTGCAGCGGCTCGCTCTGTAATTTTTTGTTTCTTTGGTCTCCCGCGATTCGATTACTCGTCTCCGAAGGAGTTCATGGGTCCGAATCCATCAAATTCCTGGATTCGGATGTGCTGCGGACCGGCAGTTTCCTCGACCATATCTGGACGAGTCTGCATCTCTTGCTGAACCCGGGCCGTGTTCTCTGCCTTGGCGAGTTCCTGCTTGTAGGCGTCGAACTGCTGTTGCCTACCTACGTAGATTCGGTCTCTCGTCATCGTGCGATAGACGTAGAATAACTTTTGTTGATAGGTAATCGCGTGCACCTGGCCTTCCGGCAGGCTCTCGATTTGCTCCCGTTGCCGCGGGGTTGTCACCGTCATTAGACGGAATCCCGATTGCGCGAGTAGCGTTTCTTTTGTGGGGCTGCCTCCAGCGAGGACGGTTGTCGCTGCTAATGTCATAATAGATGAAGCAACGATCGCAACGGATACTGTTAGTGACTTCATGATTTAGTTTTCTTAGTTGGTTTCTATTTGTTAACGTGTTGAAGCTTTAAGGCTGGAGTGCCGCAATCCGGCCCAGTTGTGGTATAGGTGTCCTGACCCACGGCCGCTCGCACCGTTGAGTTTCTGTTGACCGAGATATGTTATTAAGAGCGAATAGGAAAAAGCCGGTCGCGAGTAAGTAAGAAGAGGCAATCGCGCACACAGCCAGGAACAAGAGCAAAGCCTCTTTTACCGGTCGCATAGGTAACAAGCTTGGCACGCATAACGGGGGCTCGCGTGTAAGACCTTAGGTCAATGCTGATTCAGGCGGCGGCTATGCACTCCGGCAGGGAATCTATTTTGCGAAGGCAGCTTCACGAACCTTACGAACTGTATTTATCATGGTGAGCATTCAATGCCGGGTGCAAAGAAAGAAAGAGAGAGTCCAGACGTCGGTATTAGTGCTTTAGGGGTACGGACACGCCCGCTCGCTGAACAATTTGGGAAAGCTCCACCGCAGATGCTGCGCGCAGCTTCTGAGTCACTCGTCCGCGATGCACCTTAACGGTCTGCTCGGCCATGCCGAGCTCAGCGCCGATTTGCTTGTTTAATAGACCCTGGACCACCAGCTGCAAAACTTCGAGTTCGCGTGGCGTGAGCAAATCAAGTAAAGCCCGAGCTTCATTTCTCTCGGCGGCGCGTTGCCGGTGTTCTCGCGAACGGTCTAATGCTCGTTCGATGCAAGCGATCAGGTTTCGCGACTTGAATGGTTTCGGGAGAAAATCCACCGCCCCCGCCTTCATTACCTGTACGCACATCGGAATATTGGCATTGCCGCTGATAAAGATGAGTTGTTCCTCGCGGCGGCGCTGAATTAATGCTTGCTGAAAATCCAATCCGTTTAAACCCGGCATCTGCACATCAACAATGACACAGGTTGGGGCAGGGTGTGGTGATCGCGCCAAAAACGCGGACGCGGATTCGAATGCTTCTGTTTGATAATCAGCCGCGGTCAGCAGGCGTTGAATGCTCTTCCGGATCGAGGCATCATCATCGATTACAAAAACTACGGGTTTCGTTAAGTTCATTTTCGGGATTCTCTCTCGGGGAACGTGAAGGTAAACACTGCTCCGCCCCGGTCGCGGTCGTTCGCCCGAACCTTACGTCCGAATGGCCACGCCTATTCCAGGATCCTCCTTTTTTGTGGTGAAATTGTTCGAACTTTAGTCGCGCGCATCGGCAATGACACTGAGGACAGAACAGGCTTAGTTTACGCGCCACCCTTGAGTCAGTATGTCGGACATTAGTCCTACGTGGAGTTGAGCTTCATCTCATTCCGCTAAGAGGCGAGCTGTTAAGTTTGCGAGCTCCACACCAACGCGATGTGCAGCCTCAATGTAGCGCGCTGATCGGAGAAAGGCCGGCCTATCATGAGAGACATAGAGCGAAAGTACTATATCGGAATCGTCGCGTGCATTGTCGAACGTTCAAACAGAGAGCGCTTATGACAGCTACCTATACCGAGCTTTTGCATCAGATTCACGACGACCTGCGGATACAACATCCAGAATGGATCGAACCAGATGGCAAGTCTCCCATGTGCGATTTTTACGAGACACGCCTGTTGGATCTACTCACCAGCTTGGGACGAAGTGAATCTGAAGAGCGTGGGCCACTTTCCCTCGCACCGCAGCACTAGATCAAATTAAGCAGCAAAAATAGACAACCCTAATCCCAGCCCATTTTATCATTTTTAAACGCTCTGGCGCGAATACGCGTAAAGAAAAACGAACGCCTGGGGAAACAGAGGTTTTGTCACTTCCGTTTGTCATGTAGGGCGCTGCCTGTACATCTTAGGTTCTAGAACGTAAGTCCGATAGCTCTCGGAGTGCCGTCCCGCAAAACTCGCTGATTATGAAGATGAAACAGCACATCGCACTATCACTGGCAATCGGAATCCTTTCGGCTGGCTCGATTTTCGCCGGCGGAGGCGATGTTAAAAGCGTCGCGCCGACGCCACTATGCGACTTTGGGACCGGCTGGTACGTCGCCCTCGATGGCGGGGCGAATGTTTATCAGTCGTTCGATACCAATTTCACACGCACCTTCTCTAACGGTGATGATATCTCGCTGACCATCGATCACAATGTTGGGGGCTATGGAGGCATCAAATTTGGATATGTCTTCGGAAATGGGATGCTTCGCCCAACCATTGAAGAAGACATGTTCTACAATGGTATCCCAACCGACGCGCATGTGAAGTTTAACGGAACCGAGGTTGCTCATAGCAGCAATCTGATCAATTCCGGCGCGTTCATGACTAACTTTATACTCCGATTCGGAACCGGGAGGTTTCAGCCCTATATCGGCGGAGGCGTGGGTGCCTATTACGCGGAAGCGGCAGGTGCTGATGTTACAGTCAATCGTGGTGGCGGCCGCACGTTTTTCACCGGCGGCGGAGCCAATAGCGGATCGTTTGCTTTCGATGCCGTGGCCGGGGCTGACTACTACATGTCATGCAAGTGGAGCATTTTTGCGGAGTACCATTTCCTCGATTACTGCGCGCTGGATGTCGGAGACGGCAACCATCAGTTCGGTCAGCAGCTGGTGGGCGCGGGAATTCGATTCCATTTCTAAACCGCTAGTTGTTCCAGTAAGAGAGCCCGTCGCAAGGCGGGCTTTCTTATTTGCGCAACCTGCCGCCTGACCAGAATGACGGGAAGCTTTCATTTGCTGAACCCGGTTTGTTCGATTGGTTCCGGTTTCTTACCGGTTGGATAAATCAGAGTGACGACAAAACGCGCACCCCAGTCCGGTCCGTAACGCGGTGAATCGGCGTAGTATCGTCCGCCGACGGCAATCTGTATGGGCTGCTTGCCGATTTTCAAAAGCTGACTGACCACGAGATTAATCGGAATCGTCCACTTGGCGTCGCCCGAAGTATTCCAGTTCGCGGTCGTCTCTGAATTTATCGTGAAAGTGGTGTGCGTCTCCGTGGCATAAGCCAAAAATGGTTGCAGAAACATCTGGTTTACGCTCTTGCGATCTTCTTCAATGACGACTGACCAAAGCTGATTCATCAGGACGCCATAAGTCCAGGGTCCATCCTGTTTCAACGCCACGAACGTTGGCCCCACGGAAAATGTGCCGGTACCAAGAAGTGGATGTGTTGCCGTGGGATAAAGGAATGCGGGTCCGATCGCCCAAGTCAGTCCGAATGGCCCGGATTTCTTAGGTCCGAAGAAGAAACTCTGGGTCGTATCGCTGAATCCATCCTGGGAACGATTCTGCGGTGAAATCGGCGAATTCTTCGGGACATTTTCGACGTAAAACAGATCGTGTTGTGAAACTTCCGGCACAATGGTTCGCAAGATCAGGTTAAGATTTTCGCCTAACGAAATCGGAATGACCGGCTGGAAATTGAGGGTGAATTTGTAGCCGTTGTGCGAAGGGCCAAAGCCAAAGTCCTCGTTTGCCTGAAAGGGAACACTGATCAGAGATGCGATTGGGTTGGCTAATTGTTTTGTTAACTCCGCAGCTTGATCTTCGCCTTCCGCAGGTGAGGAAGGCAACGCATCGCCGTTGGCGTTGACATTGGTCGCCCCTGGTAGGCCACGAAGAAACAGAAACTGAATCAATGCCCAGATAACGATGACGCGGTTTCTCCCGACGCCCGTCTTCATTTGTTAATCAGTCTTTCGATTGGCAAGTTGAGCCATTTCGCAGCTTCTTGTCGATCCTGGAACAGGCGAAAATGAATCGGCGAGCCCTGGGTCATCAGTCTGTGCAACTTCCCATAATGAATGATGGTGGAATCGGTCGCGAGCATGGCCGATTTGATCGGCGGGCGGCCCATGTAAGTCAGCCGACGGTACAAGGAAACGTGAAGGATATAGCGAAAGTTAAGGTCGACCGCGTCGGCGCCGAGCGTATCGGCGAAGCGATCAAATGGTTCTTTTTGCTTCGCTTCGAGATCACCGAGCACGGATATTACCCGATTAACCACGGCTTCGTTTAGCATTCCGTGCGGCCGATGAACGAAGAGAGGGATGTCTTCATGAAATTCGACATCCGGCGGAAGTTTCATCGCGCAGCCTCCCGCCAAAATCATATTTGGCCGCGGGGAACGTCTGAAATAAGACTTAAGGCCTATTTGACCCAGCATCCCCGAGAATCCGCAACGCGTCACGGCAATCTGGAAATTTGATTTTCTTCTGCGAGTTACCCGTTCAGTCCGGCTTTGCCTCCGGAAACTTCCACTTGCCGTTAAGAATTTCAGGGCGCGGTCGATAGAGTCGTACGGTGTAGTTCCAACCCTTTGTAATCGGCAAACAGTTCGGATCCTTTCCGTCACATCCGCCAAACTGGACCGTTACGGAGCTGTCCGCGTTCTTCTTCGCGGTAATGTTGTTGAGCGAATAAGCGTTGAGATCGTTTTTCTCGAAATAGCCGTCGGCGTTATAAACACTGATCGACCAGAAGCCATCCACCGGCACATTGGCGGGAACGGTGAGCCGATAGACTGTTGTCCCGTCATTCTTTTCCGGTGTCCGAAATATATAGTGCGCTTCCTTGTCCGGATTTCCGCCCCAGCCCACAGCCGTGCCGACCAAGTGCATGACCGGATCGACTTCATTCTTGGTTCCGAACGCCTTTGCACTGTCGATCGGCGAAGTGGCTGCAAGTGCGGCGATCGCGTCCCGCACCTTTTTTTGCGACGCGCTATCCCAATTTGGAATCTCGAATGTACCCGGGCCATTCGGTTGCTCGACCTTGATTGCATCCTGCAAAGCATGGACTTGCTTCAAGTCATCGGGATTTGACGGATCAACCAGCGTGCGCACAGCAAACAAGACGTAGCGCGTGCCGATGTCCCTGCGCGTAAAAGTGTGTTTGCCGCCATAGAAAACGCCGTGGGTATAATGATCTTCGTCGATCACCTGCATGGACATGAAGCGCTTGCCGGCGTTCGGTAGTGTCACCGTCACCGGTCCGGCGTCGAGATCAATCACGGCGGAGGAATACAATGTATCGCGGTTCATGCGGACAACCATTTGATGTTCGATTTCCGTCGGCTGGCGGATGTGCATGAATTTTCCGAAGCTGCCTTCCTTGACCGCGTTGTTGAGATAAAAATCGCTCTCGGCCCGCTTGAAATTGTCGACAGTAACGGGAATGGGACTGCCCGATGGCGAAGGTGTCTGCGCGTAGCTTAACGCTGCCAGGGCAATACCTAACAAGTGGATGGCGATTTTGAGTTTCATATTCTAGTTACTCCTTCTCGTCCTTCGTTCTTGTTCTCGAACCCAATCGACAAAGATCGAGGACGAAGGACGAGAACGACGACGATTCATTGTGTTACTTCACCTTCTCGACATCAGGTAGCTTCCAGACCTTGTCGAAGAACTCCTTTTTCGGCGCGTAGAAGCGAGCCATTAGCTCGAACTTGCGCGCAGGATCGGTGGGCACCCAGTTCGAGTCTTTTCCATCAGGCGCCCTCGGACCAAAGTAGATGTCCACGGAACCATCTGCATTCTTCTGCACGTCGGTGGCATTGGAGGCGCGGCTGGCGCGCGACATGTTCTTGATCAAGGCGTGCGTCCGCCGGTCATAAGCCGTGACCGACCAATACTGCTCGACCGGAACATTCGGGGGCACGTTCAGGCGATAGGTCTTACTGCCATCGAAGGTATCACCATCCTTGTCGCGAATGGAGATACAATAGAATTGACCGGCACCGAGACGTTTGATGCCGATGTAAGCATAGCTGTAGCAAACGCCGCGACTATCGACCGGGTATTCGTTGACGTCTGCGTACCCACCCTGCATTGCTTTCACGATGTCGGGCGGAGCTGGCACCGTCCACCGGCCGGTGGGAGAGAAGAAGGGCGGGAAACCAGCGTCGTATTTTGCCTCCAGCCACGCTTGCGCTTCGCCCGTGGCAGTGGTGAAAATCTCCTTCGTCCTGGCGTCAGGATTGAAAGGCTTATCCTTGTCGATACCTAACGACTTCAGTTGATCGATCATGGCACGATCGCGAGCCAGCCAGGGTTCGCTTTGCACCATGCGATTGAGGTGGTCGAAGAAGCTTGCGTCGTAACGAATCGTCGAATCGAAATCGACATCCTTCACGTCGTTAAAAACTGTCGCCGGCGGGTTAGCCGCCTGTGCCAATGGATAAATCTTCATCCGCTTGCCGTAAGCGATGCTCCCGGCCACATCGGCTTCGGCGTGGCTTTTGAGATTCGCGCGAAAGAGCATGTAGCCGCCATAGGTGTCGGATTGGAGCGGGATGTAACCGTCCGGTGCCTTGTCCTTGTAACCCGGTGGAAGTATCAAATACTTACCGCCTCTACCTTTGTCAGCGCCGAGTAATCCCGCATCCTCCAGTGGCATTTGCCACACAGTAACAATGTTGCCATTGAAGGAGCCATTGGCATCGCCGGGCGGAAGGTCGAGCACAACCGGGCCATCCTTGGTGTTAAAGAAGACCATGAAGTAAAGCGCGTCTGGATTCGGTGTAAGCGTCTGGTTCTTGGAATCGAGCGGCCGCCCCCAGTAAATCACCTGGCCAACTTTGCCCGGTGTCTTGGTCAACATTTCCTGTAGCATTAAGTCGTAATTCACCGCCGGCATGCCCCAGATGACAGCTTCGATCGCTCGCCGCTCGATCATGCGACGATTGAGTTCCTCCGCGGAAGAAGCTTCGGCTACAACTTTCGTGGAAACCGATATGCTCGCCAGTAAAACGACCGCGCTATTGATGATATTTTTTTGCATAAGTCGACAGTCCAGTTGGATAAATTGCTTCGTTTACGATCAGAAAGAGTCTTGGGCGCGACCATGGGACTTTGGTCCAACGCGCGGGTTCAATGGCTGCAAGTGGACCGGCCGCAGCGGCGCGACCAGGGCGCGCAGCGCGTGCATGAGTCTGGTCCTCCATTTAATTCCGGCTCCCACCAGGATCGCGACGATCAACGGCAGAACTAACCAGGATGTGATTGTGCGCTCAAAAGTATTTGTTGCCGACTGAGACGCCGTCGCGGCCAGAGCCTGATTCACCGCCACTTCCAGTGCGCGCGCGGGGAAATCAATGGTCCGCAGTTGTTGCGAATCAAGATCGAACCAGGTTAGCCGGGCCGCCGGAATGACGAAATGTCCGGGACGCTGGCAGACATAAGTGATGGTTTCGCGCCGTTCCCCGCTCAGTGTCCCGCGATCGCTGTGGTCCAGTACCTCGGGCGGTTTCGAATAAATACCCAGGCCATCAATCGGTCGCGTGGGAAATGGAGGGAAAGCCATGGCCGGAACGTCGAGCGCGTTATAGATGACGGTTCGGGTGAAAGCATCGCCTGCTTTCGCGTTGCCGGGTTCGGGCTTCCACGATTCAACTACCCTAAGATCCCGCGCGCTGATGAGGCCTCCCAACTTCTCCGCGCCCCGCGGCGCCTTTGCCACGAATTGCACCGGCTCAGTCTTAACACTGGCGGCGATCGCGTCCTGATCGAGAGGGCTGCGTTTAAATCCAAAGCGAACCGTGAACGCGGGAACTCTCACTTCACCAGCCCGTTGCGGAAAGATCAAGACCTCGTGACGTTGCACGGTATAACTAACGCCGCTGATCTGTTCGCTACTTAGCACCGGACGTTCGGAAGGCGGCAATAACATGATACCTGGTGGATCGGGCAGATCGAAGGCGGCGGTACCAGAAAAGACACCGGGGGCGAGTAACTCGACGACAAGAACGAGGCGTTGCCCAACCCAAACGTCGTTAGGCAGAATTAATTTGCTGCGGACCTGTGGCTGCTGGGCAAACGACGACCCTGCGGCTGCGAATAGGACAAATGCTATGGCGACTCTCATCGCGATGATCCCTTCATTGCGGCTTGATAGGCAAACTTTGCTCGGAGGAAATCGCCCGGTGTGGTTTGAACCCGTCGCAGCCACGTCGCGCGCAGCGCTTCGTCGGACACATCTTCGTCGGTCACCTCGATCGGAGCCGCTGTCGCGTCGGCGCCCTTCAGATCGAAGACGATCGCGTCGGGCGGTTCTTCTTCAGGATTAGGACCGGTTTGTTCCTGTGCGCGATTTTTCGCGGAGTCTTCCAACTTCGCTTTGCGAGCCAGAGCCAACGCCTTGTTCTCTTCCGCTTCCCTCCATTCCGCGCGATAACCCAACGCGCGGTCATAACTGGCGATGGCTGCATCATATTTTCCGTGCATCAACCAGGCGTTCGCTTGATTAAAGGCTCCGTTTGCTCCAGGCACCCGCGCGAACGTTTTGGCAGCTGCCTCAAAATCGCCGTTACGATATTGCGCGGTGCCAATGCGGTCAGGATCGGAGTAGGCTCGGGCTGCTTCGGCGAATTTCTTCACGCGAAAAAGCGAATCTCCGCGTTGGTCCGCCGTGCGCCAGAAGTTGGGGACACGCCAGGTACCGATGGTCAGAACGATTCCGAGCAACCCAACGGCGATTAAGAGAAACCGCTTCATTGCGATGCTGTCGTTGTCATCCAACCTTTGCGAAAGAATGGAAGAAAGAGCCCGAACAGAATTGGGGTTAGCCAGTATCCGCTTTCTTCCCAGCGATCGCCCTTCTCACCCGAAGCTACGTTAGAAAATTTCGCGGCCCTCGCCAGCGAATCGATATCCGAATCGTCAGCCGACAACCTAACAAGAGTCGCTCCTGCCTTGTGCGCATTGGCTTTGACTGCGTCCAGCTCACTTCCCGCGAGCAGCGGCGGGAATAGTCGCACGGTAGTTCGCGACTGTGCGCGCCAGCGGGCGAGAGCTGTCCCTTGTTCGGGTGCGACGCTATCGGTAATCCACACGATCGAACCTGAGCCCGCATTAGCCAGCGTCTGATCGGCTAATCGCAAGGCATCCGCCGCGACATCGCCTTCGTTAGGCATGATCTTCGGATCGAGCGCCTGGGCGAATGTGTTGATGATTCCGGCGTCCGTCGTTACCGGCATGACCACGTGCGCGCTCCCGGAATACGCGATCAGCGAAGTCTTGGCTCCCCGCCGCTTGCCTAACAAGTCATGAATCTTCTGCACGGCCCGCGTGAGTCGATCGGGCTGCACATCCTCTACCTTCATGGACGGTGAAACTTTCACGACGATGGCGAGCGCCGCGGTTTCATCGGCGAATGGCACCGGCTCACGCCGCCAAGTTGGACCGGCGATGCCAAGAACCGAAACCAACCAGCCAATGGCGATCAAAAATAGAGGCGAAAGGCGCGTTCGCTGGGTGGTGCCACTGAGAAGGAACGGGAGAAGGTTGGGGGCGACAATTTTTCGCCAGGCCTGGGCTGGATCCTGCCGGCGATAAATCGCCCAAATTAGGAGCGCCAGCGGTAACAGCGTTATCAGCCACCAGGGGCGGATGAAGTGGAAATCCCCGATCATGCGGCGACCCCCTCTATTATAGTACGGTTGCGGGCCGGTTCCCCGGAGAGGGATCGTTTTCCCAGAAGTTGGAGCGTATGCTGCAAGACACCTATGACCAGCCCGGTGGCGAGCGGCCACCAAAAGACGTCACGCTTGGGTCGATGGCTAACCGTCTCCGCTTGGTGCGTCTCCAGCTTGTCGAGTTGTTGATAAATCGCATCGAGCTGTCCCTGATTGTCCGCATGGGCGTAGGTCCCGCCGGTGGTCGCGGCGACATTCTTCAAAGTTTCCTCATCGAGCGCGTCTTCCCCGGCAGCCCGTGGATCGCCGACCGCGACCGTATGAATGACAATGCCTTTGTCCTTCGCGATCTCCGCCGCCTTTACTGGTGGAACTTTACTAGAAGTATCGTTCCCATCCGTCAACGCAATGAGCACGCGCGATTTTACCTGACTGCGATCGAACAAAGTGATGGCCAGACCTAACGCGTCACCGAACGCAGTCTGAGGTCCCGCCATTTTGACTTGCGCCTCGTCCAGTAACTCGCGACACACTCTCAGATCCTCCGTGAAAGGCGCTTGCACGAAAGCCGCCGTCCCGAAAAAAATCAGGCCGACCCGATCGCCCTTTCGCTTCGCGAGAAAATCATCCAGAACTTCTTTTACCGCGGTCAGGCGATCGACCGTTTGACCCTTCGCGTCCTTGAAGTCTTTCGTTTCCATCGATCCGGAGAGATCAACCGCCAAGAGCATGTCACGTACAGGAATGTTTTTCGTGATCGGCGGTTCGATGATTTGCGGTCGCGCGAGGGCGACCACGACACAAATCCAGCCGAGCGAGACCGAAACCGTGCGCAGCCATCGACCATGCATGACGATCGCGCCAAGACCTGGCTCCTGCCCGGTTTCGACCGCTAGCCGTGAAAGAAACGGAACAACCAGGCTTTCACGTGGCTCGCGATGTGGTGGAGACAACCAATAAATGAAGAATGGCAGCGTCAGCAGTAACAGAAGCCAGGGATAGGCCAGGGTCAGCATGCTATCTAACCGGTCGTGTGAGATCCGATCCAATCGCGCACCGACCTCGCGAGCTTGCGGGCCTGCGCTTGATCAATTGTCGCCGCCGCACGCGAATCATAAGCGACGTCTTCCAGCAATTTTCCATCGCCGGAGTTGAAGACACTCTTGGAAGCGGTCCGATCAAGGAAATCGAACCACGTCGTGCCGGTTAGTCCTGCCACTTGATTGCGTGGAAATGCGGAAAGCGCCGTCCGCTTTAAAAGTTCCGCCAACCTAACCAGCGCATGAGCACGATTCGCTGGATCATTTAGCAAATTTGATTCTTTACGCAACAACGCCAGTGCTTCGCGGCGATACCTGTTGCGCTGCCAGCGGATGATGCCGGCGACGGCGAGAACGAGCGCAGAGACAGCCAGGAAACTAAGCACCCAATACCACGCCGGCGCCGGGGGCCACCACGGTACCGGCGGCAGGGCGACGATGTCGTGCAGACGATCGAGACTGGTCGGATCCGCGCTCATCGCAACGCGCCTCCGAGCTGATGACGAAGTTGGTCGGCTACCGGGCTTGCCGTGTTCAGCGGAATTACCGGCGTTTCGCGTTGAAGCAGAAAACGTCTGCCTGCGGCGCGTTGCTCGGCAAAGGTGTCGCGAAATCGGTCGCAGACTTTGCGATTATCGGTATCGACTTCGAGCTGCCGCGAGCCGTCGCTGAAAACAAGTGATCCGGCGGACGGCAATTCGGCTTCGAGCGGATCGTGCACAAAAACGAAAAGCACATCATTGTGCTCCGCGATTCGCGTTAGGAGCTGGCGCGATTCCTCATTATTACCGAAAGCATCGCTGATGATGCAAACCAGACAATCGTGCAGGGCCAGCCGCGAACAGCGGCGCAACGTTTGATTAAACATGGCGCCGTTCGCGCGGCGCTCAGGGTCGAGCGAGAGCTCGTGATTCTGTCGAAGCACTTCCTGCAAAATGCGCATGACGTTGGATTCGCTGCGATGCGGACGAATTTCAGTAATCTGAGAATCGTTGAAGACCAACGCGCCGATCCGGTCCTGTTGGGCAATTACGCGCCAGGCAGCGAGGGCGGCCGCTTCCGCAGCGGTCACGGACTTCATGTTCTTGACGCTGCCGAAAAACATGGTGCGCCGCTGATCGACTAGGAGAAGCACGCTGCGCTCGCGCTCCTCGGTGAAGACGCGAACATGAGTCTTGCGTGTGCGTAAGGTTGCCTTCCAATCTATCTGGCGAACGTCGTCGCCCATTTGGTAGCGGCGAATTTCTTCAAAGTTCAAACCGCGACCGCGCAGGCGGGAGGCATGGCGTCCGGCAAGCAGAGAGCGAATTGGCTGACGCGGAAGGAAACTGAAGTTACGCGCGGCGAATTTTAGTCGGACCAAGTCATCAAGACGCGCGTAAACCCCGGGTGGTGTTTGCAAATCTCGCGCGGGCGTTACCCAGGACTCATTCATGGGACCGCAACCAATTTCAAAATTTCATCGAGGACATTGTCCTTCGTTATCCCGGACGCCTCGGCTTCGTAGCTCAGAATCAAGCGATGTCTTAAGCAAGGGTGCACACTTGCTTTCACGTCATCGGGAGTTGCGGTATCACGGCCGGCCAGCCACGCAGTGGCCCGCGATGATCGATCAAGGGCCAGAGTGCCGCGCGGACTCGCGCCGTAACGAATCCAGGTTGGCAAGTCGCCGCCATAATCGGCAGGTCGACGCGTCGCCGCGATCAATGCGACGATATACTTCTCGACTGTTTCCGAAACTTGAACGGCTAGCACCTCTTTGCGCGCATCCGCAATTGCCTGGGAGGAAATTTTCTCATTGTTGAACTGCTTGTGTCCCGAGTCCTCATCGCGAACGAGCCGAAGAATCTTTTCCTCATCTTCGTCGCTCGAATAACTAACGAACACATGAAGAAGGAATCGATCGGTTTGCGCTTCGGGTAATGGATAGGTGCCTTCCTGTTCGATCGGATTCTGCGTCGCCATGACGAGGAACAAATCCGGGAGCTTGTAAGTCTTGCCGGCGACAGTGACCTGACGTTCCTCCATCGCTTCGAGCAGTGCGGCCTGCGCTTTGGCCGGCGCACGATTAATTTCGTCGGCCAGGATAAGATTTCCGAAGATAGGACCTTGTTGGAAAACGAACTTACCGCCCGCCCCTTCGCCGATGTAAATCTCGGTGCCGGTGATGTCGCTTGGCAGCAGGTCGGGCGTAAATTGAATTCGCCGAAAGACGCTTTCCAAGTTTGCCGCTAGCGTCTTAATCGTCCGCGTCTTAGCCAGGCCGGGCAGGCCTTCCATGAGAATGTGGCCGTTGGCCAGCAGCGCGATCAATAGCTGATCGATCGCTGCTTCCTGTCCAATAATCTCTGTCCCGATGCGCTTCTTGAGATCAAGAATTTGATCGTGCGCGCTCACGACTTTTTCCTCGTTCTTGTCTTTCGACCTCGCAAATCTATCTAAGATAACGGATGAAAGGACAAGGATCGCTATTGAGTTATTTGTTGCCCTGCTGTTGCTCGGACATTTTTTTCATTACCTCGTCCAAATTGAAGCTCGCCGGCTTTTGTCGCGGCGGAAATTCCTTGAAGCTAGATAGCCACTGAGCCGCGAACGCTTGCATCGGCACCTGAATGAACACGTGACGAGCCACGTAGTCGCCGTAGTAGATGCTCGAGGTGCCGCGCTCAAAAGGATCGCTGCGCAAGTTGTAGAGATTTGG
>Ga0187777_10001180_pt1 | contig 17029 bp, 14 predicted proteins | sample 1015_Q2_SP5_10_M_FD_132416 | JGI IMG/M metagenome (GOLD analysis project Ga0187777, IMG submission 132416) | Tropical peat soil microbial communities from peatlands in Department of Meta, Colombia - 1015_Q2_SP5_10_MG | ecosystem: Environmental > Terrestrial > Soil > Wetlands > Peat | place... | reverse complement strand
GGCGAGCGAGAGCCACAATTTCATAATTTTCTTGGACGGAGTCTACACTGCTTCTATTTCAATGCCAGTGGCTTCGGAATCGCAACTCAATTCCCAAAGCCAATTGTCCGGCGATGCCCGAACCTGTTGGAGCGATGGAATCTGAGCAAAGCATTCTGATCGTCGACGACGACGCGGGCAGCCGGGCGTTGTTGACCCGAATGCTCTCGGCGAGCGGCTATGTTTGCCGCGAAACCGGCACCGCGTCCGACGCTTTGAAGCAGGTGCACGAAGATCGTCCATCCGTATTGCTGCTCGATTTTGAGATGCCAGGCATGGACGGAACCGAAGTGATAAAGCATTTGCGCGCAGATCCGGACCCGGAGATCGCGCAGCTTCCCGTTATTATGCTGACCGGCCATGGGGAAAGCGAAGTCCATTGCCTGGAAGCCGGCGCGGATGACTTCGTGGTCAAGCCCATACAAATCGAGGTTTTGCGGGCGAGAATTGAGGGACAACTTCGTGTTCAATCGTTACGCCTCGAACTGCAAAAGCAAAATAATGACTTGGAAGAATGGCGGCGGAATCACGAGCGGGACCTGGCCGCAGCGCGTGCTACCCAGCAATCCCTTATCCCCCAGAAACCATTGCAGCTAGCCGGGTGGGAGGTCGCCATGTGTTACCGCCCGGTAATCGAAGTCGGCGGTGATATTTACGGCTGGCTGCCACTTAATCATGGGCGTTGGCTATTCTGGATTGCCGACGCCACCGGTCACGGCGCATCCGGCGCATTATTCACTACCCTGGCAAAATTCCTGTTTCACTCCGGCCGCGAACAGTATGACGAACCGATCACCATTATGGAATCGGTGAACAACGATCTACGCGGCATTTTTGGCGGACGTTCTTTCATGAGCGCGATGTGTGTGGCTCTGGATCCGAAAAATGGACGAGTTTGCGTAGTGGGCGCGGGTCATCCCCCGCTTCTGGTGACACGATTCGGTCGCGGGACGGAAGCGATCGCGTCCTCGAGTCCCCCCCTTGGGCTAAAAGAGGAATCCGGGTTCACCGAAACGGTCGCGGAGTTGAATCCCGGCGACGCTTTTACGCTTTACACGGATGGATTATTCGGCACTGCGATGACCGGCCAGCTGCGCTCGACTCCGACACAGCTCGCCGGAATGATCAATCCGTTCGCCGGAAGTGCGGAAGCGCTATTAGAGTTAATGTTGAATGCGGCCACGCCGGATTCGCGCAAATCAGCGCCGGATGATGTGGCGGCGGTGACGGTCCGGAGATCGAATTAGCAAGCGAAAAAAAATTTCCCTACGCCAAAATAGTTATTGCCCTGTCGCAGGTGAAGCATTAATCAGCCTGTATGCCGAAAACCAAGACTCCTTCAAAACGAAAGCCTAATCCCGCCTTCATGAGACCGGTCCAGCCAGATGACAAGCTTGCTGCTGTCGTCGGCTCGGCGCCACTGCCCCGTTCCGAGCTGACCAAGAAGCTTTGGAACTATATCAAGAAACACGGCCTTCAGGACAAAACCAAGAGGACGCAGATCAATGCCGACGACACGCTTCGAGCGGTTTTCAACGGCAAGAGTCAGGTCAGCATGTTCGAGATGACCAAGCTCGTCTCGGGCCACATTCGTTAGGCTGGGATTTTGCAGAATGGCGCTCAGAGCGCCGCTACGAGGAGCGCGAGTTCCGATTTGGAGCCGCGCTGGCGGTTCTGTTCTGCGCACACTTGCGTAGCATCGCCGCGTGGTTGACACTTCATACGTGAAAAACCTGGTGGTCGCGATTCTCGTTGCGCTGGGACTCTTTGGCGCTGTTTCGGTCCAAGCTGATTCGGGTTGGGGAACCGACTACAAAAAGGCGCAGGACGAAGCAAAGGCGAACCATAAGCTCGTCCTGTTGGATTTCACCGGTTCCGACTGGTGTGGCTATTGCATTCAGCTGGACAAAGCGATTTTGTCCCAGCAGCAATTCAAAGATTATGCGAACAAGAATCTTGTCCTGGTCGCGATCGATTTCCCTCGCCGGAAGGCGCAAACCGTTGAAATGCGAAAACAAAATCAGGAGCTGGCAGAACGCTATCAAATCGACGGCTTTCCCACTCTGATCGTCCTTGATGGCGAGGGTAAAACGGTCTGGCGTTACGAAGGCATGTATGCGGGCGACATCGCAGCCTTCCTGGCTGAGCTCGATAAGATCAAGAAGAGCTGATTGGCTCCAGTCGCGTCTTAGACTTCCTTCGTCTCAAGCGCGCGCTGAAGGACATTGGCAAGCTCATGACGGGTAAAGGGCTTTGCCAGGGCGGCTTGAAATCCAAAGGCCAGAAATTCCGCCAGGGCCGCTTCGTCAGAATAACCGCTGCAAATGATCGCCGTCACTTTCGGATCGAGATCGCGCAACCGCTCGATCGTGGCGATACCGCCCATCCCGCCTCGAATCGTGGCATCCAGAATCACCGCCCGAAAGTTTTCGCCACGACGCATTGCCTGCTCATAAGTTTTTAATGCTTCGGCGCCGTCGGGAACCACGGTTGCGTCATAACCAAGCGTGGCCAGCAACTCCGAAGTGATATCGCGAATGGCTGCTTCATCATCCATCACCAAAACTCGCTGATGGACGAAATCGAAGGTTTGCTCGGCGAATGTCGCTTCCGGCGCCGGCGCCTCCACCCCGTTCGCCGGCAGGTAAAAGGAAAAGATCGAGCCACCTCGAGAAGTGCTTTCCAGCAGCAAGGTGCCGCCATGTTTTCTAATCACCGAATAGCTAATCGACAGCCCAAGGCCGCTCGCGGAAGGCTTGGTTGTGAAATAGGGATCGAAAATCTTGGCGATGATGCGGGGATCGATTCCATTACCATGATCAGTAACTTGAACTTTGACATAGCGCCCAGGCTCAAGTGCGACCAGAGAACCTGCGTCAATGTCGATGTTGCGAGCGGCGACTCGCACGGTACCTCCGTCGGGCATCGCTTCGCGGGCGTTGATAATTAGCGCGTTCATGACCTGTTCAATCTGCGCCGGGTCTACGGCCGCGTGCCAAAGGTTTGCCGGGACATCCAGCTCGGCCCAAAGATTTGAGCCATGAAGCGAAAATTCAGCCGACTGGGAAACAAGTTTGGCGATAGAGACGACGCGCTTCAACGGCGCCCCGCCTTTTGAAAAAGTCAGTAGCTGATTCGAAAGCTGAGCGGCGTGCTGGGCTGCACAAGCGGCTTTTGATAAAGAGGATAGCAAGCTTGTGGAACTGGCTGGCGCTTCGATTTGAGCCAGGCCGATGTTGCCCGAAATGACCGTCAGAATATTGTTTAGATCATGAGCGATGCCTCCTGCCAAAGTGCCAAGCGATTCTAGTTTGCTTGTCGTCAGTCGCTCCGCTTCCCCACGTTTGCGTTCCGTAATGTCGCGCAAGAACACAGACACTCCGCCACTGCTTGGGTAAGCGAGCAATTCAAACCAGACCTGGCCGCCTGCGTCACTCGCTTCAAATTCAATCGCAACTTGCTCGGACATTGCGCGCCGATAATTTTTCTCAAACGCATCGCGCTTGAACTGCGGAAATTCCATCCAGACGTCCTTGCCGATCAAATCCTCGCGCTTGCGCTCGAGCAACTTTTCCGCCTGGGGATTAACAAACGTAAACTTCCAGTCCTGGTCGACTGCGAAGAAGCCGTCGCTTGTTTTCTCGAGGATGTCAGTCATCCCTCTCACCGCATCTTGCAGTTCGGCCCGCGCCTGAACGCGCTCGCTCAAAGCTCGAATTCGTCGCTCGGCCACCGAAAGGCGAACATTTAGCCGGGCGGAATCGAGCGGTTTGGTCAGGTAATCGTTGGCACCTGCTTCAAGCGCCTGCTCCAAATCGACGGCGTTGTCGCGTGCGGTCACCAATAATATAAAAAGCTCATCGCCGCGGGGCTTGGCTCGCAATTCACGGCAGAGTTCAATCCCGCTCTTGCCGGGTAACATCCAGTCAAGGATCAAGAATGGGAAAAACTGCTTCGACAATTCTATTTCGGCCTCCTCGGCGCTTCCGACTGCCACGATCTCGTGCCCACGTCTTTCAATCAGCTTTTGCAAAGATCTGCGGCTCTGCACGTGATCTTCAACGAGCAATATTCTCATCCTGGCAGTCCGTTTCCCAAAAACCCTCGACGAAGTCAGAAAAGACAAATCGCCGACTTAACGAGCGTAAATTTGAGCAAGATGGCTGCCACGAACAGTCACTTGGTCAACGAAAGCTGAATATCAGATTTTCCCTTAGCTAGCCAAGGCCACTGAGGATTTCCAGTCCGCAAGTTGCGGAACATTATGTGTCTGCTAGATACACCGAAGCTTCCATTTGTTTGAGAAATCTCATGATCATTAGGCGTGTATTCCTGTTTTTCCTGGTCGGCATCGCTGGAAGTCTGGCCCTGTCCACCAGTGACGGACTTGCGGCTCAGGCCGATGAGAAAATAAAATCTGCGCCGCCGCCCGAGGCAGGAATCACTTTCGATTGGGTGCACGTCGATGGGCCCTACATTGCGTTGACCTTCGATGATGGACCCAGCGCAAAACTCACTCCGAAACTCCTGGACTTGCTCGCATCGCACCACATCAAGGCTACGTTTTTCCTAGTCGGCGAGAATGCCGCCGAGTATTCCGACATTGTGGCTCGCGAAGCACGCGAAGGGCACGAAGTCGGCAACCACAGCTGGTCACATCCGAATTTTGGAAAAATGTCTGATGATGGTGTGCGTTCGCAGATCCGGCGAACCGACGATGCAATCAAAAACGCAATTGGCAGCTCTCCCACTTTGCTTCGTCCGCCTTATGGTTCGATCACCGCACGTCAGAAAAAATGGATCAATCAGGAATTCGGTTACAAGATTGTGCTTTGGGATGTCGATCCGTTGGACTGGCGAAGACCGGGGCCGAACGTCGTCTGCAATCGCATCGTTAAAAACACTCGCGCCGGTTCGATCGTTCTGGCGCACGACATTCATCCGGGAACAATCGACGCAATGCCATGCGTGTTGAGGGAGCTTGAAGAAAAAGGATTCAAGTTCGTGACCGTTTCGGAATTGATTGCGATGCAAACGCCAATCCCTCCCAAACCTTCCCCTTCGCCGAGGAGCTCGCCCTCGGCAAGGGTTTCGCCGTCGCCAAAGTCGACGCCCGTAAAACAGACATCGCCATCGCCGTCCGCGCACAGTTGATATTGCCGGCATGATCGCCGACCGATATTTGCAGCTCAAGGGCGAGCTGGAAACAGGACTGGATGGCTTAGTCAAGCTCGGTACCGAGATGCATCGCCCAACCGAGGAACTAGGCACGCTGCAGGCGCTTATCGGCGACCTCAACGAACCGTTGTTGTTCGTCGTGGTTGGCGAAGTAAAATCCGGGAAATCGTCGCTCCTAAACGCTCTCTTCGGCGACGAGTTTGCCAAGGTTGACGTCCTACCGGCAACGGATCGGGTCTACATTTTTCGTTACGGCACGGAGGAGAAAACCGTCGAAGTCTCACCGAAGCTAACTGAGCGCTATCTGCCGGTTCCGTTTTTACGCAGCTTCAACGTTGTCGACACTCCAGGCACCAACACGATGGTGAAGGAACACCAGACCACCACTGAGGATTTTTTGCCGCGCGCGGACATTGTTCTGTTTGTGTTTTCGGTGGCGAATCCATGGACACAGTCAAACTGGGAATTCTTAAGCCTACTGCAAGAAAAATGGCTCAAGAACGTAATCTTCGTGCTTCAGCAGGTTGACTTGCGCGAACCCGCTGAAATCGAAGTCATCCATCGTCATCTTCAGGATACAGCCATGCGTCAGCTCGGTTTCGTCCCGCCACTTTTCGCCGTCTCGGCGCGAAAAGCCCTGCTGGCGCGAACCAGTGCCCTCGAAAAAGAGAAGCTTTGGGAGGAAAGCGCGTTCGCAGCGTTGGAGGAGCAAATTAACTTCATTGTTACCGAATCGAGCACACGCATGCTGAAACTGCGCTCCACTTTTCAAGCAGCGCGTGTAACTCTCGAACAGTTCGATCAACAAGTGAGGGGATTTTTGGCGAAGAATTCCGCTGACGAATCCTCTTTAGGGCGCCTGGGGAGTTTGCTTGAGACTCGTCGGGAACAATTACGTCGCCAAATCGCGGGGTTGGTGCGCGACATCGAAACGGGCTATGACCAAACAGCGAAGGAAAGGGCTAATCTTCTCCGGGAAAAGATCACTTGGTGGAACGGTCTCAAACTAATCGTCGGCCCAGGCGCTGAGATGCGGGGTCAACAGGGCGACATCCAAGCAAAGTTGCGAGAACTAATGCGGCCGCAGTTAGACAAGGCGGTTCACGGCTTGGAAACAGACCTGCGCAGCCTTTGGCCGCAGATGCAGGACCTGCTTGAAAATCAATTGTCGGCCGATCTGCGAAAGCAAGCGCGGCCCACTATTCCGGATTTTGCTGCCCAACGCCGCGAACTCTTCGACGCGATTCAAGACGCCCTGATTGATATCCTCGCCGGCAAATCACTTCAGGAGAGTCTTGCCAGAACCTGTTCTCGTACCTCGATTGCGCTGCGCGTAGCCGGCGTTGTCAGTGTGCTCTCCGCGATTGCTGCCGGTTTATTCAGGACCTGGAAGCCGAATGTCGGGATCGGTTGTGCGGCAATTGCGGTTGGCGGCATTCTGCTGGTGATCTTCCTGGCCTTCAATCATCGTCGCCAGGTCTTGCGTGCTTACGAGCGCGAGCTGGATCCAAAACAACAACAATTCAAGCAAACGCTCGAAAACCAATTCGGAAAAGCCATTGATTCGTTTTGCGCGGAAATGTCGAGACGGTTCCAAACGCTGGCCAATATCTGTCAGACACAACGCGCTCTCTACGAGCCTTGGTCACAATGCGTTGAACAACTGCAGAAAAAATTTGCCGAACTGAAACCGCGACTCAGCTGAGTCCGGCTATTTCTTGACGTTATTCGAGGCGCTGTTCTGTTGCTGAACCAGGCGCTGCTCCGCCTGGCGACGGGCAAGGACGAAGTTGTTGTGCTCGCCATAATTGCGCCAGGGACCCGCGGGAATATTTTCCGGATCGACAAATTGCCAGTCGGTTACATCCGTTGGTTGCAACCCGAGATAGTCCCGCACTGCGGGAGAAACGTCCAAACCGGCCCCATGATTCAGGTTTGGTTTAGGTCGCTCGTTGCCGAAAACATATTGAAAATGATCGGTTCGAAACGGTCCGCAATCTTCCCATTGAGCGTAGCAGGTACGATTGCCCTTCCGAATCGCAATCCAGCGGTGCCAGCAAACAGATTGCCCCTGACCCGTGTAATACCGCTTGAACCAGGGAATGACCAAAGGCGCCTCTGGCTTAAACTGGCCATGCGTCACGTCATTGTAAGGCAACGCGAAATAGAAGGGGTTTTCCCTTGGGACGAACGAGACCGGGATGAAATTACGGCGCGAGGATCTATCCGGATTATCGAATCCACCATAATTAGAACTCCAATTTAGATCCCATGAGCTGCGGTTGTTCGGAACAGGGTTGTTGCCCCCGGCTTGTTCGCCGATCCAGAACACAGTCGTCACGATGTTGGACTTCCACGGGTAACGTTGGGCCACCGGCCGAGAACTTGTCGGAATATTGACGATTGGCTCAACTTTGAGCAACGCCTGCTCCCGCAGCTTCATGGCGTACTTCGCGAAATCCGCCGCCGTGGCGTATGGCGAGGTCGATTGCTCCTCTGCACGCACAGCGCTGATGACGCCAGAGAGAACTAGAAGAGCGAGGATCCGTCTCATTCGGGCAAAAGCGTGGCCTGTCTGTATTCGATTTTCCCGTCTTTCGCAAGGGCTTTCATTATGGAAAAACCAATGTCGCTGACGGTTACAATTTATTAAGAGCACTATCCGTTCCATTCTATATCCTCGCGATCAGCGTGTTGTGGATATATTCCCGGTCGTTTCTCTCCGGATAGTCGAGCGTGTAATGCAGTCCGCGGCTCTCTTTGCGGCTCAGAGCCGAATCGACAATCAACGCTGCGACTGTAGCCAGATTACGCAACTCCAACAGGTCGACCGAGACTTTGAAGTTCCAATAAAACTCGCGAATTTCGCGTTGAAGATTACGCAGGCGAGCGCTGGCACGGTGCAATCGCTTGTCAGTCCGCACAATCCCGACGTAATCCCACATCAATCGCCGAATCTCGTCCCAGTTGTGGTAAATCACGACCAATTCATCCACGTCTTGCACGTCGCCAGATTGCCACTCGGGCACCACCATGTCTCGCTGACCCTGTTTGGTGGGACGGCTAACTGCTGACGCCACCGCGCGGTGGGCGACAACCAAACCTTCGAGTAACGAGTTGCTCGCCAGGCGGTTTGCGCCGTGCAATCCGGTGCAACCCACTTCTCCAATCGCGTACAATCCAGGCAAACTTGTCGCGCCGTTTACATCGGTCTTGATTCCTCCACATTGGTAATGCGCCGCCGGGACCACCGGAATTGGCTGTTTCGTCATGTCGATCCCGAAGCGCAGACAAGTCTCGTAAATGTTTGGGAAGCGCTCGCGCAGGAATTCCACGGGCTTATCCGTGATGTCCAGGAACACGCACTGCGAGCCAGATCGCTTGATTTCGGCATCGATAGCGCGGGCGACGATGTCTCGCGGCGCCAGTGAACCGCGCGGATCGTAGCGTTTCATAAAATCTTCGCCGCGATTGTTGCGCAGGATGCCACCTTCGCCGCGCACCGCTTCCGAGATCAAAAACGATTTTGCTCTCGGATGGAACAGACAGGTGGGATGAAATTGAACAAACTCCATGTTGGCGATCGTCGCCCCGGCGCGCCAGGCCATCGCCACACCATCGCCGGTCGCGATGTCCGGGTTGGTTGTGTAAAGATAAACTTTACCGCAGCCGCCAGTTGCAAGCACGATCCGGTCGGAGCGAATCGTTTCAACGGCCCCGGTCTGTTCGTCAAGCACGTAGACACCGAGACAACTATCTTGCGCCGCGAATCCCAACTTCGACGCCGTGATGAGATCGACGGCCATGTGATTTTCCAAAAGATGAACGTGCGATTGCCGCTCCAACTCGCTTAGCAAAACATTTTCAATTTCCTTCCCGGTTACATCGCGAACATGCAAGACACGGCGCTTCGAATGTCCTCCTTCGCGGCCAAGATCGAATTCGCGGTGACCCGAAGCTTCACGCTCATCGAAGTGAAGTCCGAGACCAACCAAATCCTGAATCCGCTCCGGAGCCTCGGTTACAATCGTCCGGACGACGGCTTCATCGCACAAACCCGCGCCAGCAGCGAGCGTGTCGCGCACGTGCAATTCGAAAGAGTCTTCGTCGCTCGTCACGCACGCGATCCCACCCTGCGCCCACGCCGTGTTCGTGTCCGCGCCTTGGCGCTTCGTCACCACCGCCACGGAGCCGTGTTTCGCCGCTTTCAGCGCGAAGCTCAATCCAGCGATCCCGCTCCCGATTACGACGAAATCGTACTCCCTCATTCCAGCTCAATATTGTCGATCAAACGTGTGTTTCCAAAATAAACAGCGAGCGCCAGGACCGCGTTCGGTATGACAGTATTCGTCGGCTGCAACGCGCTCGCATCGACGAGTTCTACGTAATCAATTCTCGCCAGCGGCGTTTCAGCTATTCTGCCGCGCACAAGATCGACAATCTCGTTGGTGGATTTCTTTCCGGAGTTTTTGGCTGCAACCAGCGCTTTGTGCAAAACGGCCGCTTGTTTTCGTTCTTCTGCATTCAAATACGCATTGCGCGAGCTGCATGCGAGTCCGTCAGCTTCGCGGACCGTCGGCACCGCGATAATGTCGACCTTCCAATTCAAGTCGCGCACCATTCGCCGAATGATCGCGAGCTGCTGAAAATCCTTTTCGCCGAATACAGCAGCATTCGGTCGCAAAATATTGAACAACTTTGCCACAACGGTGCAAACACCGCGGAAATGCCCCGGTCGCGACTTTCCCTCGAGCAAATTCGACAATGAAACTTCTTTGACGAAAACGGAACGATCATCCGCGTACATTTCCGCGGCGCTTGGTCGAAACAAGAGATCGACACCGGCTTTCCCACAGAACTCTTCGTCGTCACTTTTCGGCCGTGGGTACCGTTCGTAATCGCTGGCGGGCTCAAACTGGAGCGGATTGACAAAAATACTGACAACTACTTCGCCGTCTTTTCCAGCGTTCTGGCGCGCGATACGAATCAACTCGGCATGCCCTTTGTGCAGCGCACCCATTGTTGGCACCAGCACGCGGCGCTTCGCCCGGTCGCAAGCCGGAACCTTGTTAATCATCGTGACGATTTGCACTCCGCAACCATGAACTAGTCCGCCGCAGGGTGCGAATTAAAGAAAAGCTCGCACTCCGCCGCCTAGTGGAGCTCGTCGTCGACGTAAACTACGACGCGGACCAGCTTGCGTTCCGGCGTCGCAGCGTCGCGATCTTCTACCTGAAACCACCCTCGAGACGCACTTCGCAGTTTCCCCGGGTTCGTTTGTGAATCTCGCGCAAACTGCTCGGCGGCGATGCGAGCGTTCCGTCCCCTACGCTTCGAGCCAGATCGCCTGGCGTACAAAGCCGAAGCTTCGTTGTCCGAAATTCTTCCAACCCGCTCGGTTCGCCAGCTCGACCAGTTCAGAAGAGGAGAAAGCGCGGGCTATTGATAACCTTGCGTCAAATCTCGTCATCGGTTCGCGAAAAAGTGTTGCCGTCAAGAGATGGACGCCGACCGTGCCCACCCAACCGCGGCGTAGGTCCGAAACGAGAACAAATTTGCGCGACAGCTTCCCGCACTGCCGTAACACCCGCACTGCGTCGTCTTCACTGAAATGATGAAGCGCCGATGTACAGAGAACGATGTCGTAGGGATTCGGCGCACCGCATTCGAGAATGTTTCCTTGAATAAACGAAATGCCCGGATAAGCCGTGCTCAGTTTCTTTGCGACTTCGAGCGTCGCAGGCTGTTGGTCGAGAGCATCTATCCGAACCTCGGCGCCGACCAGGCGCGCGTAATCCGCGACCAACCTCGGAATGTCGGCCGATCCCGTAGCAACGTCGAGAATGCGCAGGCGGGCGCCCGGCCTTAGCCAGCGACGGAGAAAAAACTTGATCAACGAATAGCTGCCGAACCACCGGTTGAGCTTCCTAAGATTATCGAGATCCCGCTCGAGCTCAGCGGAGACCGGTTGTGGGCGGTCCATCAGTTCGAGCGTGTTTGGGTCGAAACGACGCTTCATTCAAAAAAGTGATGAGTGACGAGTGACATGTGACAAAGACAGACTGTGCTCGGTTCTGAGTGCTCGTCACCCGTCACCTGCTACTTGTCACCTAGGAATTTTCGCCAGGACGCGGGCAACTCCGCCGTTTCGATTTCAGCCGCAATTCGGCCTTCGAATTCGGGCTGAAATGTTGTGCTTGTCCCGTATACCATGATCAGGTCTTCCGACCCCTCGGAACGGATCGCATGGGCTACTCCCGGAGGAATTACAATCCCGGCGTTATGACGGCTGCGGTAATTGTCCCCGTCCACGAATAGCCGCATAGTTCGCTCGGGGAGACCCGCACGGGCGTCGCGCAAAAATATTTCGGCACGGCCCTGCAGGAAAAACATCACGTCCCATTGCTCGCGATCGTAAGGGCGGAGCGAGTAATTCTGCGACTGGGTAACGAACAAGCGGCGTAACCATTTTTCGGCGGTCGTATCGTCGGGAATACTTGGAGGATGAATGTGGAAGCCTTTGGCGCTGCCCGCGAACATGCGCGCAGCTGACCACTGTTTCGGCCGCAGTCCGATCTTGCCAAGGATTCCCTTCGATTCGCGCGCCAGCTCGCCAAAACTGCCGCGATGGCGCTGCGAATGAATTGTTCTTGAAAAAACCTCCACGCCCGGAATCCAAAACTTTTTCAAGTCGGCTTTGCTGCGCGGCGCGGTCAGTTCACCGGCGTCAACACCTGAATTCGCAACGCCATGTCCCAGCGAACCTGTTTTGTAGTCGCGAGAAACGAGAGACTTTCGCGCGCGCTCATTCAGGCCGAGCCATATATCTTTTTTCATTTTCATCGGGTAAAGCCGCTTACATGCCTAACGAAGCCCAGCGGCCACAGCCACATTATATTCATTGCAGCGCCGCTAAGGCAAATTTACGTTGTCCCGCGTTCGGCGAGCGCGTGGGCCGAGATTGATGCTCGAGTATTTCGTTTACCTTATTTATCGGACAGGAATCGCTCTCATCGGCCTGTTGCCGTTGCGCGGCGCGTTCGCAATTGGAAAGGGGCTCGGGTTTTGCGCCTGGGTTGTTCTTGGAAAATACCGGCAACTCGCGTTCCGCAACATCGAGATTGCGTTCGCTTCGGAGAGATCGCCGCGTGAAATGCGTCGCCTGGTTCGGCGGCACTTTCAACAACTGGGCTCCAATCTCCTCTGCACCGTTAGATTGATGCGAATGTCACCCGATCAAATCCTTCAAAACGTCACAGTCGACAACATCGAGGCAATGGCCCGGGAGTTTCGCGCGGGCACTCCAGTCGTCCTGGTGTTGAGTCATCTTGCCACTTGGGAACTGTTTGCCCCATTGATGCCGAAGTTTGTCGGTTTCGTTCGCAACTCGAGCGTATATCAAAAGCTCGGCAATCGCTTCATCGACGTCCATGTCCGAGCCAGCCGAAGCCGCACCGGACTTGAGTTGTTCGATCGCCGGGAAGGATTTCAGCCTGTAATCGACTTGCTGCGCTCCGGCGGCGGCGTCGGGATCCTCAGCGATCAGCACGCGGGTGATCAGGGAATCTGGACCCCATTCTTCGGCAAACTTGCCTCCACCTCACCCCTGCCCGCATTGCTAGCCAAACGAAGCCGCGCCGCCTTGATTGCGGCTGCCGTCTACACAACCGGGGCTGCCCGCTGGCGAATGGTTTTTACTGAGCGCTTCGACATTCCCAATGCTTCGATCGATGTCCTGACTTTGAAGGTAAACGAAATTATCGAACAACAAATACGCCATGCGCCGGAAGACGGATTTTGGGTGCACAATCGATGGAAGACTCCACGGCCGAATTTTCTTCTAACCAGCTACAAGCGGGGCGTCTATTTGCCAACAGACTGGCCTCGAGAAAAACTGAAGCCGTTTCGGATTCTGGTTCGGAGCAGCAACTGGCTTGGCGACGCGGTAATGAGCGTCCCGGCGGTCCGTGCGCTCAAGAAGGGACGGCCCGACGCGCATGTCACAATTCTCGCCCCGGAAAAAATTGCACCCATGTGGAAATTGATCCCGGAAGTCGACCAAGTTTTGTCCCTACCGACCAAGTCTCTTGTTAACGCAATGCGGACGGTCCGACAACAAGCGCGCTTCGACGTTGCCATTCTTTTCCCAAACTCGCTTCGCTCAGCCCTCGAGGTCCTGCTGGTTCCTAGGAAAGTAGGGTATCGCGGACATGCCCGGTCCTGGCTGCTTAATCAGATCGTGCGCGGACAACGCCGCCCTGGGCCACCTGAGCACCATGCAACTCGCTTTCTTCGCATCGCCGAAGATTGCGGCGCAGATGTCGATCTTTGTGCGAAGGTCCAACTGAGCGATTCCGCCGAGACTGCAAACCTCAAAGACCGAACCTTACTGGGGCTTTGTCCGGGAGCGGATTACGGCCCGGCCAAGCGTTGGTTGCCGGAACGTTTCGCGGAAGTTGCTGAATCGGTCTCTAACGGATCAAACGCCAAATGGATCTTGTTTGGAACGAGGAACGACGAGCACGCCGGCCAAACGATTGCCGCCAAACTTGGCGATGGGTGCGTGAATCGCATCGGCCAGACAACTTTGGACGAATTGATTTCCGAACTGCGACGTTGCCGCGCGCTTTTAACCAACGACACTGGCACCATGCATCTCGCGGCGTTGCTGGGCGTGCCCGTGGTGGCGATTTTCGGTTCTACGGAGCCGCAGCTCACCGGACCCCTCGGTAATGGTCACATTACGCTGCGACGCCACGTCGAATGCAGTCCCTGTTTCCTGCGCGTCTGTCCAATCGATTTTCGATGCATGAAAGAATTGACCACCAAGGAAGTCGTAACCGCGCTGATGTCGATGTTGCAATGAATGCGAATCGGCCGCGGATCCGGACGGAAGTGCAAGTAATGTTCTTCGACACCGATTGTGGCGGCGTTGTTTCGAACATCGCCTATCTTCGGTTCATCGAAATCGCGCGCACTTTGCTCGCGGAAGAGCTCGGTCTTTCACTAAGCGAGATGTCGAAGACGCAGAGATATCCCGTTGTTGTTCGCACCGAAATCGATTATCGGCGCGCTGCAAAACTGGGTGATCGATTGACGATCGAAGGTTGGCTCGATCAGGCACAACGAGTACGATTCTGGTGCGCGTTCCAAATCAGGCGCGAGGCGGATAATGCGCTCATCGCGGATTGTCGACAAACGATGGCATTAGTCGAGATACCGGCTGCCAAATTACTTCCCATACCGGACGCCTGGCAAAAGTACGGAAGCACACCAGCCTGACTGACGCATGACTGCCGGCGCCCACACCTTCACAATTGAAGAGACACTGCTTGAGCCGCCAGCGTTGCCCCCTCCACCATTGCGCCACGCACTTCTTGCATCACTAGTTGCGCTCGCCGCCCTGATCCATTTGGCGACGATCGGCTGGAGCGATCTCTACAATCATACGGAAGGACAATATGCCGGCGCCGCGCGTGAAATGATGCAGACCCATCAATGGCTGTGGCCGACAAATGATGGATTGCCGAGATTACCAAAACCACCACTCCTTTACTGGCTCATCATCGCCTCGTTCAAAATCTTCGGCATTAGCTCGGCTGCGGCGCGTCTACCGATCGCCCTGGCGATGATCGCAACAGTGACGCTCACGTTTTTGACCGCGGAAAAGCTGGCAAATTATTGGCGCGGATTCTTTGCGGGGCTGATTTACCTTTGCTCCGCTGGGACCGCTGTCCTCGGGCGCGTTCTCATGCCGGAACCGCTGTTCAGCACCTTTGTGGCCGGCGCGATTTTTTGCGGCGTGTGCGGTTACCAGCGACGACGAAGCCGCGGTCGATGGTTTCTTGGTTTTTGGATCTGTTGTGCCCTTGCATGTTTGGCTAAGAGTCTGCTCGGCCTGATTTATCCTCTGGCGATTTTTTTATTGTTGGCGGTTTTTTACCGCGAGGCACGGATACGTTTCGCGCGGCTTTTTCATTGGCTTTATATCCTGATCTTCGTCCTGCTTTTCGTTCCGTGGTACATCGCCACGGAGAACCATTTCCCAGGCTTCTTGCGCCAGCTAGTGCGGGTCGAATGGGTCGGTCACTTACGTTCGTTCGCGCGTGTTCCGGGCAGCGACAACGGAGTTCCGCGATTTCGTTTCGTTTGGATGCACCTCATTTGGCTGTTTCCATGGTCGTTGGCTATCCTGCCGGCCGCGATCTTCTGCTGGCGCCGCGTAATTCGGCCGCGCGAGATTGAATTCGCTGAAGCCTTGCCGCTGTGCTGGATGGCGGTTGTATTCATTCCACTTCTGATCATTGGCCAACGCCAGGACTACTATTCAATGAGTATGTGGAGCGCTTTCGCGATTTTCGCTGCGACGGCGTGGGAGCGATTACCAGATCGGGGTCGACTGACAGGCACCGGCGTTGTCGGTCTCGCCGGAATTGCCGTGGCCGTTTTGATGCAACTGCATCCGGCCATCTCTCAACCACGGCTGCTCTACGACGAAAACGGTGACGGAAGTTGGACAACGTGGGATGCGTTAGAAGCCCTGCCATCGTCGACGTGGGGAGTCTTGCATCCGATGGTCACGGTCATCGCTGTGTCGCTAATTGCGGGATCGGTCGTAGCGATTTATCTCGCAATGAAAAATCGGCCGCGACTCTGCTTGACCGTTTTGGCGCTCGCCATGACGCCAATCGCGCTTGCCCTGGCGGATGGCATCGCACGGATGGCGCCACAATTCTCACTCGCAAGTGTGGCGCGCGCACTCGACAACCGACTTACGGACAAGGACGCCGTAGTCTACGAAGGGGAACTGGACGATGCCAGCAGCCTTGTTTTCTATCTGCACCATCGCTTCTACCTTGTGAACCAGCCCGTGGATGATGAGATGCACATCCCTACCACGAACAACGTTGGCGTGACCGAGGACGCGATTCTGCGACGCTGGGAAGATCCGCAGGGGATCTACCTCATCATCAGGGAAGACCGCATTCCGCATTGGCAGGCGGTACTCACGACCCGCTTTCACATTTATCACCAGGTTACTGCCTCGGGGCAGCATGTTGTGCTGACCAACCAGTTGTAATCGCGGCATCTGACGTTTGAAAATTTTCAGCTTCGCGTTAGCTTGGCGCTCGTTTTTCAATTTATGTCTCAGCATCGCAGTCTCAGGGGAGCCAGCACAATCGTCGCCAAGCGCAACGTTTTGAAGCGCTTCGAGCGGGTCGAGTTGCTCAAAAAACGCGGCCAATGGAAGGAAGGCCGCAAGGTCATTGGTCTTCCGAAAACTAAGCCGGACGCCTAAGAGAAATGTTGAGAGGTTAGAGTTGAGCGTTGAGAGTTCTCTCCGCTTTGGTCTCTGAACTCTCAACTAACGACTCTCAACAGGCTTGACCATGCGGCTGAACCGATTTCTGGCGGCAGCCGGGGTTGCTTCCCGACGCAAATGTGACGAATTGATCGCGTCTGGACGCGTCACGATCAACGGCCGCGTCTGCACTGACTTCAGCGCGCAACCAGGCGATCGCGACCACGTGAAAGTCAACGGCAAGCTGGTCCGGGTCGCGGGGTCAATGACAATCGCACTCCATAAGCCAGCTGGCTTTGTTTCGACTAGAAACGATACACAGTCGCGCGATACGGTTTTCGATCTCCTGCCCTCAAAATTTCCGCGGCTATTCAACATCGGCCGTCTCGATGCCCAAAGTGAAGGATTGCTGTTGCTGACAAACGATGGCGATCTTTCGCAAAAACTGACTCACCCGCGCTTCAAGGTCGAAAAGGAGTACGAGGTCACACTCGATCGGCAGTGGGACGG
>Ga0187777_10001176_pt1 | contig 17046 bp, 10 predicted proteins | sample 1015_Q2_SP5_10_M_FD_132416 | JGI IMG/M metagenome (GOLD analysis project Ga0187777, IMG submission 132416) | Tropical peat soil microbial communities from peatlands in Department of Meta, Colombia - 1015_Q2_SP5_10_MG | ecosystem: Environmental > Terrestrial > Soil > Wetlands > Peat | place... | reverse complement strand
GAGCAATGGCGCGGAGTGTGGTACTCCACCGGCGCGGCCTACCAGATGGATGACGATATCCAGGCTCTGTGCAAAGAGATTGGCATGCCCATCAATCACATCCGTAGCGTGGATGCTGCCATCATTCACGACCAGGTCGTCCCCGAATTCTGGACCGGCGGCTTCGAGAAAGCCCCCTATACGGAGGAAGCCAAGAAGGGCTGGCGCCAGTTCTTTGCCGATATGAAAGCGCTGAAGATGGATGAAGAGAAGTTCGACAACCTGACCTTCGATGAGTTGCTCGAGCCTTACGGCGATGAAGTTACCGCCTTTTTCGACAACTTTGGCCCCAATAACTGGGGCGCCAACACTCACAACACTTCAGCGCTCATCGGAGCACAATCGGTCTTCTGGGGCGGCGGCGTGGACCCGAACCGTTACACATGGTCGGGAGGCCTGGGCCGCATTTCACTGGCGCTGGAAACAGCCATCGAGAAGAACACTCCCGGCCGCCTCAACAGGAACTGTACCGTGCTGCAGGTGGAGCAAAAGGGTAACAAGGTCCACATCAGCTATTCCGAGAAAGGGCAGATCAAGACCATTGCCGCCAGGGCAGCGATCATCGCCTGCCCGAAATTCATTGCCAAGAAAATCGTTCGTAACCTGGATGATGAGCACATGGATGCCATGAGCGCCATGCGCTACGAGCCTTACGTTGTAGTGAATGTCTGCTTCAGTCGCGTGGTCTACAACGGCTCCTACGACACCAACATTCCTGCCCCCAGCCCAATTGTGGATTTCAACGTGGCCGATTGGGTGGATAACCGCGATAACAAGAACCTCGATCGTCCTTCCGTGCTCACCTGCTACATGCCGGTCGCCGAGGCTGACCGCAAACTGATTCTGCAGGACACCCACGTCCTCGGCATGGGCGAGACCGCGGTCTCGCTGCTGAACAACTGGTTTCCCGGCTCGGCCAAGTATGTGGAAGAGGTCCACATCTATCGCCGTGGGCATCCCATGTATGTCTCCGCGCCCGGAGTGACCACAAAGATCGCGCCGCAACTGCGCAAGCCGATGGGGAACATCTTCTTCGCGCATTCGGATACAGAAGGAGAGATCTCCGAGTACTCCACCGCGCTGAAAGCGGCCAACCGCTCGACCAAAGAAGCGATGTCGTACCTCGATAAGAAGGCGGAAGTGATTGCCTCACCCGTCAGCACCTCCTGATCACGCGGCAATCAGCTTTTTGGCTTCTGCTTTCCCGGCACGATGGCCTCGTGTGGGCGCTCACGGAACGCGCCCTTGAGCCCGCCGGCCATGGATACGGCGGATTCCCCGTACTTGTCGCGCAACTGGTCTGCCGCAGAGAGCGCCCGCTCCCATTTCTGGCGTTGGCCTTGCAGCAGGTCGAGCTGCTCTTCCGCCGCGTCGGCTGCCTCCAGCGATGACACCTGCACGCCCAGCAACCGGATCGCGCTCCCCGGCTTGCGGTTCTCGCGAAACAGCTTGCGGATCGTCGCCAGGATTTCCGAGTCGATCTGCGTGGCCTGCAGAAGCGTGTGCGCGCGTGTGATGGTGGAAAAGTCCGCGTAGCGCAGCTTGAGTTGCACCGTGCGTGCGTGCAGCTGCTGCTCGCGCAGCCTGCGCGCCACCATCTCCGTCAGTTTGGCCAGTGTGGTCTCGAGCTTCTCTGCCGAGCGCTCGTCCTCACCGTAAGTATGCTCGTGGCTGATGGATTTGGGGCCGGCATCATCGCCGATGTCGGCGCGAAAGAATCCGCCTGCATCTTTGCCGATGGATTTTCCGGCCAGGGCCGAGCCCCACTCGCCGAGATGCTCATGAAGAAAATCTTCGCCGCGCTGCGCCAGCTCGCCCACAGTCTTGATGCCGAGCGCGTTGAGTTTCTGCTCCGTTACCTTACCCACTCCCGGGATCTTGCGGACATCGAGCGGCGCCAGAAACGTCTGCTCCGCCTCTGGCAATACCCAGAGGATTCCATTGGGTTTGGCCTGGTCTGATGCTACCTTGGCTACCAGCCGCGAGGTGGCGATGCCGATGGAGCAATTCAGCTTTGTCTTTTCGCGCACAGTCTCGTGCAGATTGTGCGCCGCGCGCAGCGGTGGCCCATGCAGCCGCTCGGTCCCGGTCAGGTCGAGATAGGCTTCGTCGATCGAGGCCATCTCCAGCTTCGGCGTGAACGAAAGCAGAATGTCGTACACGCGATTGGAGTACTCCCGGTATCGCTCCGGGTGCCCCTCCACGAAGATGGCATGCGGGCACAGCTTGTAGGCCGTGCGCAGCGGCATCGCCGAATGGATGCCAAATTTCCGCGCCTCATATGAAGCGGCAGCCGCCACTCCACGCTGGTCCGGCCTGCCGCCGACCACGACCGGCTTGCTGCGCAGCGAAGGATCATAAAGCTCCTCCACCGAAACGAAGAAGGCGTCCATATCCACATGGAAGATGGTGCGCGCAGCCTGCATGCAGGCATGTTAGCATCGCCTCATCCCAGTTCCGGGCCGGCGATGCCGAAGATCAGGGCAGAAGTCGCAGGATGGATCTTCGTTCCGTACTGCATGCGCAAGAGATCACGCTGCTTGCTGAATCCACGGTCCGCAAGCGCCTCCGTGCCGGCGTGGAAGCCGGCGTGAAAGTCCAGATAGACATTCTCATTTTCGAGCGCAGCCAGTATTCCATCCAGGAGCGTGAGCGCCGTCGTTTCCTCGCAGGCGACGATCGGGCCGATATAGGCCGCCTTGCCTCCGGCCCGCGACAGCGCAAAGCCCAGAAGTCTGCCGCTGGCATCCTCGGCCAGCAGCGGTGGTGCAAGAGAATCACCGACCAGATTTTTCAGCAGCGCGCCTCGGTTGGTAGCGAAGGCGGCCACGTCGAACTCCCAGAGGCGCTGCATGTCAGCCTCGTCGAAACTCTTAAGTCCTTTGACGCGAGCGCTGGGCCGTGCAATACCGCACCAGCGCTCAATAACGATTTCCGGACGAAACCCCAGCGACTCATACAGCGGCCGCCCCGCAGGCGTGGCATCGAGTTTGATGTTGGTGATACCCGCCGCTTGCAGATGGTCCAGCCCTGCTTGCATGAGCTGCGTAGCGATTCCGCGCCGCCGATGCGCGGAATCCACCAGCATCATGCCGATCCAGCCCAGCCCTTTGCCGTAAGAGATGGTCGTGATCGTCCCCACGAGCCTGCCGCCGAGCCATGCCGCGAAGCAACCCTGCGGCTCCAGCTGCAGCAGGCGATGCCAGTCGCGCTCCGTCTGGTTCCAGCCTTCAGCCGCCTGCAGCTTGAGCGCCGCATCCACATCGCCCCTATGCAACTGGCGGATTTCGGCGGCGCTGCTCTCAACCATAACGCCCTGAATGCTATTTACTTGCGCGGACGGCTGGCCGGCGGAATGGTTCCATTCATCCGCAGATACACCACCATCTGGCCGTAGTGGTCGAAGGGATGCCCATAGATGACCATCGCCAGCGCCAGCGGCGTCGTCTTCGCTTTGGGGTTGAACGGGCTGGGGATCTCCGCCACTAGGTTGGCGGCGTTCACCGCAGACATCGCCTTATGAGCATAGGCGAATGAGTCTTTCAAGTATTGCATGATTTCTGCTTTGGTCTTGTACGTATCCGGGCCGTTCTCCTTCGAGGTGTCGACCGGCGATTTCTCCTGCAGGATACCTGCGCCGAACAGATAGTTGCTGTTGGCGATATGCCGCACCTGCTCGCCAAACGTCCGTACCCCTTTGAATTCTCCATTGCTGGGAGCGAAGCTGAACTTGTCTTCGGGCATGGCTTCGGCCGCCTCGGTGACCTCTTTCTCCACCTGGCTGAGCCGGTTGTTCAACACGCCGGCGATGTCCGGGGCCTTGTCGCCGCTCATGGATTGCGCCCACAGTGGCACAGCCATGGCAAATGTAAGGACCAGAGCGCAGAACTTCAAGATTCTCATTTCGATTCTCCTCTTTTTTGAATTGCGGATGAGCTACAAATGCTACGCGATTGGCTCCCTGTGCGCCAGCCACGGCCACTCCGCCCGCCGCTGCGCCCGTAGCAGATAGATCAGTGCTCCGCTCACCGCCACCACAGCAGCATAGACGAGCTGGCGTAGAGAATGTTCCCGCGAAAAAAGCACATACACGAATCCCGTCATGGCCAGCACCACCGGCAGTGGATAGAGCCACATACGGAAGGGCCGGGGCGCCTGCAGATTGTTGGCACGCCACAGCAGCAATCCCAGCGCCTGCACCAGGAACTGCAGCGCCATGCGGATGACCACCAGCGCCGCGATGACATCCGCCAGCCGGAAAAAGCAGAAGACCGCGGCCACCCCGCCCAAGGCCAGCAAAGAAATGTGCGGGAAGCGTTTTTCCGGATGCACCGCCGCCAGGCCGCGAAAATAATTGCCGTCGAGCGCAGCCGCGTAAGGCACGCGCGAGTAGCCCAGCAGCAGCGAGAACACTGAGGCGAAGGCCACCAGCATGATGAGCACCGAGGCCAGCCGCGCCGCCCATTCGCCGTAGATGGCTCGCATCATGCTCGCTACCACGTAGAAGTGCGTGTCAGATTTCGCCGCTGCTTCCATCTCGCGCCAGGGAAGCACGCCCAAGATGCTGATGTTCATGCACAGGTAAATAGCCGCCACCGCAACGATGGAATAGATGAGCGCCCGCGGAATATTGCGCTCCGGGTCCTTCACCTCCGCCCCCAGAAAGCAGACGTTGTAGTAGCCCCAGTAGTCGTAGGCGCTTACCAGCAGCGCCGCGCCCAGCCCGGTGAAGAAGCGCGCATCGAGATGAAACGCGCCCGGAGGAAAATCAAAAGCCAGCGCGGGGTTGAAGTGAGTGAATCCGGCAAAGATCACCCACGCCAGGGTGCCCAGCACGCCCAACCAGAGGAATTTCGAGATCCATGCCACGCCTCCGATGCGGCGATAGAGCAGGAAGACCGCCAGCAGGCAGGCCGCCAGCGCCAGCAGCGATGCCCCGTTCACCACCACATTCATGCTCGCTCCCGCCGCCTGCAGGCCGCCGCTGAAAACATCGCCCTCCACCCCCCGCCAGAGATACGACGCGTACTGCGCCAGGCCGATGCATCCCGAGGCCACCGATAGCGGCGCGCTGAACGAGAGCTGCCAGACGAACAAGAACGACAGCAGGCGCCCCAACTTTTGCGGCCCATAGCACTGCTTGAGATATTCGTAAGAGCCGCCCGCGCCCGGCATGGCCGCGCCCAGCTCCGCCCACACCATTCCATCGCACAGCGCCAGCACCGCTCCCAGCGCCCAGCCCAGCATCGCCTGTGGGCCTCCCATGGCGCTGATGATGAGCGGGATGGTGATGAACGGCCCCACCCCGATCATGTCGATCATGTTCAGCGCGGTCGCGCTGGTGAGCGAAAGCTCGCGTGAAAGCGTCAGTTCCCGTCCCGCCGCCGGCGAAGACATGGCATCTAATGTAACTCCTGGCAAGACTCGCGACCGGCAAACTTGGAGCGTTAAGAGCGGTTTCAGGACTACAATTTGTTGGATGGGAACCCAAAATCTATTCTCAATATTTCCGGCAGCGTATTGGCTTGCTACCGAGCAATCGAACGCCACTTGGAAATTCACCGTGACCAAGAGCGGTTCATCAGCCGTCATTAATCCGCTGCCCTAAAGCCAGAGGAAGGAGGTAGTTGAAGATGAAGCGTATGTTTCTCGTCGTGATCGGCTGGCTCCTTTGTGCTTCCCTTATTCCCGCCCAAACGCCGCACCACGACGACGTCAGCTGTCAGTGGATCGTCGAAATGTTGAGGCATCTCGATACGCTCCATGCAGCTTCGACTAGAGGGGAGCTGGAAAAGTATTTCGAAGGTGATGGCGGCATCTCGCTGAGAACACACCGCACCTACCATTACAGAAAATGCGCCTACCTCAAAGTAGACGTCGACTTCGCACCGGCTCCTCCCGACGCCAAGAGCCAGACCGGCCAAGCAGGCGACCGTATCGAGGGCATCTCGAGGCCCTATGTGGCGCTCGCGGTAACCGATTAGCTCAGCGCCAAACGCCGGTTGCGCCAGCCTTGTCGCCGCTCTTGACGACAGGCTGGGGATTCTCCGGATGTTCAAACATGCCAACATGACTTCGCTTAGAAACTGACTCGAAATGAAGAGTTTGCTCTTGACCCGAAGTCCTGCTACAGGTGCTGGATGGTGAGGCCGACACCAAATCAGTAATCTTTCGGCGATTCCGGCCGGTCTGCGCCGAATCATCGCGGTTCGTGCCCCGCGCTGAGCAGGTTCACATACAGCCGCACCGCGCCCGGGACTCCCGCAGGCAGTTCGCGGAAAAACGAGTAAGCGTTGTAGATGTAGACGCCGTTGCCGTAATGGGCGCGCAGCAGGCCGCCTTCTAGGGCAGGCTCTCCGGGGTCGTGCGACGACAGCAGCGGCTCGAATTTCGCATCCCATTTGTAAGGGAAGTTCAGGCCGCGCTCCTGCACCCAGTTGTCGAAGTCGCGTGCTGTGATGCGATTGGGATAGCTGAAGATGGCATCGTTCGGCCTCAGGATCTCGACCGGCTGCTCTTCCACGCTCACGCGGTCGCGGGCGATCTCGAGCGGATAGGGCGCGAAGTGCCCGCCGTTGAAATTGGCGACGTCGGTGTTGTATTGCACCACCAACGTGCCTCCGTTCTTTACGAAGTCGAGCAGGCGCTGGTTGCTCTTCTTCACGTCGTCGCGCGTGTCGTATGCGCGGATGCCGAGCACGATGGTCCCGTAGCGGCTCAGGTCGCCCGAGGCCAATTCCTCCGGCGAAATGGTGGTGACATCGAGCCCGATCTGGCCGAGTACCGTCGGGATGTCATCACCCGTGCCGGTGATGTAACCGATTCTCAACGCCTTGGGCAGCTTCACTTGCACCACGCTTACGTGTTGTGCCGCTGGCTGGTAGTAATAGGCGCTATCGAGGTCCTCGCGCCAAACCAGGCTGTAGCCTTCGCTGAATTTCTTGCCTTTATTGTCGAGCACAGCGCGGATTTCCGCCCGTCCCTCGCTCTGCGCCGCCGGGAAGACGTCGAACTTCACCTCGCGTTGCTGGCTGGCGTGGTCGAAACTGACCTTCTGCGCCACCGGCTCCGCGTGCCAGCCTGCTGGAAGTTCGAGACGTAGCTCTGCACTCGAGCTGCCGCTGACGTTACTCAGCACATTCACGCTGACCGGCCTTGCTCCCGCAGCACCAGCCGGAATCACTTGTGCGACCGGTGCGACGAGAATGGAAAACTCCGGCAGCACAGTCGCTGGAATGCACTTTGGCCCACCATCAGTGTGGCCGCACACTCTGGTCTCCATTTGCGAAGAAAAATCGGGCAGTGCGCCCGGAAGTGAGCTGAAGTCCAATCCGACTCTGAGAGCACTCGGCGTGAGCGGCAAAGTGACCAGCGACGGTTCGCTTATCTTGTAGACCGTGTCAGTCTCTGGATCATCGCGATAGAAAAACTGTCTTGCAGGAGATGAATTCAGCGGCGCCTCGACCTGCAAGGCAAAATCGGCATCGCCTCGCGCCGGTAGAACGCCGCACGGCCAGGCAGTTAGGGCGTTGTGCGCCGCGCCAAGTCCGAAGCGGTAGCCGCCCGGACACATCGAGATCCTCGCCTCGCCGTTGTTGCCGGCCTTCAGCTTTACGTTGAACTTTGCGCCCGCAACAACGGGCGAGGAGTCTATCGCGTCGTATGTGGCAGAAGCCTCGATCCCCACCGCGAGTTGGAGGGCCTCACGCAGTTGTTCGCCTTTTGTCTTCAGGCTGGCCTGGAAGCCGGCGTTGTTCGCCCCAAGCTGCTCTTGGCAGGAAGTGATGGCTTCAGAAGCCTGGAAAAGCGTGCTGGCGTTCGCTGTGCTCTGGCCGTCAGCGCTCGTCTTGCTTATCGCCGCTGTGGCCTTCTCCAGGTCTCGAAGGATCGCCTGCGATCTGGCTGGCGAAGCCTCATTGCTTCGTTTTGCGAGTCCGGGAAGGGAAGTATCAATACCATCCGTGAAATCCTGCTCATGCTCGGGATGGTAGTTAGGGATGGTCGTATCCTGCAGTTTGTAGTATGTGAAGCGCGGGCCTGCCGGTAATTGCCATGCTCCCGCGCCCTGCGAAAGCTGATGGCGCAAGCCGGCAAGCGCGAGCTGCGCGTATGAAACTCCGAGCAGCGGATCCACCATGCTGGTTTCGAGCTTTATCGTGTACGCCTCATCGGCGTGGACGTTGCCGGTGTAGAGCTTTTTCGCCTGCCACGGCATCAGGCCCTCTTTGATCTGCTCAGCAAAGCGGTTGGGATCGCCGGCAGCCCGAAAAGCTTCGCGCGTCAGGATCGCCGATGCCTGATGATTGCCGTGGCCGTCGCGCGGGCTGCCATCGAAGCGGGCGATGAGAATATCGGGCTGAAAGGTGCGGATGACGCGCACGATATCGGCCAGCGCAACATCGTGCCCGTTCCACTTTTGAAAGGTCTCGTCTGCGGTCTTGGAGAATCCAAAATCAGCCACACGGCTGAAGCGCTGCTCCACGCCGTAGTACTTATCGGACTCCAGCAGCTCGAGCGTGCGCAGGATGCCCAATTCGTCGAACAGATTGCTGCCCACCTTGTTTTGCCCGCCCTCGCCGCGGGTGAGCGTCATGAGCATCACCGCGTTGCCCTTGCCCCAGGATTCCAGCGCCAGCATGCCGCCATCCTCATCATCGGGATGAGCGGTGACCTGCAGAATGCGCGCCGTGGTATGCAGCTTGCGCAGCATGAGCGGCAGCGTCATCCTTGGCGGAGGGAAGTCGCTGGAGCTTCCAGCCTTAGCTTGAGTTGCGCTCTGGCTTGCAGGTTGCGCCGGCTGCTGCGCCACAGCCACCAGTGAGAACGCTGCCAGCGCGAGCAGTAGAAGCAACCATGAGCGGGAGATAGAATGCGGTGTCATTGCAGGCTTTTAGTAGATGATCGCCATCAAGCCAACGGAGCAGGTTTTTGTTCTTACCGGCGCCGGCATCAGCGCCGAGAGCGGTATCCCTACCTTTCGGGGCAGCGGAGGGCTCTGGGAAGAATACAGGATAGAGGACCTGGCATCTCCTGCGGCTTGGACGCGCAACCCCGAGCTGGTCTGGCGGTTCTATTCCTGGCGGCGTGAAGTCGCGGCCGCCTGCGAGCCCAATCCCGGCCACGCTGCGCTGGCCGCGCTCGAACAGAAGCTGGGTGACAGGCTGCTTCTTTGCACGCAGAGTGTAGACGATTTGCACGAGAAGGCGGGCTCAAAGCGCGTCATGCACATGCACGGACGCTTGTTCCAGAGCCGCTGCGAGTCAGAGCGCTGCCAGACAACGCCCTTCAACGACCGCGGCACCTATCGAACCCTGTCTGAGATTCCACGCTGCAAGTGCGGAGCCAGGGTCAGGCCGCACATCTGCTGGTTCGGCGAGGTGCCGTTTCAGTTGGAAGAGATTTTCTCTGCGCTGGCTCGCTGCCACTTGTTCATCTCCATCGGGACGTCGGGCGTGGTCGAGCCCGCCGCGAGTTTTGTCCGCCAGGTCCGCGGCCGCCGAGGAACGCGCACTTACTACGTGGGACCGGAGGAGCCTGCCAACTCCTCGCTCTTTGACGAGTGCTGCTGGGGCCGTGCAGGAGAAACACTGCCTCAACTTCTCGGCGCTCACCAACTGTAGGGCGTGGCGTCTAAAACGTTTCAGCACTGTCTTGACAGCCCAAACTGCGCGAGACATACTGGCACGTCTCGCCGGAGCTGTGCTTCGCCGCATCACGAGCTTCATCGCCTGTCGTGGGCGTACCAAATCTCGTTGGTTCGAGGTGAACAAATGGGTTCCGTCACGTGCGCGCGTCTCTCCGTAAAGTTTCTTGTTCTCTTCCTGGTTCTTTCACTGCTTGCCATTGCCGGTTACGCTGCGGAAACGACAGCGACTCTGGGTGGCACGGTGAAAGACAGTACCGGCGCGGTGGTGCCCAATGCCACGCTCACCCTGACCAACACCGAGACCGGAGTCTCACGCGCCCTGAGCTCGAATCAGGATGGCACCTATCTGTTCACTCTGGTCCCGGTCGGTACCTATAAGGTGTCGGTGGAAAAACAGGGTTTTCGCAAGTACGTGCAGAGCGGGATCATCCTGCTGGTGAACCAGAACGGCAAGCTCGATGTCTCACTGCAGGTGGGCGCGCAAGACCAGGTGGTAGAGGTCACGGCCAACGTTGCGCAGGTCGATACCACCGGCGCCACACTCGGTGCGGTAGAGACCTCGCGCCGCATCGTAGACCTGCCGCTGGTAGAGCGCGACACGCTTCAACTCGGCCTGTTGCAGGCCGGCGTGTTCACGCCCGACCCGGATGATGGTTCCGGCAATCCCTTCAACGTGAGCGGGCAGCGCTCCGAATCACTGACCTTTCTGGTCGATGGCGTGGACAACACCGATTTTCTCAGCAACAACTTCGTGGTGGACCCCAACCCGGATGCGGTGGAGGAGTTCAAGATTCTCACCAACAACTACGGCGCCGAGTTTGGCCGGACGTCGGGCGGCATCGTGAACCAGGTCATCAAGTCAGGGACGAACGCCTACCACGGCAATGTCTTCGACTTTTTCCGCAACGACGCGCTGAATGCGCGCAATTACTTCCAGTTGGAGCGCAGCGTCTTCAAGCGCAACATCTTTGGCGGGACCATTGGCGGGCCCATCAAGAAAGACAAGCTCTTCTTCTTCCTTTCCTACCAGGGCGCGCGAAGGATCGAGGGCGTGCAGGTCCCTCAGCAGCAGGTGCTTAGTGCGGCCGAGCGCACAGGCAACTTTGATGAGCTACTTACCGGCACGCAGGCTTCTCCATGCCAAAATCCCGGGCCGGGCGACCCGACCTTCGACCTAGGGCAGCTTTTTAATCCGCTGGGCCCCACCGCCCAGGTCGTCTGTTCGAATCCCATAACGCCGGGAGGTGCACCGCAGGTGGTTACACTCCAGACGCCATATGGATGCACCACGCCGGGTCCCTGCGCAACCGCGAACAACATCATTCCCGTCAACCCGGTAATCGCCAACTACATCGCAAACTACCTGCCCCTGCCTAATGTGCCGGGCACCAACCTTTTCACTGCTTCGCCAGCCGGCAGGATTCAGGAAGACCAGGGCATCGCGCGCGTGGATTACCACATCACCGACCACGACACGCTTTCCGGCAGTTACATCATCAATGACCACCGCGACGCTTTGCCGTTGCAGGTCGTGAAGGGCGCCTCCACCGGCGGCAGCGTGCCGAACGGCTCCGGTCTGACCGATGCCTTCCGCACCCAGCAGGGCTCCATCACCTACACGCACGTGTTCACGCCCAACGTCATCAACGAGTTCATCTTCGGCGCCAACCGCAACGCGCAGTTGAATGCTGTCCCTACCACCACCACCTCGCCGGCGCAGCTGGGTTTTCAAAACGTGAACCCGGACGATGCTGCCGGGACTGCCCCTCCCATCATGTTCACCAACACCTTCAGCCTCGGGCCTTCGCCGCAAGGGCCGACCACCATCCACGACGTCACTTTTCACTGGCAGGACAGCGTCTCCTGGACTAAGGGCCACCACAACATGAAGTTCGGCGGTGACGCCCGCCGTGTGCGCAACAACTTCAACTTCGATTTCTTCAACAATGGCAGCTTTGATTTCGCCAACTTTCTGTCGCCTTTCACGGGGAACGGGCTGGCCGATTTCGTCGCCGGCTTTCCTGACAATTACTTCCAGTTTTCCAATGCGGTGTACGGCATTCGCGCTACCCAGCTCGACCTCTATGCCCAGGATTCCTGGAAGATCACTCCCCGGCTGACCCTCGATTTCGGCCTGCGCTGGGAATACAACTCGCCCCTGAGCGACCCGCACAACGAGATCATCGGTTTCTTCCCCGGCAAGCAATCCACCGTATTTCCTGATGCGCCCAACAGTCTGCTGTATCCCGGAGATCCGGGAACGCCCAACAATGCAATGACCGCGGCCGACCTGAATAATTTTGCCCCGCGATTCGGTTTCGCCTGGGATGTACTAGGCACCGGCAAGCTGGTTATGCGCGGCGGATATGGGATCTTCTACGACATTGAAGATGGCGCGCTGAACGAGCAGTTCGGCGGGCAGGCCCCCTTCGGCAGCGTGACCAACCTCAACTACTTTGGCTTTGCGCCCGGCGGCGCAGACCCGATTGCCGATCCCTTTAACGCTTTCAATCCGGGGACACTGAACCCATATCCGTTCGCCGCCAATGGCAGGACCGGGACTTTCTTCGTTCCCAAGGTCTCCTTCGCCTTCGTGGTGGACCCGAACTTCCGCACTCCGTACTCGCAGAACTTCAACTTCGGCTTCCAGTATCAGCTGACGCGCGACACGCTGGTGGAAGCATATTACGTCGGCAGCATCGGAAGGAAAACGATCACCTCTGCCGATGTCAACTTCCCGCAGCCAAACATTCTGATGCAGCAGTTCAATAACTTTGGCTTCACCAACCCCGACTGCGCCCGTCCCCTGGCTGGTTGCGCCAACCCTGCCGATCCCAACTCATCGCTCACCGAGGCCGGCCAGTTGCTCACCGACCACAGCAACGGCAACTCAGATTCGCATGAGTTCCAACTCACGGTGGATAAGCGCTTCAGCCACGGCTTTAACATTCGCGGCGCTTATACCTTCGGCAAGACGATTGACGAGGAATCCGGCTTCCGCTCACGCTCTTCGCTGCAGACCAATCCGTTCGACCTGGCGTTCGACCGCGGTCTCGCCGATTTCGATGTCACACACCGGCTGGTCATAAGCGGCTTTTGGGAGGTCCCGTTCCAGGAGGTCTTCAGGAGCGATAACGGCTTTGCCAGGGCATTGACCCACGGCTGGCAGTTTGGCGGTATCGCCAGCTTCCAGACAGGAACGCCTTTCACCATCTTCAGCAACGACAATCAGAGCCAGCAGGGCAGCGGGCTGGACCGCGCGGACCTGGTAGGTACTCAGCAAACCTTCGATCCGCGCACTCTGCGGACTTTCTCCCCCTCAGCCGGCCCACAGGGGAGCTGCCTCAACGGCCCCACCACCGGCAACTTCTACTTCAACCCTATGGCCTACGACTGCGCGTTCATCCCTCTGTTCACCTTCGGTGACTCAGGGCGCAACACCATTCGCGGGCCGGGCTTCGCCAACTTTGACCTTTCCATCATCAAGAACTTCAAAGTTCGCGAGAGCATGAACGTGCAATTCCGCACCGAGTTCTTTAACGCATTCAACCACGCGCAGTTCCTCAACCCGAACGCCTTCGGCTTCACCGGCAGCTTCGGGCAGGTCACGCAGGCACGCGATCCACGCATCATCCAGTTTGCTTTGAAATTCAGCTTCTGAGAGCAGGGCGTGAATAAGAGGAGGCCGGCTGGCCTCCTTTCTCTTTTGCACGGCGTTTCTATTGCTGCTTGTACACCTTGCCGTCCTTCATGACGAACTGGACGTTCTCGAGCAGGCGGATGTTGACGATGGGATCGCCCTGCACTGCGACCAGGTCCGCGTGCTTGCCGACGCTGATAGAGCCGAGCTCATCTTTCTTACCCAGCAGGTCCGCGGCCGAGATGGTTGCCGCTTGAATCGCCTGCATGGGCGTTTGCCCGTATTGCACCATAAAGGCGAATTGCTTCGCGTTATCGCCATGAGGATAGACCCCAGCGTCCGTGCCGAAGGCGATTTTCACGCCTCCCTGCACGGCCTTGCGGAAGTTCTCTCGCTGCGCGCGGCCGAGGCTGCGGTCGTGCTCCAGAAAGTCGGCGGGCTCGCCGTTGCGCTTGCCTTCGCCCTGAATGTATTCCTCGTCGTAGATGTCGGCGACCAGATAGGTTCCGTGCTGCTTCATCAGAGCGATGCCTTCATCGTCGACCAGCGTGCCGTGCTCAATGGAGGCAACGCCGGCCCGGATGGCGTTCTTGATGCCCTGCGCCCCGTGCGCGTGCGCGGCAACCCGCAGGCCGAACTTGCGCGCTTCATCCACTGCGGCACTTAGCTCCTCTGGTGTGAACTCTTCGGCTCCGGGATTGCTGCCGTGCGTGAGCACCGCGCCCGTAGCCAGGACTTTGATCAGATCGACCCCGTGGTTGGCCAGATCGCGGACGCGCTGGCGCACCTCCCAGGGACTGTTGGCCTCGCCGTAATGCAGGTCCCACGGCAGGGTGATATCGGGCGCGAACCCGGTGAGCGCGCCGGCGCCGCCGGTGATGGTGATGTACGCGCCCGCTACGTACATGCGCGGTCCCACCACATCTCCGCGATTGATGGCGTCGCGCAGGGCAACATCCACCAGCGCGCGATAGGTGCCCACGTCGCGGACCGTGGTGAAGCCGGCCTCCAGCGTTTTGCGTGCATTGGGAAGCGATTCGAAGGCGACCTGTGCTGCGGTCTTGTGCAGTTCGCTCAGCGGATCGAGGTCAGCCGCGTTGCCTACCAGGTGAGTATGGCAATCGATCAGCCCCGGCAGCACGGTCATACTAGATAGGTCGATGACTTTCGTGTCCGCCGGTACTGCCACGCTTTCGCCGACCGCTTGAAAGCGGCCGTCCCGGATCAGGATGATGACATTGCTGCGCACTGTGCCAGCTTCGGTATCCACCAACTTGCCGGCCTTCACTGCGACCACTTGCGCCTGCGCCATCAACGAAAAGCACAGGGCACAGAAGGAAATCAGCCACTTGCGGAAGGTTTGTCTCATGGTTTGGCTCCGGCCGCTGCGGGCACCTCAGCGGGTGTCAGCGGGCAATATTTTTGCAGCCAATTCAGCTCCTCACGGATCTTGATCTTTCCGTGCCACGGATTCTCCGACAGGTCGTGGTCCTCGCCCGGAAAGATCAGCAGCTTGCTGGGGATGCCGAGAGAGTGCAACGCGTGTTCCAAGAGATAGTTTTGACTCACAGCGACTCGAATATCATCTGAACCGGTGACGATGTGCGTCGGCGTGCGCACTTTATCCATTTGAAAGAGTGCCGCCTCATCCTGGTATCTCTTGGGGACCTCCCACGGCCGCCCGCCGAGAAAGAATGCGTCGTCGAAGGTGGTGTCGTCGTTGCCCCAATCGGAAGCGTTCTCCACTGCTCCTGCGCCCGTGACCGCAGCCTTGAAGCGGGTGGTCTGCGTGATGAGCCAATTGGTCATGTAACCGCCGTAGCTGTAGCCGCCGATGGTCAGCCGGTTCGGGTCAGCGATGCCGTCACGCACCAGGGCGTCGACCCCTGAGAGAATGTCCTTCCCCGGCGCCGAGACGATCTCCGGCTGTATCGCTTTCATGAACTTGTCGCCGTATCCGGCAGAACCGCGGTAATTCGGCTCAAAGACCAGCCAGCCTTGGGTCGCGGCCAGTGGGCCCCATCTGTACCAGTCGCCCTCCCAGTATTCACCGTTCGCCTCTTCCGGCCCGCCGTGGATGAGAACGAACATCGGCAGGTTCTTTGCCTCGAACCTTCCTGGAGGATAAGTCAGCATGCCCTCGACCGGCGTGCCATCCGTCGAAGTCCACCGGTACGGCTTTCCTCTTGGCAACTCTCGCTCCGCCAGGAACTGATTGAAATTAGTGGCCGCGCGCGCCTGTGCCAGTTTCCCCGCGCTTTCAGCCAGGAATGCTTCTGTAGGCTTCTGCAGGGCCGAATGCACGAAAGCAAAGCGGGAGGTATCCCGGCTGGCGGCTAGCTTCTCGTAGCTTCCTGGCCAGCCGCTCAGTTGCACCGAGCGGCTGGCGGGAGTCGCTTGCGTGTAGAGCTGCATCTGGGTACCCAGAAGCCCCACAAATATCAGTGTGCCATCGGGAAGAACCGCGTAATCCTCGATCGCTCCGCCAAAGTCACCTGCCCACCGCTCGGTCTTTCCTTTGCCGACGTCAAGCCAGTACACGCGGTCCTGAACATCTTCGTAAGCACCTTCAACCGAGCCCCTCGTTACACGAAAGAACACGTGCGAGGTGTCGGGCGCCCAGCGCAACTCTGTCTCAAGGGCCTGATTATGCGTCAGTTGTATTGGCGTTCGCGCTCCAGCAGCCTTCAAGTCCAGCAGATACAACTCGTAGTCCCCCATGTCCTCCTGACGCTGTGAGATTGGCTCGGTACCGAAGACGAGGCGGGCGCCATCAGGCGATACCGCCATGCCATACACACGGAAAGGTGTGGAGGCGATGGAGATGGCACCTGGTGTCTTTCCGCTCTCGGCTTCTTTTTCATCGCCCGCTCTTGCTCCTTCACCTGCGCGGCGCCGGAGGGCTTCCTCCAAAGCTATGGAAAAAATCACGTCTCCTCGCTCCGACTCGCGATACTCCTCGGTATCTTTCCACTGCTTCTCATACGCCTCATTCTCTGCCTTGCTCCAAGGCGTGCGGGTGGCAAAGTACAGGGTCCTGGAATCGGATGACCAGGCGAAGGCATGAACTCTGTCTTCACCGGTAGTCACCGCGAATGCCTCGCCACCATTTGCTGAGATCACGTAGAGCTGCTGTATCTCGCTGTCCTTGTCCGCATCTTTCTCGCCGCTGAGTTTTTTCCGCCCTGAGAGGAAGGCGATCCAGCGTCCGTCCGGGGACCACTCAGGAAAAGAATCACGCTCCGATTGGGTCAGCAGGATCGGCGCCACCGGCGGATTCTGATCGCGATACAGCCACAGGTCGTCGCGAAAGATCTCTTTATCCCAATCCGGGCGTTCGGTGGCAATGACCAGCGAGCGGCCATCGGGTGAAAGCGCCAGATGGCTGGTATAGACCCAGTTGAACCAGTCATCGATCGTGAGCAGCGGTCTGTCAGCCGCGCGGGCTAGTTCCAGGCAGGTAAGGGCCAGCAGAACGAGAAAAACGGAAGAAACGCGACTTTTCACGCAGAAAGTTTATAAATGCTGCGCGGGCCAGTTGCAAATGCACCTAGACTTCAGCACGTCGCCCCACACACGCCAGCAGCTGATACCGAGCAGGGGTTCAAGAAGAAGCGCGCCGTGGCAACCTACTGCACCTCCTTCATGCTAAGGACGGCCATCATATCTTTTTGTACGCGTCCGGTGACGCTGATTTGAAAATCCTTCTGTCGGCTGGAGG
>Ga0187777_10001175_pt1 | contig 17051 bp, 14 predicted proteins | sample 1015_Q2_SP5_10_M_FD_132416 | JGI IMG/M metagenome (GOLD analysis project Ga0187777, IMG submission 132416) | Tropical peat soil microbial communities from peatlands in Department of Meta, Colombia - 1015_Q2_SP5_10_MG | ecosystem: Environmental > Terrestrial > Soil > Wetlands > Peat | place... | reverse complement strand
GCGATCGCCACCTCTGAGGGAACCAAATCATCGATCTCCCCGCCGAACGTGGCAAGTTCCTTGATGCCGCTCGAGCTCAAGAAACTGTACTTGGCGGAGGCCATCAGGTAAACGGACTCGATCTCGGGGTCCTGCCGGCGGTTGAGCTGGTTCATCTCGAGCTCGTATTCGAAATCGGAGATCGCGCGCAGGCCCTTCACGATCGCCATCGCGCCGCGCTCGCGCGCGAAATCGACGAGCAGCGTGCTGAACGGCTCGACGTCGACGTTCGGGAACCCCCGCGTCGCGCTCTGCAGGAACCCAACGCGCTCGTCGGTGCTGAACACGGTTGAGCCCTTGCGCCATGGCAGGTTCACGACCGCGACGATCACGCGGTCGTACATCTTCGACGAGCGGGCGATCACGTCGAGATGGCCGTTCGTTACCGGGTCGAACGTACCTGGGCAGATCGCGGTGCGGTTGTCAGGAGCCATAGATTCGGATCAACGTGTCGCCGTAACGGCGCTCGTCCCGGAGGGCCAAGTCGAGCTCGAGCGGCGCTCGCCGGTCGCTCTCGGCAATTACCCGGGCACTGGGCGCCAGAACCGGTGCCAGCGCCGCCGAAAGCTCCCGCCCGAGCGTGCTCGCGTGCCGATATGGAGGGTCGAGGAACACCAGATCGTAAAGACGAGCGTCCCGGCGTGCCCTCTCGAGGTGGGCGAGCGCGTCCTGTCGGTGGACCTCTGCATGAAGGCCAACCGCCGACAGGTTGCGCCGGATCGCCTCGACCGCGGCCGCCGAGGAGTCCACAAACACCGCGCCGGCAGCGCCCCGCGACAGCGCCTCGATCGCCAGCGCGCCCGAGCCGGCGAACAGGTCGAGCACCCGCGCTCCATCCACGGAGACCAGGATCGAGAAGAGCGCCTCGCGGACCCGGTCAGACGTCGGCCGCGTCGCGCGCCCCCGCGGCGCGACGAGTCGATGCCCGCGAAACTCGCCGGCGACGACCCTCACGCCCGGATCGGCGCGAGCGCCTCCGCGCCGAACGTCCCCACCAGCGCGTCGGCGAGCAGCGCATGCTCGGGCGCCGCGAGCTCCGGGTCGACGGCCACGACGTCCTCGGCGTACCGACGCGCCCGCTCGAGCAGCTCGGCGTCGCGCGGCAGCTCGGCGACCCGGTACTGCGCCTCGCCGTGCTGGCGCGTGCCGACCAGCTCTCCCTCGCCCCGCAGCTCTAGGTCGATCGCGGCAAGCTCGAACCCGTCGGTGTGCTCCGCCAGCGCCCGCAGCCGCAACGAATCCTTGGGACCGAACAGCAGGCAGATCGAAGCGTGCGCCCCGCGGCCGATCCGCCCCCGCAGCTGGTGCAACTGCGAGATCCCGTAGCGGTCGGCGTCCTCGACCAGCATCACGGTCGCGTTAGGCACGTCGATCCCAACCTCGATCACCGAGGTCGCCACCAGCACGTCCGCGGAGCCCGAAGCGAACGCGGCCATCGCCGCCTGTTTGGCGGCCGGGCGCAGCTGGCCGTGCACCAGCACGACCTCGAAGTCACGGAACTCCCCAGCGCGAAGCCGCTCGAACTCGGCCGTCGCCGCCCGTGCCTGCAGCAGCTCGGATTCCTCTACCAGCGGGCACACGACGAACGCCTGCCGGCCCCCGCGGAGCTCCTCACGGATCCTGTCGTACGCTCGCTCCCGTTCGCGAACACTCGAGCACACGAACGTCTTGATCGGCCGGCGCCCCGCCGGCAGCTCCCGGAGCAGCGTATGGTCGAGGTCCCCGTAGCCGGCCAGCGCCAGCGTCCGTGGAATCGGCGTCGCGGTCATGTGCAGCACGTGCGGCCGCTCGCCCCCGACCGCCTTGGCGTCGAGGGCCGCCCGCTGCCGGACGCCGAACCGGTGCTGCTCGTCGACGACCGCGACTGCGAGCCGGGCGAATTGCACCGGGTCCTCGATTAGGGCATGGGTCCCGACGATCAGCGACAACTCCCCGGACGCGAGCTTTCCGAGCAGATCCGCGCGCCGCCGGCCCGGCGTCGAACCGGTCAACAACCCCTGGGACACCGGCGACCCGGGCATGAGTTTCTGGATCGTCGCGAAGTGCTGCTCGGCGAGCGTCTCGGTCGGCGCCATCAGTGCGCCCTGGTAGCCGTGCTCGACCGCGCGCAGCAACGTGTACAGCGCCACCACCGTCTTGCCGGATCCGACCTCGCCCATCAGCAGCCGCTGCATCGGCACCGCCTGCGCCAGATCCCCATCCACTATGTCAAGCGCGCTGCACTGGTCCGCGGTCAACGAGAACGGGAGAAGGTCCGCCAACCACCGCGCGGTCAGCTCGCGCTCGCCGGCGAGCACGGGAGCCTTGCTCGAAGACCTGCGGCGCAAACGCCGGCGCAGCAGCGCCAGTTGTGCGAGCAGCAGTTCGTCGAACGCCAGCCGGAGCCGCGCGAACTCGAGCCCGGCGTCCGACCGCGCGAAATGAGCCTCGATCAGCGCCGCCGCCCGGTCCGGCAGACGCTCGCGGGTCCGCATGACCGCCGGGAGTGGCTCGACCACCTCCTCGAACGCCTGCCGGTGCTCGCGCACGAGCGCCAGGATCTGGGTCGAGCTCAGGCCCTCGGTGGCCGGGTAATGCGCGACGGTCCCCTCGCCCCCGACTGCGTCGCCGGTCCGCGCGTGGGCCTGGACCCGGAATTGGCCACCCACGCCCCTCCCCCGGCGGCCCTCGAACTTTCCATGCAACGCCAGCCGCGTGCCGACCGGATAGCGCTGCTCGAGCCAGGGCTGGTTGAAGAACGTCGCCTTCATCGCGCCGCTGTCGTCGGCGACCGTTGCCTCGACCAGCGGCCGCATCCCTCGCCGTCGGACGGACCGCGATGAGATGCTCCTGACCTGCACGACCACGGTCGCGCTGTCGCCGGGAACGAGCTCGGCGACCGCGCGGGCCTCGCGCCGGTCGCGCGGCAGGTGCAGCAGCAGGTCCTCGACCGTCGCGAGCCCGAGGGTCTCGGCGGCCTTCCGCATCTTCGCCCCGTCGAACTTCAGGACCGCCTGCAACCGGGACGGCCGCGGGTAGTGGACTGGCGCAGCCTCGAGTTCGGACTGCTCCAGCGGATCAGCGGTAGCGAACGGGGTTATGGACACCTGCGAGGCAGATGATGACCGCCCCGCCGGACCTGCTCGTGCGCCCAGACGCCGAGCGCTACTCAGCCGCCAGCAGCCACCACTGGGCCTGCTGACCCCCGTCGGACAGCTCGAACTCGACATCGCCGAGCGCCAACGCCTGGACGGTCCCATCGTCCAGCGGTGCCTCGGCTCCCCGCAGGCAGGTGATCAGCTCGGCGTCGTGCGCGAGCTGCTCGAGTACTTCTCTGAGCGCCTCGCGAGGCCGACCCCAGGCGACGATCTCCTCCTCGACGAACCCGACCGCATCGCCGGCTCGGAACCGGCCCTGAGCGTCGTCGAGCATCGCCGGCGCGACCGCGCCCGTGCGGATGTGCTCGAGCGCCTTGGTCATCGCTGCCGCGTTCTGGCCCGAGCTGTGGGTCGGGTCGAGCGCCACCGCCGCCGCCAGTCCGGCCTGGGGCGACAGCGACGCGACCACACAGACCAACTTGTCGGACAGCTCGGCGGCACGGCGCGCCGCCTCGAAGGCGTTCGGGCTGTTCGGAAGCACCACGACCTGCTCGGCCTCGATCGCGTGGATCGCCGCGAGCAGGTCGTAGCTCGAGGGCGCGAGCGCCGGTCCCCCGTCGAGCGCGCGGACGCCGAGGCTCTCAAACAGCGACTGCATCCCACCCCCGGTCGCGACCGCCACCGCGCCGCACACGACCGGCTCGGCCGGCGCGAGGCGCTCGCCGCGCTCTGAGACCTGCGCGCGCATGTCGGCGACGTCGAGATGCGAAACGGCTCCGTGCGACGCGAACACCGCGGTGACCGCGTCGGGATCGTCGGTGTGTATGTGCACCTTGAGCGTGGCCTGGTCGCCGACGATCAGCAGCGAGTCACCAAGCCGCTCGAGCGCCGGCGCGAACCACCGCGGCTCGAGGTCGGTGCCGGTGACCGCGAAGCTCGCGCAGTAGCGGTACGTCGATGACGAATGCTGGGGGCGGGTGACGCGGGCGCCGGCGCGGTGCCCGAGCGCCGGCGGCTCGACTCCCGCGAGCGCGCCGATGACGCCGGCGACGAACACCGTCAGGGCGTACCCGCCGGCGTCGACGACGCCCGCTTCGCGGAGCGTGGGCAACAGGTCGGGACCGCGGCGCACCGAGCTCTCACCGGCCTCGAGCGCGCGCACGATCACCCTCGCGATCGCCGCGTTCTGCTCGTCGGCGCTCGCGTCCGGGGCGAGCCGCGCGTCGGGCATCCGGGCCGTCTCGGAGGCCACCTGCGCCGCCATCTCGCGCACGACGGTGAGGATCGTGCCCTCGACCGGATCGCGGACCGATCCGTACGCCTGGTCCGCGGCTCGGGCCAGGGCCGCGCTGATCAGGACCGGGTCGACGAGCTCGCCCGGCCGGCTCGCGAACTCCTCGGCGGCACCGCGGATCAGCTGGGAGAGGATCACCCCCGAGCTCCCGCGGGCGCCGAGCAGCGCGGCGCGCGCGACCGAGGCGACGATCTCGTCACGGCCGACGCGCTCGATCGTCCCGTCCGGGGGCGCCGTCGCCAACCGGTCGAGCTCGCCGAGGACCGCGTGCAGCGTCAGCACCATGTTGTCGCCGGTATCACCGTCGGCGACCGGAAACACGTTGATCTCGTTGATCTCCTCCCGGCGCGCCTCGAGCGCGGCGAGCCCTGCCTCGAGCACCGCGCGAAAGCGCAGGAGGCTCGCGTCCGATCCCGGATCGGTAACGGGCTCGGGCGACTCTCCTCGGTGCAGTTCGGGCTTCAATTGGGGGCGCGCAGCGCTGCGGTTCGCCCGAGCCGCAGCAGCGTCAATCACTTGGCCTTAGCGACCTTGCCGGCCTTGAGGCAGCGTGTGCACACGTAGACCCGCCGCGGCGTCCCGTTGTCGTCGATCCGAACTCGCTGGAGGTTGGGATCAAAGCGCCGCCTGGTGGCGACCATCGAGTAGCTGCGGTTGTTCCCGAAAGCGGGGCCCTTTCTGCATACGTGACATACCTTGGCCATCGCGGGCGAGTATAGCTTCAGGCGCCGTCTCGAAACTGCACGGGACCGCGTCGAAAGCGCACGGGACCGCGTCGAAAGCGCACGGGACCGCGTCGAAAGCGCACGGGACCGCGTCGAAAGCGCACGGGATTTCGCACGCGCATCGTCTATTTCGGCCACGCTCCGAGAAGGTTCGTATTCTTTGGGACGGGTAATGAGGCGTTTCGATGGGTAATCAATCCCAGCCGGAAGCGCGTGTTCGGAAGGATTTGGGGCTTCCGGAGCGATACGCCGCGGTCCGTCATATCGCCAGCGGGGGAATGGCCTCGGTGTGGTGTGCACGCGATCGCGCGCTCGGCCGCAGCGTGGCGATCAAGCTGCTCGCAGAGCGGTTCGCCGACGACGACGACGCCAATGCGCGATTCCTGCGCGAGGCGCGCGCGGCGGCCCGCCTGTCGGGCCACCCCAACGTCGTGATGATCTACGACGTCGGCGAGACCGACGGCGACGCGCGGGCGTTCATCGTGATGGAGTTCCTTGCCGGCGGCACGGTCGCAGACGCGATCCGGGTCGACTCGGTCCGGCGAGTGCACGCGATCAAATGGGTGCAGGAGGCAGCATCCGCGCTCGACTTCGCTCACAGTCGCGGCGTCCTGCATCGCGACATCAAGCCCGCCAACCTGTTGCTGGATCGGGCACGCACGCTGCACGTGGCCGACTTCGGAATCGCCCGGCTTGGCACCGAGGACACGATCACCGGTACCGGCCAGGTGCTCGGAACCGCCTCGTATCTCGCCCCCGAGCGAGCGCTCGGCCACCCCGCGACGCCGGCCAGCGACCGGTACTCGCTCGCGGTGGCGGCGTTCGAGCTGCTCGTCGGGGAGCGGCCGTTTACCGCCCAGCATTTCGCTGCGCAGGCGCGCCAGCACATCGAGGCGGAGCCTCCGCCCGCGAGCGAGCTCAACCGCACGCTCCCCGGGTCGGTCGACGCGGTGCTCGCCCGGGGTATGGCCAAGGGCCCCGAGGAGCGGTGGCCGACCGCGCGGGATTTCGCCCAGGCGCTCGAGGGCGCGCTCACCGAGGCGACAACGATTGCCCTACAGCGAGTCGCCGCCGCGGCGGCCGGGCGCCTCCCGCGCGGATCACATGCGAGCCCAGCGCGGCAGCCAGCCGCGGTGCAGCGCACGACGCCGCGGACCGGGTCGCATCCGCCTCGGACGGCCGCGTCGCATCCGCCCCGGACCGGGGCGCACCCGCCGGCGGCCGCGCAGCGGCCGAGACGCCGTCGCGGGCGAATCCCGGCGCTTGCCGCGCTCGTTCTAGGAGCCGCCGACGCAGTTGCGATCGCGGGCACGATCGGGAGCGGTGGACACTCGGCGCAACGATCGGCGAGCGTCCAGCGGCAGGCATCGGCAGCTACCCACAAGCGCCTGCCGGCGCCGGCGAAACACGCCCCAGCCGCGAAGCCGCACACGACCCAGACTCAGACCGTCACCGCCACGCCGGCCGCCGCGACGACGCCGCCACCGACCGCCGAGACGCTCGAGGCGCACGGTCACGCGCTGCTGCAGGACGGCCAGACCGCAGCGGCGATCCCCGTCCTTCGGCAGGCTCTCAACGCCGCCAGCCCATCCAGCCTCACCTACGCATACGCGCTGTATGACTACGGCCACGCGCTCCTGCTCGCCGGCGACCCCAAGGATGCGGTCAAGGTCTTGTACCAGCGCCTCCAGATCCCCAACCAGACCGGCGCGGTCAGGCAGGAGCTCCAGGCCGCGTTGCTCGCGCTCGGACAGAACGCGCAGAGTGGAGGTGCAGGCACCGCGCCGCCCGGGCACCGGCACCAGCACGGAGGTCCCGGAGGAGGATCGCCCGCCGGGCCGGGCGCGGGACCCGGGCCTGGACCCGGGCCGCAGCCGCCCGGCCAGGGCGGAGACTCTCAGGGCGACTGAGAAGCCGCAGCCCGCGAGCTGCGGGCGCCGGTGCGGCTAGGTGACCGGGGACCGCTCGCCGGCGTGCGCGAGTTCGTCCTTGACCGACAGCGACGCGAGGGCCGCCTCCGCCGCATGGCGGCCGGTGTCGCGCTTGGACCCGCCGGCGACGCGGTCGAGCGCCTGGGCCATCGTGTCGACGGTGAGGACGCCGAAGCCGCACGGAACGCCGGTCTCGAGCTGCACCGCCTGGATTCCGCGGGCCGCCTCCCCGCACACGTAGTCGTAGTGGTCGGTTTCGCCGCGGATCACGGCGCCGAGGCACACGACCGCGCGGTAGCGCCCAGACTCGGCCGCGTACTTGGCGATCAGCGGCAGCTCGAACGCACCCGGTACCTCGAAGCGGTCGATCTCCGCCACCCCGGCGTCCTCGAGTGCCTCACGTGCCCCGGCCTCCAGCTTGTCGGCCAGGTCCGAGTAGAAGCGCGCCACGCACAGCGCCACGCGCCTGCCGGCGGTCGCGCGCTGCGTCATTCCTCCGACCGCTGGCGCTGGCGGTCGTGCTCGACTTCGTCGTGGAACATCTCCTCGTCGAGCGCCAGCCCCTGGTGGTGGAGCGTGTGGCCAAGCCTGTCGCGCTTGGCCCGCAGGTAAGCCTCGTTGTGCGGATTCGGGACGTGCTGGATCGGGATCTGATCGGTGACCGACAGCCCGTAACCGGCGAGCCCCGAGATCTTCTTGGGGTTGTTCGTGAGGATCCGGATGCTCGAAAGCCCGAGGTCGACGAGGATCTGGGCCCCGATCCCGTAGTCGCGCAGGTCGGCCGGGAGACCGAGCTTGAGGTTGGCGTCGACGGTGTCCAACCCCTCCTCCTGGAGCTTGTAGGCGCGGAGCTTGTTGAGCAGCCCGATCCCGCGGCCCTCCTGGCTGAGATAGAGCAGCACCCCGAGGCCCTCCTGCTCGATCATCGACAGCGCCGACTCGAGCTGCTCGCCGCAGTCGCACCGGAGCGAGTGGAACACGTCACCGGTCAGGCACTCCGAATGGACGCGGACGAGCACGTCGTCCCGGCCCTCGACATCTCCCTTGACGAGCGCCACGTGGTGCTTGTTGTCGACCAGCGAGCGGTACCCGACCGCCATGAACTCGCCGAACCCGGTCGGCAGCTTGGTCGAGACGACCCGGTCGACCAGCTTCTCGTGCTGGCGGCGGTACGCGACCAGGTCCGCCACCGTGACCATCTTGAGGTTGTGCCTCTCGCAGTAGGGCTCGAGGTCGCGCACCCGCGCCATCGTGCCGTCGTCGTTCATGATCTCGCAGATCACCCCAGCCGGAATCAGGCCCGCGAGGCGCGCGAGGTCGACCGCCGCCTCGGTCTGGCCGACGCGCTCCAGCACGCCGCCCGGCTTTGCCTTCAAGGGAAAGACGTGCCCCGGCTGGACGAGCTCGCGGGGGCTTGTCTTGGGATCGATCGCGACCTGGATCGTGCGCGCGCGGTCGGCAGCCGAGATGCCCGTGCTGACGCCCGAGCGCGCCTCGATCGAGATCGTGAACGCGGTCTCGAACGCCGACTCGTTCTTGGCCGCCATCAGGTCGAGCCCGAGCTCGTCGCACCGCTCGGGGGTGAGCGACAGGCAGATCAGGCCCCGCCCCTCCTTGGCCATGAAGTTGATCGCCTCGGGGGTTATGAACTGGGCGGCCATCGTCAGGTCGCCCTCGTTCTCGCGGCTCTCGTCGTCGACGACGACCACCATCTTCCCCTGGCGGATGTCCTCGATCGCTTCCTCGATCGTCGCGAACGGCGTCTGCACCGAGCTCATATCGCGGTCACCATCAATTTCTCCACGTATTTGGCCAGCACGTCGACCTCCAAGTTGACTCGCCTGCCCGCAGCGATCCCGCCGAGGTTCGTCCGCTGCAAGGTCTCGGGGATGAGAGAAACGGTAAAGGATCGCTCGTCCACCGCTGTGACGGTTAGCGAAACTCCGTCGACGGCGATCGACCCCTTCTCGACGACGTACCGCAGGACTTCTGGCCCCGCCCCGATCCGGATGCGCCGCGCAAACCCGTCGTCGTGCTGCTCGACTACCTCGCCAAGGCCGTCCACGTGACCCTGGACTACGTGGCCACCGAGGCGATCGGTCGCGCGCAGGGGGAGTTCGAGATTCACCGCTGAGCCGAGCGCGAGATCGCCCAGCGAACTGCGTGCGAGCGTTTCGTTCATCGCGTCGGCCGCGAACGAGCCGCCGCGCAACGTGACCGCGGTCAGGCACACGCCGTTGATCGCGATCGAGTCGCCGGCGCTTAGCTCCGCCACGAGCGGCGTCGCGATCGTGATTCGCGCGCCGTCGTTCGAGCGCTCGATCCCGGCGACCGAGCCGATCCCCTGCACGAGTCCGGTGAACATCGCTCGGGCTACCACTCCTTGATGCGCGCGGACACGAGCAGGTCCTCACCGACCCGGTCGCAGTCGAGCGTCAGCGCTCGCGCCGCGTCCGCGATCGCGTCGACGCCCTCGCCCTCGAGCGGGTCGCGCGCGGTCCGCCCTCCGAGCACCATCGGCGCCAGGAACAGCCGCATCTCGTCGACCTCGCCGGCGTCCATGAACGCGCCGGCCAGGTGGGGCCCGCCCTCGAGCAGGATCGAGCCGATCCCATCGGCGCCGAGCTGGTCGAGCGCCGAGCGCACGCGCGCCGGCTCGTTCTGGCCCGTCGCCACGACCACGTCCGCGCCGTGGGCGCCTAGCGCATCGGTGGCGGCGCGCCGGGCGGCGCGCGAGACGACCACGGTGAGCGGGACCTCGCGGGCGCCGTGGACCAGCTTCGAGTTCAGCGGGAGGCGCGCGAGCGAGTCGAACACGACCCGGCGCGGCTGCCGGACGACGTGGTAGGCGGGGTCCGATATTCGCGCGGTCAGCTGGGGATCATCGGCGAGCGCCGTGCCGATTCCGACCGCGACGGCGTCGCACTGGGACCGCCATCGGTGGGCGAGCTGGCGACTCTCCTCGCCCGAGATCCATTTCGAGTCGCCGCCATGCGTCGCGACCTTGCCGTCAAGCGTCATCGCGGACTTGAACAGCACCCACGGCCGCCCGGTGCGCGCATGCTTGCGAAACGACTGGTTGAGCAGACGGGCTCGGATGGCGAGCTCGCCTTCGGCGATCACAACCTCGATGCCCTCGTCGCGCAGGATCCCGAGGCCGCGCCCGGAGGCGTGCTCGCTCGGGTCATCCGAGGCGACGACGAGCCGCGCGATCCCGGCCTCCCGGATCGCATCCGTGCACGGCGGCGTCCGCCCGTGGTGGCAGCAGGGCTCGAGCGACACGTACAGCGTGGCGCCCCCCAGATCCTGGCCCCCGGTGGCGCGGATCGCCTCGATCTCGGCATGCGGCGACCCGAGCTCCTGGTGAAAGCCTTCCCCGAGCACCTCGTCGTGGCGGCAGATGACCGCGCCGACCAGCGGATTCGGGCTCACCCGTCCGCGGCCACCCTCGGCCAGGTCGATCGCGCGAGCGAGATGGCGGTGATCGATGTCGGTGGGCGAGGACATGGCCGAACCCTGGAGAATAAGGGCAGTTGACTCGCATGCGGCGGCGGTTCTCGGGCGCCCCTCTCGCTACCGTGTTGTCACCAGCCCCGGGGCGTACCGCGCTCCATCCTGCCGGTGTGCTCGTTCTAGAACCCAGACCCGGCTCTTTCCCGATGAAGCTCATCATCCAAGTTCCCTGTTTCAACGAGGAGGACCAGCTTCCGCTGACGCTCAGCCACCTTCCCCGGCAGATCGACGGGTTCGACGTCATCGAGTGGCTGATCATCGACGACGGGTCGAGCGATCGCACGATCGAGGTGGCCCGGGAATGCGGCATCGACCACATCGTCCGGCTGACGAACAACAAGGGCCTGGCGGCGGCCTTCCAAGCGGGGCTAGACGCCGGCCTGAAGCTCGGCGCGGACGTGATCGTCAACACCGACGCCGACAACCAGTACGAGGGCGGCGACATCCCCAAGCTGGTGGCGCCGATCCTCCGCGGGGAGGCCGACATGGTCATCGGCGACCGGCAGGTGGAGACGGTCGAGCACTTCTCGGCGCCGAAGAAGCTGCTCCAGCGGCTCGGCTCGTGGGTCGTCCGTCATGCGTCCTCGACCGAGATACCCGACACGACCTCAGGCTTTCGCGCCTACAACCGCGAGGCGGCTCTCCAGGTGCAGGCGGTGTCGAAGTTCACCTACACGCTCGAGACGATCATCCAGGCCGGCCGGCTCCAGGTCGCGGTCGACCACGTCCCGATCCGGACCAATCCGAAAACTCGGGAGTCGCGCCTGTTCCCCTCGACGGCGGCGTACGTGCGGCGCAACGCGCTGTCGATCTTCCGGGTGTACTCCCAGTACCAGCCGCTCAGGGTGTTCTGGACCGGCGCGCTGATCCTGGGCGTGGCCGCAATGGCGATCTTCATCCGCTTCCTGATCTTCTTCGTTCAGCATCCCAACGCCGGCTCCCGCCACATCCAGGAGCTGATCGCGGGCGGCGTGCTGTTCAACGCGGCGATGCTGCTCGGCGCGCTCGGCGTGATCGGCGATTTGCTCGACGCGCAGCGGACGCTGTCGCAGCGCACGTTCGAGCGGGTCCGGCGGATCGAGCTGCGCCTCGGGGTGGAGCCGTCGCATTACGAGCGCGGCGCGCCGGCGGCTGCGGCCAGCGAGGCGGACCCGGCCGAGGAGGCGACCGGAGCCCCGGGTGGCACCCGACCGGCTGACGGCACCGGCAACGGACCGGCTGACGGCCCCGGCAACGGACCCGCTGACGGCCCCGGCAACGGACCGGCTGACGGCGGCGGCAACGGACCGGCCGACGGCGCCGGCAACGGACCGGCCGACGGCGCCGGCAACGGCCAGACGGGGACGGGCGCCCCGGACCGCAAGGCGCTCGGGGTATGAGCCACCTCCCGGAGGCCGCGCCCGCCGCCGGCCCGGTCGCCGTACCAACCGGCAACACCTTCGACAAGTACGGCTCGACGAACCCAATCGTGCGGCGCTTGATGTCGGGGTTCGAGGGCACATTGGCGCGTCTGTTCACACACGCCGCCCCTGAGTCGGTGCTCGACGTGGGGTGCGGCGAAGGGATCCTGACGCTCAAGTGGGCGCAAGCGCTCGGGGACAAGCCGGTGCTTGGGATAGACCTCGCCGACCCGAAGCTCGAGGCCGAGTGGAGCATGCGGCGGCGTCCGAACCTCGAGTTCCGGGGGATGACCGCCGAGGAGCTGCAGGATCTACCGTTCCCGGACCGGTCGTTCGATCTGGCGGCCGCGATCGAGGTGCTCGAGCACGTGCCCGACCCTGAGCGCACGCTCGCCGAGATGGCGCGCGTGGCCGCAGGGCACCTGCTTGTGTCGGTCCCACGCGAGCCGTTGTGGCGGGCGCTGAACGTGGCCAGGGGCGCCTACGTGCGCGATCTGGGCAACACCCCCGGCCACGTCAACCACTGGTCCAAGCGGAGCTTCGTGGAGATGGCCGGCCGACACGGCCAGGTGATCGAGGCGCGCTCGCCGTTCCCTTGGACGATGCTGCTGGTGCGTGTCGCATGAGGCCGCGTGAGAACACGACGACCGCCCCGGCACCCGCGGCAACGAACGGGGCGGCGGGCGCTGCATCGCCGAACGGTACGCCGGAAGGCTCGGCCCAGCCCTCTTACGCCTCGGGCGCGCGTGTCCTGTCGATCGGGATCGCGTCGACCGGCATCTTCACCTTCCTTTACCTCGTGCTCGCAAGCCGTGCGCTCGATCCGGCCTCCTACAGCCGGATCTCGCTGTGCTGGGCGATCATGTTCGTGATCCTGTCGGTGATCTATCGGCCGATCGAGCAGCTGCTCTCGCGCACGATCGCCGACCGCCGGGCTCGAGGATTGCACGGCCATCCGCTCCGGATCCCGGCCCTGATCCAGTTCAGCTTCGCCACGCTGTTCCTGATCGTGGCGCTGGCGCTACGACCGGAGATCGAGCAGGGAATCTTCGACGGCTCGAGCGCGCTCTACTGGATCCTGGTGATCGGCGTGCTCGCGTACGCCGCCAGCTACTTCGCGCGTGGCTGGCTCGCCGGTCACCAGCGTTTCGCGCTGTACGGCGGGCTCGTGTTCCTCGAATCGACCTCGCGGTTCCTGTTCGCACTCGCGGTCGCGGTCGGGATCGCGTCGGGTCAGGCGGCGGTCGGGCTCGGCATGGCGGTCGCGCCGTTCGCGTCGCTGTGCGTGATCCCGTTCGCGTTCTCCCGCCTTAGGTTGGACGCTCCGGCCGGCGTCGCGGTTGCCGACGCGGCGCGCGAGGGGCCCGCTCACGCCGAGATCGAGGAAGCCGCGGCCGACCTCAGCCTCAAGCGCGGGACCGGGTTCGCGGTCTCGGTCGTCGGGATCATGCTCGCCGAGCAGACACTGATGAACGCGGGCGTGCTGATCGTCGCGGCCAATGCCGGCAGCAAGGCCGCGCTGACGGTCGGGATCACGGGGTTCGTGTTCAACGTGCTGTTGATCGTGCGCGCGCCGCTCCAGCTGTTCCAGGCAATCCAGACCTCGATCCTCCCCCACCTCGCGAGCCTCGAGGCGCGTGAGTCGGCCGCGGAGTTCCACGAGGCGATCCGCACCACGGTCAAGGTGATCGCGGCGTTCGCCGGCGCGGTGGCGATCGGGTTGCTTGCGATCGGCCCGTTCGTGATGACCGCGCTGCTCGGCGACAAGGGCTTCCACTACGGCCGCCTCGGCCTGGCGCTGGTCGGCATCGGCATGGGTCTCCACCTCACCGCGGGCACGCTCAACCAGGCGGCGCTGGCGCGCGGCCGCGCTCCGCTCGCCGCGGTCGCCTGGCTGGCCTCGGCGGCGCTGTTCGTCGCGTTCATGCTGTCGGAGGCGATCAGCAACCAAGTGACCCGGGTCGAGGTCTCCTACTTCACGGCGGCACTGATCCTGTGCGGCCTGCTGTTGGCGGTCTACCGGCGGGGGCCGGCGCCCGCGCCGCCGACGGCGGCGGGCGGCGTCAGCGCCCGTGTTTGACCGTCAGCCGTTGCTGAGGCTCTTGCAGGCGACCTGACCGGCCGCGGCCTTCTCGAGGTCGGGGTTGGAGAGCCCACTCGAGTCGATGTTGTTGAGCGAGCCGCGGACGCTGGCGCCGAGCGCCTGCGCCGCGGTCTTGAACGACGATGGGGAGTCGGTCGGCAGCGAGTCCGACCTGTTCAGCGCGACGCGCATCGCATCCCGAAGCTCAGTGAATGCCTTGACGACCGTTCCCGCGACCGCCTTGCCGTTGGAGATATCGGGGGTGCCGGCGGATTGGATCTTTGACAGAGCACTGGCCGAGTCCTGCTCGACCGCGGTCAGGAAGCCCCGGAGGGTCTTCTTGGCCTCGGTCGCGTTCGCCGCGGTCGTGTTGTTGAGCTCGCTGCTCCGGCTCACGACGTCCTTCTCGAGCGGCGAGATCGCCGAGCACACGGAGGCCACGTAGTGGCTCGCGCTGACCTTCGACGAGTCGCTCGATCCGCACCCGGCGCACACGGCGAGGGCGAGCAGCACGGCAAGAGCTGACCGAAGACTCCCAAACCGCATCATGGTCAGGCTAGCGGCGGATCGGACTTAGTGCGGCGCGGGATCGATCCGTCACGCGATGCCCGCCGCCGCGGCGATTGCCGCGTACGCGGCGGCGGGATCGCCCGAGCCGAACACGGCGGACCCGGTCACGAGCAGGTTCGCGCCGGCCTCGACGCACGCCCGGGCGGTGCGCTCGTGGACGCCCCCGTCGACCTCGAGCGCCACGTGACCGGGGAGCGCGGTGCGCATCCGCGCGAGCTTGTCGAGCGACCACGGGATGAACTGCTGGTTGCCCCATCCCGGGTTGACGCTCATGCACAGGGCCATGTCGAGCAGCTCGTTCGAGATCTCGTCGAGGCTTTCCGCGGGAGTGCCGGGATTGATCGCGGCGCCGGCCGTGCACCCCGCCTCGCGAATCGCGTTCAGCGTGTAGTGGAGGTGCGGCGTCGCCTCGACATGGATCGTGATGCTGTCGGCGCCTGCCTTGGCGATGTCGCCGACGTAGCGCTCGGGCCGCTCGATCATCAGGTGGACGTCGAGGATCGCCCCGGTGCCGTGCACCCGCTCGGCGATCGCGTCGACGATGATCGCGCCGAACGTGATCGGAGGGACGAAGTGACCGTCCATGACGTCGACATGGATGACCCGGGCCCCCGCGTCGAGCACCTCCTGCACCTGCTCGCCGAGCCGCGCGAAGTCCGCCGACAGGATCGACGGGGCGATCCGGCGCTCGCGGAGCAGGCGCAGGGTCGCGGTCGCGCGCTCGTCGGCCTGCGTGGCCAATCAGACCGCCCGGAGCATGCTGCCGTGACAGTGGTTGCAGGCGACGACCGCCGTGCTGGACATCCGGACGATCGTTGAGTGCTCGCCGCAGTTTGGGCAAACGGAGACGAGCTCGTAGCGCTGCAGGCAATAGACGCATCGGTAGCGCCCGGGTGCCGCGGTCGGGCGCAACCAGGGCTCGCCGCACCCCGGGCACTCCGGACCGAGCTTTGGCATCGGATCGGTCACGGTAGGAACACAGGTTAACGGGCCGTTCCGGCGGCTCAACGTTGGCGAGCGTCTCATGCTGGTTGGGCACGGCGTAGGCGAGCGATGAAAAACCCGTCGGTTCCGTCGCGGTGAGGCAGCAGCTGGACGGGACGCTCGAGGCTGAAGTCGCCGTGCTCGCGCAGGAAGCCCTCGACCACGTCCTCACTCTCGACGCGCGAGATCGTGCACACCGAATACACGAGCGTTCCGCCCGGAGCGAGGGCCTGGGCTCCGGCGGCGAGAATCCGGGCCTGGAGCGCCGCGAGCTCCCTGGTCGCCTCAGGACGCGCCCGCCAGCGCAGATCCGGCCTGGATTGGAGCGTCCCGAGCCCGCCGCACGGTGGATCGACCAGAACTCTGTCGAACGGCCCGTCGTCCCGCGGGATCGCCGCGTCGCCGACCTCCACGCGCACGCACGCGGGGCCCATCCGTGCCACCGTCCGCTCGAGCGCCGAGGCCCGGCCCGGGTGCTGCTCGACCGCCACGACCTCACCGCTGTCCTCCATCAGCGCCGCCAGATGGGTGGTCTTGCCCCCGGGCGCCGCGCACAGATCGAGCACCCGGTCCCCGGGCCGGGGTCCGAGAATCCGCGAGACGAGCATCGATGCCCGCGACTGCGGCTGCACCGCCCCGCGCTGCCACAGCTCGGACCCCTGGACGTCGAACGGTCCCTCGAGCACGAGACCCTCGGGGAGCTCGAGGCCGCCGAGGGCGGGGGCGGGCCGGCTCGGCAGCGGAAGCCCGGCCACCACCTCTTCGGTGGTCGTCACGAGCCGGTTGACCCGGAGCGCGGACTCCGCCGGCCGGTTGACCACGCGAAGCAGTGCCCGCGCCTCGTTCGCGCCCAACTCATCCCACCACTTGCTGGCCAGCCAGCCAGGTACGGAATAGAGGAGTGCGGCGGCCTCGGGTGAGCCGTCGTCGAGCTCGTCGAGAGTGCCCGGGCCCTCGCGGGTCGCCCGCCGCAGGACGGCGTTGACGAGGCCCACGGCATGAGGGCGAACCGCCTTGACCAGCTCGACGTTCTCATTCACGGCGGCGTGCTCGGCGACTCCCCCGAGGTAGAGCAGCTCGAACAGCCCCAGCCTGAGCACCGCGAGTACGGGAGCGTCGAGCCGAATCAGCGGGCGGTCGGTCAACTGTCCGGCCACGTGATCGAGCGTCGCGCGCCGCTGGATGGTTCCGTACGCGAGCGCCATCGCCAGCGCCCGGTCGCGAGGTTCGAGCCCACCGGCCTCGGCGGCGAACGCGCGGTCGGCATAGGCGCCCTGCTCGAACACGCGCCGGATCACGCGCAGCGCACATGCCCGCGCGGGCGACACCCGGCTCTGGCTCTTGGTCGGCGGCAAGCCGCTACCTCCTGCGCCCGCGCAGATAGTCCTCGCCGCTCATCGGTCGGCCGCCCGGCGGCTGTACCTCGAGCAGCTCG
>Ga0187777_10001174_pt1 | contig 17054 bp, 17 predicted proteins | sample 1015_Q2_SP5_10_M_FD_132416 | JGI IMG/M metagenome (GOLD analysis project Ga0187777, IMG submission 132416) | Tropical peat soil microbial communities from peatlands in Department of Meta, Colombia - 1015_Q2_SP5_10_MG | ecosystem: Environmental > Terrestrial > Soil > Wetlands > Peat | place... | reverse complement strand
CAAGCCCTCCCCAAGCGCCCGCGCATCCAACCGAGGGGAATGAGCGACGAACACTTCGACGTGGTGGTGATCGGCGGCGGCATCAATGGCGTCGCCATCGCGCGGGAGTGTGCCCGCGGCGGGAAGCGAGTAGTCATCCTGGAACAGAATGATTTCTGCTCCGGAGTCACCAGCCGCTCCACCCGTATCATCCACGGCGGCCTGCGCTACCTTGAACATGGCGAGTTGGGCCTGGTGCGAGAGTCGTTACGCGAGCGCGAGCGCCTGCGCGCCGAGCGTCCGCACCTGGTGCGTCCGCTGAAGTTCCTGCTTGCCCTGGGTACCGGGGGAAACCACAGCGCGCTGGCCGTGCGCGCGGGATTGTGGGTCTACGCGACGCTGGGCGCCGGTCGCCCCTCCGCCGTCGATGGCGAACTCGATCGGCTGGAGCGCCTGCTCGATTCCGGGCGGCGCTGGTCCGTCTTCCACTACGACGACGCCCGCTGCGAATTTCCCGAGCGACTGGTGGCCGAGTGGCTGCGCGAGGCCATCGAACATGGCGCGCAGGCGCGCAACCACACGCGTGTGCTCGAAGTCGAGACGCGCGAGGGCTGCGCCACAGGCGTGCGCGCCCGCAATCTTCTGGACGACAGCGAATTCCGCGCCAGCGCCGAGTGGATCATCAATGCCAGCGGCCCCTGGGCAGACCGCGTCTGCGCGGCATCCAGCATCCGCACCGCATCGCCGCTCATCGGCGGTGTGCGCGGCTCGCATCTGGTGATGCGGCGGTTCGCGGGCGCGCCGGAATCGGCGGTATACACCGAAGCCGTCGACGGACGCCCCATCTTCGTCGTCCCCTGGAACGGACAACTGCTGGTGGGCTCGACTGAGGTGCGCGACGATGATGATCCCGGCGCCACCGCCCCCGCGACCGACGAGGTCGAGTACCTGTTTACCTCGCTGCAGCGGCTGTTTCCCGGAGCGCGCTTCTCGTGGAACGATGTGCAGGCAACATTCGCAGGGGTACGTCCACTTCCCTATTCGCCGGACGACAAGCCCTCGGCGGTCACGCGCCGCCACTTCCTGCACGACCACTCGGACGAGGGCGCCCGCGGCATGATCTCAGTGGTGGGCGGCAAGCTGACCACCGCGGCCGCCCTCGCCCGCGAATGCGCGCGCCAGATCGGAGTTGACGTGCAGGAGCCGGCGCTGGCCGTCGCTCCTTCCGCGCTGGATATTGAATCGGCGCTCGCCGGATGGTCGCGCGCGGTGGCGCAACGGGCACATATGGCGCAGGCTTCCGCCCGGGCCCTGGCGGAGTGGCACGGAGCCGGCGCAGCCGAGATCGCGCACGCCGCCGCCATGGACGAACGACTGCGCGAGCCGCTCTGCGAGCACTCGCCGCACCTGGTTGCCGAAGCCGTGGCTGCGGTGCGCCGCGAATGCGCCGTCACCCTCGGCGACATCCTGCTGCGGCGCGTGCCGGTGGCTCTGGGCGCGTGCTGGAGCGATCAGTGCAGTCGCACTGCCGCGCGCCGCATCGGCGACGTCATGGGATGGAGCCTGTCCCGCATCGCCCGCGAGCGCGAAGCCTTCGAAGATGAGCGGGCTATGTTCCTGCGGCGGGCAGCAGCCGTCGCATCCTAGCGGATATCCTCACGAACTTCCAGGTTGGTAGGAGACGCAGCATACTGCGTCTCTACATGTGGCGGTGAGGGAACGTCCGCGCCAGCAGCGCGGTATCGTCGGAGATGATCGCGTCCACGCCCCACTCGGCCAGGCGGTGCATCTGGCGCTCGTGGTTCACCGTCCAGACGAACACCTTGCGCCCTCCCGCGTGGATCGCTTCCACCAATTGGCGATTTACAAGCTTGTAATGCGGGATGACGTACTGGCCGGGAAGGCTTGCCCAGCGCGCCAGCTCGCGCTGCGTGTCGCAGATGAACCCGGCGACCAGGCCACGTCCGCCGACAGCACTCACGACTTCGGGAAGAAATGAAGACACGACGTATCCACGGCGTGGCGGATTCTCCTTGATGACGGAATGAACAGTATCCTCCAGCCCCACCACCTTGAGCTCGATATCGAGAAATGCACGCTCGGCGTACCGAGCCAACACTTCTTCCAGGCTCAGGATCCAGCAGGTTTCCGGCAGGCGCCCGTGCTGTGGCGGCATGGCGCGGAGAAGCGATTCAACTCCGTACAGCTCCACGATGCGATCATATTTCTCAGTGGCGATTTCGATCCCTGCCAGCTTTGGATCGTGGCCGATGATGGCCCGGCCGTCGGCGGTCAGCCGCACATCGAACTCGAAGCCGTCGCAGCCATGTTCCAGCGCAAGGTCAAACGCAGGTAGGGAGTTTTCCGGGGCGTAGCGGCGGGCCCCGCGATGGCCCAGCAGCAGCGGACGGCTAGTCGAGGTCGATGTCACGCACGCGCGAGATATCGGGCGCTTCCTTGGCGCGCTTCAGAGCTTCCTGGAACTTCTTGTCCAGCAGGTCGGCCTTGTGCTTCTCGGCCTCCACCGATTGCCGGAAGATGGATTCCTTGCGCGCGTCCTGCTCCTTCATGGCGCGCGCGGCTTCTTCCATGTCGGCAAAGGTCTTGGGCCGCACCGGCGCGGTATGCGCAATGACGGCCCCGGTGGCGCCGTCGACCTTCAGCACCGCGCTGCAGCACGGGCAGGTGACCTCGAACTGTTTGGGACCCTTGGCCATACTAGAGCAATCATAACGCGTTTTGCGGAGCGACTCTTGGCTTTTAGCTCGGGTGCCCGGCTATTGTTTTCCTGACAGGAAGCAGTGAACGTAGCGCTGCCGTCTCGGCGGCTGTCCGTGTAGGCGTCTCGCCTACACGCGAGGGCGGGACGCCCTCGGCACAGCCGGCGGGACGCCGGCGCTACAAGTACACCACCTGGTGGTCCGGACACCCTGTCTTGGCCGCGTCGTAGAGCGTCAGCAGCAATTGCGTGCCGTAGCGCCCGAGGAACGACATGGCCCCGATTACGCGCTCCTGAGGTTCCTTTTCAGGAAACAGCGAGTTGCTGAGCGAGGCTGCGTGCGATGCCGTCTCTTCACTGCGGCGCAACTGGGCACGGGCGGCACGCTCGCGCAGGCGATCGAGCTGATAGTGGATCTTGGATGCGGCGCGCTCGGCGGCCTCTACCAGCGTTGGATCCAGCCTCTCAAGGGACGTCCTGATACTCGCCATCGAACCCTCGAGCCGTTCCGTCGCCGCATCGAAGCTGGCATTGAGGTCACCCGGCAGCGCGCGTTCGGCGATCAGCACCCGCAGATGTTCCGGATCGATGAAAGTCTCCGCCGGCGAAAGCCCATAACGCTCCAGCAAGCGCTGGATGCGCGGCTCGACCAGGGTGGCGCTGAGGCGCGGCAGAATGGGCGTCACCCGGCCCAGCAGCTCTTCGTACACCGCCGCCGCCTGCGCGAAGTACGCGATCTCCGCCGGACCGCCGACATATGCCACCGTAGGCAGCAGGTAGTCTTCGACTACCGGCCGCAAGAGCACATTGGCACTGAACTCCGCCGGCCGCTCTGTGATCCGCCGCAACAGCTCCTGCTCGCCGAGCTTTTCGCCGGCGATGGTGAAATCGCTGTTTGCCCGATGCACGGGCACGCGGCTGCCGTCTTTCAGCGAAAACAGCAGCGTGGACGACGACGTCACCTTCACCTGCGCGTGGTAGCCGGCAGCCTCCAGTTCGCGGCTGCGCTCGAGCAGCGCTTGGTCGAGGTCGCGCGCGGCGACAACCGCGGCACGGTACACCGACTCGGCAATCCCGTGCAGCTCGGGATCGGAAGCGTCGATCAGGATCACGCCGGAGTGCTGGAATAGACGCGAGAAGAGCCTGGCGAAAGCGCCGCCCAGGGTCTCGCCGGCGCGATAGCTCTGGCGCAGAAAGGCGGAGACTTCAGGATCGGTCAGCAAGCTCGCCACTTCTTCGGCCCTGGCTTCTATCTCAGCACCGAAGCGGACAGCGTTCATGGGTGCACTTTCCGGTCCGCGGGCCTCGGTGACGAAGGGGGCGAGCGAGCCGTCTGCGGCGAGCAGCGACACATGGTTGACTTCAGCGAGATCGTGGTCTTCAGTAGCCAGCCAGAAGATCGGCACGCATTCGTGACCGGTGTGGGTGAACTCGGTGGCCAGTTTGATGGCGGTCAGCGCCTTGTAAATGGAAAACAACGGGCCTCCGAAGAGCGCCACCTGTTGCCCGGTCACCACCGCCGAGGCGCCGGCGCGAAATCGTGCGATGTTGTCGAGCGTCTCCCGCGATGCGCCCCAGGCGCGGTTCTGCCGCTCCAGAATGGCTGCCACGCGCTCGCGGCGCGATCGGTCATAGTGCAGGCGCGAGACTTCATCCTTCAGCCAGTCGCGGGAAAAGGGCGGGTGGGGGAAGAATCGGCGTACGTTGTCAAAATGGTAGAGGTAGTCGAGGAACAGGCGGGTGGTGTGCGGGACCTGTTGGAACGACAAACAGTGAGATTGCACCACACTTTTTTGGGTCATTAGCGGTCAGACGCAATACCTTTGCTTTTGATGTCCAGCCGAAAGGCGCGATGCGGGAAATGTCAAGATCGAGCCGACGGGAGAGCGCCCTCCCGCAGCCAAGCCGTATCCAACAGGCAGTTGACTTCCAGCGGTTTGGCTTCTAACGTGGAAGTAGTTCTTTGACCAGCCACAAGCAGCGCGCACTGCGCGCTTCTTTGTCGGGGTCCCAGGCAAACCCGGGGTCCCCAGCGAAGCCGGTTTTGCTTCGTTGGGGTGTAGACCCGGTGTTGGTTTGCTGGGTGACTGACCGTGGGGGCGCCACGGATTCGACGGGGATGCTTGCGGCTAAGAGGCATGCCGGGGTGCACACACCCGTAATCGCGTGCAAAACGATAAGTGCCAACACACAGCTGGCATACGCTGCTTAATTGATTAAGTAGCCGTCCTCCGCGGCCAGGTCCGCGGGCTGCGGAAGGGCGTCGCATAGCGGACTGGCCTTCGGCGCTCGGCCCGTGCGCCGCGGGTGAGATCATCGGGCTAGTGGCGCGCGTTTCTTGTCGGTTCTGAGCGCGGGCTGCGAAAGTTTCCGGCGAAGGCCGGAAGCGGGAACTCGACTAAGCATGTAGTCTCTTGGCCAGTAACATTTTCGGACGCGGGTTCGACTCCCGCCGCCTCCACCATTTCTACTAACCACTATGCTGTCCTGAAGAAAGACGCCCCACCCAGCCAGCCGGCCTGCTGGTGCGCGAGCGGCCGCTGTCCGTTCCACAACCTTCGTAACTTCAGCGGGAGCCAGGTTCTATCTAGAATGGGCTTGTTCATGCCTCTAACTCCCCAGCGCGAACGCGATCCCTGGCCGCAGGAACGCGAGGGCTACCATGAGCCGACGCCGGTAGCCTACGCCCCTATGCGCCTCGACAGCAGCCTACGCAAGGAAAGCGTGCTCGTCCGCCGAGCGGAGCAACTGGGCAGCCTGGTTGCCGGGGGTGGGATCATCTGGACGGCCTATGCCTTCACTCACCATTCGGCCGAGATCATGCGCTTCGCACTCTTCCCGCCGGGTCCGCTGGAAGTCCTGGGCCTGGGCGTGTTGATCTGGCTGGTTGCCAAGTGGTGCCGGGCCGTGTCGGCGCGCTGAACCCACGACCTCACTTTTGCCTGTGACCCAAGTCACAGCAGGTTCTCCCGGAATGGCTGAAACTCCCGTCCTGGCGTGGGCACCATTCTGTGCATCGATGACCAGACGTACGCGCAGGCGACGCGCGTGGAGTGGCTGCGGGCGCACGGATACGTCGTACTTCTAGCCAGCTCTCTCGAGTCTGCGCTCGACGCCTTTCTCACCAGCCCCATCGACGCTGCCCTTCTGGATTGCCACGTGGCGGGTGCTGGCCTGGTGGCCAGCCTGATGAAGCGCATCCGACCAGGGCTTCCGATCATCATGCTGGCCTCATACTGCGGTGTGCCTTGCGGCCTAGGGGAGGTGGTCACAGCCTGCCTGGGCAAAGGCGAGCCTCCCAGCGCGCTGCTCGACAAATTGCAGGCGGTCCTCAAAGGCGGAGATTCTGGCCAGGAAGCCGCGTGATGTGCTGCGCCCGGCAGGCTAAATCCTGTGAGGATCCAGGGACTTTGGCGCGGGAATCACACTCGACTGTTACTCGGGATTGGCGCCCATGTGCGCGGCCTGCCATTCCCGCAGGCTGCGAACCTCCTGGGCCAGCAGGTCGGCGGCTTGGAAGCAGAGGTCGAGGCGGTTGCGGATCAATTGCAGCGCCCGTTCCCGGTCCACGAAGCCGAAGGCGCACTCCTCCAGCGCTTCTGCCGTCAGGCTGTAGGGCCGACCGGTAAACAGCGCCGGTAAGCCCAGCACATATCCCGGACCTACGACGCGATAGGACAGCCGATTGTCCGCCCCGGGCGAGCCGGCCGACAGGCGGACCTTGCCCTGGCGCAGCACCAGGACGCCATCTCCCGGCTGTCCCTGTCGGAACAAGACCTCGCCCGTGCGGCAGCTATGTGAGCTGGCCATCGTGTCCAGAGTTTCCGCGAGTTCGCGGATGAGGCTGGCATGCATGTCGCGGTCGGTATTCAAAAAGTGGTCCCCCAGTCTCGCACATCCTCTTACCGACCTCGCACCCGCAGCAGTGACCCAAATCACAGTTCGTAGTGACGCTCCCGAACCGGCATTGATTACAAGACTTTACGTTTCCTTGACGCAATCTTTACCTGCAATGTCGCGCCTATGGGTTATTAGAGGTGGGCCCGGACGGGGTCATGAACTCGCTCTTCGAAGTCGTGCTGTGGGGTGCGCCAGCGGTGCTGTTGAGCTGGGCAGTGCTGCTGGCGCTGGCGTGCGGACTGGCATTCCGCGACGAGCTCACGCCACGCGAGAAACCGCAGCCGTTCTGAAGCGAGGGCAGTCGGAACCGCCTGGACCTGCTACCCGAGCAGCCCGCAATCAGGGTTGCCGGAAATCCAGTTGAGGCAGGGGCCGTGCGAGTCAAGAGGAATCCATTGCAGGCAGCGTGGAGTATGGGGCGCAACCTGGTCGACTTCGTAGCATGTGTACTGGCCGGCAGCCCTCCTCTGCTTTCGGTGCTTATCATGTCCGCAGCGGTGGGTTTCCTGGTGGATCGACTGCCGGCGCGGCCGGCGGTGACGAGCCTGCACCTGAAGTGATCTCGCGCCTCGGATTGGAGTTTGCCATGCCCCGGATCATCTGCATCGATCCTAACGCCGGCCGGGTCGAGGAGCCGGTCAAGGTGCTCCGCTCCCCCGGTTATGAGGTGATGCTCGCCTTCAGTCCCGAGGTTGGCATGGCGCTGTTGCGGTTGTTCCCACCCGACATCGTGTTGCTCGATTCCGATCTTTCCGGGCCGCTCGTGCCGCAAATACGTCAGGCGTGTCCGAGCGTGCCTGTTGTGTTGACGGGAGAGAAACCCGTTTCCGTGGAAGAGCTGCGCTGGCTGTCCAGCCATCAGCGCGCCGCCGTGCAGGGCGAGGACGCTCGCCATCTACCTCACTAAGCGGCAGCGTCACGCTGCCGAGCCCGCGCTGGTTTTCGCCGCAGTCAGCGGTTTGAGTTCCCCGAGAATCGTCGGCACCAGTTCCGCGACCGTGGGATGGATGTGCATGGCGCGCTGCAGCACGGTGTAAGGTGCCTTCGAGTACATCACGTCGAGAATGCAATGGATGACCTCGTCGCCGCCGACCCCCAGGATGGCAGAGCCCAGAATCTCCTTGGTATCCCTGTCCACGACAATCTTCATGAATCCCTGGGTCTCGCCTTTCTCCACGGCCCGCCCGACGCGGGTCATGGGACGCTTCCCTACCAGCGCGCGACGGCCTGAACTGATCACCTGTGCGTCCGTCCAGCCGCAGCGACCGAGAGGCGGATCGATATACAACGCGTATGCCTGGATGCGGTCGCTCACCTGCCGCGAATCGCCGTCCAGAAGGTTCGCGGCGACGATCTCATAGTCGTTGTAGGAAGTGTGCGTGAACGCGCCCGCCCGTTACAGTCCCCCAGCGCCCAGATCCCGGGTGCGCTCGTGCGCAATTGATCGTCAACCATGATGTAGCCGCGCTTGTCCACTTCCACGCCGGCTTTTTCCAGAGCCAGGTCGTCGGTGTTGGGACGCCGTCCCACAGCCAGCAGCAGATGTGAGCCCACAACCGTCGGTGGCCCATCGGTGCAGTCCACGCTAGCGGCGATCTCGTCGCCAGCCTTAGAAACCGCGATGCATTTGGCATTCAGGCGGATGTGGACGCCTTCTGCCTCCAGGATCTCGCGCACCGTTGCCGAGACGTCCTCGTCCTCTCGCGAGATCAGCCGTGACGCCATCTCGATGATGGTCACCTCGCTGCCAAAGCGCCGGAACATCTGCCCGAATTCCAGCCCGATGTAGCTGCCGCCGACGATCAGCAGGTGCCGTGGCAGAAAGTCCACAGCCATCATCGAGGAATTGCTTAGATACGGCACCTGGTCGAGACCCGGCATGGGTGGCACGACCGCTCGCCCGCCCACGTTGATGAAGATCTGCGGCGCGGTCAGGCGCTCCATTCCGATGCTGATTTCGCGCGCCGATTCGAAGCGTGCCTGGCCTTCATAGACTGTGACATTCTTCGTTCCCCTGAGCCAGGCCTCGACACCGGTCCGCGACTGACCGGAGACCGCGTCCTTGCGCGCTTTGACGCGCTTCATGTCCACGGTGACAGGTCCGCCGACGTCCACTCCGTACTCGGCGGCTCGCCGCGCCAGGTGAGCGGCGTACGCACTTGCGACCATGGTCTTGGTGGGAATACAGCCGGTGTTGACGCAAGTCCCGCCGAAAAGATGGCGCTCGATGACGGCGACTTTCTTCCCCGCCCCTGCCAGCCGGACTGCCAGCGACGGCCCGGCCTGTCCGGTGCCGATGACGATCGCGTCGTAGGTCTTGGCCATGATGGCCTCCCGGACATCGTGATCCCGAGCGTCTCCGGGTTTCAGAAGGAGACAAAGAAGCGAAAGCGATCAGCCAGCGGAAGCCCTGGGCAGGCGCGGCGCTTCATCCCCGTTTGCCCGGCTTTGAGCCCAGGGAATGGTAACAGTGAACGAAGTGCCGCTGCGCCCCGGCCGCGTCGAGCTGCACACGTCAATGCGCCCGCCGATGTCCTCGATGATGCTGCGCGTGACCCAGAGCCCAACTCCCGTCCCTTTTTCGCCCTTGGTAGTGAAGAACGGCTCGAAGATTTTCTCCAGGTTCTCGGAGGCTATGCCAGGACCGTCGTCGGCAATGCACACGCGAAACGCCCCGTCCGCGCCGGAGATGGTAACAGTCAGACGCCCGCCCTCGCCCAGCGCGTCCACCGCATTAGCGATCAGGTTAGTGAACACCTGGCGCAGCTCGCCGGGAAAGCCGATCATCTGCCCACTGGTCTCGTATTTCCGCTCCAGGTGGATGCGTTTTTGCGCCAGTGCCGATTCAAACAATCGGCATACGCCGTCGATGATCTCCGAGAGGTTCAGGGAAACCGGGAACGCGGTCTCGCGCTGCAGGGCCAGGGTGTTGCGAGTGATGTGTCCGATGCGCGAGACCTCTTCCCGCGCCTGCCCGATCATCTCCTTCATCTCCGGTTCCACGTCCGGGTTCAGTTCGATCAGGTAGAGCAGGTTGAGCAGCGTGTCCAGCGAGTTCTTGATCTCGTGGGCGATGGTGGCCGCTAGCCGTCCCGTGGCCGCCAGTTTCTGGGAGCGGCGCACCGCCTCGGCAAGCTCGGTATTGAGTTTATTGATCTGCTCTTCCGCTTTCTTGCGCTCGGTGATGTCGCGCACGGCGCCGGTGACGAACAGGCCCTGCGGAGTGCGCAGCGGGCTCAAGCTGATCTCCACCGGAAATTCGCTCCCATCCTTCCTTCTTCCGAACAGCTCCAGTCCGGCGCCCATCGGCCGCACCCGCGGCTCGGCGAAGAAGGCCGAGCGGTGCTTCACGTGTTGAGGATTGAAGCGGCTGGGAATCAGGATCTCGACCGGCTGGCCGAGCAGTTCCTGCCGTCCGTAACCAAACATGATCTCGGTCTGACTGTTGACCACCACGATCCTGCCATCGGAGTTGACGATCACCATGGCGTCGGGCGCCGAGTCCAGCAGGTCGCGGAAATCCGGGGGCACCCACTCCGGATGCTGGCTGGTAATGTACCTGGCAAGTCGTCGGAACGGCTTCACGAACCCATCCTCCTGCTCGGCCTGAAAGCTGCCGCGCCCGCTGAGAGCTTGCGCCAAAGGTCGAAAAGTATAGCGCAACTGGCTCAATCACATCATCCCGGCTTCTCGGAATCGCCGGCAGCCTGCTGCGCAACTATTGACCTTTCCCATTTCTGCGCTTACCGTACTCTGCAACCGGGGTGAGTGCATCTCTGTGATAACGCGAAGCCGCCCCGGAACTCCCCTGGCGGATGGTAGTATTGAGAATTGCATGCCTCTGAAGACTTTGTTTTTGAACCCGCCCTCCTTTGAGAACTTTGACGCCGGCGCCGGTTCCCGCTGGCCCGCAACCCGCGAAATCGAATCCTACTGGTATCCGGTATGGCTGGCCTATCCCGCCGGCATGCTGGAGGGCTCGCGTTTGCTCGACGCCTGCCCGCACCACGTCTCCTGGCAGCAGACGGTCGAGCTCTCGAAGGATTACGAGTTTGTCGTGCTTTTCACCAGTACCCCAGGTTTCCCAGGCGACTGCAAGCTGGCCGAGGCCATGAAGGCGGCCCATCCGGCGCTGAAGATCGCGTTCGTCGGGCCACACGTCACGGTGCTGCCGGAGCGCGTGCTGCGCGACTGCCCGGCGATTGATTTCGTGGTGCGCCGCGAGTTCGATTACGCCACCGTGGAGTTCGCCCGGGGCAAGCCGCTGGCGGAGATTCTCGGCATCTCTTACCGGCACAACGGCCGCATTGCGCACAATCCCGACCGGCCGCCGGTCGACGACCTCGACGCCCTGCCCGACGTCACCGACGTCTACTATCGCGACCTCGATGTCCGCCGCTACAACGTGCCGTTCTTGCTCCATCCCTTCGTCTCGCTATACTCGACGCGCGGCTGTCCGGCGCAGTGCACTTTCTGCCTGTGGCCGCAGACCTTGAGCGGGCATCCCTGGCGCAAGCGCTCCAGCGACGCGGTGGCCCGGGAAATGGCCAAAGCCAAGGAATACTGGCCCGGAGTGAAAGAATTCTTCTTCGATGACGATACCTTCAACATCCAGAAGGCGCGCACCATCGAGCTGTGCGAGAAGCTGAAGCCGCTGGGGCTCACCTGGTCGTGCACTTCGCGCGTCACCACCGACTACGAAACGTTGAAGGCCATGCGCGACTCCGGCTGCCGCCTGCTCATCGTCGGTTACGAATCGGGCAATGCGCAGATCCTGAAGAACATCAAGAAAGGCGCTACCGTCGAACGCGCCCGCGACTTCACACGCGACTGCCACAAGCTCGGCCTGACCATCCACGGTGACTTCATTCTCGGTCTACCGGGCGAGACCCGCGAGAGCATCCGCCAGACCATCCAGTTCGCCAAACAACTCGACGTGGAGACCATCCAGGTGTCGCTGGCACACGCCTATCCCGGCACCGAGCTCTACGATTTCGCCAAGAAGAATGGCTTTATCGTCAACGAGCAGCAGATGGTTGATGAAGGCGGACATCAGCTCGCCCACATCGAGTATCCCGGCCTGCCGCGTGAGGAGGTGCTGGCGGCCGTCCATCGCTTCTACGATGAGTACTACTTCCGCCCCAAGGCCGTGTATCGCATCGTGCGCAAGGCGCTGTTTGACTCCGGCGAGCGCAAGCGACTTTACAAGGAAGCCCGCGCCTTCCTCAAGCTGCGCGCTGCCCGCAAGCGCTACGTCGAAAACAGGCGCAGCCCCGCCCCCGCGCCATCAGTACCTCCAGCCGAGCCGCGCGAGGCTCCGGTTGAAACCGTAGAGGTCTAGGGTTGCGGGTACGGGTGCAGCAGGCCTTTGGGCCTGTATTCAGGCTGTTTATTGATTGTCATTCCGAGGGGCTTTGGCCCCGAGGAATCTGCTGTTCTTAACCAGTGCGAAGCTCGTGACTCCCCGCAAATACCTCGTCCTGCTCGCCATCATTCTCTTCGCCTCCTGCGGCGACAGCAGCCTCTCCTACGGAATGAAGCGCGTGGGCGCCATCTCCGGCGCGCGCTGGACGGAATTGATCGCGGCCGTGCTCAATCCCTGGGTCGCCCTCGGGATCGTGCTCCTGCTGGGATTTCTCGCGTCTTACCTGAGCGCGCTCTCCTGGTCGGACCTCACCTACGTCCTGCCAGCGACTTCGCTCGGCTACGTGCTGCTGGCGCTGCTCTCCATCTTTCTGCTGCACGAGAGAGTCACTTTGGCCCGCTGGATTGGAATCCTGCTGGTCAGCTCCGGGGTCGCGATCGTCACCCGCGGTCCATCCGCCACGCTCCGCCCGGGATCGGAGTCCCGCGCTGCCGGAGAACAGCCGTGAGCACCCTCCGAACGTGGTGTGCTATCGCCGGCATCGTCTTGAGTTCGACCGCGGGCGATGTGTTGCTTTCCCGCGCCATGCGCCAGATCGGAGATGTGGGCGAAATGAGGCGCCGGCAGGGCTTGCGTGCTGTGCTCAAGGCGGTCGTGAACCATCCCAGTTTTCTTCTCGCTATAGGTTTCCTTGGCACATCATTTTTCGCACTGTTGCTGGCGCTCTCCTGGGATGACGTTTCGCTGGTGGTGCCGGCTAGCACCTCGCTCAGCTACGTCACCAATGCCTTCGCCGCAAGTCTGTTTTTGCGCGAGCGCGTGGACCGCCGACGCTGGATTTCGGCCTTGCTCGTGTGCGCGGGAGTAGCAGTGCTGGCGGCGTAGCACCTTGTAGCGCCGGCGTCTCGGCGGCTGTCCGTGCGGGCGTCTCGCACGCACGAGCGAGGGCGGGACGCCCTCGCGAGAGCCGGCCAGAGGCGGGCGCTACATCACAAATTCCCGATTCTCATCAGCCCTTTCGCGCTCAAGTCCCCCACCAAGAACTTCCCGGTCTTCCCTCCCGCCTGCGGCACAGCTTCGGCCGCCAGATATCCGCTGCGCACTGCACCTTCCATGGTGGCGGGCCATCCAGTGCGGGTCCAGTCGCCGGCTAGAAAGACCCGCGGCCAGCCCGTGGCCGCCGATGGTCGGTAGGCATCCGACCCCGGCCGTGCTGAATAAGTCGCATGAACTTCCTTGATGACGGTTGCCTTTAGCAGCTTGGCCTCGCGCGCGACAGGAAAGAATTCGCCCAGCTCGCGCACAGCCATCTCAATGATCTCTCCGCGCGGCTTCTCCACCAGCGACTTCGACGAACTCACCACCAGCTCGACGTAGCTCGGCCCGGCGCGCTCGAGCAGCCGCGACTTGTGAAACATCCACTGGATAGTGCGGTCGAGCAGCACCGCGTGGTCAAGATCGGTGATCTCGCGGTCGAACCACAGATGGATGCCGGTGATAGGCGAAGTTTCAAAGCGCGCGATCATCTCCGTGAGCGGCCCGGAGGCCGCGCCCTGGGGCAGCATGCGGCCGAGCACGTCGAAGGGCACGGCGAGCACGGCGAAGTCCGCCACCATCTCGGTGCCGTTCACACACAGCCGCACGCCCGCCGGTTCGGCGCGGAACGACTCCACCGAGGTCCTTAGCCGCACCTCGCCGCCGCGCGCGCGGATGTACTCCGACGCCGCGCCGTACAGCTCCGTCAGCGGCACGCGCGGCACGCCCATGCGGCCGCCCTCGCGCGATTTCAAAAATGATTCACGAAACACCTGCGCCGCGTAGTACACCGACATGCGCTCCAGGTCTTCGTTGAGCGCACTCACCAGCACCACTTTCCAGAAGCGCTCGACGGCGCGCTCGGTCTGGCCGTGTCGCTTCAACCACTGCATGAAGTTTTCGCCCGTATCCTGCGGCGTCCCTGAAGCAATTGCCATCAGGGCCCGCGCTATGGCCAGCTTGTCGCCGAGCCCGAGGGAGCTGGCTTTCAGGAATGAGGGCGTGCAATGGAACGGAGGCGGCAGCCCGGAAGGCGAAATCCCAGAGCGCCTGCCGCCGGGCTCGATGAAATACAAACGGTCGAACCAGCGGATCCTGTTCTCGACTCCGATCCGCCGGTAGAAGTCGATGAGGTTGGTACAGCAGCCGAGCAACACGTGCTGGCAGTTGTCCACCACCTCGCCGGTGCCAGGATGCTCGTAGGAGGACGCGCGCCCGCCCACGAACGGCCGCTTCTCGATGAGGGTTACACGGAAACCGGCATCCGCGAGGGCACATCCCGCGGCCAGACCAGCCAGCCCTCCGCCCGCGATGGCGACGTGCAGGTCGTTCACTTCATCCGCCGCCAGAATCCGCGGACGAGTACGCTGAGCTTTTCGCGCCGACTCAACTGGATCTTCTTCCCGAAGACGTCATAGCCACGCGCCGCGATCTTCTCCAGCAGGCGCCGGTAGATTTCGACCAGCACCCACAGCGCCGGACGGCTGTCCTCGTCAATCAGCGGCAGCAGTTGCTCGGCGGCGCGATAGAGTTCGCGCGCCCGCTGCGCCTCGAACTCCAGCAGCGGACGGAAACCGCCAGGGTCAAAGCCGTTCTTCAGGCGCGCCGGGTCGAGTTCCTCCGCTGAGCGCCCGAAGCGCTCCAAGTCCTCCTGCGGCAGATACACGCGCCCCATGGCGGCGTCCTCCTTAACGTCGCGGATGATGTTCGTCAACTGAAAGGCCAGCCCGCACTGCTCCGCCAGCGACTCCGCCGCCGGATCGCGATAGCCGAAGATCTTGACGCAGATCAGCCCCACCACCGAGGCCACGTGATAGCAATAGCGGCGAAGGTCGTCGAAGGTCTGATAGCGGATAGCCGCGCCCGGCTGCGGGGGAACGTCCATCGCGGTGCCTTCCACGAGGCGATCGAAAAGCTCCAGCGGGATCTTGAAGCGGCGCTGCGCGTCGGCCACCGCCAGCAGCACGGGATCGTCGGTGTGCTCGCCCGCGACCACGCGGTGCAGCGCGTTGCGCCAATCCGTCAGCTTGTCCTCACGCTCGCGGCGAGTGAAGCCGGGATCGTCGGAAAGGTCGTCGGAGTGGCGCATGAAGGCATACACGGCGCTGAGCGCGTTGCGGCGCTCCCGCGGCAGGACCAGGAAGCCGTAATAGAAATTCCGCGCCGCCGACCGCGTGATGTGCCGGCAAACCCCGTACGCCGCTGCTAATTGCGAGTTCATGGGTAACGCCAGCATCCTGCCGGCTGTCGCGGCGGCGTCTCGCCGCCGCTTCAACGACTAAAGACCGATGGCCGACTTCGCCGCCGCCCTGGCCACCAGCCACAACCTTCGCGGTTTGGAGATGACCGGTCGCCGGCGCAATACGTCATATCCTTGCCGCTCGATGGCATTGAGGATCTCCTGCCCGCCACGGCTGAACAACTCGATGTCAGTTGCCAACTCGCGATCCACGCGCCCGACCAGCGGCAGCCCGCGTTCGAACCACTCCCGCGCCCGCTCCACCTCGAACTTCATCAGCTTCAGGAACTCCGGCGTCGGACGTCGCTCGGCGATCTCGCGCTCGCTCACCCCGGACCGTCGCATGTCTTCCAGCGGCAGATAGATGCGGCCTTTCTGCCAATCGACGCTCACGTCCTGCCAGAAGTTCGCCAGTTGCAGCGCCGTGCACGTGGAGTCGGCGAGCTGCTGCCGCTCGGCATCGCGATATCCGCAAACGTAAAGCACGAGGTGGCCAACCGGATTGGCCGAATAGCGGCAGTAGCCAAGGACATCGTCGAAGGTCTCATAGCGATGGACGGTCTGGTCCTGGCGAAAGGCCTTCAGCAGATCGGCGAATTCGTGCTGCGGAATTTCGCACGCACGGATGGTCTCGCGCAATGCGATGAACACGGGATGGTGGGGCTCGCCAGCGTAAGTCGCCTCCAGCTCACGCTCCCAATCGTCGAGCAGGGCCAGCGCCTGCTGCGGATCGCCGACCTCATCCCCAAGGTCGTCAGAGATCCGGCAATAGGCGTAAACGGAATAGAAGTGAGGGCGCAGCCGCTTGGGCAGGAACCACGTGGCGACGGAGAAGTTCTCGTAGTGAGTGCGCGCCAGGCGCTGGCAATACGCTTGCGCCTGTTCCAGCGGCGGGGCTTTGTCGGGGATAGCGTATTCGGCGGGCAGCCTGGCCCAGCCCTCCGCTCGTCGAGCGGCCTCAACGCTACGGGAACCGTGGCTCGCGAGGGTCGACATAGGACTCGGCTCGATTCCCGCGCCGCCTAGTGTCCGGGGATAATAGCCGTCTTGATGTCCCCGTTGCAGTTCAGCATGTGGCGCAGCACCTGCTGCAAGCGCGACAGCGGCGCTTCCCCAGTTATGTAGTCGGTGCCGCGGATCTTGCGCTCCACGATCAGCGCGAATGCCTTGCGCACCCCCTCCGGCGTGTGGTGGAAGGTGGCCTTCAGCGTGATCTCGGAATAATGCAGGCGGCCGGTATCAAGCGGGACTTTAGTTCCGGCGGCGCATCCGCCGAAAAAGTTCACGGTGCCGCCCTTGCGCACCATGTCCACCGCCCATTCCCAGGCCTCGGGACGGCCCACGGCCTCAATCGCCACGTCGGCGCCGCGCCGGTCGGGAGTGAGCGCGCGCACGGCCTCCACCACGTTCCCCGTGCCCGTCAGCACAATGTCGTCAGCACCAAAGCGCTTGGCCGCCGACCCCTGCGAGTCGTGCTTGACCACCGCGATCACGTTGCAGCCGCTGAGCTTGGCCGCCTGCACGAACATCAGTCCGACGGGTCCGCCGCCGATGATGGCAATCGTGTCGCCGATCTCTACTCCGGTCTCGTGAAGTCCGCGAAGCACGCAGGCCAACGGCTCAACCATCGCCGCTTCTTCGAAGCTGACCTCGTTCGGAATGGCCAGCATGTTGGTCTCTACGATGCGCCGCGGGATGCGGATGTACTCGGCATAGGCGCCATTGTTGAACAACAAATCCTCGCAGAGGTTCTCCTGGTGCTTGGAGCAGTAGAAGCACATCTGGCAGGGGGCGGAGTTCAGCGCCACCACCCGCAT
>Ga0187777_10001172_pt1 | contig 17065 bp, 17 predicted proteins | sample 1015_Q2_SP5_10_M_FD_132416 | JGI IMG/M metagenome (GOLD analysis project Ga0187777, IMG submission 132416) | Tropical peat soil microbial communities from peatlands in Department of Meta, Colombia - 1015_Q2_SP5_10_MG | ecosystem: Environmental > Terrestrial > Soil > Wetlands > Peat | place... | reverse complement strand
GACCACCAGAACATGCTCATGGCGAACTTCTTCGCGCAGACCGAGGCGCTCGCGTTCGGCAAGACGCGCGAGGAAGTCGAAGCCGAGGGCGTGCCGGCAGCGCAGGTGCCGCACCGCACCTTCCCCGGGAACCGGCCCACGAACACCTTCCTCCTCGACGAGCTCACGCCCTACACGCTCGGCCAGCTCGTCGCGTGCTACGAGCACAAGGTGTTCACGCAAGGCACGGTCTGGCACATCAACTCGTTCGACCAGTGGGGTGTGGAGCTCGGCAAGAAGCTGGCGCTGGCGATCATCCCGCAGCTCGACGCATCCGACGAACCCGACCTCGCGCACGACAGCAGCACGAACGCGCTGATCCGCCACTACCGCGGCGGCCGGCGGTAGCGGGCCGTACACCACATGGTGTAGAGAGGTGTACGTTGGGCCATGCAGCGCTACGGCTTTCGCACCAAGCGCGAGGCCGTCGACTACGCGCTCCGACGCATCGTGCGAAAGCCCCTCACCCCGGAGGAGTTCGTCGCCCTCGAGGGCACCGGGTGGGGAGGGGATCTCGAAGCGATCAAACACAGCCCGGTGCGTGAGTGGTGATCCTCGTCGACTCGTCGGCGTGGATCGAGTACCTCCGTGCGACCGGGAGCGACGTACACATCAGAGTCCGGACGTACCGAGATGTCCCCGACGAGCTCGCGATCTCCGAAGTCGTCGCGATGGAGTTGCTCGCAGGAGTCCGCAACGCGGGTGAGGAGCGCGTCGTCGACGAGATCGTGAACGGTGTGCCGCTGCTACCGACGAACGGGCTGGACGACTACCGGCACGCCGCGGCGCTGTACCGGGATTGTCGCGACGGCGGCGAGACGATTCGACGGATGAACCACTGCTTCCTGGCCGCGATCGCCATTCGGAACGACGTCGCCGTCCTGCACCGCGACAACGACTTCGACGTGCTCGCGCGCCACACCGCGCTGCAGATCGCGTGAGCGATCTCGCGTACTTCCGCGACGTCCAGTACCGCGACAGCAGCAAGCTCGCGGCGCGGGCGAACCTCCACAAGCGGTACACGACCGCGCCCGTCCCCTGGCACGAGTGGGTCACACGGCTCGTACCCTGGGCACCCGAAGACCGTGTCCTCGAGGTCGGCTGCGGTCCCGGGTGGTTGTGGGAGGAGGCACGGCGTGCCGTCCCGCGGGGGCTGCGCCTCACGCTCGCCGACCTGTCGGTGGGCATGGTGACCGAGGCGCTCGCCCGCGTACGGCCACTCATCCCCGCGGCCACCGGTGCGGTCGCGAACGCCGAGTCGCTCCCGTTCGTCGGCGGCTCGTTCGGTGTGGTCGTCGCCAACCACATGCTGTACCACGTGCCCGACCGGGCCCGGGCCGTCGCCGAGTTCGCGCGGGTGCTCGCCGACGGCGGCGTGCTGCTGGCGGCAACCAACGGGCCGTCGCACCTCCATGAGCTCGACGAGATCGTGGCGGAGATCTTCGGGGCGCGGCCGCGCCGTCGGTACACGGAGCGTTTCGGCGCGCACAACGGTGCCGAGCTGCTCGGGACGCGATTCGGCTCCGTCCGGTGGTACGACTACGTCGACGACCTCGTGTGCACGAACCCCGACGACCTGCTCGCGTACGTCGTGTCCGCGCCTCCCGGCGAGCGCGCGACCGACGACGAGATCCTCCGGCTCCGCGACGCGATCACGAGCCGCTTGGACGCGGCCGGGGGTGCACTGCGGTTGACGAGGGAGAGCGGTGCCTTCGTCTGCCGCGTAGCCTGAGCCCTCGAGCCGCGGGTCGGGGCAGAAAGGTGGACGGAGATGCAGCTGGGCATGATCGGCCTCGGCCGGATGGGCGCCAACCTCGTGCGGCGGCTCATGCGCGACGGCCACGAGTGCGTCGCCTACGACGTGAACGCCGACGTGGTGAAGGAGCTCGCGGGCGAGGGTGCGACCGGTGCGTCGTCGATCGCGGACTTCTGCAGCAAGCTCACCAAACCGCGCGCCGCATGGATCATGGTGCCCGCCGCCTTCGTGGACTCGACGATCGACGAACTGCTGCCTCACCTCCAACCCGGCGACATCATCATCGACGGCGGCAACTCCTACTACCGCGACGACATCGACCGAGCCGCGCGCATCCACCCGATGGGGATCCACTACGTCGACGTCGGGACGAGCGGAGGTGTCTTCGGGCTCGACCGCGGCTTCTGCCTGATGATCGGGGGCGAGGACGACGTCGTCGCGCACCTCGACCCGATCTTCGCCACGATCGCGCCCGGAGTCGACGCCGCGCCGCGCACCGCCGACCGCACCGGGTCCCCGAGCCAGGCCGAGCAGGGCTACCTCCACTGCGGGCCGAACGGCGCCGGTCACTTCGTGAAGATGGTCCACAACGGGATCGAGTACGGGATCATGGCCGCCTACGCCGAAGGCCTGAACATCCTCCAGCACGCCGACGTCGGGAAGCAGCAGCAGGAGTCCGACGCCGAGACCGCGCCGCTCCGTGATCCGCAGTACTACCAGTACGACCTCTCGATCCCCGACGTCGCCGAGGTGTGGCGCCGCGGGAGCGTGATCGCGTCGTGGCTGCTCGACCTCACCGCCCACTCGCTCTCGCAACACCCCACGCTCGACGACTTCGAGGGCCGCGTGTCGGACTCCGGCGAGGGCCGATGGACGATCCACGCCGCTGTCGACGAAGGCATCCCGGCCGACGTCTTGAGCGCGGCTCTGTTCGCACGGTTCACCTCACGCGGCCAGGCCGATTTTGCCGACAAGCTGCTGTCGGCCATGCGCAAGGAGTTCGGCGGGCACGACGAGAAGCTCGACCAGACCATCGGCGAGACGAAGTAGGGATATCGATGAGCCAGCAGGAACATTCCGACGCGTTCGCGTTCTTCGGCATGTCGGGGGATCTCGCGCACAAGAAGATCTTCCCGGCGCTGTACCGGATGGTGAAGAGCGGTGCACTCACGATCCCCGTGATCGGTATCGCGTCGTCGCAGTGGACGGTCGAGGACCTGAAGAAGCGAGCCGAGGACAGCATCACCGCCTACGGCGACGGCATCGACGACCAGGCCGCGTTCCAGAAACTGCTCGGCCTGCTGAAGTACGTCGACGGCGACTACACCAAGCCCGAGACGTACGAGAGGCTCAAGAAGGAGCTCGACGGTTGCCACCGTCCGATTCACTACCTCGCCATCCCGCCGAGTCTCTTCGAGACGGTCGTGGAGGGCCTGGGGAAGTCGGGATGCGCGAAGAACGCGCGGGTGATCGTGGAGAAGCCCTTCGGCCGCGACCTGGCGTCGGCGCAGGAGCTGAACCGCGTGCTGCACGCTGTGTTCCCCGAGCCGAACATCTTCCGGATCGACCACTATCTCGGCAAGGAAGCCACGCAGAACATCCTCTACTTCCGCTTCGCGAACTCGTTCCTCGAGCCGATCTGGAACCGCAACTACGTGCGGTCGGTGCAGATCACGATGGCCGAGGACTTCGGCGTGGAAGGACGTGGCCGGTTCTACGAAGAGGTCGGCGCGTTGCGCGACGTGATCGAGAACCACCTGTTCCAAACGCTCGCGCTGCTGGCGATGGAACCGCCCGTCGGGCCCGGAGTCGAGGAATTGCGAGACGCCAAGGAAAAGGTGTTCCGCGCCATGGAGACGATGAAGAGCGACGACCTCGTCCGCGGACAGTTCGACGGCTATCGCAACGAGCCCGGCGTCGCCGCCGACTCCGACGTCGAGACGTTCGCCGCCGTCCGCCTGCGCATCGACTCGTGGCGATGGGCGGGCGTCCCCTTCTACATCCGCGCCGGCAAGCAGCTCCCGGTGACATGCACCGAGGTGCGCGTGGAACTGCACCGACCCCCGCAGGCGGTGTTCGCGGAGTACGAGGAGCTCCCGCACGAGACCAACTACCTGCGCTTCCAGGTCGACCCGCAGATCGTGATCGCGATCGGTGCCCGGGCGAAGGCGCCGGGCGACGAGTTCGTGGGCGAGCACGTCGAGCTGTACCTGTGCGACACCCACCCGGGCGCGGAGACACCGTACGAGCGCCTGCTCGGTGACGCGATGGCGGGCGAGACCCTGCTGTTCGCGCGCGAGGACGGCGTCGAGGCGTCGTGGCGAGTGGTCGACGACGTGCTCGTCGAGCACACCCCCGTGATCGGCTACCAGCCGCACACGTGGGGGCCCGAAGAGCAGTCGTTGCTCTTCGACGGCGCCGACGTGTGGCACGACCCCGTGCCGTCCGAGGACTGCCCGCCCGAATGACGGTGCGCCCGGTGCCCACGCCGAGCGCGCCGCCCGTCGCCGGGCCGTACTCGCCGGCGGTGCGGGCAGGCGACTGGCTGGTGCTGGCGGGCCAGATCGGGATCGACGCCGCCACGGGCGCGCTCGTCGCCGGCGGCGCGGAGGCCGAGGCTCGACAGGTCCTGGCGAACATCGACGCGATCCTGGGCGACTGCGGGGCGTCGTGGCCCGACGTTGCCAAGGTCGGGATCTTTCTCACCGATCTCGGGAACTTCGCGGCGGTGAACGCGTTGTACGAATCGGTCATCGGCGGCCACCGCCCGGCACGGACGACGATCGTCGTGTCGGCGCTGCCGGCCGGTGCGCAGGTCGAGATCGAGTGCTGGGTGCACCAACCGGAGTCAGCTGTCCGAACGAGCGAGGAAGGTCGAAGAGCATGACGCGTGAGGTGGAGAAGACCGAGGCCGAGTGGCGCGACGAGCTCAACCCCGAGCAGTTCGAGGTGCTCCGGCACGCGGGTACGGAGCGGGCGTTCACCGGCAAGTACTGGGACTGTCACGACGACGGTGTGTACCGGTGCGCCGGGTGTGGCGCCGAGCTGTTCGACTCGAACACGAAGTTCGAGTCGGGGACCGGGTGGCCGAGCTTCACCGAGCCCGTCGTGGCCGACGCGGTCGAGCTGAAGCGCGACGCGAGCCACGGCATGGTGCGCACCGAAGTGGTGTGCCGGCGCTGCGGCGGGCACCTCGGCCACGTGTTCGACGACGGCCCCGGCCCCAACGGGCTCCGCTACTGCATGAACTCCTGCAGCCTGGACCTCGACGCCCGGTAGCGGCCCGGCGGTCGCGGCAACGAGTGGGCGGAGCGAGTCGAGTTGCTGGCCAGTGAGTGAGCGTCCGCCCGACTCACCTTCTCGTGGTGGTGGGCGGCGTCCTGGTCGTCGTGGTGGGTGCGGCGGGTTGCTGGAACTTCGGGTCGGCGAAGAACGCGAAGAAGTCGCGCTCGCCGGGCTGGAAGTAGCGGTCCGGGCCGCGCGCCATGTCGCCGCCGAGCTTGATCCCGATCACCGGTGAGTTCGGGTCGTTCGGGTCCTGGTTCACGTAGGTGAAGGCGCTCACCCAGTCGGTGTTGATGTCGAGCTCCATGGCCCGCACCGCGCCCGCAGCCTGGAGGGTCTTCGCGAGCGACAGCACCGACAGGGCGTTGCCGCCCGCGTAGATCAGCGCGCCGTTGGCGTCGACCCCCACCGCCGAGCGCCACACGTACACGTTGTTCCCGAGTGTCGCACCGAACGCGGAGGTGTCGTTCTCGCGTAGCGCCGGGTTGAGTTGGCCGTTGTCGACGAGCAGCTCGAGGTTCTGCCGCACGACCGCGATGTCGGGTCCCATGGTCGCGTCCCGTCCCCACATGCCGACGGTCGCCGATCCGTCGCTCCTGATCACGAGCGAGGCGGCGCCGTCGACGAGTGGGCGAACCTCCTGACCCCCGAAGTACACGCCGCCGCGCGCCGAGTCCATCTTGAACCCGGAGTTGAAGGCGGCGATGAGCGTCGACCGTTGGTCGTCGGGGATCTCGGAGTTCCAGGGGTTGGGCCCGCCGCCCGGCTCCTGGAGCCCCGGCACGTAGACGGACTTCAGCAGCTTCGTGTCGAGCCACATGAGCGCGACGTAGTACGAGGTGTGGACCGCGTCGGGCCGCACGAACGTGATGTACTCCGCAGGGAGACCGCCGACCTGCCGCCCCACCGGCATCCACACGCCCTCGTTCTGTTCCGCAGTCGGTGCCGGCGTGTTCACCCGCAGCCGCGGCGGCGGGAGGTGCTCCGGCTGCGGCGGCACGGTCGGCGAGGGGACCTTGGTGGTCACCGGCACGTCGCCGCCGGTGCCCTGCAGGGCGATCCGGTCGGGTCGCCCACCCGTCGGGGGCGGATTGTTCGTGTACCACCAGCGTTCGATCGTGTTCACGATCCCGTTGCCACCGTGGTCGCGGATCCACTCCACCGTGCGGATACCCACCGAGTCGGTGCCCGGTCGCTGGAGCGCGTGCACGTACGACCAGCCCACGGGGATCAGCAGGACGATCACCGCGATGGCGATGCCGCGCCTGATCCACCGCGCCTTCGTGGTGCGGGCGCGGCGGTCGACGCGCTGGCGCTTCTGTTCCTCACGCCGCTCTCGGCGGGTCGGGGGCGGGGGTGGGGGTGGCGGCGGCTCGGGCTCGGGCGGCGCGTCCCTCGGAACGGTCCTCACGGCGGGGTCGCCGTCGTCGGCGCGCCGCCGGGCGCGCGCCGGCCCGTACTCGGATGGGAGCGCGTATTGAGGCCGCCTGGTAGTGCCGTCGGCCAACTGTTCCTCCGGGTTCCGCGACGCTCCGGCACGAGCGTTTGTCTGCAACGTTCAGAAGCGTCCTGCCCGACGCGCACTGCCGAAATTACAACGCCGCGCCCGGGAGGGACCCGTCAGGGCCGCGGATGCGCCTGGAAGAACGCCCAGATCGTCCCGGTGGCGTCGAGGGCGTGGCTCACGGGATCGTTGCCGGGTTTGGGCACGGCGCCCGGCCACTCGTGCTGGCCCCGGTCGATGGTGTAGAGCTCGACGGCGACACCGGGGGCGCACGCGGCCCAGGTGGTGTGCACGACCTCGCCCGATCGCTCGGCGGTGCCGTCGCGGCAGCGGTCGACGCGACGCCACTCGGCGAGCCCCTCCGGCACCGATGGTGCGCCGTCGCCGCCGTCGAACGCGAGCACGTGGTCCTCGAGCCCGTGGATGTGGATCACCGAGACGGCGGTCGCCGGGAGGCAGTCAGGGAACCACGCGGCGACGGGACCGATGGCGGCCACGGTCCCCGCCAACGCGCACCCGGCGCGGTAGGTCATCACGCCCCCGTTCGAGATACCCGTGACGTAGACCCGGGCGGGATCGATCGGCGTTCGTGCCGAGACGTCGGTGATCAGCGTGCGGAGGAAGTCGACGTCGCCCGTCCCGGTCTCGTCCCAGCGGCGCAGGATCGCCTGCGGGTACGCGACGGCGAAGCCTTCGCGGTCGGCGAGGGGATCCCAGTGGTAGCGGCGTTCGACCTCCTTCGCGGTCGCGCCCGCGCCGTGCAGCACGATCACCAGCGCTTGCGGACCCGAGCGGGTCACGCCGTGGAGACGGTACGTGCGCGGCTGGCCGTCGACGGTGAGGCGGATGACGGCCGTGCGCGTCGCCGCGCTCGCGGGCGTCGGCGCCAAACCGAGGCCGACGAGGCCGAGGAGCGAGGCGGCGAGAACGATGCGGCAGCGCACGTCAGAGATAGGGCTCTCCGGGCTCGCGGCTGCGCGCGACGCGCGCGGGTGCGCCGAACACGACGACCCGATCGGGAACGTCGGCGAGCACGAGTGCGCCGGCGCCCACCACCGAGTCGGCGCCGATGGTCACGCCGTGCACCACGCTCGCACCGACGCCGAGCGCGGTGCGCGAGCCGATGCGCACGGTGCCGCCGGTGTGCACGCCCGGGGCGAGGCTCGCGAAGTCGTCGACCACGCAGTCGTGGTCGACCGACGACAGGGTGCCGAGCAGCACCCCCCGCCCGAGGGTGCAGCCGTTGCTCACGACCGCGCCGGCGAGGACGATCGAGCCGGCGCCGACGTGCGCGTCACGCGCGATCGACGCGTCGGGGTGCACGACGGTGAGCGGGGCGAGGTCGGGGCACGCCGAGGTGAGCCGTTCGAACAGCGCGCCACGCACGGCATTGTCCCCAACCGCGACGACGAAGGCGTTCGCATTGTGGCGGCGCGCGCACGACGCGAGATCGTCCTCGGTACCGACGACCGGGTGGCCGCTCACGAGCGTGTCGTGCGCGATGGAGTGGTCGAGCACGCCCACGATGCCGGCGTCCGACCCGGCTTCGAGCGCGCTGATGACCTGGCGACCCTGGTCGCCGCCGCCGACGACGATCACGGTGTGCACGAGGAACCTCGGAACCGTTCGGTGGTCGCGTGACCCGGGGCGGACACGCCTCGTCCGCTCAGCACCTGCCCGACGGTCCGGGCGAGGATGGTGGAGTCGAGGCGCAGCGAGTGATGGTCCACGTACCACACGTCGAGCGCGAACTTGTCCTCCCAGGTGAGCGCGTTCCGGCCGTTCACCTGCGCCCAGCCGGTGATGCCCGGGCGAACGTCGTGACGGCGCATCTGCTCGGGCGAGTACAGGGGGAGGTACTCCATCAGGAGGGGCCGCGGCCCCACCAGGCTCATGTCGCCCGTGAGCACGTTGACGAGCTCGGGCAGCTCGTCGAGGCTCGTGCGGCGCAGGACGCGCCCGAGCGCGGTGAGGCGTCGTTCGTCGGGAAGTGGGTCGCCCCGGGCGTCGCGCTGCTCGGTCATCGTGCGGAACTTCAACAGCGTGAACGGGCGACCGCCGCGGCCCGGGCGGGTCTGCCGGAACAGCACCGGTGGCCCGAGCCGGAGCCACACCGCCAGCGCGACCACGGCCGCGATCGGCGACAGCAGAACGAGGAGCGACACGGCACCGGCGACATCGAACGCCCGCTTCGCCACCGTCGTGTTACCCGGCCGCGCGCTCGGCGCGGAACCACGCCACCGTGGCGCGGAGCGCCTCGACCAACGCAACCGGTGCGACGTCGGGGAACAACGCCCGAACGCGGGTCGAGTCGGCTTGCGAGTGGCGCACGTCACCGCGGCGGGCCTCCGCGTGCTCGACCGCGAGCGGCACGCCCACCTCGTCGCTCACGAGCCCGGCCAGCTCGAGGATCTCGGTTCGGGTGCCGAACGCGAGGTTCACCGGGTCGAGGCAGGTCACGCGCCGGGCCAGCGCGTCGGCGAGCAAGGTCGCAACCGTGCCCACGAACGTGAAGTCCCGGGTCTGGTGCCCGTCACCGTGGATCACGAGCGGCTCACCGGCGAGCGCGGCCGACACGAACGCCGGCACGACTGCGGCGTACGCGTGGCCGGCGTCCTGCAGGGGGCCGAACACGTTGAAGAACCGGAACGCGAGCACAGGGAGACCGAACGAGTGCTGGTACGCGAGCGCGTACGACTCGGCCGCGAGCTTGCTGGCTCCGTACGGGCTGAGCGGGGCCGTCGGCAGGTCCTCGCGCTCCGGGAGTCTCGGGTCGGCGCCGTACACCGACGACGACGACGCGACGATCACGTGCGGAACATGATCCGCTCTCCGTGCTGCCTCGAGCACTTCGACCGTCCCCGTCGCGTTGGCGACGTGTGAGGCCATCGGGTCGGCGAGCGACCGAGGTACCGACGGGCGCGCCGCGAGGTGCACGATCGCGTCGGCTCCGCGCGCCACGTGGTCGAGGGCCGCGGCGTCGAGGATCGTGCCTTCGACGAATTCGACCGCGACACCACGCAGGTTGTCCTTGCTTCCTGTCGAGAGGTCGTCGAGCGCGACCACATCGACGCCCGAGGCCGAGAGCGCGCTGCACAGGTTGGCGCCGATGAACCCTGCACCCCCGGTTACCAACACGCGCACTCGCGTGCCCCCGTCGCTCTGCACCACTGGTCGCTCGCTGCGAGCCGGGATGTCCGGCCTGCTCGAGCTCGCTCCTGCTCGGCCGGCAGGCGACCTCGGCACCGCTCGCTCCGTCACCGAGAAGAGTACCGTCGTCCGGTGGACCGCCTGTTCCTGTCGCCACCCGACGTCGGCGACGAAGAGCGCGCGTTGCTGCTCGATGCCTTCGACTCCAACTGGATCGCGCCGCTCGGTCCACACGTCGACGCGTTCGAGCGTGAGTTCGCGGTGCGGCTCGGCGCGCGTGACGCGGTGGCGCTCTCGAGTGGTACGGCCGCGCTCCATCTCGCGTTGTTGCTGCTCGGAGTCGGCGCCGGTGACGACGTGATCCTGCCCACGCTCACCTTCGTCGCTACGGCCAACGTGGTGCGCTACGTCGGCGCGTGCCCCGTGTTCCTCGACGTCGACGAGGCCACCTGGAACCTCGATCCGCAGCTCGTCGCCGACGAGTTGGACGCTCGAAGCGGCCGCGGTCAGGCCCCCGCGGTCGTGATCGGTGTCGACCTCTACGGGCAGAGCGTCACCTGGGACCCGATCCTCGACGCCTGCGCGAGGCACGGGGTACCGGTGGTCGACGACGCCGCCGAGGCGCTGGGTGCCAGCTACCGGGGTCGCGCCTGCGGCACGTTCGGCACGTTCGGCGCCTTCTCGTTCAACGGGAACAAGATCATCACCACGAGCGGAGGCGGCATGCTCGTGTCGGACGATCGTGAGCTCGTGGCGCACGCGCGCCGGCTCGCCACTCAGGCGCGTGACCCTGCGCCGCACTACGAGCACTCGGAGACGGGCTTCAACTACCGGATGAGCAACCTGCTCGCGGCGATCGGTCGTGGCCAGCTCGCGCGGCTCGACGAGAAGGTGGCGCGGCGGCGCGCCATCAAGCAGCGCTATCGCGACGCGCTCGGTGACACACCGGGCATCGACTTCATGCCCGACGCGCCCGACAGCGTGCCGACCAACTGGCTCACCGTCATCACCGTCGCCGAGTCCGAGTTCGGCGCGTCACCGGGCGAGATCCGCGAGCATCTCGAGACCCTCGACATCGAGGCGCGCCCGGCATGGAAGCCCATGCACCTCCAGCCGCTGTTCGCGGGCTGCCCCGTGCGCGGCGGCCGGGTGGCCGAGCAGATCTTCCGCACCGGCCTGTGCCTCCCGAGCGGCTCCGCGATGACCGACGCCGACGTCGACCGCGTCGTCGACGGCGTGCTCGCTATGTCGTCGCGCCCGCGTACCGGCCGCGGTTGAGCACACGGCGCAGCGTGTCTTCGAACGCGAGCCCACCGGCGGCCTTGTGACGGAACCAGCGCATCCCGTCCGCGTACTGCAGCGGCGATCGTGCGAGGCGGTAGGGGTCGGCCCCGGGACGGTTCACGCGCGTACCCGCGAGCGCGGCCGACTCGAACCGCGTACGCACGAGCGCGTCCGCGCCGGCAGAGCCCGGAACTGCCTTCGGGTACGCGAAGTGGCGCGCGCGTGTACCGGCGTGTTCGCCGATGAGCTCGACGGATCGGTCGAGCTCGTCGGCCACGCGATCGGTCGGCAACCGGTCGAGCAGCGCGTGCGTGTGCGTGTGCGAGCCGACGTCGACCAGCCCGGTCGCGACCGCGTCCCGCAGCGCCGACCAGGTGAGCGGCACTCCGTCGTTCGGGAACGGTCGTGCGCACTCGACGAAGTCGGTGGCGACGTAGAGCGTTACGGGCACGCGGTGCTCGACGAGCACGGGCAGGGCCGCGTCGGCGAAGTCGGCGGTGCCGTCGTCGAAGGTCACCGAGACGATCGTGTGGAGCGGCGCATCGTCGGCCGAGAGGCGCGCCAGGCCGTCGGTCAGCGAGACGACGCGAGCGGTGCTCGCGAGCTCGGCGATCTGCCCGCGGAAGGTCGCGAGCGGCAGGTCGACCTCGATGCCGGTCCGTCGCCCCACGCGGTGGTAGACGAGCACGACGAGCCCAGGTGGCGGCCGCCGCACCTGGTCCACCGCCGCCGCGGCTGCCTTGACGGCGGTCCGCGCGGCACCCACGCGCGCGGACACTAGACGCGATGTCCTCAGCCGCCGTCCCCGATGTCGTCACACGGCGCGCGTCGCCCACGGACTTTCCCGATGTACTCCCGCTCCTCCGGCGCGCGCTCGGGTGGACCGACGCCGACACGCGCTATCTCGAGTGGAAGCACACGGCGAATCCCTTCGGTGTGTCACCGATGTGGATCGCAGTCGCCGGCACCCGGGTCGTCGGGTTCCGGGCGTTCCTGCGATGGGAGTTCTGCGGACCCGACGGTCGCGTCCACGTCGCCGCGCGCGCGGTCGACACCGCGACCGATCCCGACTACCAGGGACGCGGCATCTTCACGCGGTTGACCCTGGCCGCGCTCGACGAGCTCCGTGCCGAGGGTTGCGAGTTCGTGTTCAACACGCCCAACCGACAGAGCCTCCCCGGGTACTCGAAGATGGGCTGGGAGCAGATCGGGCGCCTGCACGCGGCCGTGCGCCTGTGTCGCGGGCGTAGTGTCGCGGTCCTCCCGACCGCTCGTCATCCGGCCGGGCGCGGGTTCGTCGCCGGTGGGCCCGGCGACGACGCACCGGCGGCGCTCACCGATCGGGACGCCGTCGCGCGGCTCCTGCGCGCGCAACCGGCGCCTCGCGGGCTGTCGACCCGCCGCACCCCCGACTACCTCGCGTGGCGTTACGGCCACCCGGATCTCGGGTACCGGGCGCTGCTCCACGGGACCTCGCCGGCGGGGGGGATGGTGCTGTTCCGCCTCCGCCGGCGCGGTCGCGCGGTGGAAGCGACCGTCGGCGACGTGCTCGTACCGCACGGCGACCCCGGGGTGGCGACGGCCCTCGTGGGGGACCTGGCCCGCAGCCGCGTGGCCGACTACCTGATCCGCCTCCAGGGTTCGCGCGTGACGCGCGACCGGTTCGTGCGTCTTCCCCTGGTGGGGCCGGTGCTGGTCGGCCGGTCCCTCACCGGGGCGCCCCTGCCCGACCGGTCCGGGTGGGCCTCGAGCATGGGCGACGTCGAACTGCTCTAGCGAGAGGGCGCGGCCGAAGGGGCCGCGGGGGAAGCGAGCGGGTGACGGGCACGAGCAACGGCCATGTGGTGACGGCGGTCGCCGAGCACGACCCGCCGCGGGTCTCCACACGACTGCGCGGCTATGCGTGGGCGCTGTTCGCGCTCGGCGCCGGCACCGGCGGGGCGCTCGCCGTGGCCGGCGCGCCGTGGCCCGAGGCATGGCCGGTGCTGCTGCTCGGCGCGCTCGTCGCCCTGAGCCTCAACCGACTCGCGTTCTTCCCGAGCGAGTGGTCGGCCACAGCCGAGGCGGCGGTGCTCGTGGCGGCCGTCGTCGGGTTCGCCGGCGCGTCCGGCGGCGGGCTCGCGTCACGCCCGGCACTGCTCGGTCCGTGGGCGGTCGCCTTCTCGTGCGGTCCACTCGACCTCGTCCACTGGCGCCAGCGGGCCTTCTGGCGCATGGCGTACAACTCGGGCAACCGCATGCTCGCGGCGTTGCTCGCCGCGGTCGCGTTCTCGGCGGTGCGCTCCGCTGTGGACGCTCACACGCTCGGTTTCGCGCTCGGTGCTCTCGCGGCGGCGCTGGCGCTCGCGCTCGTCGACCTCGTGTTCTTCGTCGGGTTCGAAGGGTTGCGCGGACGCTCGCCCCGAGACGCGGTGCGGGACGACCTCCTGTACGACTCGCTCACCGTGCCGCTCGGGCTCTGCGGCGCCGCCGCGGGCTGGGTGGCAGCCGAGGCGGGTTGGTGGGCAGGCGCCGTCCTGCTGCTGCCGGCGCCGTTCGTCCCCGAGCTCGTGCTCGTGCGCGCGCGACGGGGACTCGGGATGGCGGCGCCGGTCGCCGGTTGCGCGCTCGTCGTCATCGGTGTGGTCGCGCTGGTCGCGCCGCTGCCGGAGCCGGTCGCACTCGTGGGCATCGTCGGGGTCGCACTCGCCGTCGGACTCGAGCTGCGCACCGATCACCGGCAACCGGTGCCTCCACTGGTCGTGACCGCGGTCGTGGCCGGCCTCGTCGTCGGCGTCGGTGCCGAGCTCGCGGCGGCCGTGATCGCCGCGGTCGTCGCGACCGCGACTGCTGCGATCGTCGGATGGAACGGCCGGTGGTGGGCGCCGGCCCTCGCCGGCGTCGCGGCTGCGGGCGGCGCCGCGGTGGTCGACGCCCGCCCGAGCCGCGCCGCGGTCGTGGCCGCCGCGCTCGTGTTCGAGTTCGCCGTGGTCACGCCCGCGGCGCGCCTCGTCTGGACGGCGCCGCTCGTCGCGGCGTCGGTCGCGCTCGCGTTCCTGTGGCGCGTGATCGGCGGTGGGGGAGCCGTGGTCTTCGGCGTCGGGCTGTTCGCCGCTGCCGCGACGGCCGCGCGTTGGGGGTCGCTCCCGTGGGCCAGCCGGTGGCTGCGCCGTTGCACGCGCGCGCCCACGCCGCGTCTCGCGTTGCTCGGCGCCGACGCCCTCGCGCTCGGGCTCGCGTGCGCGGCGCAGTTCCTTCCGGCACCCCGCGACGGCTTGGTGTTCGCGGCCTCGGCGGTCGCGTGCGCGGTGGCGACGATGGCGATGGTCGGTGTCCGCCAGTGGCGGTTCGCGCCGCGCCGGCGTGTGCGCGACTCCGCGTTCGTGTGCACGGCCACTGTGGCCGTCGTGCTGGCGTATCCCGCGCTCGCGCTCGAAGGCCGCGGTTGGGGCCTCGCACTCCTCGTCGGCGCGCTCGGAGCGTGCAGTGGCCTCGCGTGGCCGGGGGCGCGCCGGGCCGAGGAGGCGGCGGAGCCCGCGGGCCTGGGCGCACGATGACGCCACGGCTCGCGACGCCCGAGACGAACGCCGACCTCGACGTCACTCGCGAGAACGGACGTTGGCGCGTGTTCGCGATTGCCCTGTTCGTTGCCGCGCTCGCGGCCGGTGGCGCGGTTGCGGCCATCGACGGTGGTCTCCCGCCGCCGGGCGTCTACGTACTGCTCGCGGTGTTGCTCGCGTGCGCCGTCAACCGCTACGCGTTGTTCCCCACCGAGCTCGCCGTCACCGCCGAGGTCGCGGTGCTGCTCGCGGCCGTCATCGGCTGGCGCGAGGCCAGCCCCGTCACCGGCCCGTGGCTCCTCGCGCTGCTCGCGGGACCGTGCGACCTCGTGCACTGGCGCCAGCGGGCCTACGTCCGCATGGCGTACAACGCGGGCAACCGCGCGCTCTCGACGCTCGCCGCCGCGCTCGCATGCTCGGGAGTCGTTGCCGTGATGGGGTCGTCGTCGATGGTCGCCCTCGGGACGGCGGCGGTGTGCGGCGCGGTCGCGTTCGGCGCCGCAGAGGGCGCGATCGGCACCGTGCTGGCGCGTCTTCGCGACCACCGCACCTGGCTCGGTGCGATGCGCGCCGAGATCCCGATGGAGCTGCTCACGGTGCCGCTCGGGCTCGTCGGTGCGGTCGCCGGTGACGCGGGTGCCTCGGTGGGTTGGTGGTTGGCGACGCTCGTGCTCGTGCCGACGCTGTTCGTGCCAGAGCTCGTGCTCGTGCCGCGGAGGAGCGCAGCGGCTCGGTTCGTGCATCTCGCGGCTCCGGTCGCGACCGGCGCCGCGCTCCTCGCCGTGGTCGCGCTGGTCGCGCCGTGGCCCGACGCTCCGACTCTCGTGGGCCTGCTCGTGCTCGCGCTGCTCGCCGGGCTCGAACTCCGGGTGGACGCGCGCCGTCCGGTGCCGGCGATGGCGGCGGCCGTCGTGGCGGCCGCCTTGGTCGTGAGCGGGGGCGCCGACTTCGCCGGTGCGGTGATGGTCGCGATCGCGGCGACCGTCACCGCAGGGATCCTCGCGCGCACCGGGCAGTGGTGGGCGCCGGTGCTCGCGGCTGCCGCGGCCGCCGCCGCCGCCGGCATCGTCGACGCTCACGCGTCGCGCGCCGGAGTGGTGCTCGCCGTGGTGGTGTTCGAGGTCGTCGCGCTCGCGCCCCTCGACCGCGTCGTCTGGACCGCGCCGATCGTCGGCACCGCGGTCGCGCTCGCGACCGTGTGGGGTGTGGTCGGCGCGCCCGGAGCACTGGCGTTCGGGGCCGGGCTCGCAGTCGCGGGCCGCGCTGCGGTCGCGTGCGGCGCGCCGCCGTGGCGGAGCCGGATCCTCGGCCCACGCGCAGCACGGCGCCCGGCGCCCGGTGTGCGATGGCGCTGGTACGTCGCGGTGGCCGCTGCGATCGGATGCTCGGTCGGCGCGGCGACGACCGCGTCGGCGCGCGACCTGCTGGTCCCCACGGCCGCCGCGGCAGTGTCGGCGATCGCGGCGATGGGTGCACTGGCGGCTCGCCAGTGGCGGTTCGCGCCCCGTCGCCGCGTGCGCGACGGCGCGGTGACCCTCGCGGCCGCCGGCGCCGCCGTGCTCGCGTACCCGCCGCTCGCGCTCGACGGCGATTGGTCGGCGCTCGTCGTGCTCGCGGCCGCCCTGGTCGCAGCGACGACGGTGCTGCGACCACTGGCGCGGCGCGCCGAACGAGCGGCAGCGGCGGCGGCACCGTCCGACGTGTCGGGAGTGGCGGCTCGATAGCCTCTCGGGCAATGACCGGCGACTCGCACGGCGCCCTCACCCCGATCGCCCAGACCAACCTGCAGCTCTACAACCAGGTGCTCGCTGGCGGCTGGTCGGATGCGGACCTGGCGCGCGTCAAGCGCGCCTACACCTTCGCCACCGAGATCCTCTCGAACCGCTATCGCCCCGACGGCAAGTCGTTCGTCGCCCATCTCGTCGGCACCGCCAGTGCCCTGACGAGCGCGGGTTGTGATCCCGACCTGGTCGTCGCCGGGCTCCTCCACGCCGCGTACGCGTGGGGAGAATGGGGCGAGGGCTCGCACCAGATGACGGCCGCCAAGCGCGCGGAGCTGCGCGCCGTGATCGGCGAACGCTCCGAGCGACTCGTGGCCGCCTACACGCGGCTCGGTTGGCAAGCAGCGAACGCCGAGGCGGTGTTGGGCCGCGTCGACGAGCTCAGCCGCGACGAGCGCGACGTCGTCTTGATGAAGATCGCCAACGAGCTGGACGACAACGCCGACCTCGGACTGCGCTACCGCGGCAACTCGTCCGACGACGTGGCCCACGACGCGCCCGCGCTCTTGTCGATCGAGATCGCCGACGCGCTCCACGAGGCGTACCTCTCGGACGAGTTGCGCAAGGCGCACGCCGCCGAGGTCGCGGCCGACGTGCCCGAACCCGTCGTGTGCGAGCACGACTTCGTGTTCGTCCCACCCCGCACCCACCGCAGGCGGCTCCTCGTCTGGTACCGCGCCGGCGACACGGCGGTGAGCAAGGTGGCGCGGCGCGCGGGGCGGCGGGT
>Ga0187777_10001170_pt1 | contig 17066 bp, 15 predicted proteins | sample 1015_Q2_SP5_10_M_FD_132416 | JGI IMG/M metagenome (GOLD analysis project Ga0187777, IMG submission 132416) | Tropical peat soil microbial communities from peatlands in Department of Meta, Colombia - 1015_Q2_SP5_10_MG | ecosystem: Environmental > Terrestrial > Soil > Wetlands > Peat | place... | reverse complement strand
TCAGAAAGTGTGCAACCGACTCGATGTGAATTCGATGTCGACGTTATACCCGGATCGGCTCTGGAAGAGTCGTGCCGTGGCTGCACAGCGGCACCGCCCGACTACGGGTCCCGAACGAGGAAGTCCTACCTCTGGTTCTCCCGAACGAGGACGTCCCCTCCTTCCGACTAACGCACTAGATGGTGTGGGTCCGGATGCTGTCATCTCCGCGGTTGTACTTGGCGATATAGCGAAAGGCGTTCAAGCGCCAGCCCATCGGTGTCTTCGCGAACCCGAGCTCGTAGTTCCCCCACGTCTCCCAGAGCTCGGATCGGCCGACCAAACGGTTCCAGCTATACCCATGGGCCCAGAGGGTCGCGCGCTCCCCTTCGATGCGGATGCGGTAATTGGTCGCCATGTGGTGGCTCTGTTTCTGCGGATGAAGGCCGGCAGCGAATCCGGCGAAGAGCTGAGCCGCCGTCACCCGCACCGGCCTCCCTCCAACAAGCGAGCTCATGTCGACTTCGATAGTGCCATCGACAAAGAGGGCGCGGGCAAGTGCCCACTCCTTGCGGTCTGTCAGGATGAACAACTCATCCGCGATGAACCGGATCTCGCGTTCATCGAGCAGGAGTCGCTCGTCTGCTGGCTCGAGCATCGTGTTTCCTCTCACGCGAGGCCCGGCGATGCAGGATGCTGGCATCTGCTGGACAGGGGCCCCGAAGCTGGTAATGCTAACCATCAAATGGGCGCACGTCTAAAGGCACATTGTGCGCCGGCTCACCTTTCACGCAGGACGTTGAAATGACCGATCAGGATCGCGAGCCAATCATCACGATCGCCATGATGGCTGCTCTCGCAGACGGGCAGGCGACCGCCGAAGAGAAGACGCGGCTCCAGTCAGCAGTGGCCGGACTCGGGGCCGTCGATCTCGACGCCATCGCGTCACGCATCGGGGCGGGGCAGGTGACCCTCGCCGGTGTCGCGGCGAAGCTCTCGGGGGACGACGCGCGCCGTGCGGCGTACGAGGCAGCGGTGGCAGTCTGTCACTCCGATGGCGCCGCGAACCCCAAGGAGGCGAAGTTCCTCGGCGACCTGCGGCAGGCCCTCGGGCTCAGCGGCGCCTCCGTGGCAGACATCGATCGCGGCGCGGCGACCATCGCCGCATCGGCACCGACCGGTTCGGGGAGCGGATCCGCCTCGAGCGGGGCGCCGGCGACGGCGGCACTCGACGAGATGATCCTGCAGCAGGCGATTCTCACAGGCGCCTGCGAAATCTTGCCCGATCGGCTGGCGAGTCTCGCCATCCTGCCATTGCAGCTGCGGATGGTGTACCGCATCGGGCAGGCCCACGGGCAACAGCTCGATGCCAATCAGGTGAAGGATCTGGCGGGGGCGCTCGGCATCGGGGCTGCCGCGCAGGCGATGCAGAGCGTGGTGCGAAAGATCTTCGGGACGGTGAGCGGCGGCTTGTTAGGCGGCTTGATCGGCGGCGCCGCCGGCGTGGCCTCTGGAGCGGCGGTCACCTTCGCCGCGACGTACGCCCTCGGGCACGTCGCGCAGCGCTACTACGCGCAAGGACGCCAGCTCTCCCCCGACGATCTCCGCTCACTCTTCGCCAAGTTCCAGGAGGACGCGAAGACGATCTGGCCGAAGGTACAGGAACAGGTGCAGACCCAGGCCCGCACGCTCGACGTCCAGCGCCTTCTCTCGGGCGGCCGCTGAGGATCCGGTCGGACGCAACCGCGTGGTCGTCAGGCACCGGCGGCACGATCAGTGGCCGTGCCCGGAGGACCGGGGCGCGGCCACTCCGCTTCAATGGTCGCGGCTTCCTCTTCACCCCTACTTCTTCTTCTTCGTGGGGAAGAGGAGGCTCACGGTGAAGCGGAGATTCCAGGCGGCTGCGGCGTCGGGGTGCACGACGTTGTAGTAGTACTGCGCGCCCACACTGATCGGCTGCTTGCCAAAAATGATCGTAGTGCGTGTGAATCCGCCGCCGAAGGGCACGGTCCACTTCTGCCCGGAGGGGGCATCCCAATTGGCGGTGATCGACGGCGCTGAGGTCAGCGCCCACCCACCAGGCAGGTTGTAGTTGACGAAGTACTGCAGGAGGAAATCGGTGACGTTCGGCTGCGCGCGATCGCCGGCAATCGTCCACGTCTGCGTGAGGAGCGCGCCGACGACCCAGTTTCCTGGCATGGACAAGACCACGCCGTCGATTCCCAGCCCCCAGTTCCCGGTGGCCACGGCGGTATTGGTTGCCGTCGGGAAGCTGAAGATCGGACCCGCGCCCCAGATGATCGTCCCGGGCTTCTGCGGCGTGAGGAAGGTCTGCTCCTCGATGTCACCCATACCGGTGACGCGCCCCGGCCCCCTGGGGACGTTGAGGTACGGCACGATCGTGCGCGAGATGATCGTCCACCGGTCTCCCGCCTTGATCGGCACCACCGGTTGGAAATTCAGGTTGTACAGGGTCTGCCCACCGTACCCCCCCGCCCCTTGCCAGTTGAACTGAAAGGGAAATGCCATCAAGTCGCCGACCGGATTCTGGCTCGTCTTGGCGAGGTCTCCCACGTCCGGACCCTCCTCCTGCTTCTCCGGCGGCTTTGCCTCCGGCTGCTGCGCCCCCACGCGGCGTGAGGCGACAGGTGTCGCGGCGAGGGTGATGGCGAGAGCGGAGAGAGAGAGCGACCGAGAGAAAGGAGCGTGCACGTCGACTCCGGAGCGAGGGCGGTGCGAGGCGAGGGAATGGTGCCGGAACCTAGTGCTGCGGCGCGACGCGGGCCACGTCGATAGCGGATCGGTCGCGCCCGCCAGCCCGCCCGACGGCCACACCCGTTAGGCATCGAGCCGACCGGTTGGTCTGGACGCACAGGTGTTTGTCGCTCATGCAAGCCATTGACCGGCAGAATCTTGCGGTCGCGGCCCGCGGCATTCATGACCGAGTATGAGGCGTATCACGCGGTGCGGCATGTCTGGCGTCACTGCGCCCGGGGCGCGACCTTCCAGCCAATCCCTTCCGGAGCCGGGCAATGCTGCAGTCGATCATCAAGGACTGGTGGGTTTTCGTCCTGCGCGGCGTCTTCGCCATTCTGTTCGGCCTGATCGCGCTCTTCATGCCGCAGATCACGGTCGTCACCTTCGTGCTCCTCTTCGCGGCCTTCGCGATCCTCGAAGGCGTGCTGGCGATCTCCCTGGCGTTCCGAGCGGGGCGAGCGGGGGGCGGCATATGGTGGGGGGCGTTCTTCGCCGGGCTGCTCGGCCTCGCCGCCGGCGTTCTCACCTTCCTCTATCCGCACGTGACGGCGCTCGCGCTCCTCTACCTGATCGCCGTCTGGGCAATCGTGACTGGAGTGTCGGAGATCGCCGCCGCCATCAGGCTGCGCAAGGAGATCGACAACGAGTGGCTGCTCGGGCTGAGCGGGGCGCTCTCGGTGGTCTTCGGACTACTCCTGCTCGCGCGTCCCGGAGCCGGAGCGATCGCCGTCTCCTGGCTGATCGGCGCCTACGCGATCGCCTTCGGCATCATGTTGATCGCACTCGGCTTCCGGGTGCGGGGCGTTCAGCAGCGCCTGGCCACGCCGACGGCGCGGTGAAGGTGTCGGGCTCCGCGGCCTAACGCGGAGCAGGGGTGGACGGGGTGCGCGGATCGAGCCCGTCCGCCTCGAGCAGCACCGACACGTTGAGCCGCAGCGCCTCGCCCACCGACCAGGCCTGGAAGGGACAGCCGCGCGGGGTGTAGGGCGGCTCCGCGTCGGCGATCTCCGGCAAGTGACCGGCGCCGGCGTCGTCCAGATGCGAGAGGAGCGGCTCGAGGAATCTCTCGCGCGCCTCGCGCCGCACGGACGCCAGGCCGCCGCGCACGCGCACCCACGCCTCGACGAAAGGTCCAGCGAGCCAGGGCCAGACCGTCCCCTGGTGGTACGCACCATCGCGCTCGGCCACGCCCCCCACGTATCTCGGCGCGTAGCCCGCCTCCCCGGGCGCGAGCGAACGGAGTCCGAGCGGTGTCCAGAGCTTGTCCTCGATGACATCGACGACCCGGCGCGCCCGCTCCCCGTCTAGCACCGACTCGGGCAGTCCCCCGATGGCCAGGATCTGGTTGGGGCGAAGGCTCCCATCGGTCTGCCCCGGCTGGTGATCGACGTCGACGACGTCGAAGAGGCACGCTCGCTCCCCATTCCAGAATCGCGAAGCAAAGGAGACCCTGGCCCGGTCGTGCAGAGCGCCCCACTCCGGCGAGAGCGCGGCCGCCACGCGGAGGGCGTTGATCCAGAGCGCCTGGACCTCGACCGGCTTTCCGACGCGCGGGGTGACGACCCGATCACCGACCTTCGCATCCATCCACGTGAGTTGGACACCGGGCTCGCCGCAGGCGAGCAACCCGTCGCTGTCGGCCCGGATCTGGTGACGGGTCCCGGCTGCGTAGCCGGCGACGATAGCGGCGATGGCCTCCTCGAGCGATCGCTGATCGTCAGGCGCGAGGGGGCGTCCGGCGCGGATGCCGGCGGTGATCAGCTCGTACGCCGCCACCACGAACCAGAGCGAGGAGTCGACCGAGTTGTATTCGGGTGTTGAGCCTCTGTCCGGAAAGTAGTTCGGCAGCATCCCCCCGGAGACGCTCTTCGCCCATTCGAGCAGGATCGCCCGCGCATCGTCCAGACGGCCACTCGATAGGCAGAGTCCGCGCATTGCGATGAACGTGTCGCGACCCCAATCGGAGAACCATGGGTAGCCGGCAATGATCGATCGCCCGGCGCCCCGCCGCACGACGTACGCATCCGCCGCACGGTGGAGTCGCGTCGGGAAGATGGTTCGCCGCGCTCGCTCGGCCGCCCGCATCGTTTCCACCACCGCCGGCACGTCCGGTCCGGTCGGGATGGGCGACGGCCGCCCCGAGCCGAGGAGCAGCACCGCCTCCGCCGCGCTGAGATCGAAGTGGAAGGTGCCCGGTGCAGCGACGTCCTCCACAGCGTCCAGCCCGCGCTCCGCCTCGGCGGCGTAGAAGACCTCGCGGTACCAGAGCGGCTCGTGCTCGTAGCGGGCGTTGGCGCGGACGTGGATCGCCGGCACGCCCTCATAGGTCTGCCAGGTGACGACATCACCCTCGCGATGGGGGACGAAGCCGAACGCCGGATTCTCGTGGTGGAGGGCATGCGGGTCGCGCCCGGAGAGAAAGAGCCTGGCACTCAGGGTGATGCCGGCTCGTGGTGGATCGAGGCGCCAGGTGACCGCGACGAGCGGCGACCCGGCGGCGCCCACCACTTCGTGAACGACCTCGAGTCCTCCGGGGAGCGCGATCGTCCACCGTGGCCATGGGTCGGAGGAGAAGCGCGCGATTCGTGAGGCGCCGTCAGGCGAAACGACGCCGGAGGCATACCGCTGCGAGGTGAGGGCGACGGGTCCGGCGGGCGTCGCGAGCCACGCCTCGACGCCGTTCACCAAGACGTACCGGCCCGTGGGCGGGGTGGCGGCAGAGAGGAGGAGGGCGTGATACCGGCGGGTGCGGATGCCGGCGGCGGTGCCTGACGCGAAACCCCCGAGAGCGTCGGGCTCGAGCCACTCGAGGGTCTCTCTGACGGGCGATGCGCCCGACATGCGAGGCGGCGGGCGCTAGTACGCCGCGCCGGGGGCGTCGTCGGGGGTGCGGGAGGCGCTCTCGCGCCGGGTCGGAATACGGGTCCAGGGCTGCGCCGCCGTGCCGGGGACCGGCGTCACCTCACGCCACCCGCGATCGTTGCGGATCCACGCCGAGCCATCGTCGCAGACCACGAGCACTTCATCGCCCCGCTTGACGGCGCTCACGACACGGCGCGTGCGCCCGGGCGGTATCGACTGCTTCTGTCGCAGGTCCTCGGCGATGGCGTCCGCCAGCTCCGTCTCGATGTCGTAGTCCGCCGGACGCATGTCTACGCCGCGCCCCGCGCTGGCATCGGCGGAGCGCTGGACGTTGATCGGCGCCTCGGTCTCGGGCATCGCCGCGCTGGCCTCCGACGGTGCCGACTCCGCGACCCTCTCCGTCGAGCGCGGTGTGACGGTGCGCCCCGTGTGCCGTCTCCACCACTCCGGGATCCGCGGGTAGTTGTGCACGAAGTTCCAGGCGCTCGAGACCAGCTTGACGGCGTCGCGGTGCTCCTCGTCGAGAGCGCGAGCGAAATCGGCGCGGGCTTCATCGAGCGCCCGCACGGCGTCCTCCGCCCGCGCGCGCTGCGAATGGACCTCGCGGCTCACCGCGTCGCGCTCGGCGGCTGCCAGTCCGTATTGCTCCCGCAGCGTCGCGATGAAGGATCGCACCGACTCGATCCGCTCGGCGGCCGTCCGCCGCTCGTTCGTCAGATCGTCCTCGAGCCGGCGCCGTTCCGTCGCCAGCTCGGTCTCCATTCGCCGCCGCTCGGCGGCGACCTCGGTCTCCATCCGCCGGCGCTTCTCTTCGGATTCGACGAGCCGCGTGCGGAGCTCGTCGCGCATGGCGGCTGATGCCTGCCGCTCCTCGCTCAGGTCGGCCGTCGCGCGCTCGAGTAGCGAGCGCGTCGCATCGACGTCGGCCTCGAGGCGTGCGTTGATCTTGGCGGCCGTCTCCCGATGCGCCGAAAGCTCGGCCCGCAGCGTGATCGTGCTCTCGCGAGCGGTCGCCAATTCTGTATCGAGAGCGGCGCGACGCATGGCCGCCTCGTGTCGCTCGGCCTCGAGCTGAGTGAGGTAGCGCGCCTCCAACTCGCGCGCGCTCTGGCGGGCCGCCTCCAATTCACTCTGGCGATCGTCCACCGCCCGTCGGGTACGATCGAGCTCCGAAGCGGTCTCGATCTGCCGGTGTCGGAGGTCCGACAGCTCCTGCTGATGCGCCTCCTGCTGGCGCGCACGGGCCTCCGGGTCGCCGAGCTTCTCACGCAGACGGTCGATTGCGGCGTCGCGCTTTCTGATGGCGAACAGGTGGTCGCGCCGCTCCCGTACCCAGAACATGCGGGACGTGAGCACCGCTACCGCGGCGCCGACGATGAGTCCAATAGCGGACCAGGCGGCGATAATGGCGATCGAGCCAGAGGTCGAGCTCAAGGTGGAACGACTCCGGATTGGCCTGAGGCACTGGAGGCGCGGATTACGGCCGTGTAGGGGCCCTCCACGCAGAGCGCCGGCAGAGACCGCCGGCGCCCCCACACTATAGGTGCCGACCTCCCCGCGGTGCAAACGCTCAACCCCGGCCAAACGCCGGTCATGTAACGTTTCGGCGCACGGATTCGCGCGTCGCAAAATTTGCCGCCATGTGTTACCCCACTCGCCTGTATCGTGTCTTTCGTCTGGAGCGCGCACGTCGTGCGCTCGGCGCCAGGCGGGCGCTTCGACCCATTCACGCCAATCACGCCGTCGATGTCGTCGAGCCTCTGTGCGCGAGTCGCTCTCACAGCGCTCCTTCTCTGGCCAGCTTCGGTCCGCGCACAGACGCGGTTCAAAGAAACGGGAACGGTCGTCGCGTCGGGACACGTCGTGTGGGTGCGCGGCACCGACCGCGGTGTGATCCAGCTCTATATCGCGCGCGGCTTCCGCGACGCCTTCACCCACCCGCGTGAGCTCCTGGTCTCGGACGTGGAGCAGTGGGTGGATTCGGTCGACAAGATGGTCACTGCCCGCCACGGCCCCCTGCTGCGTGAAGAGATGATCGTTTCGGGGTCCGGATTCGGCGACAGCGGCGTCATCCTGGAGCGCCATATCGGCGGATTCAACCCGGGGCTCTGGATCGCGCTCGACGGAGCGTTGGCGCTCCGGATGGTGGAGGGGAGCGCCGTCGATCTGACCCGGGCGCTCGACGCCGCTGCGTCGGTGACGCGCGAGCTCACTCCGGCAGCGGTGGCAACGGCTCCACCGGCGGCGCGACCTCCGGCCGGGGCGGCGTCCTCGGTCGTTCAGCCATCCGGCGGTCCGACCGGAGCGGCTCCGACTCAGACCGCATCGACAGCGGCAGAGCGCGCGCCGTCGACGTCGCAGGCGAAGCCCTCCGCGGCGGCGGCGTCCGCGCCAGCTCCGGCGCCCGCAACGACTGTCGCCCAGGCGCCACTGTCGGCAGCCGCACCCGCGCCGCCGGCGGCTCCTGCACCGCCTCCGACAACGGTCGCCCAGGCACCGCCGCCCTCCACAGCGGCGACTCCGGCGCCGACGACGGTCGCTCAGGCCTCGCCGCCGCAACGCGCGGCTCCCACTCCCAGCGCTGCGCCGGCGGCGCCACCCGCGGCGGTGAAGGCGCCCCCGCCGACGACTGCGACGACCGCTGCGAGTGCGACGACCGCCACGACCGCGGCCAAGGACACCGCACGCGCCTCCACCGCGCCGGCTCGCGCGGAGAGCACCAAGGTTGCCGCCACACCGACTCTGCCGCCCCCATCGGTGCATCCGCCGTCCTCGGCCTCGTTAGGCCTGGCGTCGGCGCCACGGTCGGCCAGCGCCCCGCGCGTCGCGCCTCCGGCCACGCCGGCCATGCCAAAACCGAATCCCGCCGACACGATCGGCGCCGGCGTGGGGAGCCGTTCCGCAGCCCGCGCCGATCTCTCTGCGCCGAGCGCGGCCGACCTGCACATCACGACGCCGCTCGGGCCGTTCGTGATTCCGGCGGCGCTGCTCACGGACCACGATGCCGAAGTCCGCTACTGCTACACGCAGCTCGGAGCTCGCTACGATCCGAAGCTCGCCGGGGACCTGACGGTCCGGCTCGAGCTGACCGAGGATGGCGATGTCAAGGACGCGGTGGTGACGAAGCGGACCTGGCAGGGGATTTCGGCCGGGGAGGTCGAGGCCTGCGTCCGGGCGCTGATGCGCGTGTGGAAGTACTCACCCGCGGAGGCCGCGTCGTCCAATGGCGTGAAAGAGGTCAACCTGCACTTCGCGCCCTGAGACCTCGCACGCCCCACCGAGGCCGTCAGGCGCGCTGCGTCGGTACCTTGTGTCCGCGCGATATCACCCAGGCCGCGGACACCTCGACGCCGTTCATCATCCGGCCGATCAGTGATCCGTCCGGCGCCAGCACCAGCTCGAAGATTTCGCCGTCCAACTCCCAGAGGCCCTCTGCCCAGGAGAGGAAGGCATCCCTCGCGCCTCGATTTCGACCGCCTTCGCCGACCAGCCGCATCGCGCTTCTCCTCCCGGCTTCTCGCGACCGGTGCCTTCGCACCGCTCTCTGGGAGGACGAGCGATCCCTCGGGATCGTCGCGCCGCAGAGACCGCGAAGGCATCTCGACGAAACTTCGGCCGGTAGCCGGCGTAAGGATGCGCGAGGAGGTCACATGCTTGGACTCATTGGCACGGGCATCACGGTCGCGGCCGTGATCTTGGGGTACGTGAGCGTTCGCAATTTCGTTCGAACGCGCCTGCGGTTCGTCGATGGCGTGCAACGCCGGTGGGTACCTTGGGCGACGGGCTTCGGAGCCGCCGTTGTCGCATCCCCCGTGGCGGCGGTGCTGCCGCTCATCGGTGTGGGCACCGCGCTGCTCTTCGGCGTGAGCGTCGGTGTCGGGGTCGCCCACGGAGCCCGCGACATCCGGCGCGATTCGGCCGGATTGCTGAACCCCTAAAATCTCTTCCCCGGAACGCTCGCCGTCCGCCGCATTCCGAGAGCGGCGGACGCGCTTGCGCACGCCGGTTGCACGGCCCGAGATCGCGGCGCCCGGCCGGAACCGGCCGGACGCCGCATCGTCTCCATCCCTGACAACCTGCGAGCTCAGATCTGGTGACGTCCAGCTAGTGCGGGCGCGACAGTGCGCGTCGTCAGGCGGTGACTGCCGGCCGCTCCCGGAAGGTGAACGCCGAGAGATCGCGGCGGCTCCGGCCATCCAGCACGATCTCTCCGATCGCCTCCCCGACAGCGCTGGCGAACTTGAAGCCGTGTCCCGAGCAGGGGCTCGCGATGAGCACCTCCGGCAGACCCGGGTGATGGTCGATCAGGAAGTGTTGGTCCGGCGTGTTCGTGTACAGGCAGGTGGTGCGATCCAGCAGCGGACCGGCGGCGTCGGGGAGGAAGCGGGCGAGGAGGTCACGGACCATCTCGGTCTCCTCGGGCGTGGGTGGCTGACGGGGGCCATCGGGGTCGACGATCAACCCCTCGTGGTGCACGGCGATCTTCACCCCGTGCCCGACGTCCGGAATCGTGTAGAACAACCTCCCTGGCTCGAACTCCCAGATCGCCACCGGAGCGTGATCGGCGTCGAAGCGCTCGGCGTGCCGCGCCGGGGCGAACCAGTGTGCGAGCTGGCGCTCGACATGGAGGGGGAGGGGGAGGTCGCGCACGAGTGACGGGAGCCACGGCCCGGCGGCGATGATCGCGCGCTTGGCGATCACCGTGCCGGTCGCGGTCACCACCGACACCGCGCCCCCCTGCGCATCGATGCTCTCGACGCGGGTCCGGGTGCGGATCTCGGCCCCGAGGCGGCGGGCGACGGCGAGGGCGTTCTCCACGCAGCGTTCGGGGAAGAGGATGCCGGCGCGCGGCTCGGTGAGCGCCACCATGTGATCGGGGATGGCGAACCCGGGGACGCGACTCCGCGCCTGAGGAGCGTCGAGCACCTCGTGGGGAAGCCCATGCCTTTCCGCACTCTCCCGGGCGCCCCGAACGAGCACGCCTCCAGCGGGGCCGACCATCCACCCGCCCGTCCGGCGGTGGAGCACCGACCCCGTCGCCGACTCGAGCTCCGCCCACAGGTCGTAGGCGCGCTGCACCAGCGGCACGTACGAGGGATGTTCGAAGTATGCCTCACGAATGATCCGCGTACGGCCGTGCGTCGACCCGAGGGTGTGGGGAGGCGCCTCGCGATCGAAGCCGACGACGCGCGCACCGCGCCGCGCGAGCTGCCAGAGGGCGCAGCTTCCGACGGCCCCCAGCCCGACCACGGCGACGTCGTAGGGGCGGCCGGTCACGCGACGCTCAGCCGGCGGCTGCTCCGATACGGGAAGACATCGCAGAGCTCGCCGCTCTGAATCCGCCGCTGCGTCCCGCGCCAAAAGTCCACCGTGAGCAGGTCCGCGTGATGTGCGAGGAAGACCTCGCGCAGCTCCCCCGCGGGGACGAGGAAGGCGCCGAACTCCTCCGGGAAGACATCCATCTCTCCGACATGATACCAGGGCTCGCTCGCCATCTCGTCCTCGGGGGTGCGCGGTTGGGGGATCGCGCGGAAATTGCAATCGGTGAGGAGACAGAGCTCGTCGTAGTCGTAGCAGATCACGCGTCCATGACGGCTCACCCCGAAGTTCTTGAGCAGCATGTCTCCGGTGAAGATGTTCGCCGCCGCCAGGTCCTTGATCGCGAGCCCGTAGTCGATGATCGCGTCGGCGGCCGCCCGCGGGTCGGCGTCGCGCAAGTAGACGTTGAGCGGGGTCACCTGCCGCTCGGTATACAGGTGGCGCAGCACGACCCTGTCGTCGCTCACCCGTACGGCCGTTCCAGCCACCTCCCGGAGGTAGTGCAGCAGTTTCTCGGAGAAGCGGGCGCGGTCGAACTCCAGATGCTCGAACTCCTGCGCGTCGGCCAGGCGCCCGACGCGGTCTCGCACGAAGACGAAGCGATACTTGTCCATCACGCCCTGACGCGTGATGCGCTTCGGCGCGCCGAAGGAGTCCTTGATCACCTTGAAGACCACCTGCATGGCGGGGAAGGCGAAGACGGCCATCACCAGCCCCTGATCGCCGGCCGTGAAGTCGAACGCCGCAGGGGTGCGGTCCATCCGCGCCTTGAGGGCCTGGTACAGTTCCGTCTTGCCATGCTTGTTGTAGCCGATCGCCGTGTACAGCTCATCGATGCGCTTGAGCGGCATGATCGACGCCAGGAAGGCCACGAGGGCGCGCGGATGCGAGATGTCGACCTGGAAGTACGACCAGCTGAAGCCGAAGACGATGCTCGCCTCATCCGAGGTCGTGAGCACGGCGTCGACCATGATCCCGCTCTCCCCGTTGAGAAGCGGCAGGAGGAGAGGGAGCATCTCTCTCCCTCTTCGGATGCGACCCACGAGGTAGGCGCCCTTGTTCCGGAAGAAGACCGGCTTCAACATCTCGATCGCATCGTACGTGGCATCGCCCCAGGCGGCGGCCACTCCTTGCTCGATCCGCGTCGCGGCCGCCGATGCGTCAGCGTCGATGTCCCGATACGCGACGCGCCACCGCACGTCGCTCAACATCTGCCGAACGAGCGCGGTCGTCCCGGCGCTCGGGGGGTAGCGCCGCCAGATCCCGGGATCCTCCTCGGCGCTGGCCGGCTCGGAGGGCGGGTGCACGTATTCTACCCGCTCGTTCACCCCAACCGTGCTGAAGATTCGGCGAGCGACCGAATTGTAGAAGGTTTCCGCCAACTCCCAGTCATCACGCTCGACGATCAGGGCGGCATGGAGCCAGCGGATCGCCTCCCAGGTGGGGACGTCCGTCGCGTCGTTGCCGAGGAGGGAGCCGACCTCCTCGAGGGCGTGATTCACGTGATCGCGATAGAGCGCGAGCCGCTCGGTGGCGTCCGCTTGCGCCGCCGACCAGTCGCGCATCTCGAAGCGACGGCGGGCGCGCCGCGTGAGCGCGGTGAACTGCGCCTGGTAGCGGCCGAAGGCGTCGTGAAGCGCCGTCGCGACGCGCGCTTCGCGACCGTTGAGTCTCGCGTGGTCGTGCGCCAGATTCAGCATTCAGCACCAAATACTACTTCGTCCCTGTCGAGCCGACCAATGCCTGTCACTGCCACATCCGGCGCTGCGCCGATCGCGCGTCCCGCCGAAGGCGAGCGCATCACCATGGAAAATGGCGCGCTGCGCGTTCCTGACCGACCCGTCATTCCCTACATCGAGGGCGACGGAACCGGGCCCGACATCTGGCGCGCGGCCCAGTTGACCTTCGACGGCGCCGTGCGGAAGGCCTACGGTGGGAAGCGGCGGCTCGTCTGGCTCGAGGTGCTCGCAGGCGAAAAGGCGAAGAACGCCCTCGACAATTGGCTTCCCGACGAGACGCTGGCGTCGATCGACCACTACCTGGTCGCCATCAAGGGGCCGCTCACCACGCCCGTGGGGGGTGGCTTTCGCTCTCTCAACGTCGCACTGCGCCAGAAGCTCGATCTTTACGCGTGCGTGAGGCCCGTGCGGTGGTTCACCGGCGTCCCGTCGCCGGTCAAGGCGCCGCAGGATGTGAACATGGTGATCTTCCGCGAAAACACGGAGGACATCTACGCCGGCATCGAGTGGAAGGCGGGAACGCCGGAGGTGAAGCGGGTGATCGACTTCCTGCAGCGCGACATGGGCGTGCAGACGATTCGCTTCCCGGCGACCAGCGCGATCGGCATCAAGCCGGTGTCGGAGGAAGGGAGCAAGCGGCTCATCCGAGCGGCGATCGATTACGCGATCGCGCAGCGTCGCGCGAGCGTCACGCTCGTGCACAAAGGGAACATCATGAAGTTCACCGAAGGCGGCTTCCGCGACTGGGGATACGAGCTCGCGCGCCAGGAGTACGGCGGCACCGAGCTCGATGGCGGTCCCTGGCTGAAGCTTCCGAGCGGGATCGTGATCAAGGACGTCATCGCCGATGCCTTTCTCCAGCAGATCCTCACCCGGCCGCGGGAATACGAAGTGATCGCCACGATGAACCTGAATGGGGACTACATCTCCGATGCCCTGGCGGCGCAGGTGGGCGGGATCGGGATCGCGCCGGGGGCCAACATCAACTACCAGACCGGGCATGCGATCTTCGAGGCGACGCATGGCACGGCGCCGAAGTACGCCGGGCAGGACAAGGTGAATCCGGGCTCGGTGATCCTGAGCGGCGAGATGATGCTCCGGCATCTCGGCTGGAACGAGGCTGCCGATCTCATCGTCGCCGGACTCGAGAAGACGATCGCGCAGAAGCGCGTCACCTACGACTTCGAGCGGCTCATGGAGGGAGCGACCCTCCTCAAGACGAGCGAGTTCGGCCGCGCGATCGTCGACTCGATGTAGGCTCGGCGGCGTCCGTCGAGGGCGGGGCCGCGCGGCGCTGTCCGCTCTCACTCCCGGCGCCCGCCGATCTCGACTTCGATACCGCGCTTCTCTGACCGAGCGCGATCATAGATGAGCCGCGCGGCGGCCACGTCCTCGACCGCCAAGCCGAGCGACTTGAAGAGCGTGATCTCTTCGGGCGCCTGACGACCAAGAATCCGGCCGAGAAGCACCTCGCCGATCTCGCCGACGACGTGCCGGTCGTCGATTCGCCCCTCCGAGCGCGGGATGAGGAATTCCCCCGCCTCCACCATCGCCGCCGCCCGAGAGTCGACGTAGAGGCGCGCGCGGGCCACCGCGTCGCTGTCGAGCTCGCGCGTTTCCGGACGGCTCGCGCCCACGGCGTTGATGTGGGCTCCCGGTGCGATCCAGGCGCCGGAGAGCACCGGCGCCGGTGAGGACGTCACGGTGCAGATGACGTCGGCGCCCTCGACCGCCTCTCTCGCCGTCGCGCACGGCTCGACCGGGACGGGAGACACGGCGGCCGCGGCGAATTGGCGAGCCCCTTCCGCGCTCCTGCTCCAGACGCGCACGCGGCGGAGCGACAGGACGGCGGCCATGGCGGCGATGTGCGTGCGCGCCTGAACGCCGGCACCGAGGACGGCGAGATCGCCGGCCCCCCGACGCGCCAGGGCGCGCGTCGCGACCCCCGACACCGCAGCGGTGCGGATGGCGGTGATCGATGTCGCGTCGAGGATGCAGAGGAGCCGGCCATCGGTCGTGTCGAAGAGGAGCGTCGCACCCTGGTGACTGTCGAGCGGCGTCCCATGATTCCCCAACATGACCGTGAGCACCTTGATGCCTAACGCGGGAAGGGAGTCGAGGTAGGCCGGCATCGCGCCGAAGAAACGCTGGCCGCCGGGGAGTCGGAGCACGGTGCGCACCGGGAGCAGTGCCTCCCCCGCGGACACCGCGGTGAGGGCGCCGACCATCGCCTCGATGCACGCCGGCATGGTGAGGAGGGACCTGACCTCGTTCTGATCGACGATGAGAACCGGCATCGGCTGGCCTCTAGGGTGGGACGACACGGTGACGCCCATGCATGGGCGACGGCCCTCGGCGAGCCGGCCTGAGCTTCGGCACAGCCACCGCCGGCGCACCCTTCCCAACTCGCCGGCGAAGCGCCACCCTACCGCCCAGGCCGCTCACGGGAACACCCCCGAATGCCGCTCGCTCCGAGCTTTGTCAATCTGATCGACGTCGAGGCGCTTGCTCGCGACCGGCTCCCGCCGGCCGTGTACGACTACTTCGCCGGGGGCGCCAACGACGAGATCACTGTCGCGCAGAACCGGCGGGGCTACGAGGAGTTGGCGCTCCGGCCGCGTGTGCTAGTGGATGTCTCCCGGTGCGACACGCGTGTGAGACTTCTCGGGAGCGAACAACCCACACCTTTCGTCGTCGCGCCAATGGCCCTCCAGCGGATGGCGCACCTCGAGGGCGAGGGAGCGACCGCGCGGGCGGCGGCGGCGATCGGTGCCGGTATGGCGATCAGCACGCTCGCGTCGATGAGCGTCGAGGAGATCTGTCGCGCGGCGGCCCGTCCCCCCTGGTTCCAGCTCTACATACACCGCGACCGCGGGATTACGCGGGCGCTCGTCGAGCGGGCGGCGGCTGCCGGCTGCGGCGCCCTCCTCCTCACTGTCGACACGCCCGTGCTCGGACGTCGCGAGCGCGATGTGCGGAACGCCTTCCTGCCGCCGGCCACGGCGACCATCGCCAACATCGTTTCGTCGGCGCAGTCGGCCACGATCGCCGCGGCGGCCGAAGGCTCGGCGCTCGCCGCGCACTTCGCCGGGATGCACGATCCTTCGGTCACCTGGCGCGACCTCGAGTGGCTGCAATCGATCAGCGCGCTCCCACTCGTGCTCAAGGGGGTCGTTCGCGCCGACGATGCGCGCCGCGCCGTGGGGCATGGCGCGAAGGGGATCGTCGTCTCGAACCACGGCGGCCGACAGCTCGACTCGACGATCGCCACCGTGCGCGCGCTTCCCGAGGTGGCGGAGGCGGTGGCGGGAGCCGCGGATGTCCTCGTCGACGGCGGTGTGCGACGCGGTACCGATGTGGTGAAGGCGCTCGCCCTCGGCGCGAAAGGAGTCCTGATCGGCCGGCCGGTGCTCTGGGGTCTCGCCGTCGACGGCGAGGCAGGAGCCGTCCGCGTCCTCACGTTGCTCAAGGAGGAGCTCGAGTTGGCGATGGCGCTGTGCGGGTGCGCCGCCATCTCCGATGTGACTCGTGATCTGGTGGCCGGGCCGTGAACCCCGCGTGGGCGCAGCAGTACGACCCGCTGCACAGTGTGGTCCTCTCCACGGTGGTGGCGGCGCTCCCCATCGTGGTGCTTCTCGGATCGCTGGCGGGGCTGCGCTGGCGCGCCCACAACGCGGCGCTCCTCGGCCTGGGCGTCGCGCTGGCCGTCTCCATCGGCGCGCTGGGGATGCCGTTTGGGCTTGCAGCTCGGGCCGCGCTCTACGGCGTGGGCTACGGGCTCTTTCCGATCGGCTGGATAATTCTGAACGTCATCTTCCTCTACCAACTCACTTCCGAGCAGGGGCTCTTCCAGGTTCTTCAGCGCAGCTTGGGGCGTGTGACGAGCGACAGACGGCTCCAGCTCGTCCTCGTGGCCTTCTGCTTCGGTGCTTTCTTCGAGGGAGCGGCAGGCTTCGGAACCCCGGTTGCCGTCACCGGCGCGCTCCTCATCGGCCTCGGCTTCACGCCGCTCGAGGCGTCAGGGCTCTCGCTCATCGCCAACACGGCGCCTGTCGCCTACGGGGCGCTCGGGACGCCGATCATCGCCCTCCAGGGGGTGACGGGATCGACCTCGGCGCGCTCAGCGCGATGATCGGCCGACAGCTCCCTGTCTTCTCCCTCGTCGTGCCGATCTGGGTCGTTGTTGCCTACGCCGGCGTGCGCGGTGCGCTCGCCGTACTCCCGGCGCTGATCGTCGCCGGAGTCTCCTTTGCCGTGCCGCAATTCCTCGTCTCGAACTTCCACGGGCCGTGGCTGGTGGACGTCGTGGCGGCGACCGTGTCGATGGCCTGCGTCGGTCTGCTCCTCCGCGTCTGGCACCCGCGCGACGCGGTCGACGCACCGCGGACGGAGACGGATCCGCCGCGACTC
>Ga0187777_10001168_pt1 | contig 17091 bp, 17 predicted proteins | sample 1015_Q2_SP5_10_M_FD_132416 | JGI IMG/M metagenome (GOLD analysis project Ga0187777, IMG submission 132416) | Tropical peat soil microbial communities from peatlands in Department of Meta, Colombia - 1015_Q2_SP5_10_MG | ecosystem: Environmental > Terrestrial > Soil > Wetlands > Peat | place... | reverse complement strand
TGGCAACGGCACGATCGGGCTAGAAATCCTCGAGGACCTGCCCGACCCGGACGCGGTCGTGATCCCCTACGGGGGCGGCGGGCTCACGGTTGGAATCGCCAGCGCGATCCGGGCGGCGGCACCCCGGACGAAGATCTACACGGCCGAGCCGGAGACGGGCGCCGCCCTGGTTGCCGCGATCGCGGCGGGAGGACCGGCCGACGTGGACTACACGCCGTCGTTCGTCGACGGCTCGGGGAGCCGGCGCGTGCTCGACACGATGTGGCCCCGCGTGCAGCCGCTCGTCGACGACGCGTTCTCGGTCCCGATCGAGGAGGCCGCAGCGGCGGTGCGAACGCTCGCCGAGCGTGCTCACGTGATCGCCGAGGGAGCCGGCGCGCTGGCCACCGCGGCCGCGCTCGCGGGCCGCGCGGGTCGCGGACGGGTGGTGTGCATCGTGTCGGGTGGGAACATCGATCTGGCCAAGCTGGCCGGCATCCTCGAAGGAGGTTCCTCGTGAACGACACGAGCCGTGAAGATCTGCGCGCCCCGGTCCTGCCGGGCGAGGGCGCCAGCGACTACGAGCGGTACCTGCGCACCGACGAGCTGCTGTCGCTGCAGAAGACCGCCGAGGAGCGCGTCCACCACGACGAGCTGCTGTTCCAGACCGTTCACCAGTCCTCCGAGCTGTGGCTGAAGTTCGCCACCACCGAGGTGGACGAGGCCGCCGGCTTGTTGGAGCGGGGAGAAATCGACCCGGCGCTGCGGCTGCTCCGCCGTGCCGTTCTGGCCCTCGGATACGTGACCACTCAGATCGAGATGCTCAACCAGATGGACCCGTGGGAGTACTCCCAGATCCGGGTCGTGCTCGGGCACGGCAGCGGCTTCGACTCGCCGGGGTTCCGGCGTGTGCCGGTCGTGACCCAGCGCGTGGTCAAGGCGTTCGACCACCTGCTCTCGGATGCGGGGCTCGATCTGACCGAGCTCTACCAGCACGGTCGCGACCACGAGCAGCTCTACCAACTGGCCGAGCTCCTGACCGAGTGGGACGAGCGGATCTGGGTGTGGCGCTTCCGGCACTACGCGATCGTCGCCCGTGCCCTCGGCGAGGACACCATCGGCACCCAGGGCACGCCCGTGCAGGTGCTCGGCAAGCTCATCGCCCAGCGTCAGATCCCGAAGCTTTGGGAGGTGCGGAGCCGCCTGGTGGAATTGTTCGACGCCGAGCACAAGGGCAGCGCGGCGTAGTTGCTGCTCAGGGCGCCATCGCCCGGGTCACGATCTCCTCGACCACGCCCGTCTTGGCGTCGGCGTACTGCTGCATGTACTTCCAGTCGCGCGTGGCCAGCTCGCGCTTGGTCCGGAGGTACAGCTCGCGGTCGGCGTCGTTGGCCCGCAGCCAGTCGCGGAACCGGACCATCCGGTCGGTCTCCGGGCAGCCGGCCGAGAACACGTGGAGGTTGACGTCCCGGCCCGGGGGCTGGAACAGCCGATGCTCGAACCACTCGGGCTCGCGGAAACGCAGGAGGTAGCCGGCGGCCTCGAGATCGCCGACGTATGCGCCCTCGTCTCCGGAATCCGGGACCTCGAGCGCAATGTCGATGATCGGCTTCGCGGCCAACCCGGGCACGGAGGTGGAGCCGACGTGTTCGATCCTGACGACGCGCTCGCCGAGCGCGTCGCGCAGGCGGGCGGCCTGCTCGGCGTACCGCTCGGGCCAGCTCGGGTCATACTCGAGCAGCTCGATCGGACCGGTCAGCGGCATGGGTCCGCCGATCCGGCGTTGCTCGAGCTCGTCGTACGCGGCGACGTCGTTCGGGTCGGGCGGTCCCATCGTCGACCGATTGTCCCGGAGGTTCGCTACGACGGCGGGGCGATGTGCGCGAGCGCGGCGCGGAGCTGCGCGGCGGTCCGCGCGGCGTGGACCGCCGAGATGCGATCGTCGAGCTCGTCGAGCGTCAGGCGACCGCCCGCATAGCTCTCGCGCAATACGAGCTCGGCCCGGGCGCGGTCGCTGTCGGCGACGAGCCGGTCCAGTGGCGCGGCGAGGGCGGTCGATTCGACCGGGGTCGGCGCCGGTCGGGCTCCGATCGCACGGCCGAGGACGACGAACCCGATCGCGGCGACGAGGCCCTCGAACATCCCGCGCTGAATGCCCTCTAACACCGAGTGCTCGGCGTGCGCCTCGAACGCGCCCAGCGCCAGTCCGACCGCCACCGACGCGAGCGCACCGAGCAGCCACGGCCGGGTGCGCAGCCACCGCCGGCCGAGCGCCGGCAGATCGTCGTAGATATCCCCGCGCCGTCCTCGGGTGCCCGACACAATCGCCCGCGCACGTGCCAGGGTTCGAGAGGCCGCGAACAGACCGACGCCGGCGACCGCGGCGAGGCCGCCGGCGAGCCCGAGCCACCACGCCGGCAGGCGCTCCGAGAAGTCGATGACGTACAGCTCAAGGCCGGCCATCGTCGCGAAGCCAGCGGCGAGCGCGACCCGCGCGCGGCGGTGGATGAGCGCGATCTCCTCAGCGGGCAGATTCAGGACCCGCCGGCGGCGCAGCGCCCGCCATGCCGCCAGCGTTCCCGCTACCAGGGCGACCTGCGGCGCGACGACCATCCCGAGGATCGCCGGGAAGAACAGCAGCGTTGAGATCCCGTTCGAATAGCCGGGGTAGCGGGCGAACCTGCCGAGCGTGATCAGGGAGATGATCAGCACCACCGCCGCTACCGCCAGCGCGGCGAACGTGACGAACGCCGAGCCGCGGGCCTCGGACGTGGCGAGCTCGTCGGCGAAGCTGATCGCGAGCTCGCGCGGATCGCCGAGCCTGTCCTCGCAGCCGGGCTCGCACGCGATGTGGTCGCGCAGCTCGAGCACGATGCGTTGGCGATCGCGCCGCGGCAGCCCGCGGGCGCGGAGCTCGCCGGACAGATTGTCGAGCCAGCTCATCCCATCACCGCCTCGATCGCGAGCGAGAACTGCTTCCACTCGCGCCGCCGAACCTCGAGCGACGAGGCACCCGCGCGCGTGATGCTGTAGACGCGCCGGCGCCGTCCGCTTTCGGTCGACCACGAGCTGCTCACCAGTCCGTTGCGCTCGAGCCGGTGCAGCGCCGGATAGATAGTGCCCTCGGCGAGGTCGAAGGCGCCGCCGCTGCGCTCCTTGAGGCGCTGGAGGATCGCGTAGCCGTGGGCTGGCTCCTCAGCCACGGTGGCGAGGATCAGGGGGTCGAGCTGCCCGTTGAGGGTGTCTGTCTTCACGCCTAGCCAGATTAGGCATAGTCTGGCTAGGTGTCAAGCCGAGGTCGCAGTCAGACGTGCTTTTCGGCGCGGACGAACGCATAGATGCGGCCCGAGATCGTGCAAAACGACGCCCGCGCGAACCCGGCGGCGCACAGATCGCGCATCAGTTGGGCCGGGCTGCGGAGGCCGAAGTGGCTGGGCTGGAGCCTTTTCAGCACGGTGTCGGACGCGAACACGGCCGGGTGCCGGCGGTTGAAATCGGCGATCACGAGCCGGCCGCCTGGCGCGAGTACCCGCGACATCTCGGCGATCGTGTCGAGCGGCTTGGGGAAGTGGTGAAACGCCGTGGTGCAGACGATCGCGGTGAATTCGCGGTCGGAGAACGGCAGCGGTCCGCTCACATCCCCCTCGCGAAACTCGACGTTGGCGATGGCCGCGGCCAGCTTGCGCGCCTGCGCGATCATCTCGGGCGAGAGATCGAAGCCGACCGCGCGACGTACCGTATGCGCGGCCTGGCGGACCGCCGCTCCGGTGCCGCAGCCGAGATCGAGGAGCGCGTCGTCGCCGCTGAGCGCCAGGGCGGCGAGCGCCTCGGTCTGCAACTCCTGGAGGCGGCGGGCGCCGAGCCCAGTCTCGTAGCTCGAAGACCAGCGATCGAAGTGCGTGCGCGACGCGGCGGTCCGCGAGTCCTCCAGGGGCGCCGCATCCGGGTGCGAAGCGGCGGACACGGCGCGAACCTACCACGGCGCCCGCCTAGACTGCGATTGTGCTCTCCGCAGATCGGCTGCTGGCGTTCGTGATCACCGCGTTCGTCGTGATCGTGATTCCGGGCCCAAGCGTCCTGTTCGTCGTCGGCCGGGCGCTGGCGAGCGGCCGCCGCGTCGCGGTGCTGACCGTGCTTGGGAACGCGCTCGGCGAGTACCTCCAGGTGATCGCGGTCGCGGTCGGCGTCGGTGCGCTGGCCGAGCAGTCGGTGGCGGCGTTCACCGCGCTGAAGCTGGTCGGCGGGGTGTATCTCGTGTATCTCGGAGTGAGGACGTTCCGGGAGCGCAAGTCGCTGGCGGCGGCGCTCGCGGCTCCCGTGGCGGGGCGTTCGGACCGGCGGTCCTTCGTTGAGGGGTTCACCGTCGGCGCGACCAACCCCAAGACCGTCGTGTTCCTGGCCGCGATCCTGCCGCAGTTTGTGAGCCGCGCCGGCGGTCATGTCGCGGCTCAGATCCTCCTGCTCGGGCTCGTGTTCGCCGCGATCGCGCTCGTCTCGGACACGATGTGGGCGCTCGCCGCCGGCGGGTTCCGGGCCTGGTTCGCCCGTTCGCCCCGGCGGCTCGAGTTGGTCGGGGGCGCCGGCGGACTGGCGATCGCCGCGGTCGGCGCCGGGCTAATTGTGTCCGGGCGCAAGGACTGACCCGATCGCTGCGGTGGTCGCATGTCTGTGACGGCGCCCGGGCTCGGACGTAGGTTGTGGACATGCGACTTCGCGCGCTCGCAGCGATCGGCACGTTCCTGCTGGCCGCCGGATGTGGATCGGCGGGCGAGGCCGGGTCGGTGACGCAGCACTTGGTGCGCGCCGACGTACCGCGCGCGGCCGAGTCCGTGTCGCAAGCGGACGCGGCGGCGCTGCGCGACGGAAACGCTCTGTTCGCCTGCCGCCTGCTCGCGGAGGTCGCGCGCGGCTCCCCGAACGTCGCGCTGTCGCCGGCGAGCGTCTCTCAGGCGATGTCGATGGCGTTCGCCGGCGCCCATGGCACGACCGCGACCCAGATGGCGGATGCGCTCGATTTCGGGCTGCCCCCCGATCGGCTGGGCGCGGCATTCAACGCGGCGGACCGCGCGCTCGGCGAGGTCAACGGACCCGACGTCACGCTGGGCGTCGCGAACGCGCTCTACGGCCAGGTCGGCCAGCGCTTCCGCGAGGCGTTCCTCCGGGTGCTCGCGCGCGACTACGGCGCCGGCCTGCGGACCGCCGACTTCGAGCGCGCCGCGGAGGCGGCCCGGGCGCAGATCAACGCCTGGGTATCCGAACAGACACGAGACAAGATCCCGGAGCTGCTGGGTCCGGGCGATGTCGATCCGTCGACCAGGTTGATGCTGGTCAACGCCGTGTACCTGAAGGCCAGGTGGCTCGCGCCGTTCACCAAGCAGTCCACGTTCCCGGCGGTGTTCCACGCCCCGAGCGGCGCCGTCAACGTGCCGACCATGCACCAGACCGGGACGTTCGCCTACCGACAGGGCGCGGGCTATCAGGCGCTCGAGCTTCCCTACCGAGGCGGCCGGCTCGCCTTCGACATCCTTCTGCCGAGCCCCGGGGGGCTTCAGTCGCTCCTGGCGCGCCTCGGCGGCGACGACGGACCGCTCATGCTGCTGGACGGGCTTCGGCGCCAACGGGTCCAGCTCGCCCTTCCGAAGCTCCGCATCGACACGCGGTTCGAGCTCGCCTCAGCGCTCAAGGCGCTCGGGATGGGGCTCGCCTTCGAGCCCGGGGGCGCGGACCTGTCAGGGATCGCGGGCAAGCCCGGCGATCTGTACATCAAGTCGGTCGTCCACGAGGCCTACCTGACCGTCGACGAGGCGGGCACCGAGGCCGCCGCCGCGACCGGCGTCGGGATCAGTGCCGCCGCGCTGCCGGCGCAGCCGCCGATCGACTTCGTCGTGGACCGGCCATTCGCGTTCGTGCTCCGCGATGTCAAGACCGGCGCGGTGCTGTTCGCCGGCGTGGTCTCCCGACCCTGACGGCCTGGCCTCGTTACAACTTCTGGGTGTGCACATCGACACCGAACGGCTGTACCTCCGTCCGGTGACCATGCACGACGTGGATGACCTGTTAGCGCTGCACTCCGAGCCGAAGGTGCGCGAGTTCATGCGGGCGTTCGACCGCGACGAGGTGATCGAGCGGCTGCACCGCGACGACCAGGACTGGCGCGAGTACGGCCACGGCTTGTTCGCGCTGCTCGCGTCCGACGACGGCCGGTTCCTCGGCCGGATCGGGCTCAAGTACTGGCCGCAGTTCGACGAGGCCGAGGTCGGATGGGTGCTCCGGCCCGAGGTCTGGGGGCACGGTTACGCCACCGAGGCCGCACGAGCGTGCGCCGGGTGGGGCTTCCGCGAGTTCGATTACCCGTACCTAACCGCGATGATCCGACCCGACAACGCCCGCTCGATCCACGTGGCCGAGCGGCTCGGGATGACGCCGCGGCGCGAGGACCTGTTGTTCGACGTGTCGGTGGTAGTGCACTCGGTGGATCGCGCGACGTTCTCGAATTCATAAGCTGCTCGTGGGTGTGTTGCTGGAAAAGGGCTCACCATGCGCCCTTTTCCAGCAACACCCCCCAGGGACACCCCCTAGCAACACCCCCCAAGGGACACCCCCCAGGGACACCCCCCAGGGCTAGGCCGCCAGGGCGTTGAGCGCCTCCGCCAGCCGGTCGACCTCCTCGGCCGTGTTGTAGTGGATGAACCCCAACCGAACGGCTTGATCGTCGTACCCAAGCCGCTGGTAGAGATTCAGCGAGTACCACGAGTCGTGGGCCCAGACACCCATCCCCTGCTCGGCGAGGCGCACCGCGACGTCCGGCGCAGGAACCCCCGCGACGTTGATCAGGAAGGTTGGGACGCGGCCTTCCATGGTCGGTAGCCCGTACACCGACACCGCGTCTGAGATCCCGGACAGGAAGCGATCCCCAAGAGACCGCTCATAGGGAACGATCGTTTCGAATCCGCCGATCGAGTCCAGGTACTCGAGCGTAGCGCAGACGCCGGCGAGCAGCTCGTACGGCTGGGTCCCGGTCTCGAACCGCCGGCCGAGCGGCGTGCTCGGCGCCGGCCGGGCCTTGTACGGCCGCCACCGCTCGATCACCTCTGCCCGCCCGTACGCGATCCCGAGATGCGGCCCGCAGAACTTGTACGGCGAGCAGATCAGGACGTCGGCGTCGATTTGGCGCACGTCGATCGGCTCGTGCGCGGCGTAGTGGACCGCGTCGACCCAGGCGAGCGCGCCGGCGTCGTGCGCGAGCTTGCACACGCGCTGGGCATCGACGACGGTGCCGATCGCGTTCGAGGCCCAAGCGAACGCCACCACACGGGTCCGGGGACCGAGATTCGACGCCAGGTCGTCGTAGTCGAGCGTCGTGTCGTCGAGCAGGTCGATGTGGCGGACGACCAGGTCCCGATCGTAGGCGAGCTCGAGCCAGGGCGCGACGCCGCCGTCGTGGTCGAGCGAGGAGACGAGGATCTCGTCTCCGGCCGCGAACTCGCGGCCAGCGGTGCGCGACAGCGCGAAGTTCAGCGAGGTCATATTCGGCCCGAAGATCACCTCGTGCGGCTCGCAGCCGAGGAATCGCGCCGCGCCCGACTCGGCCCGCTCGAGGATTCGCGCCACCCGATGGCTCGTCTCGTACGCCGCCCCGAGGTTGGCGCTCGCCTCGCGCAGCGTCCGGGCGATCGCGTCGCCGACCTCGTCTGGGACCTGGGAGCCCCCCGGCGCATCGAAGAAGGTGAACCCCTGCTGGAGGGCGAAGAAGCGTTTCCGGACGGCGGCGACGTCGAGCTTGTCCACCATCTGAGCCATCGGTAGGCTCCCCTTTCTCTCGGGGTTCTGGAGGACCCCGGCAGGTAAGACGGGGCCTAACGCATAACGCAATCCCAAGGTTAGTTGGCTTACTCTCACCCCGGCCATGAGCGTCCGCGTCACACGCACCGCCAAGGCAAGCTGGCAAGGCGACCTGGACGACGGCGGTGGCCGGATCGGCGTGGGCAGCGGCGCCTACGAGGGACCGTTCACGCTCCGTGCCCGCGTCGAGGACGTCGAGCGCTCGACCAATCCCGAGGAGCTGATCGGCGCCGCGCATGCCGGCTGCTTCACGATGTCGCTCGCCAACCTGCTGACCGAGTCGGGCCATCCCCCGGCCGACCTGCAGACGTCGGCGAAGGTCCGACTCGAGCAGCTCGAGACCGGGTTCGCGATCACGAACATCGCCCTTCAGACGGTGGGCGAGGTTCCGGGAGTGGACGCGGAGGCGTTCGCGAGGCTGGCCCAGCAGGCCAAGGACACCTGTCCGGTATCCCGGGCGCTCGCCGGTACGGAAATCACGCTGGAGGCGAGGCTTGCAAGCGATTGACCCGGGCCCTCGGGGCCGGCGGACCGGGCTCGAACAGGAAGTGATCGAATGCCGTCCGGGCAGTTCGATCGACCGCGCCACCGGGGAAGCCGAAGAGGTGCTGTTCGTCCTTGCCGGGACCGGCGAGCTGACCCTCGGCGGCGAGCGCTACCCGCTCGAGCCCGAGACCGGCGCCTACCTCGCGCCCGGCGAGGAGTACGAGGTCGACAGCACGGGCCGAGGGCCGCTGCGCGTCGTGTCGGTGCGCATCTCGGATCCGGTGGCGGCCGATCCGACCGCGGACCGCAAAGCGCGGGCCGTCGTCCGCCGGCTCGCCGACCAGGAGAAGCAGGCGGCCACCACCGCCCGAACGTTCCGGGTCGTGGCCGACCCCAGCACCGGCCTGCAATCGGCGACGCACTTCGTCGGCTACGTCCCGACCGAGCGGGCACCCGACCATTTCCACACTTACGACGAAGTGATCTACGTGATCGAGGGAGAGGGCACACTGCATGCCGGCGGCGACCGAACGGCGGTCGCCGCCGGATCGTGCCTGGAGTTGCCGGCGCGGACAGTGCATTGCCTGGAGAACACCGGCGAGGGCGTCATGCGCCTCGTCGCGGTGTTTAGGCCGGCCGGTTCACCGGCGGCCGCGTATTACCCGGACGGCACCCCGGCGTACCCGGGGACGCCGCCGGTCATGACCGCATGAAGCATGTTGTAAAGGACCCACAGAGGAGGAGTTCGCGCCAATGAAGGTACGCACAAGCCTCGCAGCCTTGGCCCTGGCCGCCCTGGTCGCGGCGGGCTGCGGGAGCAGCAGTAACAACACCACCACCAGCGCGGCCAGCGCCACCAGCACTACCCAGGCCGCCAGTAGCGGCAGCAAGAGCTGCACCGCGTCGATCGGCATCGAGGCCCCGCTCACCGGTCAGGTGGCCGTGCTCGGCCAGGAGCAGCTGGCGTTCGCGAAGCTCGCCCTGGCCGACGACAACAAGGCCAACGGCACCAACATCACGCTGGTCCAGGGCGACACCCAGCTGAACCCCGCTCAGGCGACGACTGTTACGCAGCAGTTCACCTCGAACAACAAGATCGTCGGGGTCATCGGACCCGCCGGGAGCCAGGAGGTCGAGGCGGTCGGGCCGCTCATGGGCCGCGCCGGCCTGGTGTTCATCTCGGGCTCGGCGACGAATCCGACCTTGACGGACTCCGGTAAGAACCCGACGTTCTTCCGCGTGGTGTCGCGGGACGACGTTCAGGGTCCGGAGGACGCCAATTTCATCATCAAGCACCTCCACCCGAAGGCGCTGATGATCGTCGACGACCAGGAGGTCTACTCGACGGGCCTCGTGTCCTCGATGATCCCGCTCTTCAAGAAGGCCGGGATCAAGGTCGATCACGAGTCGGTAAGCCAGAAGGTCACCGACTTCTCCTCGCTGGTGGCGAAGGTCACTCCGGACACGAGCGTCGTCGTCCTGCCGTGGCAGGTCGCGGCCAACGGACAGCAGTTCGGCAAGAACCTCCAGGAGCAGAAGAAGAACGCCGTGATCGTCGGCACCGACGGCATGTACTCGCCGAGCTCGTTCACGATCCCGGGGTCGTACGTCTCGTCGTTCGGACCCGACATCACCGCGTTCCCAAGCGATGCGTCGATCGTGGCGGCGGCCAAGACGGCATTCCCGAAGTTCGGTACGTTCGGCCCGCCGATCTACGCGGCGACGCACGTGCTCGACGAGGCGATCGCGTCCGCGTGCAAGTCCGGCACCCCGACCCGCTCGGCCGTGCTCGCCGCGGTCAAGGCGACCTCGGAGGGAAACTCGATCCTCGACCAGCCGATCCACTTCAACACCAAGGGCGATCTGATCGGCGCGAAGTGGTTCCTGTTCAAGATCAACCCGCAGGGCCAGTACACGCTGGTCACCAACTCGTAAGGAGCTGAGGAGGGTGACGCTCCCGCGGCGCGCGCCGGAGGCGCGCGCCGCGGCCGGGCGTTAGGGTTGCGCAAGGATTCGCAACGCATGCATTTCTTTCTCCAGGAACTGGTGAACGGCATCACCCAGGGCAGCCTGTATGCCCTGATCGCGCTCGGCTACTCGATGGTCTACGGCGTGCTCAAGCTCCTGAACTTCGCCCACGGCGACCTGTACATGGTCGGGGCGTTCGTCGGCTACTTCGTGATCCAGTGGTTCGGTGGGCCGACCGCGCTCACGATCCCAGTCCCGCTTCTGCTGCTGTTCATGTTCCTCCTGGCCGGCGGCGGCGTCGGTGCGCTCGGGGTCGCGATCGAGCGGTTCGCGTATCGGCCCCTGCGTAACGCGCCACGGATCGCGCCGCTGATCACCGCGCTCGGGGTGTCGTTCCTGCTCGAGAACACGATGCTGCTGCTGTTCGGCGCCTCGTACCGCGAGTACGACACGAGCGCGTTCATCTCGTTCGGGACCGGGATCCACATCGGGTCGTTCAGCATCGACATCGTCCGCCTCATGGTGATCGTGCTGAGCGTCCTCTTAATGATCGGCCTCACGCTGCTCGTCAACCGCACGCAGCTCGGCAGGCAGATGCGCGCGGTGTCCGAGGACCGCGAGGCGGCGGAGATGCTCGGAATCGATGTCGATTACGTGATCGCGGCGACGTTCTTCATCGGGTCGGCGCTCGCCGGGATCGCCGGCGTGATGGACGGGCTCGTGTTCAACACCGTCTACACCCTGATGGGGTTCATCGCCGGTCTGAAGGCGTTCACCGCCGCGGTCGTCGGCGGGATCGGCTCGATCCCGGGAGCGATGCTCGGCGGGCTGCTGATCGGCATCGCCGAGTCGATGGTGACGGGCTACATCTCCTCGACGTACACGAACCTGATCGTGTTCGGGATCCTGATCGTAGTGATGCTGGTGCGCCCGACCGGGCTGCTCGGCAAGGTCCCGCTGCAGAAGGTCTAAGGAGTGGCGTGACCGTCGAGCGCGAGAGCCAGGATCCAGGCGTCGAGAAGGTCGACCCCTCGATCGGCGTCGACGAGTGGGTGGCGCGACAGACGGGTCGGCGCGAGTACGCGCCCGGCATACGCGGCGACGTCCAGCGGCGGTTCGAACGCTTGGGGTGGTGGCCGAAGCTCGCGATCGCGGCGCTGTTCGGAGCGATCGTGCCGCAACTGTTGACCAACGACTTCCAGCTGCAGGTCGGGATCAACGCGCTGCTGCTGGCGATGCTGGCGCTGGGCCTGAACATCTCGGTCGGGTGGGCCGGACTGCTCGACCTCGGTTACATCGCTTTCTACGGGTTCGGCGCGTACGGGTTCGCGCTGCTGTCGTCAAGCCAGTTGAATGCACCGGCCGGTATCCACCTCGCCGCGTACATATCGCTGCCGGTCATCGCGGTCGGGGCCGCCTGCCTAGGGCTGATCGTCGCGTTGCCGTCGCGGCGACTGATCGGCGACTACCTCGCGATTATCACGCTGTTCTTCGGCGAGGCATTCGTCGAGTTCACCAACAACGTGGCGCCGAAGACGCTCGGTGGCCCGAACGGGATCACCTCGATCGACCCGATCAAGGGCTTCGGCGGCCAGATCATCACAAACAAGGGCTATTTCTACTTCCTGCTGATCCTGTTGGTGGCAAGCGCGGCCGCGCTCCATCTGCTCGACACCTCGCGCACCGGACGCGCGTGGCGAGCGGTTCGCGAGGACCCACTGGCGGCGGAGATGATGACGATCCCGGTCAACCGGGTGAAGCTGATGGCGTTCAGCTTCGGGGCGGTCGTAGCGGCGCTGGCCGGGACCGTGTTCGCCGCCCAGCAGGTCAATGTGTTCCCGACCGACTTCGACACGCCGTACCTGATCCTGATCTATGCGGCGTTGATCCTCGGGGGTGCCGGGAGCATCGGCGGCGCGATCCTCGGCGGGTTGCTCCTGTCGGTGATGCTCGACGGATTCCTGCGAAGCCCGACCCAGGCCGGCTACCTGTTCTACGGCGTGATCCTGCTGACGCTGATCGTGAAGATGCGACCGTGGCGGAAGCTGGTAGGGGTGCTGGCCGCGACCGCGGTGTTCGGGATCGTCGTACATACGATCGTCGAGGCGATCAGCAAATCCGCGGTCGCGGGCGGTCCCCAGTCAAGCGGTTGGATCGCCGATGCCCTCCACAACTGGGTCGTGGTGCCCTCGAACCCCACGACGGCGGGCAACATCGGCTTCGTGGTCCTGCTGTGCCTGTGTGTGGCGCTCAGACAATTGAAGGATCCCGTTCGGACGGTGCTGCTCGTGCCGACGCTGTACCTGGCCGCGTGCGTGTGGGAGGGCGTGCTCGTAGCGCAGCCTTCGATCACGCGACAGCTCCTGGTCGGCGCGATCCTGATCGTGATGATGAACGCGCGACCGCAGGGACTGCTCGGGTCGCGCCGAGTCGAGGTGGTGTAAGTGGCCGCCCCCGCAAATACGCCCGCATTCAAACGGTCCCTGGCGGCACCTGCGCGGGCTTTGCGGCCAGCTCGGCATCCGGCCTCGCTTTTCGGGCCGCGCCCGCGGTCGTCCGGAGTCCTCAGACCCTCGTGTAGCGCTGCTACACGTCGGGTCCTGCGTCCTCGCCGGGCATCCGCCATTGACCGTTCTCGGTGCGACCGTACTTACGGAGGCGACCACTCATGACCGCCTCGCCGAAACCCGTGCTCGAGCTCGACGAGGTGTCGCTCGCCTTTGGCGGTCTGAAGGCGCTCAACGAACTCCACCTGGTCGTCGGCGATCGCGAGATTGTGAGCATCATCGGCCCGAACGGCGCCGGCAAGACGACGGTGTTCAACGTGGTCACGGGCGTGTACGAGCCGACCGCCGGCGAGGTCCGGTTTCTCGGCGAGAGCATCGGCGGACTCGCGCCTCATCAGGTCACTCGCAAGGGCATCGCCCGCACGTTCCAGAGCCTGCGTCTGTTCCTGAACATGTCTGTGATCGAGAACGTGACCGCCGCCACCTACGGCAACACCAAGGCGATGCCGTGGGAGTCGATCCTGCGCCTGCCGCGAGCGCGGCGCGAGGAGCGCGAGGTGCGAGCGCTCGCCGAAGAGATCCTCTCGTTCTTCGGCCAGCGACTCGCCGGATACCGTTGGGAGCAACCCGCCTACAGCCTTTCCTACGCGAACCGGCGGCGGCTCGAGATCGCCCGTGCGCTCGCCACCCGCCCGAAGCTACTGCTGCTCGACGAGCCGGCGGCCGGGATGAACCCGAATGAGACGCATGAGGTCACCGAGGTGATTGGCCGCCTGCGCGACGAGCTCGGGCTCGCGATTCTGGTGATCGAGCACGACATGCACGTCGTCGAGGGGATCTCCGATCGGGTCGTCGCGCTCGACCATGGGGTCAAGGTCACCGAGGGCACGTTCGAGCAGGTCGCGACCCACCCGGCCGTGGTCGAGGCCTACCTTGGGCGGGACCCGGAGGCACTTGCCGAGGCCTGATGCTGCTCGAGCTCGACAACGTCACCACGTACTACGGCCAGATGCGGATCCTCGAGGGGATGTCGCTCGCGGTCGACGCCGGCGAGCTCGTCTGCCTGCTCGGCGGCAACGCTTCAGGCAAATCGACGACGCTGAAGACGATCCTCGGCCTGGTCCGTCCCCGCTCCGGGCGCGTCCTGCTCGAGGGTGAGGACGTGACGAGCTGGCCGGTTCCCCAGCGGATCGCCAACGGCCTCGCGATCGTCCCCGAGAACCGCCGGCTGTTTGGGCAGATGACCGTCCACGAAAACCTCGAGCTCGGCGCGGTGCTCCAGGACGGCAGCACGTTCGAGGCCGACCTCGAGCGCGTCCACACCCTGTTCCCGCGGCTCAAGGAACGCGAGGAGCAAATGGCCGGGACGCTGTCCGGTGGCGAGCAACAGATGGTCGCGATGGGACGGGCGCTGATGTCGAGGCCGCGCCTGTTGCTGATGGACGAGCCGTCGATGGGGCTCTCGCCGGCGCTCGTGCAGCAGAACTTCCGGATCATCAAGGAGGTGCACGATTCAGGTGTAGCGATTCTGATGGTCGAGCAGAATGCGACGATGGCCCTGTCGATCGCGGATCGCGGCTACGTGCTTTCGACCGGCGAGATCGTGCTGAAGGGCCAGGCGTCCGAGCTGTTGCACCACGAGGACCTCAAGCGCGCGTACCTGGGGCGGTGATCGACTCCCGCGAGGAAGCGGCGGCGTTGGACGCTGAGGATCCGCTGGGCGCGTTCCGCGAGCGGTTCGTGATCGATCCCGACGTGGTCTACCTCGACGGCAACTCGCTCGGCTGTCTTCCGCGGGCAACGGTAGGGCGGCTCGACCGGTCGGTGGCGCAATGGGGCGAGCGGGGCGTGCGGGGCTGGGACGAGGGCTGGCTCGATCTGCCGCTCGAGGTTGGCGACCGCCTGGGCGCCGCCGCGCTCGGAGCTGCCCCCGGCCAAACCGCAGTCGGCGACTCGACGACCGTCTGCTTCTACAAGCTCGTGTGCTCGGCGCTCGATGCCCGTCCCGACCGCTCGGAGATCGTCACCGACCTCGACAACTTCCCCACAGACCGGTACGTACTCGAGGGTGTGGCGAGAGCGCGGGGTCTACGGCTCGTGTGGCTGGATGGCGATCCGGAGACGGTGACGTCGGTGATCGGCCCGGAGACCGCGCTGGTCACGTTCTCGCACGTCTCCTACCGGTCCGCCCGGATCGCCGACATCGCGCAGGTCAACTCGATCGTCCGCGACGCGGGGGCGCTGATGCTCTGGGACCTCAGTCACAGCGCCGGCTCCGTCCCCCTCTCGCTCGATGGCGATGACGCCGAGCTTGCGGTCGGCTGCACTTATAAATATCTAAACGGCGGTCCTGGCGCGCCCGCCTACATGTATGTGCGGCACGGGTTGCAGGCCGAGCTCCACCAGCCGATCTGGGGCTGGCTCGGCCGGCGCGACCCGTTCGAGATGGCGCCCGGTTACGAGTCGGCCGACGGCATGCGGGCGTTTCTGTCGGGGACCCCGCCGGTGCTCGCGCTGGCCGCGGTTGACGAGGGGGTACGGCTGGTCGCCGAGGCCGGCATCGATCGGATCCGCACCAAGGGCATCGCGTTGACCGAGCTCGCGATCAGCCTGGCCGACGAGTACGGGATCCACGTCGCTTCACCGCGCGACCCGGCCCGGCGCGGCGCCCACGTCGCGCTCGCGCACCCGGCTGCGCGAGCGCTGTGTGCGCGCCTGATCGAGCGCGGGGTGATCGCCGACTTCCGGCGCCCCGACGTGATCCGGTTCGGGTTCTCGCCGCTGACGACACGGTTCGTCGACGTCTGGGACGGCGTGGACGCGCTGCGGGAGTTGCTGGTTACGGCGGGTTGGACGCGGGGCTCAGCGTGAGCATCGCCGCGCTCGCCTGGGGGAGCCGCACGACGTAGGTGCCGTCCGCGGGCTTGACGGAGACGATCGCGGAGGGCCCGCTCGGGAGGCCGGTGTCGGTCGCGGTGCCGAAGCTCTGGCCGCCGATCGTCACGCCTGTCGGCGCGCTGATCCCCGCCCCGCGGAGACGCTCGAGCATGGCGGCGCCGTGCGCGCCGGCGATGCGCACGTCGACGGTCCGCGCCTGCGCCGTGTAGTCGTTGATCAGCACAACGTGGATCGTGCCGTCGGGCGCGCGCGTCGCCCACGTCCTGACGTTGCCGAGCGCTCCCGACGTCCGCAGCAGGTGGGACCCCGCCGGCGCGGCCTGGGCGAACATCAACAGGCCGTAGTACTCCGGGGCTACGGACCCGCTCCACTTGCCGTCCTCGTTGGTGAACGTGAACAGCTCGTACGGTGCTTTCGGATACGTGTGGATGTTGACCCCGTCGACGCCGACGCGGGCCATCTGGAAGACGGCGTCGAGCACCCATAGCGCGGACACGAACGCGTCGCTGACCCCGGGAGCTTCGCCGCACGACACGGAGTTCATCTCATCGATCCGGAGCGCGATGTGCCGGGAGTGGGCGGTCGCGACGAGCGATGCGACGCTGTCCGCGAGGCCCTCAGAGGCCGCCGGCGCGAGGATGTGCGCCACCGACGGGTACGCCGGCGACGCCGCCGGCCTGAAACACAGCTGGAGCGGATACCGGTGGAGGGTCGCCACCGTCACCCCCGGCTCGGCGCGCAGGAACCGGCCGAGCTCGGGAATCCATTTCGGCGCCCCGGTGGCGGGGCCGGCGAGCGGAACACCGGGCAGCGACCGGGCGATCCGAGCGAAATCCGGGAGGTACTTGGAGAAGTCGTAGCCCCCGGGCCGGCCGGTGACGTGGTGGCCGCTCGCGTTCTTGTAGAACGAGAAGCTCCCGTAAAGCTCGGGCTCGTTGCCGAGCTCGAACGCCTCGATCGAGTCGGCCCCGATCCCGGCCACGAGCGCTCGCGCCTCGGTGGCGGCATCGGTCTGACTGTCGAGCTCGAGGTTGATGCCGAGGATCAGATGGGCGCCGAGCGCGTGAGCCAGCGCGCTGGCCACCCTGGCCCAGTTGGCCCCGATCGAGTAACGAATGCCCGGCGGCTTCGGGACGGCGGGCACCGGCCACCAGGTCCAGTCGGTCGTGTCGCCGCCGATTCGCAGGTCGGGCGCCTGGCCCGGGGTGAGGTTGCGGATCAGCTGCTCGAGCACCGGGTTGATCGCCTTGGGGTCGTTGCCGGCGTACGCCTCGACCGCCGGATACTCGAACGACAGCCCGAGGAAGCCGGAGGGGATCGCCCTGCCCGTCGGGGCGCCGCTCACGGTCAGCGACAGCGACCCACGCGCGGTCGCGGCATGGCGCTCGTGGGCCTCGCTGCGGTGCGAGGC
>Ga0187777_10001167_pt1 | contig 17095 bp, 19 predicted proteins | sample 1015_Q2_SP5_10_M_FD_132416 | JGI IMG/M metagenome (GOLD analysis project Ga0187777, IMG submission 132416) | Tropical peat soil microbial communities from peatlands in Department of Meta, Colombia - 1015_Q2_SP5_10_MG | ecosystem: Environmental > Terrestrial > Soil > Wetlands > Peat | place... | reverse complement strand
GTCGCGCGGGCGCGGCGCGGCGCGCTTTCGCTGCTGACCGCCGAGCTCGACGATCCTGCCGGCTACGGCCGCATCGTGCGCGACTCGAGCGGGCGGGTGACGGCCATCGTCGAGCACAGGGACGCCACTCCCGCGCAACGTGCGATCCGCGAGATCAACACCGGCGTGATGGCGGCGCTGACGGCGAGCCTGCGCGCCTGGCTCGGTCGCATCGACAGGCGGAATGCAAGCGGCGAATACTATCTCACCGACGTGGCGTCGCTCGCCGTGCACGACGGTGTCACCGTCGAGACCACCCGCGCGGCGAGCTCGACCGAGGCGATGGGGGTGAACAGCATGCGCGACCTGGCGGAGCTCGAGCGTCGCTACCAGCGGCTGCAGGCCGATGCGCTGCTCGACCAAGGCGTGGCGCTCGCCGATCCGGCACGCATCGATGTCCGCGGAACAATCGAGTGCGGCCGCGACGTCAGCATCGACATCAACTGCATTTTCGAGGGCAGGGTTGTCCTGGCCGACGGCGTGCGCATCGGCGCGCAATGCGTGCTCAAAGACGCGAACATCGGCGAACAAACCGCCATCGCGCCTTTCTCGCAGCTCGAGGACGCACGCGTCGGCGCACGCTGCCGCATCGGGCCCTTCGCGCGGATCCGTCCCGGCACGGCGCTCGCCGACGAAGTCCACATCGGCAACTTCGTGGAGGTCAAGGCGAGCAGCTTCGGTGTGCGCAGCAAGGCAAATCATCTTTCATACGTAGGCGACACGGCCGTCGGCGGCGACGTCAACATCGGCGCCGGGACGATCACCTGCAACTACGACGGCGCTGCCAAGCACCGCACGGTGATCGAGGACGACGTGCACATCGGCTCGGACACCCAACTCGTCGCGCCGGTGACGGTGGGTCGGGGTGCGACAGTCGGCGCGGGGACGACGGTCTGGAAGGACGTTCCGCCGGAGTCTCTGGTGATCAACGAAAAGACGCAGGTCGCCCGCAGCGGCTGGAAACGTCCGAGGAAAGGATAGCCCGGATGTGCGGCATCGTCGGCGCGGTGGCGCGCGAGAACGTGGTACCGATCCTGATCGAGGGCATCCGGCGACTCGAATACCGGGGCTACGACTCGACCGGGCTCGCCGTGATCAACGGCAGCCTGCAGCGGCTCGTCAGCACCGCGCGCGTGGCGGACCTGGCCGCGCAGGCGGCGCGCACGCACCTCGAGGGGCACACCGGAATCTCGCACACCCGGTGGGCGACGCATGGCGCTCCCACGCCCGACAACGCGCATCCGCACGTGAGCCACGGCGAGATCGCGATCGTGCACAACGGGATCATCGAGAACTTCGAGCCGCTGCGCGAGCGGCTGCAGAAGCGCGGGTACCGGTTCGTCACCCAGACCGATAGCGAGGTGATCGCGCATCTGATCCATTCCCACTACGAGGGCGACCTGCTCGCGGCTGTGACCAAGGCGGTGCGGGAGTTTCGGGGTGCGTATGCGATCGCCGCCATCAGCACGCGCGAGCCTGACCGGATCGTGGGCGCGCGCGCCGGAAGCCCGCTCCTGGTGGGGCTCGGAGAGGGCGACCATTACCTCGCCTCGGACGCGAGCGCGCTCGCACCCGTCACACGGCGCGTCGTCTACCTCGAGGAAGGCGACATCGCGGACATAACGCGGGCGGCGTACGCCATCTACGACACCGCCGGGGCGCCGGTCTCGCGTCAGCCGGTCACGGTAAAGGTCGCGAGCGAGGTCGAGCTTGGGCCTTACCAGCACTTCATGCAGAAGGAGATCTTCGAGCAGCCGCGCGCGATCGCCGACACGCTCGACGGCGTGGGCGGCATTGGCCCGGACCTCTTCGGCGCGAACGCGGCGGAGGCGCTCAACAGAGTCCGTGCCGTACACCTGCTCGCGTGCGGAACGAGCTACTACTCGGCGCTGGTAGGGCGTCTGTGGCTGGAAGGGGTTGCCGCGCTGCCGGCGCAAGCCGAGATCGCGAGCGAATACCGCTATCGCCCCAGCGTGCCTGACCCCGAGGCGCTGGTGGTCGTCATCTCCCAGTCGGGCGAGACCGCCGACACACTCGCCGCGCTGAAGCACGCCGGCACCCTCGGGCATCGCCACACGCTGGGAATCTGCAACGTCGCGTCGAGCTCGATGGTGCGCCAGACGGCGCTCACCTATCTCACGCGCGCCGGGACCGAGATCGGCGTGGCCTCGACCAAGGCGTTCACGACGCAGCTCGTCGCGCTGTTCCTGCTCACGCTGACGCTGGCCAAGCTGCGCGGCCGGCTGTCAACCCAGGACGAGGCCCGCTGGCTCGCGGGGCTCCGGCATCTGCCGGCTGCGGTGCAGTCGGTGCTGGCGCTCGAGCCATCCATCATCGCCTGGGCCGAGCGGTTCGCGCGCAAGCAGGATGCGCTGTTTCTCGGGCGTGGACTCCACTACCCCATCGCCCTCGAGGGCGCGCTCAAGCTCAAGGAGATCTCCTACATCCACGGTGAGGCGTATCCGGCTGGCGAGCTCAAACACGGCCCGCTCGCGCTCGTCGACGCCAGCATGCCGGTGGTCGCCATTGCCCCGAACGACGCGCTGCTCGAAAAGCTCAAGTCCAACCTGCAGGAGGTGCGCGCACGCGGCGGCGAGCTCTACGTGCTGGCGGATGCCGACAGCCACATCGAATCGAGCGAGGGCGTCCATGTGCTTCGGCTTCCCGAACACGCCGGGTTGCTCTCGCCGGTCGTGCACACGATCCCGCTGCAGCTTCTCGCCTACCACACCGCCGTGATGCGCGGCACGGATGTCGACAAGCCGCGCAACCTGGCGAAGTCGGTCACCGTGGAATGATGGAAACGGCGAGAGCCACAAGCGGCCGCGCAACCTCGCGAAGTCGGTAACGGCGGAGTGACGGGAAAGGCGCACGCGCAGTTTCGGCTCCGCATCCGGCGTGGTGCCGACATCGCCATGGGACCGGGCAAGGTCGACCTGCTCGAAGCCATCGCAAGGACGGGTTCGATCACCGCTGCGGCCCGCTCGCTCGGCATGTCGTACCGCCGCGCATGGCTCCTCGTCGACACCATGAACCGCTGCTTCAGGAAGTCGGTCGTCGAAGCGGAAAGCGGTGGCCGTCGCGGCGGCGGCACGCGTCTCACAGAGACCGGCGCCGAAGCGGTACGCCGGTACCGCCGCATCGAGGGGCAGGCGAGCCGGGCGAGCGCGGCCCAACTGCGGGCGCTGTTGAAGCTCGTGCGACCGTAACGCGCCTTGCGTGCGCCGCGGGGCGCAATCAGGCGTAACCCACGCTGCGTCGATCGAACGAAACTGCCTTGACGAGCGCGTAGACCTTCTGGCCCTCGACCAAGCCGAGTTGTTCGCGCGAGCGGCGAGTGATGCGCGCGAGCAGCGAAACCTCCCCGATGCGCAATTGCACGTCGACGATCGGGCCGTCATTGCTGCCAAAGGCAACAAGCGAGCCTTCGAGGACGTTGACGATGCTTAAGCCCGTCGGCCGCGAGAGGGCGAGCGAGACGTCGCGGGCACGGATGCGTACGCGCACGCGCTCGCCGGGCAGCGCCTCGACGCTGGGCACGACCAGGCTCCCCCCGTGAAACGCAAGCGTGGTCAGCCCGTATTGCGCGTCATGCTCCGCCACGGTCGTATCGATCACGGCACCCGCCTCGAAGCGCCCAGTCTGCGGGCGGAGATCGATGCGCCCCATTACTTCGTCGACGTCGCCTACGGCAAGGACCTTGCCGTCGGAGAGCAGGACCACTGTGTCGGCGAGTCGGGTGACCTCGCCGACCGAATGGCTGACATAGACGATGGGGATTGCCAGATCGTCGCGCAGCAGCTCGATATAGCGCAGAACCTCATCGCGACGGATGACATCGAGAGATGCCAGCGGCTCGTCCATCAGCAGCAGCCGCGGCTGCGCGAGGAGCGCACGTCCGATCGCCACCCGCTGCTTTTCGCCGCCCGAGAGCGTGTCCGGCAGCCTTCTGAGCAGGCTCTCGAGCCCGAGCAGTTCGATGATGCGCTGCGAGTTGATGGGACGGGAATCGACCGGTGCGCGGCGGTATCCGTAGAGAAGATTCGACTCGACGCTGAGATGCGGGAACAGCAGCGCGTCCTGGAACACGTAGCCGAGCCGGCGCCGCTCGGGCGGGAGGTCGATGCTAGCCGCGCTGTCGAAGAGCGTCTCGCCGCTCACGACGACGCGCCCGCGATGCGGCGCCACGATGCCGGCCAGCATGTTCACGAGCGTGGTCTTGCCCGAGCCCGAGCGTCCGAAGAGCCCAACAATCCGCGCTTCAGCCTGAAAGGCGACATGCAGCGAGAAGTCACCAACCTGCCGCGAGACGTCGACCTGGATCATGAGTCGGGGCTGGGCGTCGCCGCCGGCCGGCGCCGGGCGATCCACTCGGCTGCGATCAGCGCTGCGATCGAGAGGACGACCGAGATGATGCTCAGGCGCAGGGCCTGAAAGTCACCACTGGGGGTCTGGGTGAAGGTGTAGATCGCGAGCGGAAGCGTCTGCGTTTCGCCGGGGATGTTGGAAACAAAGGTGATCGTGGCTCCGAACTCGCCGAGGCTACGCGCGAACGAGAGAACCGCCCCGGTCACGATTCCCGGGAGCGCGAGGGGCACGGTTACCGAGAAGAACACGCCAAGCCGCGAGCCCCCGAGCGTGCGCGCGACGGTTTCGAGCCGCTGATCGATGGCAGCGAATGACAGGCGGATGGCGCGGACCATCAGCGGGAACCCCATGATGGCTGCCGCCAGCGCGGCGCCGGTCCAGCGAAACGCGAAGACGATGCCCAGCGTGTCGGCAAGCCACGCACCGATCAGCCCGTTCCGGCCGAGGAGGACGAGCAGCGCGAAGCCGACAACGACCGGCGGAAGCACGAGCGGGAGATGGACAAAAGCGTCGAGCAGCGTCTTGCCGACGAAGTCGCGGCGCGCGAGCAGGTAGGCGACGCCGATCGCGACGGGCAAACTGAATGCGACGCTTGCGAAGGCGACCTTAAGGCTGAGCAGGACAATGCCGAGTTCGTCGCCCGTAGGGAGCATGTTGCTAGAACGGCGAGAAGCCGTACTTCTCCCACCCGCCGCGCGCTGCCGCGGCGCCCAGGCCGTCGAGCAGAGCCTTGGCGGCGGGCGTGTCACGGCCGGCGACTCGTCCCGCTGGATAAATGATGGGCGGATGGGACGAGGCCGGGAAGGTATCGACAACGCGAACGCCCTTCTCGGCGAGCGCGTCGGTGCCGTAGACAATGCCAAATGCGGCTTCGCCTCGCGCCACCAGCGCGAGTGCCGCGCGCACGTTCTCCGCGCGTACGACCTGCTTCTCCACTGCAGTCCACGCACCCAGGGACTCCAGCGCCGCCTTGCCGTACTTGCCGGCGGGCACTGCGTCCGGGTTGGCCATCGCGAGCTTGCTCGACGAGCCGAGTGCTGCCGCAAGGTCAAGACCCCGTGCGATCCTGAGGGTGGACGAGCTCGCCGCGGGCGCGACGAGGACAAGCGTGTTCCGCAGGAGATTCACCCGCGAGCCCGGCACGAGCAGGCCTTTCTGCTCGAGGTAATCCATCCAGTCCAGATCGGCGGAGATGAAGAGGTTCGCTGGCGCGCCGGCTTCGATCTGCTTCGCCAGTGTGCTGGAGGCCGCGTACGAGACCACGACTTTGTTTCCCGTGTTGGCCTCGAAGCGCCTGGCCTGGTCGTCGAGCGCCTCTTTCAGGCTTGCTGCGGCGAAGACCGTGATATTGGCCGCTGTCGCCGGCGCGGCGCCGCTGGCAAGCCAGGCTGCAAGGGCAACGGCTGTGGCAATCCTGCGCATCACGACCTCATTAGGGCTGTGCAGCCGGTATTCGAGCCGCGCGGGCTGGGAAATATACCGTGGTATATAACGGTCCGCAATGCGGGAAGGACGGGCATTTCTGCAAACGCGTGCCAATATTGACGCCCCGGTGCCGGAGCCGGCATCCTTTCGCCTGCGACCGAGGGGTCGCTTCAAGGAGCCACCGAGTGAGGACGAGCGCACGCAACCAGTTCGCGGGAACCGTCCGCGAGATCGTAAAGGGCCCGGTAAGCGCGGAGGTCGTCATCGAAATCGCCGGCGGGAGCCGGATCACGGCGATCATCAGCGCGAAATCGGTCGAAGACCTGAAGCTCGCGACAGGCAAGAAGGCCTATGCGCTGGTCAAGGCGAGCAACGTGATCGTCGCGGTCGACTAGGCCAGTGACACGCCGCAACGCATCGCGGCTGGCGCTGCTCTGTTGGCTGTTCGCTGCGGCTGCGCATTCGCAGGCGCCGGGGCAGGTCACGACCGCCCTGACTGTCAAAGGCAGCGTGGAGCGAGAGCTTCGCTTGTCGGTCGACGACCTCAAGGGCCTCCCGGTGCAGCGCGTCGACGACGTGCGGAGCGTTCGCGACTCCGGCGGCGGGGCACTCGCGGCGGAAACCGTTCGTCACTACACCGGGTGCCTGCTGCGCGACGTGCTCGATCGGGCGAAGCCGGTCGAGAAGAAGCGGCTCGATCTGCGCAAGAGCGTCGTGATCGCCACCGCGAGCGACGGTTATCGAGTCGTTTTCTCCTGGGCGGAACTCTATCTATCGCCTATCGGCGAAGGCGCGCTCGTGATCTACGAGCGCGACGCGGCGCCGCTCGGCGACGATGAAGGCCGCATCGCGCTGGTGTCGCTCAAGGACACACGCCCCGGCCCTCGCCACGTCAAGTGGCTGCAGTCCGTCGAGCTGCGCGTCTTGGCGGAGTGAACGCCGGCTGGGGTTCACTGGGCGGCGACCGGCGCAAAGCCATGTTGCGCGAGCAGTTCCTGCCCTCGCGTCGATAGAACGAACAGGGCGAACCGCTCTGCACCGGGTTGCGGCGGGCCGACCACGGTCAGCGCGTAGCTCGCACCCACGGCGAGATTTTCGGGCAACGCAACGACCCGGGCGCCCGGCACCTCGCGGGCGGCCTCCGTAGCGTTGGTGCAATAGGTGAGAAAGATGTCCGCCTTGCGCTCCGCAATCAGCAGCGCGTAGACAGATCGGCCGGGCGGGACGGACGGCGATTGCGGACCTCCGGTGAGCTTGAGCGCTTTCGCGTCGAGCGTCGCGAAAGCGCCCGGCCGCAGCGCTTCCGCCTTCTCGAAGAGCTGCCAGGCGTAATCACCCGACGGGTCGGCCCTGGGCGTGGACGTGCCCACCTTGACCCTTGGATCGAGGAGCCGATCGAGCAGCGTCCCGGTTGCCGCGTCGATACCCGGCGCGGCCAGCGCGCACAGCCGGTTGCGAGCGAACACGACCGGCGCTGCAGCCTTGCCCGCCTTCGCGAGCGCTTGGGCGTTGCCGACATCGGCCGACGCGAACACCGCGGGCGCCTCGCCGTTCTCGATCCGCTCGCGCAGCAGCCCCGAGGCGCCGAACACGGTCGTGACCGGTGGGCCGCCCGAGGCGGTAAAGGCTTCCGCGATCGCTGTCATCGCTCCAGTCAGGCTGCCGGCTGCGTAGACGCGCAAAGGCTGCTCCTGCGCCAAGGCGCAGCCGGCGAGCAGCGCCGTCAGCGCCAGGGCGCCAGTTCGGCCGGACTTACGCGTTCGGATCCGTCGCATTCGGGTAGAACAACTGCTCGCCGTTGATCTTGTAATCGGCGATCGCCTTCTGGCCCGTGGGGGAGACTACCCAGTCGATGAACTGCTGCCCGAGATCCTTCTTCACGTTCGGATGCTTTTCCGGATTGACGAGCATCACGCCGTATTGGTTGAACAGGCGCTTGTCGCCCTCGACGAGAACGGTCAGGTCACCCCGATTCTTGAAGGCGAGCCAGGTCCCGCGGTCGGCGAGAATATAGGCGTCCATCGAGGAAGCGGTATTGAGCGCCGGCCCCATACCCTGGCCCGTGTCGCGATACCACGGGCCCTTGGCCTTGTCGATGTCGATGCCGGAGGCTTTCCACAGTTCGAGCTCGGCCATGTGCGTTCCGCTGCGGTCGCCGCGCGACACGAACGGCGCGTTCGCCGCCTCGATCTTCTTGAACGCGGCGAGGATGTCCTTGCCGCCGCCCACCTTGGCCGGATCGCTCTTTGGTCCGATTAGCACGAAGTCGTTGTACATCACGGGAAAACGCTTGACGCCCTGGCCTTCGGCGAGGAATTTCTCCTCGGCGGAGCGGGCATGGACGAACACGACATCGGCGTCCCCTCGCCGGCCGACGTCGAGCGCCTGTCCCGTGCCGAGCGCGACCACTCGTACCTGCACGCCGGTCTGTGCCTGGTAGATCGGCAGCAGATAGCCGAACAGCCCCGACTGCTCGGTCGATGTCGTCGACGCGACGGTGATGAAGCGCTCCTGAGCCGATGCGGCGTACCCCAGGCTGAGCAGAACGAGCGCGAGGAAAATGCGACGCGTAACTACCATGGCAACTCTCCTTCCAGAAATTGCGCGGCTTCGGCGGATGCCGGCCGTTTGAAGAAACGATCGGCAGGCGTACGCTCGAGGAGCCGTCCCTGATGCAGGAACAGGACCTCGTCGCCCAGGCGGCGCGCCTGTCCGAGATTGTGGGTGACGACGATGATCTTTGTTCCGGCGGCGTGCATCGCGGCGATGACCCCCTCGATCTCGTGCGTTGCGCCCGGGTCGAGGTTGGCGGTCGGCTCGTCGAGGAAAAGGACCTCGGGATGCAGCACCCAGGCACGCGCAAGCGCGACGCGCTGCTGCTCGCCGCCCGAGAGCACCCGCGCCGGGCGGTCGGCGAGCGTTTCAAGGCCGACCAGCCGCAGGGCTTCGCGCGCGCGGGCCGCGCGCTCGGGCGGCGGCACGCGCGCGACGGCAAGCGCGTAGGCAACGTTGGCGAGCGCGGAGCGGCGCAACAGCACGGGACGCTGGAAAACCATCGCCTGGCGACGTGCCTGCCCGGGCAACTCGCGGGCGCTCCAGGCGATGGTTCCCGCTGTTGGCCGGAGCAATCCGTGACAGAGCCGCAGCAAGACACTCTTGCCGGCGCCGTTGGGGCCGATGAGCACGGTGCGCGTGCCTGCGGCCAGCGTTACCGACACGCCGTCGATGATGCGGCGGCCGCCGGCGTCGAACCTGACCGCTTCGAGCCGAAGCGGGAGCAATGACAGCGGCGCACGCATATCGGCAGACGCGCTCATCCGTAGCGCAGCTGAGCGGCTTCCTTGATGACGTAGGCCGCCGCGTTGAGGGTGAGCACGATGGTGACAAGGATCAGGCCGAGCCCCAGCGCGAGCGGCAGGTCACCCTTGCTGGTTTCGAGCGCGATCGCGGTGGTCATGACGCGCGTGACTCCATCGATGTTGCCGCCGACGATGATCACGGCACCCACCTCCGCCGCGGCGCGACCGAAGCCGGCAAGCACGATCGTCACCAGCGAGAAGCGCACGTCCCAAAGCAACGTGAGGGCAGCGCCTGAGCGAGTTTCGCCGAGCGAACGCAACTGCTCGCGGTATTCCGACCACGCGTCCTCGACGACCTGGCGCGATAGCGCGGCGACGATCGGAGCGATCAGGATCGCCTGTGCGATCACCATCGCGGTCGGAGTGAACAGCAATCCGAGGTTGCCCAGCGGTCCCGCTCGCGAAAGCAGCAGGTACACCAGCAGGCCGACGACCACGGGCGGGAGGCCCATCATCGCGTTGAGGATGACGACCAGCGTGTGCCGGCCCGGAAACCGCCCTACCGCGATCGTCGCACCGAGCGGCAGGCCTACCACGCAGGCGATCAGCACGGCGGTCAGACTCACGCGCAGGCTTAGCAGCACGATATCCACGAGCTTCGGATCCGCAACTGCCACCAGCCGCAGGGCCTGACCGGCCGCGAGCGCGAGGTCGTTCATGTTCCAGGTTCTCCCGATGCGCCGGTATAATATGTGTGGCCTTGCATATCGGAGCGCGCATGCTGCCCTATGCAGAACGGTAGATGATAGCGACCGAATACCCTCCCCGAAATATGCAGTACGCCGCATAATGCGCCTGAGCCCGCTGCTCGCCTGGCGGTTCGACGGCGATGCCGACGCGCTCGACCCCCGGCTGCTGCCGCTGCTCGAGGCGATCGGCGCCAGCGGCTCGCTTGCTGCGGGCGTTACGGCATGCGGGTTGTCGTATCGAGCAGGATGGGGTCTGCTGCGCGACTACGAGCGAAAGTTGGGGGCCCCGCTGGTCGAGCTCGAGCGCGGGCGGGGGGCTCGCCTCGCTCAGGCGGGCGAGCGGCTGCTCGGCGCACACCACGCGGCATTGAGGCGCCTCGCCCGCATCCTGCCGGCGCTGGGCACGGACCTCGCGCCTGCCTCTTCAGCGAGGACAGCGGGGCTTCGCGTGGCGGCGAGCCACGATCTGGTTCTCGCTGCGCTGCAGGCCACGCTTCCCAAGGCGGCGAAGACGACGCTCGAGGTCGCGTTCATGGGTAGCCTGCACGCGCTCGAGCAGTTCAGCGAGGGACGTGTCGACGTGGCGGGATTCCACGTCGCCGTCGGCGCGCGTACGACTGGACAGCTCGAGCCGTTCCGCCGCCTGCTGCGCGTGCGGCGCGACCGGCTGATCCGCTTCGTCGACCGCGAGCAGGGCCTCATGCTCCCCAGCGGCAACCCAGCGCGAGTGCGCATGCTGGGCGATGTTGCTCGCAAGCGGCTGCGCTTCGTCAATCGTCAGAGCGGCTCCGGGACGCGGTTGATCATCGACAGTCTGCTCGCCAGTGAAAAGATCACGCCAGGAGCGCTTCTCGGGTATTCGAATGAGGAGTTCACGCACCGCGCGGTCGCGGCCACTGTCGCCGCCGGTGGAGCGGACGCAGGCCTCGGCTTGCGTGCGGCCGCCGCCGAGCGCGGGCTCGCCTTCGTGCCGCTGGTCACCGAGCGCTACTATCTGGCCGTGCGCGCTTCGCAACTCGACTCGATCGCCGTCGCACGACTGCGGCGCTGGCTGCGCGAGCCGGCGTTCGTGCGTCTGGCGCGAGGCTTCGCCGGCTACGATCCGGGACGCGCAGGAAGCGTGGAAAGCGTCACCGCCCTGGGCGCGGCGTAAGCGCGCCCGGCGCGGGCGCTGCGAGACGGTTTGCGGTAGGATCGCCTCTCCGTTTTGGGTCGAGCCGCCGATGGAAATCGCCTTCGTTCTCGACGCCTTGCCGTCACTGAAGGCCTACAAAGATACGAGCGTCGCAATGATGCGCGCGCTGCGGAAGCGCGGGCATACGCTGTTCTCACTCGGCCAGGCGGATATCTTCTGGGAGGGCGGCGCGACGCTGGGGCACGTTCGGTCTCTTACGGTCGGCGCCGACGATCACGACTGGTACCGCGCCGGGGAGACGCACGAGCGCCCCCTCGCCTCCTTCGCGGCGGTGCTGATGCGCAAGGATCCGCCGTTCGACATGGAGTATGTGTATTCGACCTACCTGCTCGAAGCGGCGGAGCGCGAAGGCGCGCGCGTGTTCAACCGCCCGCGGGCCATCAGGGACCACAACGAGAAGATGGCGATCGCGAAGTTTCCGGAGTTCACCGTGCCCACGCTGGTGACCCGCGATGCCGAGCTCATCCGCGAATTCGTCGACGAGCATTCGGATGTGATCCTCAAGCCGCTCGACGGCATGGGTGGGGCATCGGTGTTCCGCGTGCGCGAGGACGACCACAATCGCAACGTCATCATCGAGACGATCGGCCACCATGGCGCTCGCAGCGTGATGGCGCAGCGCTTCATTCCGGAGATCGTCGACGGTGACAAGCGCATCATCCTGATCGCCGGCGAGCCGGTGCCGCATGCGCTGGCGCGCATCCCGAAGCCCGGCGAGACGCGCGGCAACCTTGCCGCGGGTGGCAAGGGCGTGGCGCGGCCACTGTCGGCGCGCGACCGCGAGATCGCCGAGGGGGTGGGCGCGAAGCTCGCCGCGGAGGGTTTATTCGTCATCGGCCTGGACGTCATCGGCGACTACCTCACCGAGGTCAACGTGACGAGCCCCACCGGCTTCGTGGAGATCGCCACGCAGACGGGCTTCGATGTCGCCGGCCGGTTTGCCGAGGCGCTGGAGCGCGCGGTCGGTTCGCCTCCCGCCGTGGCGGGCCCCCTACTGGCCTGCTAAGATAAGTCGCACGATGAGCAGGCGCCCGGACGGCGCGCGTCGCGCCGCGGCGACCCCGAGGGCCGCCGCGCCTGAGATGCGGGGGAGCCACCATGATCGGCATCCTGATCGTCGCTCACGACAGGCTGGGCGAAAGCCTGGCTGAGGCGGTAACGCATGTTCTTGGCCACCGGCCGCCCCAGTTCGCCACTCTGCGCGTCACGGCCAGCGACGACCCGGCGGCGCTGCTTCCGAAGGCACGCGAGCTCGTCGCCTCGCTCGACACCGGCGATGGGGTGCTGATCTTCTCGGACATCTATGGCGCAACGCCGAGCAACCTGACGGCAAAGGTCCTGTCGCCGGGACGCGTCGAAGCCGTGGCGGGCGTCAACCTGCCGATGCTGGTGCGAGCGTTTACATACCGCGACAAGGGCATGGATACGATGATCAAGAAGGCGATCAGCGGCGGCTGCGACGGCGTGCTGCATGTGGACATCGATCCGATCTATGCAGCATCGAGAAGCTGAAATCGTCAACAAGCTGGGCCTGCATGCGCGCGCTGCTGCCAAGCTCACGCAGCTCGCTGCGAAATATCAGTGCGACGTGTCACTGGCCCGCAATGGCCGCAAGGTAAATGCCAAAAGTATCATGGGCGTCATGATGCTGGCCGCGGGCAAGGGCAGCATGGTCGCCCTCGAGACCGACGGGCCCGACGAGGCCGAAGCCATGGATGCGATCCTCGCGCTGATCGCGGACTACTTCGGGGAGGGTCAGTGATACCTCGCACGCAGCGGCTGTCGTGCAACTTGAAACAGCTTTCACGGAACCAATGCGCTCATTCGCGGTTCAATGACAGAGCGCCTTCGGCGACAGCCGGGGCGCCCTTCCTCGACTCTTACCGGCGGACCCCCAATGCAAACACGCGAGATCAGGATCAGGAACCGGTTGGGATTGCACGCACGCGCGGCGGCCAAGATCGCGCGTCTCGCATCGAGATTCCGCTCCCGGGTATGGCTGCTTTTCGACGGCCGGCGCGCCAACTGCCGCAGCATGCTGGCGGTGATGATGCTGGCGGCGACGATGGGCAGCGTCGTCAGGGTGGAAACCAGCGGCCCCGACGAGTCGGCGGCGATGACCGCCATGGTGCAGCTCATCAGCGACCGCTTCGGCGAAGAACTCTGAGGCGCGGCGCGCATGCCTCGCGGCGAGCCTGAGCGGAGCGCGGCGCGGTGAGCTTCGTTCTGCACGGCATCGGCGTCTCGGGCGGCATCGCCATCGGGAAGGCGCAGCTCGTCTCGCACGCCACGCTCGAGGTCGCGCATTACTCGATCGCTCCCGAGCAGGTGCCGGGCGAGATCGAGCGGCTCACCCAGGCGTTGCGGGCCGTGCAGATGGAGCTCGAGGGCCTGCACGGAGCCATGACCTCCGGGGACGCGCCGGCTGAATTCGGCGCCTTCCTCGACGTGCACTGGATGATCCTCACCGACCCGACGCTGGCGGAGGTGCCCAAACGCACGATCGCCGAGCAGCACTGCAACGCGGAGTGGGCGCTGACCCAGCAGCTCGGCGTGCTAGTGGAGCAGTTCGAGACGATCGAGGACCCGTACCTGCGCGAGCGCAAGGCCGACGTCGTGCAGGTCGTCGAGCGCGTCCTCAAGGTGCTCCTCGGCAAGCCGGGGGGCGTCCCGCGCCCGAATGGAGAGGAGCACACGATCCTCGTCGCGCACGACCTCTCGCCGGCGGACGTGATCCAGTTCAAGAATCACCACTTCGCGGCTTTCCTGACCGACCTTGGGGGCGTCACTTCGCACACGGCGATCGTGGCGCGCAGCTTGAACGTGCCGGCGGTGGTGGCGACCCACAACGCGCGCGGGCTGATCCGCGAGAACGAGCTCCTGATCGTCGACGGCGGTCGCAACGTCGTCATCGTCAACCCGGATCAGTCGGTTCTCGGCGAATACCGCCTCAAGCAGAACGAGCTCGAGCTCGAGCGGCAGAAGCTGCGCCGACTGCGCACGACGCCCGCGCGCACCCTCGACGGCCAGGCGATCGAGCTGCATGCCAACATCGAGCTGCCGGAAGATCTTGAACAGGCAGTAGAGAACGGGGCGAGCGGTGTGGGCCTGTTCCGCAGCGAGTTCCTGTTCCTCAACCGGGACGGGCTGCCTTCCGAGGACGAGCAGTTCGAGGCCTATCGCGCCGTGGCCTCGGGAATGAAGGGCCTGCCGGTGACGATTCGAACCTTCGACCTGGGGGCGGACAAGAACAAGGAAGGGCTCGAGGGACTGACGCGCGTCGCCCCGAACCCCGCCCTCGGCCTGCGCGCCGTGCGCTTTTCGCTCGCCGAGCCGAAGATCTTCCTCACCCAGCTTCGCGCGATCCTGCGCGCCACGCATTACGGCAAGGTGAAGATACTCATCCCCATGATCTCGTCGGTCGGCGAGATCGACCAGACGCTCGCCATGATCACGCAGGCGAAGCAGAGCCTGCGCGACCAGGGAGTGAAGTTCGATCAGGGGGTCGAGATCGGCGGCATGATCGAGATTCCCGCGGCGGTGCTCTCGATCGGCGCCTTCACCAACCGGCTCGACTTCCTGTCGATCGGCACCAACGATCTCATCCAGTACACGCTCGCCGTCGACCGCGCCGACGACACCGTGTCGCAGCTCTACGACCCGTTGCACCCGGCCGTACTCAAGCTGATCGCTTTCGCCATCGCCAGCGCCAGGAAGGCCGAGGTCCCGGTCGCGGTATGCGGGGAGATGGCGGGAGACCTGCAGTTCACCAGGCTTCTCCTCGGCATGGGACTCGCGAACTTCTCCATGCACCCCGCGCACCTCCTGGCGATCAAGCAACGCGTGCTGGCGAGCGACGCAGCGGCGTCCCGACGGATCGTCGACAGGATGCGCCGCATCGACGAGCCGGCAAAGCTCACTTCGCTGCTCGAGCGGTTGAACGCCTGACGCGGCAGGCGGCCACCCTGCCAGTTTCCAAACGCAAGGCGAGCGGTTACACTTCGCCTCTCGCGCCGATTTGACGATCAGCTTGCAGGCGCGTTAAAAATTTTGCTAAAGCGGCGCGGTTGTTGCCTTATCCATACCGACCCGATTAGCGCAGGCTGATCGGGTTTTTGTTTCCCCTGCGGGGGCGAGGCGACGGATGGGTGAGGCTCGAGGTTCGGTCGGCGTCGTCGAGGCGCAGCGCGCGGTGTTCGCGGAGCCGCTCGCGCTTTCCTCGGGCGCGACGCTGCCGGCATTCGAGCTGATGTACGAGACCTACGGCACGCTCAACGCCGAGCGCTCGAACGCGATCCTCGTCTGCCACGCCCTCAACGCGTCGCATCACGTCGCCGGCGTGTACGCGGGGCGGCCCGACAGCGAAGGTTGGTGGGACAACATGATCGGCCCCGGGAAGCCCGTGGACACCGAGCGCTTCTTCGTCGTCGGCGTGAACAATCTCGGCAGCTGCTTCGGCTCGACGGGGCCGATGTCGATCAATCCCGCGACGGGTGAGCCCTGGGGCTCCGACTTTCCCATCGTCACGATCGAGGATTGGGTCGATGGACAGGCGCGTCTCGCCGACCGGCTGGGGATCCGGCGCTTTGCCGCGGTCATGGGAGGCAGCCTCGGCGGCATGCAGGCGCTCGCCTGGGCCACGCGCTATCCCGAGCGCATCGCCCACGCGCTGGTGATCGCCGCGGCGCCCAACCTCTCCGCGCAGAACATCGCGTTCAATGAAGTGGCCCGCGCGGCGATCCTGACCGACCCGGACTTTCACGACGGGCATTTCTACGCGCACGGCGTCAAGCCGGTTCGGGGCTTGCGCGTGGCGCGGATGATCGGCCACATCACCTACATCTCCGACGAGCAGATGGGCGAGAAATTCGGCCGCCAGCTGCGCGAAGGCATCAAGTACTCCTTCGATCCCGAGTTCGAGATCGAGTCGTACCTGCGCTATCAGGGCGAGAAATTCTCCGAGTACTTCGACGCCAATACGTACCTGCGCATCACCAAGGCGCTCGACTACTTCGATCCCGCGCGCGCGACAGGCGGAGACCTGGCAAAGGCATTGGCGCCAGCGCGCGCCCGCTTCCTCGTCATCTCGTTCACGACCGACTGGCGCTTTTCGCCGGCCCGTTCGCGCGAGATCGTCAAGGCGCTGGTCGAGAACCGGCGTGATGTGTCCTATGCCGAGATCGTGGCGCCACACGGGCACGACGCCTTTCTCCTCGACACGTTGCAGTATCACGCCGTCGTGCGCGCCTATCTCGCGCGGGCGTCGACGCAATGACACTCGTCAGCCGCTCGGACTTTTCCACCATCGCCGGCTGGGTGGCGCCGGGCGCTCGGGTGCTCGACCTGGGCTGCGGCGACGGCAGCCTTCTCGCGTACCTGCGCGAGTCGCGCGATGCGAGCGGCTATGGCATCGAAATCGCCGACGCGGGCGTGCTGGCGTCGATAGGCAATGGCGTGAACGTCATCCAGAGCGACTTGGAGAGCGGCCTCGCCGGTTTCGACGACCAGAGCTTCGACAGCGTGATCCTGTCGCAGACCCTGCAGGCGATGCGCCATATCGAGGAGCTGGTCGCGGAGATGCTGCGCGTCGGCCGCGAGGCGATCGTCTCGTTTCCGAATTTCGGACACTGGTCGCACCGTTTGCAGGTCCTGCGCGGGCGGATGCCGGTTTCCAGGAGCCTGCCCTACGAGTGGTACAACACGCCCAACGTGCACCTGTGCACCGTAGCGGACTTCGATGCCTTCTGCGCGAGGCGCGAGTTTCACGTGCTCGGGCGCGCGGTCCTGCACGAGGGCCGGTCCGTCGACGTCTTGCCGAATCTTCTCGGATCGCTGGCGATCTATCGCTTTCGCCGGCGCTAGGGCGCCCACGGTTAGAATGGCCGCATGCCCGAGCCCGCGCGCGTTGCACGGAAGGAGCCGCTGTGGCGCGAAGCGCTGCTCAATCGCCGGATGCTGATCTGCGTCTTCACGGGATTCAGCTCCGGCCTGCCGCTCTACCTGCTGATCAATCTGCTTCC
>Ga0187777_10001166_pt1 | contig 17106 bp, 14 predicted proteins | sample 1015_Q2_SP5_10_M_FD_132416 | JGI IMG/M metagenome (GOLD analysis project Ga0187777, IMG submission 132416) | Tropical peat soil microbial communities from peatlands in Department of Meta, Colombia - 1015_Q2_SP5_10_MG | ecosystem: Environmental > Terrestrial > Soil > Wetlands > Peat | place... | reverse complement strand
GCGCCGAACAGGTTGAACTTTTCCTCGGTGTTCGTCGGCAGCGGCAGGTAGCCGACCAGGTTGCAGAACCAGATGAACAGGAACAGCGTGCCGATGAACGGGAACCACCTGGCCGCCATCGAATCGGGCATGTTCCCCCGGGTGATGTTGTTCCGCATCAACGAGTACAGCACCTCGACCGCGGTCTGGACCTTGTTCGGCCGCGTCTGCATCCGCCCGGCGATCCACACCATCGTGACTATTGTCAGGACGGCCGAAATGAACAGGTAGAGCACCGCCCGGTTGATGCTGAACACCCCGAGGCTCACCCAGTTGACCAGCTTGAACTCGTTCTGGATCTGGAACTCGTTGTTCTTGTGCTGGGTGAAGCCGTAGACCACGATCAGCAGGACGAAAATGCCGATGTACGCGCCGAAGCCGATCAACAGGGCTCTTTGCGTCTTGGTCATGGTCGAGACCTCGGGCGGGTCAGGAACGACATGACCAACTGCGTCGTGAACGCGAACACGATCACGAGCAGCGCGGTTAGACCGTCGTCGCGCCCGGCGGCGTTCCGGACGACGATCACAGCGATCGCCAGCAGGAACAGGCGGCCGAGCAGATAGGCCAGCCGCAACGTGATTTCGCCTCTGGGGTCACCCAGGGTGGGAACGACCCGGTCGACGACGACACCGACCGCGCGGAGCGCGATCCAGGCGCCCGCGCCCACCAGGTAACCGGCCGCGGGCACGCCGATCAGCAACATAATCGGCGCGGCCACCAGGACCAGCACGACGTCGAGATAGGCCAAGGGCGCCATGTGACCGTCGGAGGTGGCGGGAGCGCTTAGAGACACCTGGAATTCGGGTCTTTGGGGTAGTCGAAATGGGGGCGGTTGGGGCCGAGCATGACTAGTTCAGAGGGCCGGAAGGGTAGCGGCGCGCAAACGGGACCGTCGCGTCCAAGAAATCGTTCGCCTGCGCACGCGGACGGACCCACCTTGGGGTGATCCGGTGGGGAACTACGTTAGCGGTACGTTAGCGCCGTCGCGTTGCCCCCGGCAACCCGCGTTCGGGCTTCCGGAAGGTCATCGCGCGGCCGACGCGCGACGAATTCGGGGCTTCGGCAGCTGTCCCTCGGCCCACATAGCCGCGATCCCGACGCGGGGCAGACCGAACGTCCCCTCGTACACGAGGAACCGAGGCTCCCACCGGGGGAAGAACTTCGCGTTGAAGCGGTACAGGCTCTCGATCTGAAAGAACGGGTTGCCGACCGCGATTAGCTTGCCGAGCCAGCGCTCGAGCCGCTTCTCCGGGCTGTGCATCCATTTCGCGAACGCCGCGAAGTTGAGCGACAGCTCCTCCACCCCGCGTTCATGCAGTAGCTCGATCGCCTGTACCACGAGGAACTCGGTCAGCCCGTTGGGCGTCGCCGGATCGCGCCGCATCAGTGACAGCGACACCGCCGGACGGCCGTAGCAGGGCACGAAGTGGAGAACGCCACGGATTGCACCGGTTTCGTCACGCGCCAGCACCACGAGCGTGTCGTGATCGTGCTGACCCTGGAGCGACTCCATGGCCATCGAGAAGCCCCGCTCGGGAGCGCCCTGGCGGCCGCGCTCGACCACGTCTTCGACCTGCTCGACGGTGTCCGGGTCGAGTGCCCGCAGCTCGTGGAGCTCGGCGGCGTAGCCGGCTTTGCCGAGACGGGTCACCGACTGGCGCACCTTGCGGATCGGGCGGCCTTCAAGCGAGAAGCGGCCCAGCTCGACGACCGCCTCGTCGCCGAGGTAGATCGCCCGGAGCCCGAGCTCCTCGTACAACGGGCACAGCTGCTTACTGGCGCCGAGCGCGCCTAGCTTCAGACCGCGGCCATCCGCGAACTCGCGGACCTGCTGGAGCAGGCCCGGGAGCGCCTCAGCCGGTCCGACGGGATCCCCCGAGAGCAGCAGCACCCCGTTCTCGATCGCATAGGCGACGAACGCCCGCCGGTCCTCGCTGAAGATGTAGTGGCCGTCGGCCCGGAGCTTGAAGAACGCGAGCGTGTCGGCGCCATGAGCGCGCACGAGGTCAGAGGCGACCCGACGCGCCGCCGGGCTCGGCGGCGTTCGCGGAACCGTGAGCGGCCGGAAGATCACGTAGGCGATCACCAGCAGGGTCCCGAACTCCAGCATGTGCACGCCGAGCGGGATGTGATGGTGGAAATGCATCGGGCCCGGCTGCCAGCGGAGCAGGTCAGCCGTTTCGGTGGCGACCGTTCCGAGCGACGGATGGCCTGCGGTCCACACCGCGAACGCGGCGACCGCGGAGCCGATCGCAGCCAGTAGCGGTACGCGCCAGATCGCCGAGCGCAGCGTGATCGGGTCGTGGCGAACCGTGAACGCGCTTCGGCTGAGGATCAGGACAAGCGCAGCGGTCCAAGTGAGGATCGTCTCCTCGAAGTCGAGGCCCTTGAACAGGTCGAACAACCCGAGCGCGATCATCAGTACGACCGCGGTCTCGAGCGCCCGCCGGCGGCGCTTGGCCAGGTACGGAGCCACAAGCACGAGCGCGGCGCCGGCCGGCAGCGACAGCGCGTGGAACAGCCGGATCGCCTCGACCGGCTCGAATCCGAGCAGCAGGTGGCCGCGCCAGCGGATGTTCGGCGTCAGCGTCGAGGCGATGTTCACGAGGCCGACGAGCGCTGCCGCGACCGCCGCGAACGCGGGCACACGCTTCTTGAAGGCTTGTATCGAAAGGCTCATGGACTACAAACGCCGGGTCGCGTCTTCCCCGTCTTCGGGGTGAGAAAACGCTCACCCACCATCGGCGCGCCGCAGACACGCCTCCCGGTGACAGTTACCGTGCCGGCGGCTGTTGGTTACGCCATCGGCAGCGACGATCCTGCTCTTTAGCGGTCACGACTGGACGCTGGCCCGGGCGACGCGGTCCGCCCCGTGCAGCGTCTCCCGGCCGTCCGTCTCCCGGGGCGTTCTGCGCGGCAGCGCGAGCGTCAGCGCCAGCGCGAAGAACGGTAGGACCGCGACCGTCTCGAACACGGCGGTCAGGCCGCGCGCATCCGCCAGCAACCCGAGCAGGGGCGCGCCGACGCCACCGAGCCCGATCGAGAGCCCGATCGTCACGCCCGCCGAGACCCCGAGCCGCCCCGGCAGGTACTCCTGGCCCATCACGATCGTCACCGCGAACGTCGCGATCGTCGCCGCGCCGGCGAGCGCCGCGAACCCGATCGCGACGACCGGCCCGGACAGCAGGAAGCCGACGACCAGCGGGGGGATCACGAGCATCGAACCGACGAGCACGTTGCGCCGGCCAAACCGGTCCGCCAGCGGGCCGCCGGTCAGCGTCCCGACCGCGCCGCCGAGCAGCATCGCGCTCAGCGCCACGCTGCCGAGCGCCTTGCTCGTGTGCAGGACGTTCACGTAGTAGAGCGGGATGAACGTCACCAGGCCGAAGTACACGAACGAGCGGACCCCGATCACGCCGGCGAGCACCGCGAACGGCCCCCAGGCCTCGTGCTGTTCACCGCTCTGGACCCGTCCGCCGACCACGTCTCTGCGAAAAGTCTTCAGCTTCGGTAGCTCATGCACCAGTACCGCCGCCATCAGCCACGTGGGGATCAGCACGAACGCCGTCCCATGAAGCCCGAACGCGATCAACAGCGGCGTCACCAGCACCGGGCCGAGCGCGAACCCGATGTTGCCGCCGACGCTGAACCGGCTCATCCCGCTCGCGCGCCGGGCACCCGAGACGTAGTTGGCAAAGCGCGAGCCCTCGGGATGGAACGCGGCCACGCCGAGCCCGCTGAGCAGCACCGCGGCAAACGTGAGCGGGTAGGTGGGGGCGAAGCCGACGAGCGCGACGCCCAAGCCGCCGAGCGCCGGCCCGAGCGGCATCAGCCACGGCAGCGACACGCGGTCTGACAGGTACCCGAATGCCGGCTGGACCACCGACGAGGAGATCGTGGCGGCAAGCACGAGCGCGGACGCGGCCGCGATGCTGATGTGATTCTGGGCGACCAGAAACGGGAGCAGGGCGGGAATAGAGCCCTGGGCGATGTCGGTGAACATGTGACCCAGCGAGAGCGCCGTCATCGCGCGACGGTCCACGCCGGACTGTGTCGCCGGCGCCGGGGTTGCGGCGCGGGCCGGCGCCTGGGCTGCGGCTGGAGCGCTCGTGGCGCTCATTCCTCGGGTAGGTCGGACAGCCGCTCGTGGATCCGGCGGCGCTTGGCCACGAGCTCCTCCTCGAGCTGCCCGAGCGCCTCGCGGCGCATGCGCACCAGCTCGAGCTGGGTGCCGATGTGTCCCAGCGCCTGTTCGAGCAGTCCGCGGATTCTGGACGGATCCTCGGTGTGCTCGAGCTCGCGTCTGAGCGCCGCGCGCGCGGTCTCGGCGTCGAGCAGCACCGCGAGCTGGTCGAGCGAAAGGCCGAGGAGGTCGCGGAGCCGGATGATCTCGCGCACGCGCTCGACATCGGCCTCGCTGTAGGAGCGGTGCTGCCCCTGCGCGCGATCGTTGGCGCCGGGGAGCAGCCCGATCTCCTCGTAGTAGCGAATCGTTCGCGGAGTCGTGCCGGTGAGCTCGGCTACCTCTCCGATCCGCAGCGGTTTGCTCGCGGTGGTGGTCATGCCGCCACCCTCTCGGGCCGCGGACTCGCGGCCGACCGCGCCGCCAGCTCCTGCTCGGCCTCCAGATGCGACGGACGCGCCGCGGAGATCGCGGCGCCGAGGAGAGAGATCCCCGACAGGCACCACAGCGCCGTGTGCATGTTCGACATGAACGGGACGAGCTGTGCGTTCGTGATGTGGTTGGCCAGGCCGCTGAAGACCGCGAACAACACGGTCTTAGGCACGCTCGATGTGACCACCGCGAGCACGAACGCGATCGAGATGACCGCGCCGGTGTTCTGCACGAGCACCCGGGCGCCGGCAGCGATACCGCGGCGGTGCGGGGGCACCGTGCCCATCATCGCGGCGGTGTTGGGGGAGTTGAACATGCCCGAGCCGACGCCGACGATGAACATGTAGGCACAGGGCGCGATGTAGGCCGTGTCGCGCTCGAGGGTCGTCATCAGCGCGAGCCCGGCCGCCTGGACGAGCATCCCGGCCACGGCCATCCCGCGCGAGCCGCGCCGGTCGGCCCAGATCCCGGCGAGCGGCGAGGCGATCAGCATCCCGAGCGCCAGCGGCGCAAGCTTGATGCCGGCGAGGATCGGCGAGTCCCCCTGCACGCCTTGGAAATAGAAGACGAACACGAACATCAGCGCGAATCGCGCGAGTCCGTTGGTGAACGCCGCCAGCGAGGCCGCCGAGAACAGCCGGTTCTTGAAGATCGAGAGGTCGAGCATCGGCGAGCGGACGCGGCTCTCGATCAGCACGAACCCGGGAAGGAACACCACCGCGGCGATAAGGCTCGCAATCACCGCCGGATCGCTCCAGCCCGAGATGCCGCCCTTGGAGATGCCGTACACGAGCCCCGTCAGTCCGATCAGGAACGTGATCGTGCCGAGCGCGTCGAACGAGGTGTCCTCGGAGCGCCCGGTGATCTCGTGCAAGATGAGCCACGCCCACGCGCTGCCGGCGAGCGCAAACGGCACGTTGAACCAGAACACCCAGTGCCACGAGATTGCCACGAGCGCGCCACCGAGCACCGGCCCGATCACCAGCCCGACGGCGGCCACCATCGTGTTGGTCCCCATCGCCAGTCCGAGCTGCTCACGTGGGAAGGCGTCGGTAACGATCGCGGCCGCGTTCGCGAACAGGAACGAGCCACCGATGCCCTGGAGGATCCGCCACAGGATCAGCTGCGTGCCGTTGGCCGCAAACCCGGCGCCCAGAGAGGCGAAGGCGAACAAAACGAAGCCCCCGATGTAGGCCTGCTTCCGGCCGAACTGATCAGACAGCCTGCCGGCGCTCAGCACGAGCACGGTCGAGGCGATCATGTACACGAGGATCACCCAGACGAGCTCGAGCAGGCTCGTGTGGAGGCTCCGCTCGAGGTCGGGCAGCGCGATGATTAGCGTCCCCGAGTTGATCGTCGCCAGCAGCATCCCCAGGCTGGTACACGACAGCGCCCACCACTTATACGAGTCATGCCCGGAGTGGACGCCGATGCGGCGGGCGCGGCTGGTCTGGACTGCTGACATGTTTCTCCGGACGTTTCTCGGAACCTGATTCTTACGTAAACGTCAGAATAGCACGTCGGCGACGGTGGCGGCGGCCGGATCGTGCTCGCCGGCGCGGGACCCGCGCGGGATGTTGGTTGGCCCCCGCCGGCAGCGGTGGCGGGGAGTTCTTTTGCCGGCGCTTTACGCCACCCCGGCACGAATCTGCAACGGCTCCGTTCCAATTCACACGCGGTCGGGGTTTGCGGGCTCCCGGAGCGCCGATACTGGGTCTCGTGAGCGATAGATCACCTGCAAAAGCTGACAATCGGCGCCGCTTGGAGCGACCGCGGCAGTGCGTGCATGTGGGGCGTGCGCGGAATGGCACGGTCGGCCTCAGAGCGCTCGACTGACAGAACATGCAGGCCGTCGAACGAGCGATCGCCAGGATCGCCGGCAGACAAGACAACGTCATCACCCGGGAGCAATTGCTCGGCGCCGGACTTGGCCGTGGCGCCATCACGCACCGAGTCAAATCCGGCACGATGCAGAGACTTCACGTCGGCGTCTACCTGCTCGGCGCCGCGCCAGCAACCCCGATGGCACGTGCCCGGGCGGCAGTCCTCGCGTGCGGAGCGGGTGCTGTCGCCAGCCATCGCTCAGCCGCCTGTCTTTACGGTCTTCTCCCAGATCGCCACGGAGATGTCGACGTAACCGTGGTGGCGCGGAACCAGGCCCCGCGATCAGGAATCCGGCGCCACCGTGTGATGCGATTACCGCGCCAGGACGTGCGCACCATGCGCGGATTCAAGATCACCTCCATCGCGCGCACGATCTGCGACCTGGCCGCCACCGAGTCCGCCCGCGACACCGAACAGGCCTTCCAGGAGGCTCTCTACCGCGAAGTCGTGACCGACCGCGACCTCGCACGCGTCCTCGAGCGCGAACCGCACCGCAGAGGCGCGCCGATCATCCGATCGCTGATCGACAACCCGAGCCTCACCCGCTCCGAACGCGAACGCCGGATACTGAGGCTGATCGACGCCGCCCAGCTCCCCAAACCCCTCACGAACGTCAACGTCCATGGCTACAAGGTCGACATGTACTGGCCCTCGCACGGTCTGATCGTCGAGTTCGACGGCTGGGGCGCCCACGGCCACCGTCTCGCGTTCGAGAACAACCGCAAGCGCGACCAGGTCCACATCGCAAACGGGATCCGCGTCATGCGGGTCACGGACCGCCAGCTCACGGGCGAGCCGATCGCGGTTACCGCCCGGATCGCGATGGCGTTGAACGCCAATACGTGACAGCAGTCCTCCGCCCCTGCCATGCTTCCCCAACGGCATGCGGTACTGGGACGCCTTGTTCGCATTCCTGGTTGCGATGGCGATCGCCACCGTGCTGACCCCGTTCGCCGGCAGGTTCGCGCGGCGGGTCGGCGCTGTCGTGACCCCCAGTGAGCGCGGGCTCGCCGAGCGCGACACGCCTGCCCTGGGAGGCCTGGCGATTCTTGCCGGCGTGCTGGTCGCGTCCGCGTTCTGGCTCCCGAGCACGATCAGCCTCCGGCATACGCTCGGCACCGCGCCCGGTGCCGGCGGCACCGTGCACACCGCCGCCATCCTCGGCGGCGCCTGTCTGATCACGCTCGTCGGCGCGATCGACGACGCCCGTCCCCTCAGGCCGCAGTGGAAGTTGCTCGGCCAGATCGCCGCCGCCGTGATCGCGGTGGAGGCCGGCGCGGTCGTGACCGATGTCACGGTCCCGTTCCTCGGCACTCTTCAGCTACCGAACACGGGCGGCGTTTTGACCGTGATCTGGCTCGTCGGCCTGATGAACGTCGTGAACTTCTCCGACGGCGTTGACGGGCTGGCCGCCGGGCTTTGCACGATCGACGGGATCGCGTTCGCGATCATCGCGTTCGACCTGCACATCGCCGGCGCCGGCGTGCTCGCGGCGCTGGCCGCGGGCGCCGCGCTCGGCTTCCTGTTCCACAACTTCCCGCCGGCCTCGGTGTTCATGGGCGACTCGGGCGCCAACCTGCTCGGCTACTTGCTCGGGGTCGTCGCGGTCGTCGGCTCGGTGAAGACCGGCGCGGTCGTCGCCCTGATCGTGCCGCTGATCGTGCTCGCGGTGCCGTTCCTCGACACCGGCTTCGTCGTCGCCAAGCGGCTGAAGTACAAGCGCAAGCCGTGGGACGCTGACGCCAACCACTTCCACCACCGGATGGCGCGGATGGGGTTCAGCCAGCGCCGGACGGTCGCCTACCTGTACGGGTGGACGCTGATGCTCGCCGGCGTCGCGGTGGCGCTGCGGTTCGTGCCGTACTCCAATCACCACGGCACCTATCACCTCGGTTGGATACTGGTGATGGTGGCGATCGTGCTGGTGGCGCTCGCGGCCAGTGTCTACCTGATCTACGTGCTCGAGATCCTCAAGTTCAAGAGCCGGCGCACCCGGGAGATCCGGACCACGGAGCCGGACACCAGCGAACACGAGATCGACAAGCGCATCCAGCGCGAGGTCGAGACCGGGGAGTTCGAGCGGGTGGGTTAGCTGGCGGCCGCGACTCGAACCCCAGACGAGCAACTGAGCGGGCTCACGCGGATCGAACGCGCGCTCCTGGTCGTGGTCGCGCTGCTGATCGTCCTCGCCGGCGTGACCCGATACGCGAGCGGCGTATCGAGGATTGTGGCGTTCGTGTTCGCGACGCTGGCGCTCGCCGGCGTCGCCTGGGTCGTGTCGGTCTCAATCGAGCAGGTGGGCCGCCGGGCCGGGCCGGCCGTCACCGGCGTCCTGCAGGCGTCACTCGCCAATCTGCCGGAGTTCTTCGTGGTGGTCTTCGCGCTCCAGGCGGGACAGCAGGTCATCGCCGAGACCGCGATCCTCGGCTCGATCCTGGTCAACGCGCTGCTCGTCCTCGGGCTGGTGATCGTCGCCGGCGCGCTGCGCTCGCACGACGGCATCATGCGCTTCAACCCGAGGCTGCCGAACGACACCGCGACGCTGCTGCTGGTCGCGTCGTTCATCATCGTCCTGATCGGGCTGACCCATTCGGCGAGCGACTCCGCCAGCCAGCACACCGAGACGATCTCGATCATCGGCTCATGCGTGATCCTCGCCGTGTACGCCACCTGGCTGCGGCAGTATCTGAGCTCGGAGTCGATCGTCCAGGAAGCGTCGGAGCCGCCGCGCCTCACGATGGCCACGAGCCTCGTCTTGCTGTCGCTCGCGGGGGTGGCGGCGGCGTTCGTGTCGGACTGGTTCGTCAACGCGCTCGAGCCGACGATCGCCCAGCTCCACATCTCACAGGCGTTCGCGGGCCTGGTGATCGTGGCGATCGCCGGCAACGCGGTCGAGAACGTCGCGGGGATCGTGCTGGCGGCCAAGGGCAGGTCCGAGCTCGCGATCGCCGTGGTCAAGAACTCGGTGTCGCAGATCGCCGCCTTCCTATACCCGCTGCTCGTGCTGGTGTCGCTGCTGACGGCGACCCGGCTGACGTTCACGCTCGCGCCGGTGTACATCGGGGCGCTGATCGGGACGGCGGTGATCGTCTGGCAGATCACCGGCGACGGTGAGGCGACGGTGTTCGAGGGGACCGCGCTGGTGGCGACGTTCGTGATCATGGCGACCGTCGCGGCCTTTGAGTAGTTCGCTTCGGCCGCACACCCGCCCCGGCGGCCCCGCGCGCTTCCGCACGGGTCGTGGTGCGCACCGGATCGGGCGCGAGTGCCGCGGGCCGGGCGTCGCGGCCTCGCTCGCAGCTACGTCGAAGGCCGACCGACCGCGGACAGGACGGGATCCCCGGTCCCACGGATGCCGCCGCAGGCGGCCCCAGTCCGGCGAGTCGTTAGACGATGGCGGCGGCGCCCAGACGCGAGTACAGCGGATACCGGTCGGCGATCGCCGCGGTCCGCCCAGTGAGTTCGGCCCGCCGATCCTCGAAGTCCTCGCGGCCGAGCGCCTCGGCGATGATCGACCCCACCTCGATGAAGTCCTCGAGCTGAAGCCCGCGCGTCGCCAGCGCGGGCGTCCCGATCCGCAACCCGCTTGAGACCGCCGGCGGCCGCGGATCGAACGGCACGGCGTTCCGGTTCACGGTGATCCCGATCGAAGCCAGCCGATCCTCGGCCTGCTTCCCGTCCAGCTCGGACTCGCGCAGATCGCACAGCACCAGATGAACGTCGGTCCCGCCGGTGAGCACGTTCACGCCGCCACCGGCACCGAGCAACTCGGCCGCGACCGCCCTCGCCCCGACGACCGTCCGCTCCTGGCGCTCGCGGAACGCCTCGCTCGCGGCGATCCTAAGCGCCACCGCCTTGCCGGCGATCACATGCTCCAGCGGGCCACCTTGCTGCCCGGGGAACACCGCCGAATCGATCCGCTTGGCCAGCTCCTCGGTGCTCAGGATCATCCCGCCCCGGCCGCCGCCGATCGTCTTGTGGATCGTGGTGGTCACCACGTCCGCGTAAGGCACTGGGCTCGGATGCAGCCCGGCGGCGACCAGGCCCGCGAAATGCGCCATGTCGACCACCAGGTGGGCGCCGACCTCGTCGGCAATCGCCCGAAAGCGCTCGAAGTCCAAGACGCGTGGATACGCGGACCAGCCAGCCAGGATCACATGTGGACGGCGCTCGTGGGCGATTCGCTCGACCTCGTCCATGTCGATCAGGCTTGTCTCTCGATCGACGTGATACGCAGCGATCTCATACAGACGCCCCGAGACGTTGATCGGCATCCCGTGCGTGAGATGGCCGCCATGGGCCAGCTCGAGCCCCATCATCGTGTCGCCCGGCTGCAGTAGCGCGTGATAGACGGCCGAGTTCGCCTGCGCGCCCGAATGCGGCTGAACGTTCGCGTGCTCCGCCCCGAACAACTCCACCGCCCGCTTGATCGCAAGGCTCTCAGCCACGTCCACGTACTCGCAGCCGCCGTAATACCGCTTGCCCGGATAGCCCTCGGCGTACTTGTTCGTAAGCACCGACCCCTGGCACTCGAGCACCGCCGCCGGAACGAAGTTTTCCGACGCGATCATCTCCAGCGTGCGCTGCTGGCGCTCGAGCTCCAACGCGAGCACCTCGGCGATCTCCGGATCGACCTCGGACAGCGGCCGGTTGAAGAAGTCGGCAGGCAGTTCGGCGGCGCTCACTGAGGCTACGAGCCTAGCAATGGAAGCGGTCGGCGTTGTTGTCGCAGACGGTCAGATTCGGCGCGCCGCGACGACCGCCAGATCGCCCTGCTCCCATACGACGCGGGGATCCAACCCGGCCTCGGCCAGCCACCGAATCTGGTCGGCGAGCGGGCTGGGACGGTCGTACCCGGGTGTCAGCGGCGTCGTCGCCAACGCCGGATCGACCGGGACCACGACGTCCCCCATCACGAACAGCCCATCCGGCCCGAGCGCGTCCCAGACGCGACCGAACAATTCAGCCTTCGCGGCGCCGTCGAGATGGTGCACGCACAGCGCGGTGGCGACCAGGTCGAACGGACCCTCCGGGAGCGGGTCCTCGATACGACCGGGGAGCAACGAGACTCGCGAAGCGGGCAGCGCCTCATCCGCGATCGCGAGCATCTGCTCGTTCTCGTCGATGCCGACCAGGAACGCGTCCGGGTGGCGCGCCAGCAGTCGGCGGGCCGTCTCGCCGGTGCCGGTCCCAAGCTCGAGGATCCGCCGCGCGCCCGATCCGCTCGCGCCGGCTAGCTCGTCCTGGAGCGACTCGTACGCCGGCACGTCAGCCCGGATCTCGTCGGCGTAACTGGCTGCGTCGAAGTGGTACTGCCAGTGCAGCGCCTCGGTCAGCTCGCGCTCGCCCACCGCCCCCTCCCGCACCACCCGCCATTCGCCGTCGGCCTCGTAGCGGCGCAGATCGACCACGGTCGACGGTGTTCCGGGCAACTCCCCGGCGTCGATCACGAGGTCGACCGCGGCCCGCAGGAGCGCCGGGACCTCGTCGAGCGACCGCGGATCAGCACCGCCGGCGCGGTTCGCGCTCGACTGCAGGACCGGCCGGCGAACGCCGGCCAGCGCGGGAACCACCGGCACCCGCAACCCGAGCGTCCCGACATCTGACCCGCACGCGAGCGCGAACCGCCCCGCTGGGTTTGGCACAAGCACCGTGACCCTGCCAGGTAGCAGCCGCGTCATCGCTTCCCGCGTCCGCTCGCCGAGCTCTGGTAACGCGTCGAGCGCTCGCTCCAAGGAAAAGAACATGACAGCCGAGGGCTTGTCCAGTGTGCGCCGCTTGAGCAGATACAGGCGCTCGACCGCGAACCGATCGTGGGGATCGCAGGCCAGCCCATAGACGGTGTCGGCGCCAAACAGAGCGAGCCCGCCGACGCGGATGCAGCGCTCGAACGCCTCCGCGTCGCCCACCCGCCGACGACGGTCGCTCACCGCCGGCCGACGACGACGCGCTCGTGGCCCGCGAGATCCCGCAGGATCTCGACCGACGAAAACCCGGCGTCCGCCACGAGCGAGGCGACGGCCTCGCCCAATCCGACCTCGAGCACAACCAGCGGAACGCCGCCGACCATCGACAGCAGGCGCCTGGTCACGTCCATGCCGTCCGGTCCCCCGAACAGTGCAAGCGACGGCTCGTACAGCTCGATCTCGGGCGGCAGCCCAGCCTCGTCGGCGACGTAGGGCAGGTTCGCGAGCACCGCGTCGAATGGACCCGGCACCCCTTCGAGCAGGTCGGCGCGAACGAACTCGACGTCGAGCCCGAGCTCGGCCGCGTTCGCTCGCGCCACCGCGAGCGCGTCGGCGCTGATGTCGACGCCGACCACTGCGAGGTCGGGCCGCTCCTCCTTGAGCGCGAGCGCGACCGCACCGCTCCCCGTCCCGACATCCGCGACCCGGGCACCGCGATCGAGCGACAGTGCCACCTCGACGAGCAGCTCGGTTTCGGGCCTCGGGATGAGCACGCGGTGATCGACCGACAGCGCGATCCGGCGAAAGGCCTTGCGCCCGATGATGTAAGCGACCGGCTCGCGCGCCTCGCGCCTCGCTACCAGCGCCGCAAAGCGCTCGAGCGCGGTCCGATCCAGCTCCGCGAAAGCGTCGATCAGCAACCGCTCACGCCCCGCCCCGAGCACGAACGACAGCAGCAGCTCCGCGTCGAGCCGCGGGGTGTCGCATCCGGCGACCTCAAGCGCGGCGGTCGCCTCGGCCAACGCCCGCGAGACCGACTTCCCAGCGTGAGCGACTGTCTCAGGCAACGGCGTTCTCCTCGAGCCGGCGGCGCTTCTCGTCGTCCTGGAGCGCGGCGGTGAGCTCGTCGAGCTCGCCCATCAGGATCGCGTCGAGGTTGTGGACGAGCAGGTTGATCCGGTGGTCCTTGACCCGGCGCTCGCCGTAGTTGTATGTGCGGATCTTCTCGGCTCGCTCGCCCGTCCCGACCTGCGCGGCGCGCGAGGCGGCAACCTCTGCCTGCTGCTCGGCCAGCGCGCGCTCGTACAGACGCGCCCGGAGCACGCGCATCGCGCGCTCGCGGTTCTGGAGCTGGGATTTCTCGTCCTGCATCGACACGACGATCCCGGAAGGCTTATGGGTGATGCGGACGGCCGAGTCGGTCGTGTTGACCGACTGACCCCCGGGGCCGGAGCTGCGATACACGTCGATCTGAAGATCGTTCGGATCGATCTCGACCTCGACATCCTCGGCTTCGGGAAGCACCGCGACCGTTGCCGTCGAGGTGTGAATGCGGCCCTGGGACTCCGTCTCCGGGACTCGCTGCACGCGGTGCGTGCCGCCCTCGAACTTGAACACCGAGTACGCGCCGTCTCCCTTGATCGCGAACGTGTATGTCCCGTCGCCGATCGACAACGGCTCGGTCTGGAATCCCAGGCGCTCGGCGTAGCGCGTGAGCATCCGGTAGAGATCGCCGGCCCACAGCCCCGCCTCGTCGCCGCCCGCTCCCGGGCGGATCTCGACGATCACGTTCTTGTCGTCGTTGGGGTCCCGCTCCACCATCACAAGCCGGATCTCGTCCTCGAGCTCCGCCAGCCGTTCGCGCGAGGCTTCGAGCAGCGCGCGCAGCTCCGGGTCGTCGCCGTCCTCGGCGAGCAGCTCCCGAGCGCCCTCGAGGTCGTCGGCCGCCCGGCGATACTCGGCCGCCAGCTTCGCGGCGGGCTCGAGCTCGCGGTACGCCCGGCTCGCGGCGGTGAACCGCCTGCGGTCGCCGATCACCTCCGGGTCGGACAGCTCCTGTTGCAGCTCGCCGAAGCGCGTCTCTATCTGTGTGACCAGATCGTCAATCATCGTGAGTCCGAGTGTAGGCACCTACAGGCGGCGCGAACTCGAACTCGCCGGGGTCCAGGACGCGGAGCCGCTCGGCGTACTCGGTCATGTATCCGGGCCAGTTGGCGACGATCCGGCCGCTGGCATCGCGATACCAGGAGTCGCACTGTGTCCATGCGGTGCCCGCGAACCGGGCCTGCGTTTCGCGGTCGCTGGTCGCTTCGACGTCGGGCACGACCGAGATCGAACCGGCCCGGCGCGAGCGCATCGCCTCGAGCGCCTGCCGGACGTACGCGGCCTGGACCTCCTCGTAGAACACGATCGAGCCCCCCGAGGTGTTTGTGTTCGGCCCGTACATCAAGAACAGTGACGGGAACCCGGGAACGCAGACGCCGAGATGGGCGTGTGCACCGCCGGCCCATTCCTCTCGGAGCGTCCGCCCGCCCGGTCCCGTGATCTCCATCGGGAACATGAACTCGGTCGTCCGGAACCCCGTGCCCCAGATCACGCAGTCGACCTCGCGCAGAACCCCGTCGGCGGTCACGACCCCGCGATCCGCAAACCGGGTGATCGGCTCGGTGACGAGCTCGACGTTCGGCCGCTGAAGCGCGGGCAGGTAGTGCGAGCTGAACAGGACTCGCTTGCACCCGAACGCGTACCGCGGCCATGCCTTCCGCCTCACGACGGGATCCCGGAGCTGCCAGCGCATGAACAGCGCCGACCGCAACCGGCCGATCTGCCCGAGCGTCCGGGGGTTGCGGATCATCATCGTGAGCGTCTCGGCGTAGTAGTAGATGAACCGCCGCCGGAGCGCCTGGACCCCGGGCACGAACCTGATCGCGCCACGGATGGCGGCCGGATAGGCGCGGTTCCGGCGCGGCAGGAACCAGTTGCCGGTGCGCTGGAACACATACAGGCGGGCTGTGCGCGCCGCGACCTCGGGCACGAACTGGACCGCGCTCGCCCCGGTCCCGATCACCGCGACCCGCTTTCCGGTCAAGTCGTAGTCGTGGTCCCATCGAGCCGAATGGAAGCTCTCCCCCGCGAACTCGTCCAAGCAATCGACACGGGGGATCGCCGGCTGGTGGAGCTGCCCGGTGGCGATCACGACCGCGTCCGCGCGCCACCTGCGCCCGTCCGCGGCAGCCACGATCCACGCGGTCGAAGCCGCGTCCCATCGACACGAGACCACGTCGACGCCGTGCCGGACGAGCCCGGCGACTCCCTCGTCGCGTGCCACCTCCTCCAGGTACCGAAGGATCTCGGCCTGCGGCGAACAGATCCGCGACCAGTGCCGGCGCTGCGCGAACGAGAACGAGTACAGATGGCTCGGGACGTCGCAGGCGCAGCCCGGATAGTCGTTGTAATGCCAGGTGCCGCCGATGCCGGGCGCGCGCTCGAGCACGGTGACATCCGCAAACCCGTGCCGGCGCAGCTCGATCGCAGCGGCCAGCCCGCCGAACCCGGCGCCGACGATCACGACACTCAACCCGCGTTCCCCGGTCACGGGGAGGAACCTACGCGACTACTTCAAGCCCAACAAGGTCGTCCGGCGAGACGTCCGCGCCCTCTTGCTGTGCGAGCACGGCCTTCAGCGACGCGATCGACACCGCCAGCTGATTGAGGTCGGGCTCGGCTGTCGTCAACTTCTGCAGCTGCATGCCCGGGTACATGATCGCCCTGACCCAGCCGCGCCGGCGGTTGCGACCCGCCCACTTGATCACCTCGAAAGACAGGCCGGCGATCAGCGGCACCCCGACGATCCGAGTGATCACGAGGATCCACCACGCCGGCAACCCGATGGGGGCGAACACGAAGATCGCCATGATCATCACGATCAGCAGGAAGCTCGTGCCGCAGCGGGGGTGGAACCGCGAGTAGAGCTTGGCGCGCTCCGGGATCAGCTCATCCGAGGCCTCATAGCACGAGATCACCTTGTGCTCGGCGCCGTGGTACTGGAACACGCGCCTGAGGTCCTTCACGCGCGAGAGCAGGAGCAGGTAGCCAAGGAAGATCGCGGTCCGCAGCACGCCCTCGACCGCCCAGAACGCCACCGAGGAGCCGAGCTCACCCTTGACCAGGCTGGTCACCCCGACCGGCACGACGAAGAACAGACCGATCGCGAAGATGGCGGCGACCGCCACCGTGCCGATCCAGGCGCCGCCCGAGATCTCCTGCTCCTCGCCGGGGAGCTGCGCGTTGGCGGAGATTCCGAGTGCGCGGATGCCGATCGCGAGCGACTCGACGAGCGCGACCACGCCGCGGATCACGGGCCAGCGGTAGATCCGCCGGCGCCGGTTCCACGAGTCGATCGGGAACGTCTCGACGCTGATGTCGCCGAGCGCGTGGTCGTCGGCCGGCGGCTTACGGACGGCGACCGCCCACGTGTTGACGCCGCGCATCATCACGCCCTCGAGCACGGCTTGGCCTCCCAAGGGGGCGTCGCGCGACGCCGTCAGGCGCCCCTCCTGGACCGCCGCGCTCATCAGTCGCCGCCAGCGGCTACGAGCCCGCGGTCGCGCGTGCGGCGCGCCGGCCCTTGGCCACCCGCCGCTGGAAGCGCTCGACCCGTCCGCCGGTGTCGACCAGCTTCTGCCGGCCCGTATAGAACGGATGGCAGGCGGAGCAGATCTCGACGTGGATCTCCGGCTTCGTCGAACGGGTCATGAACTCATTGCCGCACGTGCAGCGCACATGCGCGTCTACATACTCTGGATGTACTCCGGTCTTCATGGCACGTTCGAGTTTAGCGGCCCGCCCGAGGTCCGCATTCGCCTCATATATCGGTCG